>Ga0181519_10000962_pt1 | contig 25356 bp, 25 predicted proteins | sample PEATcosm2014_Bin_26_FD_121102 | JGI IMG/M metagenome (GOLD analysis project Ga0181519, IMG submission 121102) | Peatland microbial communities from MTU Mesocosm Facility, Houghton, MI, USA - PEATcosm2014_Bin02_10_metaG | ecosystem: Environmental > Terrestrial > Soil > Wetlands > Peat | place...
CGAGGGCAAGGTGTACATGGCGGCGCAGGCCGAACGTGCGGTGCGCAACTTCTTCCGCAAGGGCAACCTGATTGCCTTGCGCGAACTGGCGCTGCGTCGCACGGCCGATCGCGTCGATGCGCAAATGCGCGAGTACCGCGCCGATCAGTCGATCAGTCAGGTCTGGCAGGCGCGTGAGCGGCTCCTCGTCGCTATCGGACCGGGGCCGGAAGGCGTGGCGCTCGTTCGCGCTGCTGCACGGCTTGCGGCGAGCCTGCGCGCCGACTGGCTCGCCGTTCACGTGGAGACGCCCGCGATTCTTCGGCAATCGCCGGTGCGTCGCGAAGGCACGTACGCAACGCTCAAACTCGCGCAGGAACTCGGGGCGGAAACGCTCACCCTCGACGGGGCGGAAGCCGCGACCACGCTGCTTGCTTATGCGCAGATGCGCAACGTCTCGAAGCTGGTGGTCGGCGCGAGCGGCGCGCGACGGTGGTGGACTGCCCGCACCCCGCTGCATGAGCAACTTGTGCGGCTCGCGCGCGGCGTCGATGTCGTGCTGATCGGGCCGGCCGCCGGGGATGCCGACGCGGACAAGCGCGTGGTGCGCGGGGACTGGCGCGACTGGTTTGAAACGGCGCCCGAGTTGGGGCTGGTCGGCGGTCCCTGGCGCGGGTATGCGTGGGCGATCGGGATCTGTGGCGCGGTGTCGCTCGCCGCGGCGGAACTGACCTCGTTCCTCGATCTCGCCAACATTGCGATGCTGTATCTGCTCGGCGTCATCATCGCCGCCATGCGGTTGGGACGCGGGCCGGGGGTTCTTGCCTCGTTTTTGTCGGTGGTGGCGTTCGATTTCTTCTTCGTGCCGCCGAAGATGTCGCTCTCGGTGTCCGATACGCAGTATTTGCTGACGTTCGCTGTCATGCTCACCGTCGCGCTGGTCATCAGCCATCTGACGACCAGCCTGCGATTTCAGGCACGGCTCGCGACGTGGCGTGAGCGCCGCACGGGGGCGGTGTATGCCATGGCGCGCGAGTTGGCGGCGGCGCTCACTACGCCGCAGATCGTGGAAATCGGCTCTCGCCACGTGCGTGAAGTGTTTCAGGCACGCGTGGCGCTGCTGCTGCCGGACAGCCAGAGCAGCGTGCGTCAGCCCGTGGAGAACGCGCGCGCAGAGACCATGCCGGCACGCATCGATACCGATGTCGCACAGTGGGTCTACGACCGTCAGCAGGCGGCGGGACGCGGCACGAACACGTTGCCGGGATCGGAAGCCTACTACTTGCCGCTTCGCGCGCCCATGCGCACGCGCGGCGTGCTGGTGGTGGCACCCGAGCCGGAAGGCAGTGGCGCCATCGGTACGCCGGAGCAGCAGCGCCTGCTCGATACGTTCGCCGCGCAGATCGCGTTGGCGCTCGAGCGCGTGCACTACGTCGAAATCGCTCAGGATGCGCTGGTGACGATGGAGTCCGAGCGGCTGCGCAATTCGTTGCTCTCGGCCATCTCGCACGATCTGCGCACGCCGCTGACGTCGATCGTGGGCTTTGCGAGCATGCTCAGCCGCAATGCCCAGACGCCGGGGCCGCTGCGCACTGAACTGGTCGATGCCATTCACGAAGAAGCGCAGCGCATGACGGGGCTCGTGACCAATCTGCTCGACATGGCGAAGTTGCAGGCCGGGGGGGTGCAGCTCAATCGCCAGTGGCAGATGCTCGAGGAGGTGGTCGGTACGTCGTTGCGCGCGAGCCGCCGGGTGCTCGCGGGCCATGAAGTTACAACGCGGCTGCCCGCCGACCTGCCGCTTCTGCGCTTCGACGCCGTGCTGCTCGAGCGGCTGTTCTCCAATTTGCTGGAGAATGCCGCGAAGTATTCGCCCGCCGGTTCGCATATCGAGATTGCCGCGCGCGTACGCGGCGATGACGTGGAAGTCAGTGTGAGCGACGACGGTCCCGGCCTGCCTGCGGGCATGGAGGGGCGTATCTTCGAGAAGTTCATGCGCGGCGAGAAGGAATCCGCCAAGCCCGGCATCGGACTCGGGCTGGCCATTTGTCGCGCCATTGTCGAGGCGCACGGCGGTAAAATTCACGCAACCAACGTGCCCGATGGTCATGGCGCGCGCTTCGTCTTCACGTTGCCGGTGGAGACACCCCCCGAGGCGCCGGACGGACCCGAAGGTGTCGAAGAGGACGAGTCGGACATGGCTGATATGGCGGACATGGCTGACATTAGGGACGTGCCAGACAATACGGACAAGACGGACACGTCAGCCACGACGGCCCCGATGGACGAAGACGCACGGTCGCCGCACTCACCGCGCTCCCTGGACGCAAACGCTACAAAACAACATGAGTGAACCGACCATCACCATCGTGGTGATTGAAGACGAAAGACAGATCCGACGGTTTCTGCGCACCTCGCTGGAAGCCGAAGGCATGGTTGTGCACGAAGCGGAAGCGGGCCGGCAGGGCATGGTCGAGGCGGCCACGCGCAAGCCCGACCTGCTCATCGTCGATCTGGGACTGCCGGATATCGACGGCGTAGAGGTCATACGGGAAGTGCGAAGCTGGACCGACATGCCGATCATCGTGTTGTCTGCCCGCAATGAGGAAGCCGAGAAGGTGGTGGCGCTCGATGTCGGCGCCGACGACTACCTGACCAAACCGTTCGGGGTATCGGAACTGCTCGCGCGGATTCGGGCGCAACTGCGGCGGCATCATCGGGGTGGCAACTCGGAGACGCTCGATGAAGCATTCTCCTTTGGCGACATCAACATCGATCTTGCAAGACGCAAGGTCACGCGCGCGGGTGAGCCCGTGCACCTCACGCCGATCGAGTATCGATTGCTCGTCACGCTCGTGCGACACGCTGGGCGCGTGCTGACACACCGGCAATTGCTCAAGGAAGTGTGGGGGCCCTCGCACGTCGAGAGCAATCACTACCTGCGCATCTACATGGGGCACTTGCGCCAGAAGCTGGAAGCCGATCCGGCACAGCCGCAGCACATCCTGACCGAGACGGGCGTCGGCTACCGGCTCGAGGTCGACGCGATCAACTGATCTGGCACAACCTGACGAGCTGACGCACTGACGAGTTGGCTGACTGCGGTATGGCGGCAGGCCACTACGACACCCAATGACCCTGTTACCGATGGGGCGTACGAGCGCAATGCGCGAGCTTTGCTAAAATCGTGGCGTTCCATCCGGCGTGTCCGGCGATCTCCCGAGAGGTGAGACGCCAAACTGCGGTATCGCTCGCGACGTTAGCGCTCCGCCATTTCATTCGACCTCCGATGGAACCCATTGCCAGGACGGCCTGGCAATCGGCTCGCCTTGCTTCCGGGGACGACCCCGATCTTTTCATCGGAGTCAGTCATGGCCTGGATTCTGCTTGTTTTTGCCGGTTTGCTCGAAGTGGCGTGGGCCGTCGGCCTCAAGTACACGCAAGGTTTTTCGCGTCTCGTGCCCTCGGTCTTCACGATCGCGGCGATGATCGGCAGCGTCTGGCTGCTGGCGCTTGCCGTGCGCTCACTGCCATTGGGTACCGCGTACGCTATCTGGACCGGCATCGGGGCCGTCGGCGCCTTTATCCTGGGTATCGTGCTGTTCGGGGAGTCGGCCTCCGCCGCCCGTATCGCCAGCGTGACGCTGATTCTGGCCGGTTTGGTCGGGCTGAAGCTGACGGCGGCCTGAGTGCGCCCGCGGCCCGGGGCAGACCGGGCCGTTTGCCCAATTTCCGGCACCGGTGGTGCGTTGCCGCAACGCGCGGCATAATGGCGCGGTAACGGTCGAATTACCTTTAGGTGACGGTCCGGCGGCGAGGGTTCGTTTGGGTTCGTTCCCCGGTCTCCACCCGTGACTTCCGTCCGGATCACGCGCAAACAGTGCGTTCTGCCGGTTGGCCGTTATCGCGTCGGCGGTAGGTGGCGCGTGATCGTGCGACGCCGTCATGCCGGCGGCAGCGAGGTCACCATGCTTGAATCAATTGCGCTGGGCGCAGGGCTGTCTTGGGGCAGTGGTCTGCGGTTATATCTGACGGTGTTCTGCGCGGGACTGGCGGCGCGTCTGGGCTGGTTGCATCTGCCGCCGTCGCTGGTGGTTCTCACGTCGACTTGGGTGATTGCCGCTGCCGGTGTGCTGAGCGCCATCGAATTCTTCGCCGACAAAATCCCCTTCGTCGACAGTGCCTGGGATGCGGTGCATACCTTTATCCGCATTCCTGCTGGAATCGTGCTGGGCGCGGCGGCGCTGGGACAGATGGATCCGACGGTCACGGTGCTGGCCGGTCTGGCGGGCGGTGCGCTGGCAGGAACGGCGCATCTGGCCAAAGCGGGCAGCCGCGCGCTGATCAACACGTCACCGGAACCTTTCTCCAATGTTGCGGCCTCAGCCGGCGAAGATGTCTCTACGGTGGGCGGACTGGCGCTTGCGTTCTTCCTTCCCGTCGTATTTCTCGTAATGTTGCTGGTCTTCGTCGTGCTGGCGTGGTGGTGGCTGCCCCGCGTCTGGCGCGGGTGGCGCTCGTTGCTGGCGCGGGTTAAAGGATTAAGGAACGATGGGGTTCACTGATGTTGCCCGCCAGGCCTGGCGGATGTTCCTGCGCGATTGGCGCGCAGGCGAGTTGCATTTGCTTCTCGTGGCGCTGCTGCTGGCCGTTGGCGCACTCTCCAGCGTAGGTTTTCTCTCGGATCGGATGCAGGGCGGGCTCGAGCGCGACGCGCGGCAGATGCTCGCCGCCGATCTCGTCGTTCGCAGCGATGCACCTCTGGCATCCGAATTCACCCGTCAGGCGCAAGCCGACGGGTTGGCGACGGCCGTCGTCGCCAATTTTCCGAGCATGGCCAGCGCCTTGGGGGAAGGGGGGCAGGTCAGCGCGAGCCGTCTGTCGTCGCTCAAGGCCGTGAGTGACGGTTATCCCCTTCGCGGGCGCGTGCGCACGGCGCCAGACGCAGGCGCCGGCACGCCGGACGCCCCCGCCGCCGGTATCCCCGAGCCGGGCACGGTCTGGGTCGATGCCGCATTGCTCGACGCGCTGCACGTCAAACCCGGCGAGTCCATTCGCGTGGGCAACCGTACGTTGCGCATCGCGGCCGTCATCACGCGTGAGATGGATCGCGGTTATGGCTTCGGATCGCTGGCCCCGCGCGTCATGATGCGCTTCGACGAACTGCCGTCGACGGGGCTCGTGCAGTTCGGCAGCCGCATTACGTATCGCTTGCTGCTGGCCGGCACGGACGCTCAGGTCAGCAAGTTCGCATCGTGGGCGCGTCCGGCCGCCGAGCAGGCGCGTGGCGTGCATCTCGAATCGCTGGAAGAGGGGCAGCCGCAGGTGCGTCAGACGCTCGATCGTGCCGAACGCTTCCTGTCATTGGTCGCCCTGCTTGCCGCCGTGCTGGCGGCGGTGGCGGTAGGCATCGCGTCGCGTCGTTACAGCGAGCGCCATCTCGATGCCTGCGCCGTGATGCGCTGTCTGGGCCTGCCGCGCCGGGCGTTGCGTGCCATGGTCACCCTCGAATTCATCGGGCTGGGTCTGATCGGCGGCGCGTTGGGTGTCGCGCTTGGCTATGTCGCGCATTGGGTGTTGCTGGCCCAGTTGGGGAACGTGATTCCGGCGGGGTTGCCTGCGCCGACGTGGCGTCCGGCGGTCTTCGGTCTGACGAGTGCGCTGGTCATGCTGCTGGGCTTCGCTCTGCCGCCGTTGCTCCCGCTCTCGGAGGTCGCACCGCTTCACGTGCTGCGTCGCGACGTGGTGGGCAGCGCTCGCCGGCAAGGATGGCTCGCCTACGGCGCGAGCGCGCTCGCGTTCGGCGCACTGCTGCTGTTCGCGGCCCGCGACCTGCGCCTTGGCGCGATGGTGGCGGGTGGCTTCGTTGCGGGCGCCGTGGTGTTCGGCGTGCTCGCATGGCTTGCCATTCGCGTGCTGGCCGCCTGGGCAAGACGGCCCGGTGCCGCTGGCGGGGGGATGGGCGGCATTGGGTGGCGTTATGCGGTTGCCGGCCTGCGCCGCCGGGGCCTCGGCAGTGCCTTGCAGGTGGTGGCGCTCGGCCTTGGGCTGATGGCGTTGCTGCTGCTTGCCGTCACGCGCAACGATCTGGTCGCAGGCTGGCGTCAGTCGAGCCCGCCCGACGCCCCGAACCGCTTCGTCATCGATATTCAGCCGGGGCAGGACGCACCGGTCCTGGCGCAATTGCGCGCGGCGGGGCTGCCCGACGTGCAGCTCTCACCAATGATTCGCGCGCGCCTGACCGCCATCAACGGCAAGCCGGTGACGGGGGAAAGCTATACGGAAGAGCGGGCGCGGCGCCTGGCTGAACGCGAGTTCAATCTGTCGTATACGTCGGGACTGCCTGATGGCAATCGGGTGACGGCCGGACAGTGGTACGGCGATACGACGACACCGCAGATCTCCATGGAAGAAGGCATCGCGAAAACGCTCGGTCTGAAGCTTGGCGACACGTTGCGCTTCGAAGTCACCGGGCAGACCATCGACGCGCCGATCACGAGTCTTCGCAAGCTGGACTGGGGATCGATGCGCGTGAATTTCTTCGTGGTGATGCCGCCGGCTGCGCTGCGCGATTTTCCGATGACGTGGATCACGTCGTTCCATCTCGAGCCGAAGCAGCAGAGCGTGGCGGATGCGTTGGTGCGTCAGTTCCCCAATGTGACGGTGATCGACACGGGGGCGTTGCTCGCGCAGATCCAGCAGATCCTCTCGCAGGTGATCGACGCCGTGCAGGCGCTCTTCCTGTTCACGCTCGCCGCGGGCGTGCTGGTGCTCTACGCGGCGCTAGCCGGCACGCGCGACGAGCGCATGCGCGAGAGCGGTATCTTGCGTGCGTTGGGCGCGTCGTCGCGGCAACTTCGTGACGTCCATCTGGCCGAGTTGGTGACGGTCGGTGCGCTGGCCGGTCTGCTGGCCTCGCTGGGGGCCGGCGCGCTTGGCTGGGCTCTGGCGCGCTATGTCTTCGAGTTCGCGCTCAGCTTCAATCCGTGGTTGCCGGTGCTCGGCGTCGGGGCGGGCGTGCTGTGCGCACTCGTTGGCGGATGGAGTGGCCTGCGTGCGGTGCTGCGTCAGTCGGCGCTGCGCACGTTGCGCGAGGTCTGACGAGGTTCGGCCGGGCCTGACAGGTCCGAGGTTCGGCAAACGCCCGGGGCGGCACGTCTTCGTGCCGCATTCGGGCAAAATGCCATCGAATCGCGGTCGATGGCAGACGTTGTGGGCCTCGGGCACAATAGCGGCCATGACGACCGAAAACACCCCTCAAACTTCCCCGACGGACGACGACGCACAGGACGCTCCTGCGCAACCGACCGCGTTTTCCCTGCTTGGCGGCGAAGATCGCGTACGCGAACTCGTCGACCGTTTCTACGACTTGATGGATCTGGAGTCGGAATTCGCGGGCATTCGCAGCCTGCATCCGGCATCGCTCGACGACTCGCGCGACAAGCTCTTCTGGTTCCTGTGCGGATGGCTGGGCGGCCCGAATCACTACATCGAACGATTCGGCCATCCCATGCTGCGCGCGCGGCATCTGCCGTTTCCGATCGCGTCGAGTGAGCGCGATCAATGGCTGCGTTGCATGGCGTGGGCGATGCAGGACATCGGCGTGGAAGCGTCGTTGCAGGAGCGGCTCATGCAGGCGTTCCACGGAACCGCTGACTGGATGAGAAACCGGGCCGGATAACACTTGATGCCCGCGCCGCAGGGGCGCGGGCATTGCCAGGCGGCTTAGACGTAGGTTGTGGTGTAGTGGGGATCGGGCAGCTGCGTGAATCGCCGCGGCTCGACCGGGCCGCTGTCGGCCGCTTCCGGACCCTCCGGCGGGTTGTACCGATGGCGCCTTTGCTTCGCTTCGTCCAAATTCACACAGGTCGAGACGACCGGTGGAATGAGAGCGCGCGCCACCCCACGCGCGACTTCGGTAGCCGCCTGCGCATATTCGAAGGTACTGCTCGCGAAGGGTGCGCCCTCGTCATACGATGGCGTCGATGTCCCGTTCTCCGCAGAGGTGACGGGGGCATCATTCAGACTTTGCCGCGTTGCCCATAGGGCGCTTGCCGAAGCGATCGCACCGTAGAGTGCGACACTGGTAACGCCGTCCTGAAGGGTCGCGAAGTGCTCCCCGTAGGGTCTCAGCGTTGGCGACTTGTTGGTCAGATGCGGAAGCCACTTTGCCGATTTGATGTCTTTTGCCGATTTGGATCGATCAAGAAATACAGCGACTGCCGTGAGGAAATCCAATGCGGACGACGCGCAAAGGATACCGTTTCCGGAACACGAGACTTTATGCCCAAGTTGGAGCCGCTTGTTATCCGTGCCGGCGTCCATCGCGTCGCTCAGGCGTGCAAAGGTAAAGTTCGCGGTGTGGGCGACCGTCATCACGAAGTGTTGAGCCAGCGCCACGACTCTCGGGCCGGTCAGCATCGGCAGTCGTGTATCGACTTCGGTCGTCGCGGATGAACGCTGGGACGATGGCGACGGCGAGGACGAGCGCAAGGCGAGATCGGTCATGGCGTCTCTGAGCTGTGTCAGATCGCCGGTGCCTGCGCAATGATCGGTCGGTGTGGGGGCAGCCGAGTGACTTAAAGCGAAGACTTGGGGGGAGGATAACTTCATGAGCTTCTGTTGAGTTCCGAGAGGGGGGTCAAAGCGAGTCGATCAATTGCTGTGCGGCCGTCGAAATCTGGGCGTGATGACGCGAGGTCAGGGCGACGTCCCGAGCCTCTGTGGCGATGTCGCGAGCGGCGGCAAGGTCGTCGCTGCGATGCTTGCTCAGCGCAGCGAAATACAGCGGTGTGGGATCTTCCGCGTCCAGCAGGGATGCGAAGAGCAACGGCGCGGACGCGTTTTCGTACTGGCCTTGCAGATAAAGCATGTACCCCAGCGCCTTGAAGGCCTCAGGGCGATCGGGGTACGTCAGGCACAAGCGACCGAACGCGTCTGCCGCGCCAGCAAGGTCGCCTGCATCGTACAGCGCGCAAGCGTGGCGGAAATCGATCCCGGACACCTCGTCTGGCTGAAGCGGGACATATGTTGGCGGGGGCGCCGGATGGGCGAGGACGTGATGACGTGTTGGCATGGACTTCTCCAATGGATTCCGTGTTTTGCGATCCGTGCTGGACGGGCGCGTGTCACGCGTGAGGGGTTTCTTTCGATCTGTCGGCTCCGGCGTGTTGAGTCCGACTAACGCGGTGTTCGCCCGAATCCTAGGGGAGACGCCATAGCCGTCTCTTTCGATTTGCGGACAAAAATGTTGTCCACTCTCGATGCGTGAATGCATTGGGAAAAACATGGTGTCCCGCGCACTTCGCATGCCCAATTCGACAGCGTTGGGTCAATGCCGTGAAACCTTTGCGGGGCAGAGGCGTCGCCGGTGGCCGCGCTGCCGCAGATCCGCCCGTGGGCACCGCAGAGGGGATGCGAAATCGGGCGGCGTGATATCTGACGAGTCGTGGTTTGGGCGCCCGACCTTAAACCTTGGTTTCTGCCATGTATGGCGTTTGCAGAAACGAAGACGCTGGATTGGTGGGCTCGTCGTTCGAGAAGTACGGGCGTGCGTCAAAGTACTCGTCTTCATCGGATTCTTCTGGATTGGATATCAGCGACGAGGTGTCCTCCATGTCACGGGGTCCATCGTCGTGCGTCACAATCCTTGCCTGCACATTTCCGTCTTCAATGGTCAGGGCGATGTCAGGTTTCGGGATGACGTGTTCGAAGCCGTCCGCACCGGACGCAAAGGCAAACGTGTCATGCACGGCGACGGATTCATTCCTCTCGAGTTGTTTCGCATTCTCATGGCCCTCGATGAACCAGGTGACGACGTAGCGTTGTATCAGCCTAGATGATGACGCTACGGTGTCGGCAATCGACGAGTTGGAGTTGTTGTCCAGTACTTTGCGCATTGCATCGGGGACAGTGAAGCCAAGGGCTTCCGCTACCGGGATAAGTCCGGAGAATATCGCTGAGGCCGCAAGCGGCGTAGTGGTGGTCGCCATGTTGATGTACTCGGCGTACTCCTTGAGAAAGGCGCTATCCACGGCATTGCCGAGCGTCAAGAATATATTGGCGTCTCGCATTTCTTTGCCCGTGGCGGCAGCGCTGGTCGCATACATGTGTCCCACGACCATCAGGTTCATGAGTTCTACGCCTGTCGCAACGACATGCAGCGGAACTTCGACGAAGCCTTTCCAGTTGAATGGCATCTCCGCAATGGCGATGCCTAACGCTGCGCCTCTCGCCGAGAAGTTGACCACCTGTCCAATCAATGCGGCATTGCGCGCGCCGTTGTGGGTATGGGCGACCCGTTTGAACTTGTCCCAGCACCCCATTTGTAACTCGCTCGGGGCCCGTGGAATCGCTGACTCCACGTCTGTGTTTCGACCGGAACCGCCGACGCTAGCGACCTGCTGTGTGGATGCAGTGGGCGTGGTTTGCGGGACGGAAGAAGCAATCGGGAAATGCATGGTGACCTCTGAAGACGTGCGGTTTTCGATGACGTGCCAGGCGCAAGCCGGGGCTTTACCGGAGTCCCGGGCGAGTCCTAGGCGGTAACGAGAAAATGCCCGGCACGAGTGCCTACATCGGCATGGGCCGGGTCTTCACGCGAGATCTCGAGCGCATGCATGGCCAGTTCGCGGGCAAGTGTCCTTTCACCCAAGTGGGCCAGACATTGCGCGCAGACCAAGTGAGGCTCCGGCTCGTCCGGCGCGAAGATCATTGCCGCACTCAGGGGCCCGGCAGCCAGTACGTATTCCTTTCGCGCGAAATGCGCGTAGCCAAGCAACTTGTTCACACTGATGTCGAGCGGGCGCTCCTTCAACAGCGGGTAAAGCAGATCGATGGCGGCTTCATATTCGGCAGCCTCGTAGGCGTCTCGCGCTTGCTGGTAAAGATGGGGGGCGGCGTTGTCCGGAGCCGGCCGGGCGTGCACTGTCGCTTCGCGGTGAGAAACCGGGAGGGTGTTTCGCGTGGAATGCATGAGGAGATTCCTTCCGTGTTGCATCGATTCGGATTGACGGGCACCACTCTCGCGGCACTCGGACAAATCCTAAGGGTGACGCCATATCCGTCTCTTTCGATTTGCGGACAAAAGTGTTGTCCACCCTTTATGCGTTAACGCATTGGGAAAAACATGGCGTCCCGCTCACCGGGTGCGCCCAATTCAACAACGTTGGGCCTATGCCGCGAAACCTTTGATTGGCGAGGGTGTCGGGCGGTGTCCGCGCTGACGCAGACATGCCTATCTGGGGGCGTAATGACCGTGCTGGATCGTACTGGACCGTACTGGCGTTGCGGCGCTGGATTGTCCCTTGTCACTCAGGCGTGGTTCGCGCGACTATGGGGGCTTGAATAAGGAGACGCCCCATGAATACCGAAGCCCTCTTTCGGCAAGACGCCTATCTGCGCCAGTGCGAGGCGCGCATCACGCATATCGACGAGACCGGCATCATGCTCGATCGCACCGTTTTCTATCCGCTGGGAGGCGGGCAGGCGGGCGATACCGGAGGATTCGTACTCGCGGACGGCGCGCGGCTGACCATTGCCGATACACGCAAGTCGAAACGGGAAGGCGCGACGCCCGACGATGCGGTGCATGTGCCCGCCGAGGGACAAGAGGCGTTGCTGGCGCGATTGTCCGTTGGTGACACGGTGCGTGCCGAGATTGACTGGGAGCGACGCTTTCGTCACATGCGCTTTCACACGGCGTCGCACCTGATGTGCGCCGTGCTGCCGCATGCGGTGGATGGGTGCAGCATTACTACGGAGTACGCGCGACTCGACTTCGTGACGAACGAGCCGATCGAGCGCGAGGCGGTCGAAGCCGGGCTGGCGGCGCTGGTGGCGGCGGCGCGGCCCGTGGCGATTGACAGCATCAGCGATGAGGAAATGGCCGAGCGTCCCGAACTGGTGCGCACGATGAGCGTGAAGCCGCCGGTGGGGCTGGGACGTGTGCGTCTGGTGCGTATCGAAGGCATCGATCTGCAACCGTGCGGTGGCACGCATGTCGCCAACACGTCGGAGATCGGGGCGCTGCGGGTGGCCAAGATCGAGAAGAAGACATCGCGCACGCGCCGGGTGGTGTTGGCCTTCGCCTGAGTCTGGCATCATGCGAGCCATCCCTTAGCGTTTCCCCTGCATCAGGACCTTCGATGGCGACTCCGGCAACCGAGATTTCCCCGCAAGTACAACCCTGGCAAGCTGTGCTCGACTTCTGGTTCGGCACGCCGGATTCCCCGGAATACGGCATGTCTCGCCCCGAGTGGTTTCGTAAATCCGACGCGTTCGACGAGGAGATCCGCACTCGCTTTGGTGCGCTGCATGCGCAGGCGCTCGCCGGCGCGCTCGACGCGTGGACGCAGACGCCGCTCGGCGCCTGCGCGCTGATCGTGGTGCTCGATCAGTTCTCTCGCAATCTGTTCAGAGGTCAGGCGAAGGCGTTTGCAGGCGATGCGCAGGCGTTGGCAGTGGCGCGTCGTCTGGTCGAAGCCGGGGACGATCAGCGTCTGCCGACTGCGCAGCATCGTGTGTTCGTCTATCTGCCGTTCGAACACGATGAATCGCTGGAAAGTCAGCACCTCTCGCTGGCGTTGTACGAGCAACTGGCGAAGGCGTCAGGGCTGGTGGATAACCTCGATTACGCGCGCAAGCACGCGGTCATTATCGAGCGTTTCGGGCGCTATCCGCACCGCAATGCGGCCCTGGGACGCGCTTCGACGCCCGAGGAGATCGCCTTTCTGAAGGCGCCGGGATCGTCGTTCTGAAGCGCTCGGCCGGGCGCTCAGGCGCGGCGGCGCTGGCGCCATTGAATCGCAAAGAATCCGATCGCGTAAGCGAGCACACCACAGACGACTGCACAGGCCATGAGGCCCGTCGCCAGATGCAGTGTGGCGGCGCCGAAATCGAAATTCGTCATTTGCGACCAGACGCTCTCACTGGCCCGTGTGGCCGCTGCCACCGTGGCTTCGATCTCGGCCCTCGGCGACCAGTCGAGCATCCAGCGTCCCAGACGGTGTGCGCCCAGATAGACGAAGGGCGCCGTCAGCGGATTGGTCACGAACGTGCCGACCGCGGCGAGGAAGAGATTGCCGCGCAGCAACGCCGCCACCAGAATAGCCACCAGCATCTGACCGAACGGAATCAGAATCCCGAAGAAAACACCGCACGCCAGCCCGATGGCCACGCCACGGGGCGTGGCTTGCCATAAGCTCCGGCGCAACAGCAAGCCCGCGTGCGGGCGTAGCCAGCGGGATCGCAGCAGCCGCATCGGGCGAAGCATCTTTAACATCATAGGCAGGTTGCTCGTCGAGGAAGGTGTTGACCCAGGCGGGCATGGGGACGTGCATGTGCGAATCTCCGCATGCAACGGATGTCTGAGTGCCGAGTGCCGCAGGAGTTCAATGACGAAGGTGCTTGGGGCGCCTGGGCGCCATGAGCGACGTCCCGGTGTGGCCTGACACAGCGCCCGGAGAACGGAATCGCCCGGAGTTTGGTGCCGGACTTGCGGCTGCGCGGCGCAGGTGCCGCGCAGCGATCCCACCCGTACGCTTAGATCTGCGTGCGCTGCTGCGCCCAGCGATCGACTTGCGACGGCTTGAAGTGTCGCATCGTCTCGAGCAGCGTCTCGGGCGACGTGGCGACTTGCAACTGGTCGAGTTGTGCCCCTTTGAGGAACTGTTCCGTCACCATCGATTGGAGGAACACCATCAGCGGGTCGTAATACTGCTCGACGTTGAGCAGGCCGATCGGCTTTGCGTGGTAGCCGATCTGCAACCACGTGAAGACTTCGAACAGTTCTTCGCACGTGCCGATGCCGCCGGGCATGGCGATGAACGCATCCGACAGATCGGCCATCATCTGCTTGCGCTGGTGCATGTTCTCGACGACATGCAATTGCGTCAGGCCGGTGTGGCCGACTTCCTTGTCCATCAGCGCTTTCGGAATGACGCCGACGACCTGACCGCCATGCGCGAGCACGGCGTCGGCGATGATGCCCATCAGGCCGACTTTGCCACCCCCGTACACGAGACGAATGCCCGCTTCGGCCATGCGACGGCCCAGCTCACGTGCGGCCTCGGCGTACGCCGGACGCAGCCCTGTGGCGGCGCCGCAGTAAATGCAAATGGATTTGACTTCCGACGACATGCGTTACTGCACTCCCTTGGATGAGGATTCCCGTGCCATTTCATCGTACATCTCACGTGCCTTGCCCTTCAGGTACGGGGCCATCTGCGAGAGGATGTGATAGCTCGACTGATGCAACCCGGCGCCGATTTCTTCGGGGTCGTTGTACTTGCGCGGGTTCATCACGAATTGATAGGACAGCCAGTACGTGGAGAGCACCACCATGTTGGTGGTCACCACATCGATCTGCTCGGGCGTGATCTCCATTTCGCCATCGGCCACGAGCAGGTCGCACATCTCGCGTGCGAAGCGCTTCTTGTGGCCCACGATCTGCTTGAAGTGCGTCTCGAGCGTGCGATTGCGCGCGAGCAGGTCGTTGAGGTCGCGATAGAGAAAACGGAAACGCCACAGAAATTCGGACATGTATTGCAGGTACGTCCAGACTTCCTTGAGCTGCGGCTTGTGATCGTCAGGCAGCCGCAGACGCCGTTCGATTTCCTGCTCGAACTGCGCAAAGATGCTGTTGATGATGTCGTCTTTGTTGCGGAAGTGGTAGTACAGATTGCCGGGGCTGATTTTCATCTCCTCGGCAATCGTGGTGGTCGTTACGTTAGGTTCGCCGATTTCGTTGAAGAGTCGAAGCGACACTTCAAGAATTCGTTCGCGGGTTCGGCGTGGCGGCTTTGCTTCCATGTCTGTCGGCCCCGGTTAGCGGCAAGCTCGGCGAAGGGTGTTCTCCGCTTGCGTCTATCAGTTGAATGTCAGGTATACGGCGACCGATTATACCCGGCAGCCGCCCGCTGCCAAGCATGGGAAGGACGGGCGAAAAGCGTTATCAGAAAAGCGCCGTACGTACCAGATCGACGATGACGGGGCCGGCGAGCGAGGCCCAGGTGAGCAGGCAAAGGCCGAGCGCGACGAGGACCGCTGCACTCCCGAAGTCCTTCGCACGCTTGGAGAGTTCGTGCCGCTCCAGCGAAATGCGGTCGATGGCGGCTTCGATGCTGGAATTGACCAGCTCGATGATGAGCACGAGCAGGACCGAGCCGATAAGGAGCACGCGCTCCACGGCGGTGACGGGCAGAAAGATCGCCGCCGGCAAGAGGATGGCGGCGAGCGCCAGTTCTTGCCGGAAAGCGCTTTCTTCGAACACGGCAAACTTGAACCCGGACAGGGAGTACTTCAGGGCACGCCAGGCGCGCATGACGCCCCGGTTGCCCTTGTACGGATTCGGTTGTTTGTCGCGTGGCGGCGGGTGATCGATGAACAAGCGTCAGGTTCCTCGCCGCAACGGGCTCTGGAGGTGGGTCAGATCGCGTTCGCGAGCAACGGCTCGGGCGTGCGCGGATGCAGATGCGAGACGAACTCTTCAGATGCTGCCTGCCACGAGAATCGCTCGGCCCACGCTCGCGCGCTCTCACGCGAGACTTTGAGCGCATCGAGGCAAGCCTCGCGCAGATCCTCGCGCAGCGCACCGGCGTCGCCTGCCGGGCAGCCGTCGAGCACGTCGATCGGACCGGTCACCGGGTAGGCCGCGACCGGCAGGCCGCAGGCCATCGCTTCGAGCAGCACCAGACCGAACGTATCGGTGCGGCTCGGGAAGACGAACACGTCGGCCGACGCGTAGACCTTCGCCAGCTCAGGCTGGGAGAGCATGCCCAGATAATTCACGTCGGGGTAGCGTGAGCGGAGTTCCGCCAGTTGCGGCCCTTCGCCTGCGACCCACTTCGAGCCCGGCAGATCCAGCTTGAGAAAGGCTTCGATATTCTTCTCTACGGCAACGCGTCCCACGTAGAGGAAGATCGGATGTGCTGAATTTAGCACATGTGCGTCCTGCATACGGAAGATGTCGAGGTCGACGCCGCGTGTCCACAGCACCACGTTGCGGAAGCCGTTCGCTTCGAGATCGCGCTTGACCACGGGCGTGGGCGCCATCACGGCGCGCGACGGCTTGTGGAACCAGCGCAGGAACCGGTAGGTCGCGTTGAGCGGGATGCCGAAGCGCGCCTGCACATACTCGGGGAAGCGCGTGTGGTAGGCCGTGGTGAACGGGAAATTGTTGCGTATCGCCCATTTGCGCGCGGCCATCCCGAGCGGGCCTTCGGTGGCGATGTGAAGGGCGTCGGGGTTGAACGCTTCGATGCGCCGCGACACCCGTCCGCCAACGAAGAACGCGAGGCGGATTTCCGGGTAGGTCGGGCACGGGATGGTGCGGAATTCCTGCGGGGTAAGCAGCTCGACACGATGGCCGGCAGCTTCGAGCTGAGCGCGCGTGTTTTTCAACGTGCGGACCACGCCGTTGATCTGCGGATCCCAGGCGTCGGTGACGATCATGATTTTCATCGGGCGCTCCTTCGCGCACGGGGTGCGCATCGGTGACACGCGCAACCACTGCGCGTGAGAGGGTGCACGCGTGCAGCGATGTGTGGCTGCATGCGTGCCGAGGGTTATCGAGCCGGTGTCGCGTAAATGACCGCGACGACCGGAACGGGGCAATGACGGACTGGCATCGCGCGCGAGCCGATCATGCGCTGACCGGCGTGGCCTTTGTCTTCAGGCTGTCGGGCGCGCTGCGCTTTTGCGTCCAGTAGAGGATGCGCAACTCGCCTTCCGTCGTCTCCACCAGCGCCGAGAGACTCTCGACCCAGTCGCCGTCGTTGCAGTAGAGCAGGCCGTCGATCTCACGAATCTCGGGCTTGTGAATATGACCGCACACGACGCCGTCGCAACCGCGGCGGCGCGCCTCGTCGGCCATGACGTTTTCGAAGGCCGAAATGAAGTTCACGGCATTCTTCACCTGATGCTTCAGGTACTGCGACAACGACCAGTACGGGAAGCCGAAGCGCGTGCGCACGCGGTTGAACCAGCGATTGAGCAGGAGCGTGAGCGTATAGAGCGAGTCGCCCAGATAGGCGAGCCACTTGGCGTGCTGAATCACACCGTCGAACAGATCGCCATGCGTGACCCACAGGCGCTTGCCGGTGAGCGTGGTGTGAAACGCCTCGTCGCGCACCGCAATGTCGCCGAACGCCAGCCCGCAGAACTGACGCGCCGCTTCGTCGTGATTGCCGGGGACGTAGATCACCTGGGTGCCCTTGCGCGCACGGCGCAGCATCTTCTGCACGACGTCGTTGTGCGCCTGCGGCCAATGCCAGCCCTTGCGCAGATGCCAGCCGTCGATGATGTCGCCGACCAGATACAGGTAGTCCGACTCGTGGTGACGCAGGAAGTCGAGCAGATATTCCGCCTGACAGCCTTGCGTGCCGAGGTGGATGTCCGAGAGCCAGATCGTGCGGTAGCGGGTGATGCCTTCGGGCGGCGGGTCGAGCGGATCGGGAGTATCGGGCGGCAGATCGATCGTGGAGGGCGGGGTGGCGGGGGGGCTGGCGGGCGGGGCAGCCGGGCGGCCCGGCGGGGTGTCTGCGAAGTGGCCGGCGCGAGCCGCAGGGGTCGAGATCGGCAACTCGAAGGTGGGTGTCGTCGTCATAGCGGCTCGCACGTCGCGTTGAACATGCGAGCATTGCGCCACGGCTTCATGAAGCGACGATGACAGTCATGCGCGTGTCGCGAAAGTGTCTTGAGACGTCGCGGCGATGCGACACTGATACGCGGCTATTGCGCCCCCCCGCCCAGGCGGGCTGGTCAGCCTGGCACGCTGGTAACACCTGCGTCAGACGGTGTGCAGCAAACCTTGCGCCACGCGATCGAGCGTCTCGAGCACCAGCGCCCGGGCGCGCGGATGCGTGCCCAGCGACACGTGCCCGAGCCCGTCCAGTGCGATGTTGTGGGCGCCGGGCAGCACCGAGGTGCGAACCGGGTACACCACGTTGTCGTGGTACGTATAAATCGACGTGATGCGAGCGCGTTCCGCATCCGTCTCACGTCTCGCGAGCGCCACGAGCCACTCGCTGCCGAGGCTCATCTGGCGCACGTTCTGGCCGATGCCATGACGCGCGTGCAAGGTGCCGAAGTGCGGGGAGCCGAGCGTGATGGTGTGGGCGACGGGCAAGGTCGGATAGCGTTGCAGGCAGGCGCGTGCCGCGATTCCCCCCATGCTGTGGCCCACGATGACGACGGGCAGCCGTGTGCGTTCGGCAAGCGCCTGCGCGGCCTTGGCGATGTTGGGGGCGTAGTCGTCGATGTCGCCGAAAATCGGACCGAGGTTGATGGCGTCGCACGGGTAGCCGGCATCCGCCAGATGGCGCGAAAAACGCAGCCAGAACGCGCGATTGCAGCCATAGCCGTGCAGCAGCAATACCGCGACCGGGCGTGCCGGGCCGCTGGGAGTGGGCAACGGGGCCGCGCTGAGCCACGGCTGATAGAGGTCGAGCAACAGGATCGACGCCGCGCATTCGTATGCCCACACGGCCACATTCGTGCCGGCGACAGTACGCCGCTCGGGCGTCGGGTCGCTGTGTGCGGCCATGAGGAAGCCGGCGGCCAGGCCGATCGCGTGGGAGACGGGCAGCCACAGTGCCGTCCATAGCACGGTCGTCCAGGGGCTGTGCCACGCGGCCCACGTAGCGAGCGCGACGATGATCGACAGCGTGACCTGAATGCCGCCGTAAATCAGATGCGGACGTGACGCGCGCCGCACTGGGGCGGGGGGCAACGGTGGCGACGGGGGCGTAGTCATTTGCCGAGCACGCTGACCAGGCGGGTGCCGGCGAGCCGGTCGTGAACGAACTGGTGATCGGGCATCACGCGCATGGCCAGCGCCCAGAGCACGACCCAGCCGGCGAGCAGGCCGACACTGCCCCATCCCGTGAACCCGAGCGCCCAGTCGAGCGCCATGGCGGGCAGCACCCACAGCCACGCGAGCACGTATCGCAGCACGGCACGCCCGGCACGCACCGGCTGGCCCTGCGCGTCGACCAGACGGATCTTCCAGGTCTTCATCGCCAGTGTCTGGCCGCCATGGGTCCAGAACCAGACGAAATACACGCCAAGCACGAGGAACAGCCAGGTTTGCATCGCGTGGCGATACATCAGGCCGCTGCGTTGCTGGGTAAGGGCGCTGAACAGGTAGCCGGCCAGGAACAGGACGCCGAAGAGCAGCAGCGACTCGTAGACCATCGAGAGCAGGCGGCGGCGCAGCGTCGGCACCGCGTAGCTGTCCGGCGCTTCACCGGGCGGCGTGCGCGAGGGGGCGCGCGACGGGGTGGCGGAATCGGACGAGCGAGGCGGCGTGGCGGGCTGGGTGGCGGAGTCGGTCATCGCGGCGTGTCTGAGATCTTTTTGTCTGATGCCCGGCGCCGCGCCGTTGCGCCATTGCGTCAATGCAGGGGCATCTTGCGGCGGGGCACGTCGAGCCATGTGCCGATCATTATGCGCAAGAATGGGCCGATGGGCCAGCCAACCCGCTTGGGTCCCCTTCAATGCGCGCCCGATGCCGGAATGCAAACGGCCGCCCGAAGGCGGCCGTGACAGTATCGCGTTGGCTGACGGAGCGCGTCAGTTGTGGTGATAGATCTCGGAGTTGAAGACCGCGTCGCCGTTCTTGTCGCTGTTGGCCGCTCCGGTGCCGGCAGCTCCCGAGCCGGCGCCGGCGGGTGCCGGGGTGGCCGTCGACGGTGCCGGAGAAGCGGGCGCCGGTTGTGCGGCCGTCGGGGCGGAGGCGGCGGATGGCGCGGGCAACACGCCATTTTTGCCCGTCGTGCCGGCATCCTTGCGATGCACGGCGGCATACGGATTCTTCACGCCGGTACGGCCCGATGGCGGAGCGCTGACCACGTTGGGGCGGTTGGCCAGCTTCTTGTCGTCGGCCGCCAGGCGCTTCTTTTGCTCTTCACTGAGTTGCTGGTACTGCTGCCACACCTGCGCTTTGCGCTCGGGCGGCAGCGTTTTGGCGTTCTGATAGCTCTCGCGTGCCAGTTGGCGCTGCTCCGGCGTCAGACCTACCCAGTCGGCCATGCGGTCGTGCAGGCGCTTGCGGCCCTCGGGCGACAGCGTGTGAAAGCGCTTGGCGATCTCGATCCACTTGTCGCGCTGACGGTCGTTCATGCGATTCCAGTTCTGCGCGAGCGGGGAGAGGGCCTCCTGCTGGGCCGGCGTGAGCTTGGCCCACAGGCCGCCGGGCGACGCCATGGCGGCGGATGCCGACGCGCTGCTTGCTGTCGCGGCATCGCTCGAAAGACTGCCGACGGGCGCACTGGCCGGGCCGGCCGCACTGGGCGCGGACGTGCCGGAGATGAGCGGCGGCGCATCGGACACCGGTTCCGGGGCTTGCGAGCGGCGCAGCGCTGCCGCGCCGGCGAGCGCGGCCACGACTAGCGCGGCGACCAGAAAAAGTACGTTGCGTCGCGTCACAGGGCTGTCTTGAGTGGGGGAACTACTGGGCACGCTTCAAATACGCGTTGAAACCGTGGTCGGCATAGGCCGACAGCGGTAGTTCGTCGCTCAATACGGCAGCATCGATGTCTGCCAGATCCTGAATGTGTTGCTGATGTTCCCAGTACGCGATACCCGCCAGACCGATCACCAGCGCGGCGAGCGGCCACAACAGGCCCAGACGGCCCAGTTTGTCGAACGCGCGACGCGGCCCGCCGATGTCCGGCGATTGCATGGCGCCCACACCCGCGAGCACCAGCGCCGGTTGCACAACGGCCACCGGTTCCGGCTTTTTGCGCGCGAGCGCCTGCTGGCGAGCCGCGGCCAGCCGGGCCGCAATATTCGGCGACGGCGTGTCGGACGCTTCGTCCAATGCACGCCGCACGCGATTTGCGAAGCGGATTTCCCTCGTTTCCAGATCGTGACTCATAACCTGATCCCTTTTGCCTTCAACGACTGTGCCAACGCGTGTGTCGCACGCGAACAGTGCGTCTTGACGCTGCCTTCCGAGCACCCCATCGTGGCGGCGGTCTCGGCAACGTCCATGTCTTCCCAGTAACGCATGAGGAAGGCTTCTCGTTGACGTGTCGGTAGTTTCTGTATTTCCGTCTCGATGATGGAGAGGATTTCAGCACGCGAAACAGAGTCTTCGCTGCTCTCTGTCTGCACAGACCCGTCCTCGCCCAGCAAGGTTTCCAGCGGGTCGTAATCGTCTCGCTCGTCGTCGCCGGGGCCGGCGAGATTCGAGAATAGCGTGACCCAGGTGTTACGCACCTTTTGCCGGCGGAAATAGTCGTGAATCGTGTTCTGGAGGATGCGCGTGAACAGCAGCGGCAGATCGGCCGGCGGCTTGTCGCCGTACTTCTCGGCCAGGCGGATCATCGCATCCTGAACGATATCGAGGGCGGCCTCGTCGTCGCGAACGGCATAGACGGCCTGCTTGAAGGCGCGCCGTTCGATGCCCGCGAGAAAATCCGCCAGTTCCTTGTCAGATGCCATCCGGTGGGGTACACGCAGCGTCAACCGCTGCGCCTGTGAAATGCCGTGTAAGCGTAAAGATTACGTAAAATTTGCGTAGTCGGAGCGGATGCTACCAAAAACGCGCTTCGCTGTAACCGCTTTTGCTTCCGGTGGTGTCGCGTTACGACGTCGCCGCACGCCCCGGGTTCCTATGATGTGAAGATTGTGCCCCAGCGTGGGGCGGCTTGGCGCTCGCCATGAGAATTCTGCGAACGTTCTGCGCGCTTTTTGCGAACCCGACTTCGCAATCATGCTGCAAATGCATAAACTCGCTTGACCATTTTGCTGCGAACCGGTAAGGTTGCCAGTTCGCAATATCTGTGATTGTCTCAATATCGGCACGCCTATCCGGGGTGTCCATCATTCAGACGCGCAGCTTGAGCCCGAACCACAAGTTCGCGGGGAGAGCACCCGATCAAAATTTTTGCCGAAACTTTGAAAGGTCGACGATGAACATGCCAAGCGCGGAATTCTCCGAGGCGGACGCTACACGCCACCAAAATACTTCCGAAGACATGATTGGCGCCGAAATTCTCGTGCGCTCGCTTCAGGAAGAGGGAGTCGAACATCTGTGGGGTTATCCCGGCGGTTCGGTTCTCTACATCTACGACGAACTCTACAAGCAGGACAAGATCCAGCACATTCTGGTGCGCCATGAGCAGGCAGCCGTGCACGCGGCCGACGCTTACTCGCGTTCCACCGACAAAGTCGGCGTGTGCCTCGTGACGTCTGGCCCCGGTGTGACCAATGCGGTCACCGGCATTGCCACGGCGTACATGGATTCGATTCCGCTCGTCATCATCACCGGGCAGGTGCCCACGGCCGCCATCGGTCAGGACGCCTTCCAGGAGTGCGACACGGTCGGCATTACGCGTCCGTGCGTCAAGCACAACTTCCTCGTGAAGGACGTGCGCGATCTCGCCGCTACCATCAAGAAAGCCTTCTACATCGCCAAGACGGGCCGTCCGGGTCCGGTGCTGGTCGATATTCCGAAGGACGTGTCCAAGGCGCGCTGCCGCTTCGAGTATCCGAAGTCGGTGTCGCTGCGCTCGTACAATCCGGTCACGAAGGGCCACTCGGGTCAGATCCGCAAGGCGATGAGCCTGCTGCTCTCGGCCAAGCGTCCCTATATCTACACCGGCGGCGGCATCATTCTGGCCGATGCATCGAAGGAACTGAACCAGTTCTGCGATCTGCTCGGCTATCCGGTGACCAACACGCTCATGGGCCTGGGCGGGTATCGCGCGAGCGATCCCAAGTTCCTCGGCATGCTCGGCATGCATGGCACGTACGAAGCCAACATGGCCATGCAGCACTGCGACGTGCTCATCGCCATCGGTGCGCGCTTCGACGACCGCGTGATCGGCAATCCGGAACACTTCTCCTCGGCCGCACGCAAGATCATCCACGTCGATATCGATCCGTCGTCGATTTCCAAGCGTGTGAAGGTCGACATCCCGATCGTCGGCGACGTGAAGGAAGTGCTGCGCGAGATGATCGAAAATCTGCAAACGGCCGAGCATGGTCCGGATACCGCGGCGCTCGCCGACTGGTGGAAGCAGATCGAGCAATGGCGTTCGCGCGATTGCCTCGCCTTCGATCGCGAGAGCGAGATCATCAAGCCGCAACATGTGGTCGAGACGTACTGGAAGCTCACGGACGGCGAAGCCTTCGTGTGCTCGGACGTCGGTCAGCACCAGATGTGGGCCGCGCAATACTATCGCTTCAACAAGCCGCGCCGCTGGATCAACTCGGGCGGTCTGGGCACGATGGGCTTCGGCCTGCCGGCAGCCATGGGCGTGAAGATGGCGCATCCGGATGCCGAAGTCGCCTGTATCACTGGCGAAGGCTCCATCCAGATGTGCATTCAGGAACTCTCGACGTGCCTGCAATACCGCACGCCGATCAAGATTCTGTCGCTCAACAACCGCTATCTGGGCATGGTTCGCCAGTGGCAGCAGATCGAATACAGCAAGCGCTATTCCAGTTCGTACATGGACGCGCTGCCGGACTTCGTGAAGCTCGCCGAGGCGTACGGTCATGTGGGCATGCGCATCGAGAAGTCGTCGGACGTCGAGCCGGCACTGCGCGAGGCGATGCGCCTGAAGGATCGTACGGTATTCATGGATTTCCAAACGGATCCCACCGAAAACGTCTGGCCGATGGTCCAGGCGGGCAAGGGCATCAGCGAGATGCTGCTCGGTTCGGAAGATCTGTAAACAGAGGCGCGCCGTGCGTCGCCGCCAGTAAGGCCGGCGCGGGTGCGACGCCCCACACCAGGACAATCCGGGATACACCATGAGGCACATTATTTCTGTTTTGCTCGAGAACGAGCCGGGCGCACTGTCACGCGTGGTCGGCCTTTTCTCGGCGCGTGGCTACAATATCGAGACCCTCACCGTTGCGCCGACCGAAGACCGGTCGCTCTCGCGCATGACGGTGGTCACGACAGGCTCTGACGACATCATCGAGCAGATCACCAAGCACCTGAACCGGCTCATCGAGGTGGTGAAGGTGGTCGATCTGACCGAAGGGGCCCACATCGAGCGCGAGCTGATGCTCATCAAGGTTCGCGCGGTGGGCAAGGAGCGAGAAGAGATGAAGCGGATGTCGGATATTTTCCGCGGCCGCATCATTGACGTTACTGAAAAGACCTACACGATCGAACTCACGGGGAATTCGTCGAAGCTCGACGCCTTCATCGAAGGGCTGGATCGTACGGCGATTCTCGAGACGGTTCGTACCGGTGGCTCGGGCATCGGGCGCGGTGAGCGCATCCTGAAGGTCTGACCGGCAACGGCAACGCGGTAAGCGGATTTCGATCCATTCTGATTTCAGTTATTTTTTGGCATTACGGGACAATTCCAAATGAAAGTTTTCTACGACAAAGACGCCGACCTCTCCCTCATCAAGGGCAAACAAGTCACGATCATCGGTTACGGCTCGCAGGGCCACGCCCACGCTCAGAACCTGAAGGACAGCGGCGTGAATGTGACGGTCGGTCTGCGCAAGAACGGCGCTTCGTGGAACAAGGCGGTCAATGCCGGCCTGAACACCAAGGAAGTGGCAGAAGCCGTGAAGTCGGCAGACATCGTCATGATGCTGCTGCCGGACGAGCAGATCGGCGACGTGTACAAGAACGAAGTGCACGCGAACATCAAGGAAGGCGCTGCACTGGCCTTCGCGCACGGCTTCAACGTGCACTACGGCTGCGTGATCCCGCGTGCTGACCTCGACGTCATCATGATCGCCCCGAAGGCCCCGGGCCACACGGTGCGCTCGACGTACTCGCAAGGCGGCGGCGTGCCCCACCTGATCGCCGTGGCGCAAGACAAGTCTGGCGCGGCTCGCGACATCGCCCTGTCGTACGCAGCGGCTAACGGCGGCGGCCGTGCCGGCATCATCGAAACGAACTTCCGCGAAGAAACCGAAACCGACCTGTTCGGCGAACAAGCCGTGCTGTGCGGCGGTACCGTCGAGCTGATCAAGGCGGGTTTCGAGACGCTGGTCGAAGCCGGCTACGCGCCGGAAATGGCCTACTTCGAGTGCCTGCACGAACTCAAGCTGATCGTCGACCTGATCTACGAAGGCGGCATCGCCAACATGAACTACTCGATCTCGAACAACGCCGAGTACGGTGAGTACGTCACCGGCCCGCGCGTCGTGACGGAAGAGACGAAGAAGGCGATGAAGCAGTGCCTGACCGACATCCAGACGGGCGAGTACGCCAAGTCGTTCATTCTGGAAAACAAGGCTGGCGCCCCGACCCTGATCTCGCGTCGTCGTATCACGGCCGAGCACCAGATCGAGCAAGTCGGCGGCAAGCTGCGCGCGATGATGCCGTGGATCGCCAAGAACAAGCTCGTCGACCAGTCGAAGAACTAAGTACGACGCGCCGCACGGTGCGTA
>Ga0181519_10000963_pt1 | contig 25348 bp, 21 predicted proteins | sample PEATcosm2014_Bin_26_FD_121102 | JGI IMG/M metagenome (GOLD analysis project Ga0181519, IMG submission 121102) | Peatland microbial communities from MTU Mesocosm Facility, Houghton, MI, USA - PEATcosm2014_Bin02_10_metaG | ecosystem: Environmental > Terrestrial > Soil > Wetlands > Peat | place...
GACCCAAACGTTCCCACTCTGTTGGAAATAGACTGCGTAAAACATGCCAGTTCTCAAGTTCTGCCATGCGCAAAGACTAATACTGGGCCGTAATCTAGTCAATCTTTATCTTAGCGCTTATGGGGGGGGTTAACCCCCCGAATGCAGGTCCCAAACGCATGGCCTTCAGGCCCGGATGAAGACCTGCCGTGGCAAGTACGACTGCGGAATTGGAACGGAACCGGAGGATTTGCGCAGGGAGCCCGGGCCGGGTGCCCCATCCTTGAATCGTTCTTGGATTCAAGGGTGGGAAAGCACGATCCTCAACCCAGGCCCTCCGTTTTGAAAGGGCACGGTTTTAGCCGTGCCGAGGCATGTCTTGAAGGGGCACGCTTTACAGGTTGCGGAAAAGCTCCATCGGGAAGGCAAGAAGCGTCAGGGCACGCCTTCAGCCGTGCCGGGTGCCCAATCCTTGAATCGTTCTTGGATTCAAGGGTGGGAAAGCACGATCCTCAACCCAGGCCTTCCGTTTTGAAAGGGCACGGTTTTAGCAGTGCCGAGGCATGTCTTGAAGGGGCACGCTTTACAGGCTGCGGAAAAGCTCCATCGGGAAGGCAAGAAGCGTCAGGGCACGACTTCAGTCGTGCCGATAAGGCCAATAGAATGAGCCGGGGGCTTTAGCCCCTGACGTATGATTTTCGGACATTTCACCCAAAATCATGCCTTTTCCCGCAGCCTGTTGAGCCGTGCCGAGGCAGGCGAAGGAGAAGGGTTAGGGCTTCAGCCCCCGAGGGATGGTTTTAGAGCGGTTCCACAATTCACGTGCCCTTTGTAGTCCTTCGAAAGGTGGCCTTCTCTTAAGGAAAAAGCCACTTGAGATCAGTGGTTCCTGGGTACAGCCATTGTGGAACCGCTGTAGAACGCAGTCCTGGCCTTTGATTGAATTCGCATCGTGGCTTCTTGTAGGGTGTCGGCAGTGGTCCCCAGCGCGCGGCGGCCTTGCACGAAAATTACCGGGCCGCAGGGACTTCGGTTTCGCTCCTGAATGAAGTCAAATTGGGTATGGCTGTGCCGGAACCGCTTGAAAGGCCGGTTTGGGACCCTTTTCCTTCTCGAAACCAGTTGAAAAGAAAGGAGATACGCAAAAAATGCATACCCTCCCCCCTCCTGGCTGCATGCACTGTTTTTGGTGCATTATTTTCAAGTAAATGTAATGGAATAAGCGAGATATAGATTATAAAGGGTTACTTTAAAATCAACAAAATACCGGTTTTCTGCACCATTTGTTGTGCAAAAATGGGAAAGCCCGGAGCTTTTCCTGTCCGCTCGGTGCGGCCTTCAAGAGCTTGGATTCTCACAGAAGGGAAGCTTCAGGCATCGCGGCGGCGGCGTTGATGCGTCGAGGGAATTCCCATGTCCTCTCGGTATTTCGCAACAGTTCGCCGCGTCAGCTGGATTCCCTGGGCCTGCAGCATGGCCGCCAGCTGGTCGTCTGTCAGCGGGTGCCGCGCGTTTTCTTCCTCAATCAGCTTGCGCACCTTGCGCTTCAGAACCAGCAGCGTGGTGTCGGCGCCTTCCGGCCCGTTCGAGCCTTCCGAGAAGAAGAAGCGTAGCTCGATCACGCCCTGCGGAGTGTGCGCATACTTGTTGGCGACCGCCCGGCTGACCGTCGAGGGATGGACGCCAATCTCCTCGGCCACTTCCTTGATCATCATCGGCCGCAATCCGTCGACGCCCACTTCCAGAAAGTCCTGCTGGCGGCGGACAATTACTTCGCAGGTGCGCAGGATGGTGCTCTTGCGCTGGGCAATGTTGCGCATCAGCTGCATCGCCGAGCGGAAGCGCTCCTTGACGTAATCCTTGACTTCTTTGTCGGTGTTTTCCGCCGCCAGCATCCGCCGATAGCGCTGGCTCAGGCGCAGGCTGGGCATGTCCTCTTCGTTCATGGACACCACCCACTCGCCGCCCCGCTTGATGAACACCACATCCGGCTCGATCAGCCGCGTCGTTTCGCGGTTGTACTGCCGTCCGGGGCGCGGATCGAGCGTGCGGATGAATTCCACGCCCGCGTGTGCCTCTTCCAGCGTGATCTGCACGGCCTTGGCCAGATCCTTGACATCCCGTTTCTGCAGCAAGGGCAGGTACTGGTCCGCAATCAGCGCGGCGGTTTCCATGGCCCGCCGGCGCTCTTCCAGACGCGCTTCCGCTTCCGCGCGGAAACTCCCATGCGGGTCTTCCTCGGGAGCCGCGCTTGCCTGCCGGGCAAACAGCTGCTTGAACTCGTGCTGCTGCGCCGCTATCTGAATCAGCAGGCATTCGCGCAGATCCCGCGCCCCCACGCCAGCCGGATCCAGATGTTGCACCAGGTCGATCGCCCGGTGAATCAGGGCCAGGTCCGACGCTGCGCTCCCATTCTTCTCTTCGCTGGCTGCATCTTCCCGGAAATGGCTGAGCGCCTCCACCAGCTCTTCCTCGCTCGACGCAAGGTACCCATCCTCATCCAGGTTGCCGATGATATATTCGGCCGCGTCCTGCAGGTCGTGGTCCAGCGTCAGAGCGCCCAGCTGCCACGCCAGATGATCGGACAGAGTCGTAGGTTGGGAGAGAAAGTTTTCAAACGAGGGCTTTTCGCTCTCTTCGTACTCCGGCTGGGTGCGATAGCCGGGATCGAGGTAGTCCTGGAAATACGATCCGAAATCGACCTCTTCAAATGAATCCTTGGGTGGGGCCGGTTGCTCCTCCGCGCGGGAATCCACGGTGTCCGGTTTCTCGAGCCGGTTGAGCCGGTCGTCGCGTTCCGCTCGCTCCTGGCGGCCTGCAACCTCATCCAGCATCGGAACCGTCTCGTCAATCTCCTCCAGGACGGGATTCTCCACCATCTCGGCATCGATCATCTCCTTCAGCTCAAGCTTGTTGAGCGCAAGAACGCTCACCATCTGCATCAGGCCGGGTGTCAGAACCTGGCGCTGCGAGACTTTCAGGCTCAATCTGGGTTGCAATAGCGCCATAGAATTACCGTTTCCCGTTCGGATTCAATGCAAGTGTAATTGGAAGAAAACAATGTAAACGCGGAAAGTGTCGCGCTTCAAGACACCCTTCCCGCTTTGGGCTGCGCCCATTCCCGGAACCTCTGCCCGGTATTATGATGCCATCTGTGAACTTTTGGCACCTGGACAAAAGTTGACCGCTCTATCCGAGTGAGAACCCCTCTCCAAGATAAATGCGCCGAACATCCAAATTGTTGCCCAGCTCATGCGGCGTTCCGGCGGCGAAGATCTTTCCTTCCGCGATGATATAGGCCCGGTCGGTCACGCTCAACGTCTCCCGCACGTTGTGGTCGGTGATCAGAATACCAATTCCGCTGGCCTTCAGTTCAAAGATGATCTTCTGCAGTTCCAGAACCGCGATGGGATCGATGCCGCTGAAGGGCTCGTCCAGCAGGATGAACTTCGGCTGAATGCACAGGCTGCGGGCAATCTCCACCCGCCGCCGCTCGCCGCCCGACAGCGCATAGCCCCGTGTCGTCCGGATGTGTCCCAGGCTCAGCTGGTGGATCAGCCTCTCCGCCCGCACCTTGCGCTCGCGGTTGGCCAGCGGCTGCGCTTCCAGCACCGCCAGAATGTTCTGCTCCACGGTCAGTTTGCGAAAGACCGATGGCTCCTGGGGCAGATAACTGATGCCGAAGTTGCGCGCCCGCATATACATCGGAATGTGGGTAATATCGGTGTCGTCCAACTTCACCATGCCGGTTTCCGGCTGCACCAACCCCACGATGATGTAAAAGCTGGTGGTCTTGCCGGCGCCGTTCGGCCCCAGCAGGCCCACCACTTCACCGCGGGAGATGCGTAGGTCCACTCCGCGCACCACCTGCCGTCCTTTATATGTCTTGCCGATTCCCTCGGCGATCAGCGTCTCCATCTAGATCAAAGGCTCCTTGCTTCCGCTCTTTGGGCCGTCGTTATTTCGGCGCACTGCCCTCGGTACTGACCTCGGTTGTTGTCTTGCCGTTGCCGCCTTCGACGCTCACGCTGTCGTCGCGGCTGTGAAATATCAGGGCTTCGCCTGTAACCGTCCCGCGTGACGGGTCGCTCATGCGCGGAGGCACGGCCACGGTTCCGGTCAGCACATACTCTCCGTTGTCGCTGGTGTAGACGAGTTGCTCGCCGGTTCCCTTGCGCTCCGCTGAAGTGAGCACAACGCGCCCTCGGGCCGTCATGCGATCCACCTGGGCTGCCGCGCCGTCCTTTCCAGCGTGATTTCCCGGTGGCAGAAGCACCACTTCCACCTCGCTGGAGGTTGACTTCACTTCGCCCGTCTCAGCAATCACGGTGCCCAGCGCGTTTCCGCGCATCACCGCTTTGCGTTCGGCCTGCGAATACGCCAGGTCGCCGCCTTGCAGGCTGACCACTGACGGTCCCTGCGATTTTGCCCTCGACTCTGGGCCGGGCATTGAACCGGAAAAGGATTCGGACGCGCTCACCAGCACAACCCGGACGGGATCCCTGGCGTTTGCGCTGTGGGCGGTCAGTTTCTGGCGGCCCCGGTCCAATACGATGACCGGCGCGGAGACGGAATTGACATCCTGCCACAAGCGCGCCTGTCCGCGGAAGGTGGCTTCGCCGCTCGCTTGGTGCAACTGGGCTTCGGCAGCCACCACGTGTGCCGGACCCTCTCCGCCAAAGGCCGTGCCTGAAGCAGCGGCGGGCTTTGCCAGGCCGGGAACTCCGCCTTTGCTCTTGTTATCGTTCTGCCAGGTTGCCTTCACGTTCCCATGCGCGAACGCATCGCCCGACGCCTGCGAAATATCAACCTTGTCCGCAACCACCTGCAGTCCCGCGTCTTCAATCCGGGGATGGATGGTCAGATGCACCCATTCCCCTGCGCCCTCATACACCGCATGGCCGGCGGTCGCGCGCAGTGGAGATTCTTCTTGCCTGCCGGGCTTTGGCGCGGGGTGCTGGGTAAGGACAACATGCCCGTCGACGGTGGCCGACTGCACCTGATTCGCATCCGCGGACGCGGTGTCGGTCTTGGATTTCGCCTTGCCGGCCTCTTGCGGCCCTGATTTGGAGGTCGCCGCCATATGAACCTCTAGGCGGTCGCCGCTGGTGCTCTGCTTCACTCCCGCCGGAGTTGTTTGATCGATGGCCGCGTGGCCGACTCCACTCATCGCCGAGAGCGCCGAGCCGGATGAGAACTCCGCCGTCAGATCGTCAGCCGACATCTTCGAGGGCAGTACAGCTCCGCCTGTTTGCTGGCTGTCGCTGGTTACCACCACCCCGCCGGTCCCATGAATCCGGGCCGGCTGAACTTGCCCAGATTTGTTTTGGGTGAACTCCACATCCGCAATCGGCGAATTCCAGTTGCGGGTCAGGTGCACCGGGCCGGTCTTGGATTCTGACTCCTCTTCGCTGCGCATCAAAACGCCTTGATGCAGATGCGCACGGTGAAGCACGCCCTTCGCTGTGAACTCCAGCTCCATTTCAGGAGACGTCCCATGCGTTCTGCGGTCGCCGCGGTCGGAATCCATTGTGACGCCGCCTTCCAGATGTCCGCGCCGCGGTTGATTCTGCTCATCGAACGTCATCATCCCGGTCGGAGCAGCCAGATGTCCGCCGGTTGCGGTGGTCAACTGAAACCCGTGCACAGCGTTTAAGCGCTCGGCTGACCCACCCTCCCGAAACTGCACGGTCGCATCGCCGGCGGTCGCTTTCCCCTCCCTGTACGTGGCGTCCGCGGCATGCAGATGGCACTGCTGCGTATCGCGGTCATATTCGGCGTGCTGCGCATGCAGCGTAATCTCGTTATCCCCGCGCATGGTGTGCAGTTCAACCATCCGGTCCAGCACCAGCACCCCGTTCTGCGAGTCATACGTCGCGCCGATCGAACTGCCAGTGCCCTGCGCCAGGCTGAAGTCCACACGCTGCACCGTCGTCGCCGTTCCGCTCTTCTGGTCGAAGGTCAGTCCGCTGGTCTTGACTTTGATGGGGTCCGAATCCGCCGTCTTCACCGCCGATGCAATCGGTTTGCCCTTGGACTGCGCGCCGAGTACCTTCACCGGGGTGGCATTGGGCGCAATTGCCGGCGCAACGCCGGGCCGCATCAGGGTAATTTCGACTGGTCCCGCAGCTACCGCGGTTCCCGCCTTCTGGTCGTACTCAAATTCGGCGCCTTCGATGCGGTCTACACGGCTGCCGTCCGCGCCATACAGCTCGATCTTCACGTCGTGCAGCAGCGCATTGCCTTGCTTGAGCTGGATCACCTTCGACGCGTGCAGTTTGAAGAGAGTGTGACCGCCGTGCGCCTGCGTATAGGTGACGTCGTTCGACTCCTGCCGGATCTCGATGCCCAGGCGCTGCGGCAGATCCCTTCGGTTGAAGGGGTTCTTCCACTTACCAATGGCCAAAAATGCAACCAGGGCCACCACCAGCAGGATTCCCGCCGTCAGCACCATGGTTCGCATCCGCTCGATGGTGAACCTCAATTGGTCCTCGCCCCGAGCCGCGCCGCCAGCCGATGCGCCAGGCTCTCGCCCAGTTCGCTCCACAACAGCCGCGCCGTCGCTCCCGACTCTTCCTCGATCGCGTTGGTCAGATTCACCAGCTGGCGCACGTTTTCTTCCACGCGCTCCGCGGTCTCGGAGTTCAACTCAACCTCTTCTTCCAGGAAAGGCGTGTCGGTGCCGAAGTCCACACGGATGTGGCCCTCGGTCTCGTAGGCTCCGTCATCGAAGAGCGGCCCATATCCGACCACCCGCACCAGCCGCATCTGCTGCCGCCAGCTGGCTTTGCGATCATCGACCTCGGCCTCCCACAGGCTCCAGCCGATCTGGAACTCGTACGCGTAATCATCGTGCAGCAGTTCCAGCGCGTCTTCGACGGCCATGCCAGGCTCTGCACCCAGTTCCACGGCATCGCTGTCGCCCCGGCCGACGCGGCGCCCATACACCTGTTGAAAGACGGGGGACTCTTTCCAACTCACCGGCCACACGGTTGCCGAGTACACTTTAGCCTCGCCGCCATGCCCGGCAAAGGCGCCCAGAACCGCCGTCAGCTTTTCTGCCAGTGAGGTCACGCGCAGATTCGGATACCACAAACTCAAATAAAGTGTGTCAGACATCTCTCCTTGATTGTAGACGGAGGAGTGGACACGCAGTTGCATAGGCAACCGGCTCGCATGTGGGAATGGGGTTTGAAGAGTGGAACTTTTAGCGTCAGTGCTCAGAAAATGGGTGCCCCAGGTCCCTCGCTTTTGGGGACCTGGGAAACCTCAAATCTCAACCCGCTCGGGAGAATCTCTACCCGGTAACAATCTCGCTGAAATCGGCGATCCCGCTGAAACCGCTGAGCACGCTCTGGATCAGTGCCGGGTGCCCCATCCTTTCCGCGTCTTCTGCGGAAAGGGTGGGAAACCTCAACCCCCAAACGAAGCCGGGTGCCCCAGGTCCCTCGCTTTTGGGGACCTGGGAAACCTCAAATCTCAACCCGCTCGGGAGAATCTCTACCCGGTAACAATCTCACTGAAATCCGCGATCCCGCTGAACCCGCTGAGCACGCTCTGGATCAGCGCCAAATGCGTTCCCCTGACCGCCGCATCCGGATCCAGCACCATCACCTTGTCGAAGAAGGCGTCCACCACCGGGCGCAGCGTGGCGATGGCTTCCAGCGCCTGTCCGTAGAAGCGCAGCTTGCGCAACGCCGCCACTTCCGGAGCCAGCAGGGCCGACGCGTCGGCCAACTTTTGCGCCTCCGGCGACAAAGTCACGCCAATAGGCGAACCGAACACAAATTCCTTCTCATCAGCCTGCCTCAAAATGTTCTTGATGCGCTTGAAGGCCGCGGAGATTGCCGCAAAATCCTCTGACCCGCGCACTTCGGTAAGGGCTTTTGCTCGGGCGATCACATCGCGCACGTCCTCGGCATCTGTGGCCAGCACAGCGTTTACCACGTCGTAGGAATACCCGCGCAATTCCTGAAGATCGAAGCGTAACCGTTCTTTCAAGAATGCCCGAACTGGACTATCCGGCTGAAATTTGCCGTCTGGGCCGATTCCTTGTTCCGACTCCGTGCCCGGAGCGTACAAAACGTCACGTAGCGTCAGAGGCAATTCCGAGTCGGCCAGAATCTTAACAATGCCGCTTGCCGCCCGTCGGAGCGCGAAAGGATCCTTTGAACCAGTAGGCGCAAACCCCTTTCCGAACATCGCCGTAATTGTCTGGATGCGGTCTGCAAGCCCTAACAACTGTCCCTCTACTGTGGGAGGAATCGAATCACCCGCCCATGAAGGTATGAACTGGTAGTAAATGGCCTCACTTACGGCATCACTATGTTTCTGCGCCCTAGCATAAAGTCCACCAATCTTGCCTTGCAGTTCGGTGAACTCCTTTACCAGTTCGGTTGTCAGGTCGGTCTTGGCAAGCTCGGTGGCCTTCAGCAGAGCCGCTTCGTCGAACTCTACGCCCGCTGCCTTCACAGTCGCTGCCAGGGCGCGCGCAACTTCCAGGTTCTTCTCCGTCTTCCAGTGATAGGTGCCAAGTTCCTTCTTGAAGGTCACATGCTTCAGGCTTTCGACGCGATCCTGAAGAGAAATCTTCTGGTCAAAGTTCCAAAAGAACTGCGCGTCCTTGAAGCGTGCGCGCAGAACCTTCTGGTTTCCGTGGCGGATGTTGCCGTAGCCTTCCTCGTCGACCTGGATGTTGAGCACCGCCAGGAAGTGCGGCAGCAACTTGCCGTTCGGCCCTTCTACCGCAAAGTACTTCTGGTGATCGCGCATCACCGTGACCAGAACCTCTTCGGGCAGGGCAAGGTACTCGGCCTCGAAGTTGCCCAGGATCACCGACGGCCACTCGGTCAGATGAACCACCGTCTCGATCAGTGCCTCGTCTTCGCGCCACCGCGCGCCTGCAACGGTGCGCGTTGCCGCGTCCAGAGCCTTGCGGATCGTCTGGCGGCGTTCGGCCACATCGACCACGGCGTGAGCAGCGCGCAGAGCTTCCTTGTACTCCGTGGGCTTGCTGAGCACAACCGGCGCTTCGCCATGAAGAATGCGGTGTCCGCGGCTGGTGTTTCCGGCCTGAATGCCCGCAATCTCCAGCGGGACAACAGCCGAATCCAGCAGCGCCACGATCCAGCGAATGGGCCGCACAAAGCGCTCTGGCTTGCCCGCGCGCCAGTACATATTCTTGGCCCAGTAGAGGCCGAGCACTTCCTTCGGCAACTCGGCAGCCAGCAACTCGGCAGCGGCACGGCCCAGCTTCTTCACCGTCGCTCCAACGTATTCGCCTTTGGCGTTGGTCACCTTTTCCAGCGCGGAAACATCCACGCCGGCCTTCTTCGCGAAGGCCTCCGCCGCGGCCGTGGGAGCGCCATCCTTGAAGGCCACCTTCCACGACGGGCCGGTCAGCTTCTCTTCGCTGTCGGCCTGCGCGGCCAGCACGTCTTCCACCACCACGGCGAGGCGGCGCGGCGTCGAGTAGGTGGTCACCTTGCCACCGGGGCCAATCAGCCGTTCGCGCGTCAGCAGTTCATTCACCCGGCGGCCCAACTCGGCCTCCGCCTGAGCAATCATGCGGGCGGGAACTTCGTCGAGGCCAATTTCCAAGAGAAAGTCAGTCATAATGTTGAGTTTCTTTCCGCGGTTCAGAACAGCTTTTAGCTTCTAGCCTCTAGCTTCTAGCTACCAGCTCGTCCTTGCAAGCCGCATATTCCAGTTTCTATTGATCCCAAAATGCATCGAACGCCACGATCGAGCTAAAAGCTAAAAGCTAAAAGCTAAAAGCTAGCAGCTGCACTGCGCCGCGTACGCCTTCGCCACGCCCACCGCCAGATTGCGAATGCGCCCAATCATGCCCACCCGTTCCGTCACGCTGATCGCTCCGCGCGCATCCAGAAGGTTGAACAGATTCGAGCACTTCAGCGCCAGCTCGTAGGTGCTCATCAGCGGGAACCGCCGCTTCTCCAGCACCGTCGCGTTCTCGTCCGCCAGCACCGCGTTCACCTGCGTAATCAGCGTCTGCGCCTCGGCCTCGTAGCTGTTGAAGTGCTCCCACAGCTTGGCCACATCGGCGGTCTCGAAGTTATACACCGAGTACTGCAACTCTTCCTGCAGCCGCACGTCGCCGTAAGTGACTTCTTCGCCCGTCTCCGGATTGCGCGCCCACACCACGTCGTACACCGAGTCCACGTCCTGCAGAAACGCCGCCAGGCGCTCCAGTCCATAGGTCAGTTCAGCGCAAATGGGGTCCAGGTCCAGCCCGCCGCACTGCTGGAAGTAGGTGAACTGGGTAATCTCCATCCCGTCCATCATCACTTGCCAACCCACGCCCCACGCGCCTACGGTCGGGCCTTCCCAGTTGTCTTCCTCGAACTTCACGTCGTGCTTGCTCAGATCGATGCCGATGGCTTCCAGCGATTGCAGGTAAAGCTCCTGCACATTGGCCGGTGGCGGCTTCAGGATCAGCTGGAACTGCGTGTGCCGGAAGAGCCGGTTGGGATTCTCCCCATAGCGCCCATCGGCCGGACGCCGCGAAGGCTGCGCATAGCCCACCTTGTACGGCTTGGGGCCCTGGACTCGGAGAAACGTTTCCGGCGCCATGGTGCCCGCGCCCACTTCCACGTCGTAGGGCTGTTGCAGGATGCAGCCGCGCTCGGCCCAGAAGCTCTGCAAACGGAACAACTGCTCCTGAAAGGTGAGGGCGGTGGCTTTTGGTTTGGATAGAACCTGGGTTATCGTCACGGGCGCTTCTCTCTGGTCGGAATGAGGTCCATTTTATCAGCCGGGCTGGAGAGATCTTTTTCTATTCAAGTCAGTATGAGCAGGTTGGCCGCGTAGGTCTCGCCGGCAAGGGCCTGGATTCGTTGGTCGAGGGTGACGAGTATCGCGTTATTGCGGATGGCTAGGCCAAGCAGCAAGGCGTCCGTCACCTGTCGGTAGCCGTGCAGGCGAAGAGCGAGAGGCTGAACGAGGTCCAACCAGGAGTGCTTAATAGGCATGCTTTCGCAGTTGTGAAGAATAGCGATTTCACGCAACAGAAGGATCGCATCGGTCATGGAAAGCCCGCCGATGGCTGGATTCGCCATCAGGCGCACAAAACCACTTTCTGTGATCGGACAGAGAAGAAAACCGGCTATTCCAATTCGCTGACGCCAATGATCTGCGGTCAAATGATGGACATGGCTGGGATCGCTGAGCGCTACCAGAAGGTTGACATCGGGCAGGTAAAGGGCCTCAGACAAACTCATCCTCTTGCGCTTTCAGCACCATTTCGGTGGTCAGGATCCGGTTCCTGGGCGGGATGGTGGGAAATCCGGAGGCGGACCGGCCGAACTTGGGCGTTTTGGATGCGCCGTTGCCATTCTGGCTTGTTTTGCGGATCAACTCCGTGATCGCTTCGCCAAGTGTCAGTCCGTTGGCGTGCGCGTAGACCTCGGCAAACTCACGGGCGTCGTCGGCGAGATTGACGTTGGTTCTCATGCCGAAAGTATGCGCTGATTCAAAAATGCGTGCAAGGCCGCAAGAAGCGTGCAAGATGAGGTTTCATCCGCCCAGCCGCGCCAGCGCCTCCGCCGAGCGCAGCTTTCGCTCCAGATGCCGTTCCAGGGACTGCAAGGTAAACCGCCGCAACTCCTGCGCCCGGCGCCGCGGCCAGGTTTCGGCCGCAAATGCCGCCACCGGCGCCCTCAGCATTCGCTGCGCCAGTTGCCAGCAATCCGCATCCAGGCTGCCAGCGCTGCCGTTCCTGTGCAATGCGCAGAGAAGCCCATCTTCGGCGGGATGAAAGAACACTTCGTCCTGCCGCAATGCCTCGCCACACAGCGTGCAATGGCTCATGTCGGGCAAAAGGCCCATCAGCCGCGTCATCCAAAGCTGAAAATAAGTCAGCGGCATCCACGGACTTTCAACCGTCGTGTGGTCCAGCACGGCCATTAGCAGCCGAAAGACAGTCTCTTGCGGATCGTGATCCGGCAGAGCCTCGTCCAGCAATTCGGCGTAAAGGCTCAGTACGGCCATGCGGATGTGATCCACCGGGGCCAAAAGTGGCGAGCGGATAATCTCCAGCTGATCCAGCCTAACCAGTTCCTGCCCGGGCTTCTCGGCAAACCACGCCTTGGCCACCGTCATCGGTTCCAGCGCGCCGCCAAAGCGCTTGCGGCTTTTCAGTGCGCTCTTGGCCACGCCGCGCACTTTTCCGTAATCGCGCGCAAAAAAGCTGACGATCAGGTCGGCCTCATGCACCGGCCAGGTGCGTAAAACCACTGCTTCTGAGGTCAGTACGCTCATGCGTCTTCTATATTCGCATCTTGGCGGGACCGGGTTCGCGGGCTACAATGATCTCAGAGGTTCCACATGCCCACCGCAATGGTCACCTTCAACGGCCGCATCACCCTTCCCCCGGAAGTTCGCAAAGAGCTTGGGCTCAAAATCGGCGATAATGTCGATTTTGTCGAAGTTGGGAAGGGCCGCTTCGCCATCCGCCATCAGCATCACTCCGATCAAACCGTACAAAATGAACTGGATAGCACGCTTTCACAGCTGTGCGTTGACGTCCCCGTGCAGTAGTCAATGAAGTGTCTTTTGCCGCCGCCTTACCGCCCGGTAAAGCGGCGGTGAGCCGTTGGATCCCTTCACCGGAACGGGCAGGGAACTGCGGGCAAAAGCAAGGCTCCCATCACAGCTGCTTGTTGAAAACGAATGCCGGATGCCCATCCGCGTAAAACTCCTGCATGTTTCCCTCGTGATGATAGCCCTGCGATTCGTACAGTCGAATTGCGTCCAGGTTCTCGGTATCCACATGCAGCCAGATCGACGCAGCCCGCGCTTCAGCCGCAGAACCTTCAATCAAGCGCAACAGTTCCCGGCCAATTCCCTTGCCCCGGCTGCCAGGTGAAACCTCGATGGTTTCAAGGTAGGCGACGGTCCCGCTCCTGCGGGTCTTCCAGCCAGCGGAGGCAAATCCGGTCAGCTTTCCGTCTTCTTCCGCAACCCACGTTGCTGCCTTCACCCTGCTCACAAGTTGCCGAATATACTCCCTGCTGAAACGTAGCGAGGGGGGAAAGCATAACTCCTCGAGCGCATGGATCTGCGCAAGATCCGCCGGTTTGTAGGGGCGGTAGTGCACAGCTTCACTTTATCAAATACAGAAATCATGCAGTTCGTTGGAACGGCAAACAGGCAGTTCGCCGGGGCCCGCCGAGCAAAACAGCAAAGGCCCCCATGAGGGGGCCCTCGCCAGAAAGGGCTTTCAGGCAGGAAGTTGCTTTTCTGATCCCTGATCCCTGATCCCTGATCCCTGTTCCCTGCAATTAGTCTTCTTCCCCTTCATGGTAGTAGCTGTCCCATCCCATGTAGCGGGTGGCGGCTTCGTGCACGGCCTTCGAAACATCGCTGAAGTTGGTGGCTACGTGATGCTCGAAGCCCTCGCGGCAGATGAACTTGAGCAGCTTCTGCAGCTTGGGAATCTCGGTCACGCCCGCGCCGCCAAACGTCTCCAGCGGATCGTCCGTGAAGGCGCCCTTGCCCGTATAGCCGCGGATGATGCCGTTGCGGTCGTCGGTCGAGTAGCGCGCATAGCTCATCGCGCCGGCCTTCACGCGGCCCACGCAGGTACCGAAGGTGTTCAGCTTGCCCACCGTGCCGGCAATGATCTCCTGGTAGTCCATGCGGACTTCCTTGAAGAAGTGCTTGGGCAGGTTGGAGCAGTGGAAGCACACGCACTTGTTCGGATCGCTGCCGTAGTTGTTGTTCCAGTCCAGCAGGGCCGAAGGAGTGCCGCTGGCCAGGGTCATCATGTACATGCCCAGTACGCCCGGAATGTCCACTTCGCAGGCCGAAGGAATCAGGTCGTTGCTCATCATGCTCATGATGGTGCAGGGAACCACGCCGAAGTACTCTTCGAACGAGGTCCAGCACTGAACGGCGGTGACCGTGCAGTTGGTCTGCTTCATCCAGGTGTCGATGACCGCTCCCAGCTTGGCCATCTTCATCAGCGCTTCCTCGGGCACGCCGCCGGTGGTGACGTAGCTCTTGATCGCGGCTAGCTTGGCCTGGGTCGCGTCGTCGTTGTCGCCCAGCTTGGCGATGCGGCCAAAAATTTCAGACAGGTCAATCGGCTCGATGGAGATGCCGGAACCCTCGTACAGGCGCTCGGAATAGCGAACCGTGTTGAATGCCGCCGGACGAGCGCCGATGGCGCCGATGCGCAGGTTCTTCAGGCCCTTGATGATGCGGCAGACCTGCGTGAACCAATCCAGGTCGGCGGTGAACTCCGGCGAGGTCAGGCTCTCGGTGTGCAGGGTCGTTAGAGAGTAGGGAATCTTGTATTGCATCAGGTTGTTGCAAGCGCTCATCTTGCCGCAGAAGCTGTCGCGGCGGACGGCGATGGTCATCGATTCCGCGCGATCCGGAGTGGCCTGAACCAGCACCGGCACCTTCAGTCCGCTCAGGCGGATAGCGTCGGCAATGCCGCGCTCGTCGCCGAAATTTGGAAGAGTCACGATGATGCCGTCGATCTCGTCCGCATGCTTCTTGAACAGCTCGGCGCAACGCTGTGCTTCCGCGTAAGTCTCTACCGCGCCAAATTTTGAATCTTGAGGGGTAAGGACGACGACGTTCGCACCCGCTGCTTCCAAAACACTGACAATCTCTTCGCGCCCCGTGCGGGCCAGTTCGTCGGGGAAGAACCCGCGGTTTCCTACGATGACGCCAAATGTGACTTTACGCTGTGCTGCCATGATGCTTGCTCCTTCAGCTCTTGCCGCTCCGCGGCTCCTGTTACCCTGCCCACTCCGCTTGCGCCGTCGATCTGGCGGAGGTTTGGGGGATGTTCAAACTGCACGTGCAACCGGACGGCACCGGCGCAAACCCGTAATCTCATTTACCGGTGCAGTGAGCCGGCGCCATGCCGGCCCTCTGCACAAAAGATCTTGGCACTACGCTTTGCCGGGACGGAACTTGGCCAGATACAGCAGCCCCAGCACAAGTTGCCCTCCACCCCACCAGATCGGTGCGTGCAGCGTGTTCAAAACCACGGGAGCAAGCTGCCCGGTGACCAATTCAGAAATCCCGTAGCTAAAAATCAATCCACCGTAAACCGTGAGCATGAGCCCTACAAAAAACCAGATAGAAAGCGGCGAGTTCTTCATCCCAGTCTCCTTACCAGAAGTAGATGTTGAGGGCCAGGAAGCAGACGATGGCAATCGCCGTCCAGAACCATTCGTTCTTGTAGAAGGGAACCGGCTCCTCCACGGGCAGTTTCGTAGCGCCGTAGACCAACCCCTCCAACTCGGCAAGGGGCTTGGCCTTGGTCAGAAGGCTCACTACGAGACACACCAGAATGGAAGTGCTCACCGACCACAACGCCCGGTACATGTTCTCCGCCATATCCTTTGCATAGGGTGAAATGGCCACGTACTTCAGCGCCGAAGGATCAGCCTTGACCCATGCCCACAAGCCGACCGAAGTCAGCGTGCCCAGCAGCAGACCCCAGAATCCACCCTCTTTGGTCGCCCGCTTCCAGAACATGCCCATCAGAACCACGCCGAGCAGCGGGGCAATAAAGAAGCTGAACAGCGCTTGCACGTAGTCCATGATGCCCTGCGCATGCATCACCGTATAGGCCGCGCCCATGGAGATGATCACGCCGCCAATCGTCGCCACCCGGCCCGCCAGCACCAGGTGCTTGTCCGAGGCGTTCCTTTTGAACAGCGGCTGATAGATGTCGTAGATCGAGACGGCGCTGAAGGCGCTCACGTTGCCCGCCATGCCGCTCATGAAGCCGGCAATCAGGGCCGTGATCCCCAATCCCAGCAGGCCGGGTCCCAAATAGCGCACCATCATCAAGGGAAGCACTTCGTTATAGCTGTGCAGCCCCATTCCGGGGTGTGCCGCCACCACGTTTTCGCCCACCAGGTGCATCAGGCTGCCGTCTGGATTCTGCAAGGCCACCAATCCCAACAGGCCGGGAAGAATCACGATCAGCGGCACCGCCATTTTGAAAAATGACCCGATCACCGGAGCCAGGCGGGCAGAACGCAGCGAGTTGGCCGCCAGCACGCGCTGGACAACAAGGAAATCGGTGGTCCAGTAGCCAAAGCTGATGGCAAATCCCAAACCAAAGACAATGCCCGTCCAGTGAATGCCCATCGGGTTGTCCTGGAAGTGTCCCATCGAGCGCCACAGATGCGTGTAATCACCGTTGGCGGTGAGACCGGTCTGGATGTTGTGCGCCAGCTTGGCCTTGAATCCTGTCCAGCCGCCCGCCTCGATCAATCCCATGATCGGTACCAGCAGCGCGCCGCCCCAGATCAGAATGAATTGCAGCACTTCGTTGTAGATGGCCGAGCGCAAGCCGCCCAGAGCTACATAGGCTGCCACCGCCAGCGACGATACGATGATCGAGAAGTTCAGATCCCATCCCAGGACAATCTTCATCACTTCGGCCATGGCGAACATGTTGACGCCGCTCATCAGCACCGTCATGAAGGCAAAGCTGAAGCCCGCCACCACGCTCGAACCTTGCCCGTAGCGCAGTTTCAAATAGCCCGGCACCGAGTGGGTCTTGCAGACGTAGTAGAACGGCATCATCACCATGCCCAGAAACAGCATGGCGGGAATGGCGCCCACCCAGTACCAGTGCGCTGCCAGAATGCCGTACTGGTAAGCCGAACCCGCCCATCCCATCAGCTCCAGTGAACCGAGATTGGCGGAAACAAAGCTGAGTCCCGCGATCCAGGCCGTCATTTCACGCCCGGCCATGAAGAACTCTTCGCTGGTGTTCGATTGGCCTTTGAGGTGGTAGCCAATCCAGATCACCATGCCGAAATAAATCGTGATAACAGCGAGATCTAGCGTGCTCAGATGCGCCAGGGGAGCAGTGCTGAACGCCAGTGTGGCCGGGATGGAATGCAAACAGCCGGCAGCTGCAGAGGTTGGGACCAAACCGAACATTGCGTCACCTGAAGGAGGGTGTTTACGTCTGCGGAGGCAATAGACGTTCGCCCCTTAGTAAATGGGTTTACTAGGACTCTTGTCAAGCGGCAAAATACCGCCCGCCGGATTTGAAGCTGCGTGTTGGAAAAGCTGCCACTCTGTTCGTCGAAGAAGCGGTGACCCGCAGGTAACAGAGAGTAAGCGTTTACCGAACGAAGTGTAGCACATTCGCCCCTTCGCGCAATACACTATTCATCCTCCTGGGCCTGCCGTCCTTCCCCGGTTTTCGATTGCACTTTTACTCTCCGCGGGCTGCGTCCACGGGCAGCGGAATCGCAAGAGTTCGTCAATAGGTGTTTCTCGGCTGTTTGCTCAAAGGAACTGCCGGTCAAGTCGATGTTTCGCGATGAAGATTCTGTTTTGAAAGGGTTTGGCTTGAAGGTTGCGGAAGGAGTCAACTTCGCCAGGTCTTGTAACAGGGCATGACTTTAGCCCCGCCGGACGAGCCGACAAAACGAATTGGGCTTCCGCCTCCTCCATGGCCCTGTCCGCCGCAACTCTTGAATTCAGGCTCGTTCTGCAGCCTCTTCAGCGGCTGCGGGAATGCGGCCCAGAGCAAGCACTTGCGCGGAACACCCCAAAGGATCGGAAAAATGCCCCCGAAAAGATTGCGGCCCGCCGGAGTTTGCCGGCGGGCCGAAGTTGCTGCCTGGTTCGATAGCCGCTACTTGGCGATGTCTACTTCCGCGTGCAACGGCGTGTTCTCGCTGGAATCGCCCACCAGGATCAAAAACTTCCCGGGATCGATCGTCCACTTGTGGGTGGCAGAATCCCAGTAGCTGAAGGCCCGTGCATCCAGTTTGACGGCCATGTGCTCAGTCTTGCCGGGGCCCAGTCCAACCTTTTCAAAACCCTTCAGTTCGCGCTCCGGCCGCTTCACACTCGAACTGGGATCGGAAACGTAGATCTGCGCCACTTCCATTCCGGCAACGCTGCCTTTGTTGGTCACGTCGAAGCCGACCTCAACCGTGGACCCGCTTTTGGCGGTCGACGGCACGCTCAGGTTCGAGAATTCGAAAGACGTATAGCTCAAACCAAATCCAAAGGGAAACAGTGGGTGCTTGCCGGTCGTCGTCCAGTAGCGGTAGCCGACCATCAGACCGTCGTCGTACTTCATGTGCGGGATCACGTAATCGACAGCCGGGCGGTTGTTTTCCAGCACGTGGAGCGAACTGTCGGCTCCCTTCACAGGGTAGTAGTACGGCGCGGACGGACTTTCCTCCCAGCTGCGGTCGAAGCTGAAGGGGAGCTTGCCCTCCGGATTCCGCTTGCCAAACAGCACTTCCCCGATCGCGGTTCCGCCCTCCTGGCCGGGGTAGTAGGCATCCAGCAGTGCTGGAACCTTTTCCAGCCAGCGCCGCGTATCCACGCCGCCGCCCGCGTTCAGGGTCACAATGGTGTGCGGATTGGCCGCCGCAACTGTCTCGATCAGCAGATCCTGGCCCCACGGAAGCCCGAAGGTGCGGTCGCCCCCTTCGCTCTCCGTTCCGCCGCTAAAGCCTGCAACGACAACCGCAACGTCGGCCTTTGCCGCGTATTCCTTTACTTCGGGTGAGATCAGGTCCGGCTCGTAGGCGATTCCGAGCGCCATGCGGATGCCGGCAAAACCGGGCAGATAGTCGCACACAACCTTGACCGTTTGGCCGGCTGCGAGGTCGATCGTCCAGAATTGCGGCGCCTGTCCCTCGGCATGCGGCGGCGAGAGCAGCGGCTTGCCGTCGACGCTTACGTGCGAATCGTCGTTTCCGTTGATTGCCGACAGAACCAGGTATTTGCCTGCCTTTTCGGCCTTGAAGGTTCCCGTGTAGCGGATGGTGCGCGGAGATTTGTCTTCCGGTCCCCACCATTCCGGCGTCCAGTTGGACACCCGTTCGGCAGTGCCCATCTCCGGAGTGCCGGTGAAGTCCTTGCTGGGATAGGTCGCCACCTGCAACTTGCCCACCCAGCGCGTGTTCTGGAAGACCGACATCATGTCCGGCAGGCCGCGTGTATACAGAACGTGCACCTCCGGACCGGCTACGTTGGAGATTCCCGTCAGCGCGCTGACCGGCTCAAATGCCTGGGCCTCGCTCGATCCGCCGCCGCCCGTTACCGCTGGCCACGCGTTGGGGCCGATGATGGCGATGGTCTTCACCTTGGCCGCATTGAGCGGCAGGATTCCGCCTTCGTTCTTCAGCAGAGTCAGGCTCTTCCGGGCCCCCGCCAGCGCCACCGCGCGATCCGCCACAGAATAGGTGGAGTCGGCCGGATCGAATTGCGGACGGTCCATGAACTGGTAGCGAAGCGCGACGCGCATTAACCGCAGCACCTTGTCGTCAATGGTGGATTCCTTGACAGTGCCGTCCTTCACCGCCGCCAAAAGCGTCTTGGCGTTCATGAAGCGCGGGCCGGGCATTTCCAGGTCCAGGCCGTTGTTGGCAGCCGCCACTCCGTCGTAGGTCGCATCCCAATCCGACATCAGGATGCCTTGGAATCCCCACTCGCCCTTCAGAACCTGGAGGTTCAGGAACGGGTTCTGGGTGGCGTGCACACCGTTCACCAAATTATAGGAATTCATCACCGCGTCGACGTGGCCCCGTGTCACCGCCGCCTCGAACGCCGGCAGATAGATTTCCCGGAGTGTTCGTTCGTCCACGTCGGCGCTCGCGTTGTGCCGGTTGTACTCCTCGTTGTTGACTGCAAAGTGCTTCACGGTGGCGACGACGCCCTGGGACTGGACCCCCTCGATATAGGGAACCACCAGCGAAGCATTCAGGAAGGGGTCTTCCGAAAGATACTCGAAGTTCCGGCCCGCCAGCGGGGTGCGGGCAATGTTGACGCCCGGTCCCAGCAGAAAGTTAACGCTTCGCGCGCGGGCGTCCTTGCCCAGACTCTCGCCCAGTTTCTTGGCGAATGCGCGATCCCAGGTCGCGGCCAGAGCCACGCCGCCCGCATAGGCTGTGGTCGGTCCCCAGGTGCGCACGCCGACCGACGCGTCGCTCATCTTGAGCCGCGGCAGCCCAATAGCCGGCACAGCGTGGGTGAACATCTGGTCCACTCCACCCAGCAGCTCAACTTTCTGTTCCAGGGTAAGTTTAGCTACCAAGGCATGGGCTTTCGCTTCCAGATCCGGCGAATCCGGCCCGGGAGCCTGTGCGTTGGCAAGAGAGGTGATGGCAAGCACGCACCCCAGAAAGGCAGGCGCAAGGGATGCAGGTCCGAACGGGAAAATCGATTGTTTTTTGGTCTTTGGTGTGTTTGTCATGACGCCGAAAGCCTACAGCATTTGGCGTTCGCCTGTACACCGTTGCACTTCCGGCCGCTTTTTTCAGAGCGAAAGGAATGGCTAATGCTTTCTCTTGTTGGATTTGGCATAAATTGAATATGTGACCAAGGTCACAAGGGGGGGTGAATGCTATCACTGATCGTCGATTCACAGGGAGCGCAGACTCGGAATCCAATGGGCAGAAGAGCATCGGGCGGCGTGGGTCGTCAGGAGGCAGCATGAGTTTCGCAACGGGCCTGAAGACAATCATCGTGGCCACGGACTTGCAAGGACGCTCTGAAGCCGCCTTGGAGTACGCCCGCAAAATAGCTAAATACTACGAGGCGCGGATTGTTCTGGCTCATGGCATCGATCCCATCGAATTCGCCGCGGTGGATCGTGTCCCCGGCGAGGTGCGCCAGGATCTGACTGAAAAGGCCAAGGCGGCTCTCGATACACTGGCCAGTGAACTGATTCGCGAGGGAATCCATAGCCATTCGGAATTGGTTCAGGGCACGGTCGTGCAGATGCTTGTCGATCTGGCTCGGCAATATGGAGCAGGCCTGATCGTCATTGGCACCAAGGGAACCGAAGGCGCGGGTCCAGTCGTTGTCGGAGCAATTGCCGAACAACTGGTCAGGCTGGCGCCCTGTGCCGTCATGGCAGTGGCTGCCGACTGGAATGCCGGAGAGTTTCGTCCTACGCCGGGCGGACCCGTCCTGCTGGCCATGGAACGTAATGAGGCGGCTGCCGAAGCGGTGGCGACTGCCTATTCACTGGCGCAGACTTTTGAGCGGCCCTTGCTGGTGCTCCGCGCCGCTGAAACAATTGGGGCGGAAGTGGATCCGTGTGGGGCTGGCCTGGAGGAATTCGGCATCCAATCTAGCGAGAAGGTGCCAGTGCGCTGCATGGTCAAGGATGGTTCGCCCGCCGAGGCAGTTGCGCAGGCGATCACTGAAAACCGCCCCTGCATTCTGGTCGTTGGAGTGAAACGGACCAGCGAGACGCCGGGGCCGCATGGGACCGCATTCACGCTTCTCGCCCGCTCGCGCGTACCAGTCATGTGTGTACCGCCGCTGGCAGTTTGACGAACAACTGTTCTTGGAGTCTGGCGCCCCGGGGAACATTCCGGTGCGCCGGGCGCCTTTTTAACGAATTTGTTTGATTGCAAAGCGGGTTTGAGAAATGGCCGTCGAATTCGGCTGGCAGGCACGAGGCATTGTCCTACGCCGCCAGACCGGGATTTGAGTCGGGACAAAGGGAGAAGGAACCATGCAACCTGAGGCAAGATCCGGGCAAAGGGAAGCTGTTCAGGCCCATCCGCTGGCAGAACTGCTGGCCTGCCCGGCGGCGACCGGAAGCCTGCTCAATGGCTCGACGCGTTGCATCGATCTTCAGGCTGGAGACGTCGTCTTTCGTCAGTCCGGAGCCTGTTTGGGGCTCTATGTCATTGTCTCCGGACGCTTTGTGCGCAGGACGGAGCGCATGGAGACGCGCCTCACCCTGGGGCCGGTTCGCCCCGGCGATCTGGTCGAACTGGCCGCAGCGCTCGGCAACGGCCAGCACACTTACACTTTGAGCGCACAGGCTGCTGGTTCGGTACTGTTGCTGCCCATTGAGGCCCTGAATCAGGCATTTCAAAGCTATCCGCCGCTGCGGATGAAGTTGTTGGAGGAACTTGCTCGCGAAGTTTCCCGTGCATACTATGCCTGCTGCATGCAGTGTGGCGTGAAAACCCGCCGGCACGCTGGCGGGACGGCACAGGCTTGAAGTTGGTCGGACAGACCTGACGTTGGTTTGACCGGCCTGTCACTGGCTTGCTAGAAGTACGGTTGTTTGAAGTTCGATTGCCCGATGTTTGATTGACGAATGAAGTCTCCCCGTGTGCGGCTTTTATTTCCCGCCCGGGAGATAGACGGAAAATCCCTGCCTGGTTCGCCGCTAAAGTGCGTTATACTTCAGTCTGACCAGCGGCAAACGTATGGCATCATTCCATTCCCATCACCCTCCGGAAGATTGTCTTAACTGTGAGCACCGCCATCTGCGGATGTTCTGCAATCTCACACCTGAGGCATTGCAAGACTACGACGGCATCGGCATCATGATGAGCCATGCGCGCGGCGCGAAACTGTTTTCGGAAGGCGACGCGGCGCGGAACGTATTTGTGATCTGCTTCGGGCAGGTGAAGGTTTCCTCGACCTCCCGCGACGGAAAGACCATGATTCTCAAGATTGCCGGACCCGGCGATGTGATGGGACTGAGCGCGGTTCTGGCCAATGTTCCCCACGAGGTTACCGCCGAGGCGATTGAGCCGTGTCAGGTCAAGACCGTTCGCAAACAGGAGTTTGTCGATTTCCTGGGGCGTCATGGAATCGCCAGCATGCACGCCGCGCAGTCTCTCTCCGCCGAATACCTGACCGTTTTCCACGATGCAAAGCGGCTTGCGCTCTCCGGCTCTGCCGCCGGTCGCCTGGCTCGACTGCTGCTCGACTGGGGCCGCGCGTCCGCCCCTGGCAAGCCTGAAATTCGTTTCACCATGGCGCTCACCCACGAAGAAATCGCCAACATGGCGGGAACTTCGCGTGAAACGGTCACCCGTCTCCTCAATCAGTTCCGTCGAGATCAGTGGATCACCATCAAGGGCGCGAGCCTGACCATCGTCAAGCCCGATCAGCTGGAACGACTGACAGCGTAACCCTCAGTTTCCAAGAACAACCTCGCGACAAACTCCTTTCGATTTCTATGCGCTTCCGGGTGCGACGCTGGCTCTTGTCGGCGTTCGCTCTGGTCTCACGCCGCCAATGACGACCCAAGGTGGATGAAGCGACCGTAGGATGTTTTCTCTTTGCCGCGGGAGAAGGGGCGGGGGGAGCATGGGCCTTTAAAGGCCGCGCAAAAACTCAGATTCGTCCGGCTTTGTAACAGGGCACGACTTCAGTCGTGCCGATAAAGCCAACAAAATGAACGGGGCTTTAGCCCCTGCTAAGGCAAGTTCCAACGCTTCACTCAATTTCGGAAGTTCTTCCGCAGCCTGCTCAGGCCCATGAAAGCAATCGCTCAATCGGGTTGGCCTTCAGGCCTGGGCCGCTCTCCACCAAGCTTTGTTTTGAGTATTTGCTTTCTTGTTTCTTGTCAGCCATGCATCGCCATCGGCTCGCCATGGGTCGTCGGCGCGTGGGAGTGCGGCTCGCCCAGCGTGAGCACCGGGCATCGGGCATGGGCCAGCACCCGGTACACGACCCGATCGCGGGTCAGGCTCTGCAATGCCGAGCTTTGGGTCGCGCCCAGAACAATCAGGCTCGCATGCCGCTCTACCGACTCCGCCAGAATCTCGATGGATGGGTTCCCGTGCACCACATACGGCTCCACCGAGCTGCAGCAGTGGGACTCCGCCTCCTTGGCTAGCAGCCTCAGTTCGTACATCGCAGCCGAGTCCAGGCCAGTCGGCGGCCGTTTCGTATTCAACTCGTCGATAGGCGGAAGCACATGCAGAAGCAGAAGCTTGGCTCCTTGGCTGGCGGCAATTTGGCAGGCAAGCGCTGCGCTCGGACGGGAGGCCTCTCGCAGTGTAGTGGCGTGCAGCACAACCCGTTCCGGGTTGTCATTCGCCAGGGGGAGATGAGCCTCCGGCCCCACGGTCATGACCGGGAGATAGACCGAACGCAGCACTTGCTCTGCAACCGAGCCTAGCAACAGCTTTTCCAGCTTTCCCTTGCTCCGCGTTCCCAGCAGGAGCCGGTCCGCGCTGAACTGCCGGGCAGCCGTCGAAATCTGTTCGGCAACATTGCCCTCGCGCAGCAGCGCATCGCACGCGATGTTTCTCGACCGCGCCATTTCGCACCACGGATCGAGCGCCTTGCTGGCGAATTCCATCGAAATCATTGGATTGTAAGCCGGCAATCCGGAGCTATCCACCGTCAGCGCGGACCCTGGCGTAATCACATGCAGCAGAATCAGCCGCGCCCCCGTCTCTGCGGCTTGCTGAAACGCAAAGGGAATCAACCTGTCCAGATCGCCCAGATCAGTGGCGACCAGAATGACGGCCGGGTGGTTCCAGCGATCGTTGATGGAGTCCCTCATGGCGACCATCCTGAGTGAAGCGTGACCGACGGTGGAATGGAAGCCACATCCGCTGCATTGACGCGACCTTCGGGGAGGGCAACCCGCTTCGGCAGCCCTTTTAACCCGCAGCATCTGTGGAAAGCCCTGGAAACCTGCCTGCAAGGGAAGATTGGCACCGAATACGGGGCCTCGATGTGTCATGGCGCACCTTTCAAGGTGACCTGAATCACCAGGAGGGTCGTTGAGACGGAAACTCAATTTTCATCGTCTGTTTTAACGGTTTCGCCGAAACGCCCGATAAGGATAAGAGATCTTCAAAGTACTAAAAGTACTAATTTTCCCCGGTGGGAGGGGTTTTTTATGCGGGCTCAAGTAGACGAACAGAGCGTGATCAACGCCAATTCACAATTCTGGGAACAAATGCTTGCGATGACCCTGGATCCGATGCCTTCCCCCCTCGGCTTTTCTGCCGCGGTTGGCCATGTCATGGGCTCCGTCGACCTCCATGGCAACTGGAAGGGCCGCATTGAGGTGCGGCTGACGGAAGCGCTCGCCTACCAGGCGACGGCGGCCATGATGATGCAGTCGGTGGATACCGTCGTCGAAGCCGATGCCCTCGACGCGACCAAGGAAATCGCCAACATGATTGCCGGAACCATCAAATCTTCGCTGCCCCGTCCCTGCTCCATGTCCGTGCCCGAGTCCGCCATCGGCGTCGAAACCTTCGACGGCAAGGAACCCACCGAGGATACGCTGATGGTGATGTTCCGCCACCAGAGCGGAGATATGATCGTGCGCATCCATGAGCAGGAGTGTGTGCAGTAACGGGGCATGAGCTCGAGCGAATTTGGCAAAGGAAGCGAAGAAGGCCCCATTGGCATAGCCATTGGGGCCTTTTCAGCTTTCCCGGTGTCTTCAGGAGCGTCCGGGAGCGGCAAGCAGAAGGCTTGCCGCTCCCTCAGTCCCTCAGTCCCTCAGTCCCTCAGTCCCTCAGTCCCTCAGTCCCTCAGTCCCTCAGTCCCTCAGTCCCTCAGTCCCTCAGTCCCTCAGTCCCTCAGTCCCTCAGTCCCTCAGTCC
>Ga0181519_10000964_pt1 | contig 25337 bp, 27 predicted proteins | sample PEATcosm2014_Bin_26_FD_121102 | JGI IMG/M metagenome (GOLD analysis project Ga0181519, IMG submission 121102) | Peatland microbial communities from MTU Mesocosm Facility, Houghton, MI, USA - PEATcosm2014_Bin02_10_metaG | ecosystem: Environmental > Terrestrial > Soil > Wetlands > Peat | place...
CATCTCGAATGCCGATCTGGCGACCCGGAATGAGGGGCTGAACGATATCGGCGTCCGCGTCGGTCTGAAATTTTAAGCCCGAATCGGCGATCGGCCGTGACGTCGTGATCGGAGTTCTGTCCGGCCTGGTCGAGTTCTGCGGGCGCCACGCATGGGCGGTGCTGGCTGCGGCGGCGGTCGCGGCGATCCTATGTGGCATCTATGCGGCGGGAACGCTCGGCGTCAATACCGACACCAGCAAGCTCTTTTCACCCGATCTGCCGTGGCGCAAACAAAGCGCCGCTTTCGAAAAGGCGTTTCCGAACGGTGTCGACCAGACCGTCGTCGTCCTCGACGGCGGTTCGGCCGATGCGGTCGCGGACGGCACGGCGGCGCTCGCCGCCGCGATGCGGCAGCGTCCGGATCTGTTCCGTTCGGTCTATCGTCCGGATGGCGGCGCCTACTTCGATCGGTATGGCATGATGCTGCTGCCGACCGACGAACTGGCGCGGCTCTCCAACCAGGTTGCGGAAGCGGAGCCGCTGCTCGGTCCGCTGACCGCCGATCCAAGCCTGCGCGGGCTGTTCGGCGTGTTCGACCAGGCGCTGCAGGCGCTTGAAGCCGGGGAGCCGTCGGGCGGCAAGCTGGCCGGACCCATGGATGGGTTTGCCGCCGCCACCGAATCGGTCGCGGCCGGCGCGCCGCAGCCGGTGGATTGGAGCCGGCTGATGACCGGCCAGACGCCGCGCCCCGAGGAGCTGCGCCATTTCATTCTGGTCCAACCGAAGCTCGACTTCGACGCACTCGAACCGGGGCAGGCGGCCGACGACGCCATTCTCGACCTGGCCAGGCAGCTCCAGCTCGCCGAGCACGGCGTGCGCGTGCGGCTGACCGGCGATGTGCCGCTCAACGACACGCAATTCGCCTCGGTGATCAAGGGCGCGTTTACGACCACCAGCATCTCGCTGGCCGTGGTCGTCGTAATCCTGCTGATCGGCTTGCGGACGCCGCGCGCGATCGTGGCGATCATGCTGACCCTGCTCTTCGGGTTGGTGCTGACCGGCGCCTTCGCCGCGGCGGCGGTCGGCACACTCAACGTCATCTCGGTCGCCTTTGCCGTGCTGTTTATCGGTCTCGCCGTCGATTTCGGCATCCAATTCTCGATGCGCTACCGCGCCGAACTGTTCGAGCTGACGCATTCTGCCGGCACCGACCGGCACCGCGCGGCGCTCGTCCGTGCGGCGCGCGGCATCAGCACGCCGCTCGGCCTGGCTGCGGCCGCGACCGCGGTCGGTTTCTATTCCTTCCTGCCGACCTCCTATCAAGGCGTGTCCGAACTCGGCCTCATCGCCGGCACCAGCATGATCATCGCGCTCTTCGCCAATCTTACGGTGCTGCCGGCGCTGATCGCGATCCTGCCGACCAGGGGCCAGCCGGAGGCGGCGGGGTTTACCTGGGCCGCGCCCGGCGATCGCTGGCTGCAGACCCACCCGCGCCTCGTTCTCGGCATCGCGCTCGTGCTCGGGACGGCGGCCCTCGCCACCGTGCCGGCGCTGCGTTTCGACGCGAATCCGCTGGATCTCCAAGACCCGAAGCTGCCGCCGGTCGCGACCGCGCAGGAACTCGCTCACGATCCGACGACGGCGCCCAATATCGAGTTGCTCGCGCCCGATATCGCGGCGGCGCAGCGTCTGGCGGCGCAACTCGGAGCATTGCCGGAAGTGTTCCGAGTCCTCAGCCTGGCGACTTTCGTGCCCGAGGACCAGCCGGCGAAGCTCGATATACTGAGCCAGATGCAGCTCTTTCTCGGTCCGATCCTCGACCCCGACAACCGCAAGCCGCCGCCGGATGCGGCCGAAGAGCGCACTGCGACCGAGCGATTCGCGAAGCACCTGGAGCAAGTGGTGGCGACGCCGTCGGGGATGGCGATCGCCGGGCCGGGGCGGCGTCTGGCCGATGCCTTGAAGCACTTCCTGGCGCAGCCCGGCGGCGGCGACCCGGCCGTGCTGCGCGCGACCCTGCTCGGCGGAATCGAAGGCCGGGTGGCCGCCCTGCGCACCGCGCTCGAAGCCGGACCGCTGACCCTGGATACGATGCCCGATGAGTTCAAATCCCGCTGGATCGCCGCCGATGGGCGCGCCCGCCTTGAAGTCTACGCCAAGGGCGACATCAACGACCCGGCGGTGCTCGGCCGATTCGTCGATGCCGTCCGCCGTCTGGCGCCGGATGCGACCGGCGGGCCGGTGCTGATCCTCGAAACCGGACGTACCGTGGCACAGGCCTTTCTCTTTGCCTCGCTCTATGCGCTGATCGGCATCACGCTGGTGCTGGCGGCGATGCTGCGCCGGGTACGCGATGTCGTGCTGGTCATGGCACCGCTGGCGCTCGCCGGGCTCTATACGCTCGGTACCACCGTCCTGCTCGGCGTCGCCTTCAACTACGCCAATGTCATCGCGGTGCCGCTGCTGATGGGCATCGGAGTCGCGTTCGACATCTATTTTGTCATGCTTTGGCGTGCGGGAAGCGGGCCCGTGGCCCTGCTGCAGACGCCGACCGCGCGCGCCGTCGTGTTCAGCGCCGCGACCACGGCGACGGCGTTCGGCAGTCTCGCTCTGTCCTATCACCGCGGCACGGCCAGCATGGGCATGCTGCTGATCGGCGCGCTGTTCTTCGTGTTGGCGTCGACGCTGATCGTGCAGCCGGCATTGATGACATTGATCGGGCGCGGCGCGGCCAAGTCCCGGTAACGTGAACCGGCCCGCGTTGACGCCCTGCGCGACCGGGAATAACGTTCTGCCTGCGCCAGTCTGATTTCTGACCTTGCCGCGTCGCCATCGATCGCCATATCGGTATCGGGCGGTGATGCTGTGTGGCGATGCTTCTGGACCCGTCCCGCCCGCGTCGATGGAGAACGACATGTCCCGCCTTACGCTGCTGCCTGTCCTGCTGATCGGTTTGCCGTTGATCGGCTGTCAGGGGCCGGGCGCGGATGCACCGAGCCGCACCGTCGCGGTGCCCGGCACGGATGGCACGACGACCGGCAGCTTCGTCAAGGGCAGCGAGCCGGAGTCGCCGGTGATCAATGTCGGCCGCGATCAGATTGATCTGACGCAGCAGAACACCGCCGGGGATATCCTGCAGCACACCAGCGCCGCGCCGGTTCTCGTCATCCATCATTGACGGCCGGCATTTCTGACCCGTGCGGGCCGTTGATCCCGGACAGGTTAACGCGACTCTGGGCAAGCGGCGGCATCGGCGATACACAGGGTGGATCCGGACGCGCCGTCCGACTTTGAGAATGGTCCGCCGATGCTGTCGAACCACATGCCGTCGCTGAATTTCGATCTCGGCGAGACGGCTGATCTGCTGCGCGATTCGGTCCGCAGCTTTGCCGCGGCTGAGGTCGCGCCGCGTGCCGCGGCGATCGATCGCGACAATCAGTTTCCCATGGATCTCTGGCGAAAGCTGGGCGAGCTCGGCGTGCTCGGCATCACCGTGCCGGAGGAATACGGTGGCGCCGGCCTCGGTTATCTCCATCATGTCGTCGCCATGGAGGAGATCAGCCGCGCCTCGGCCTCGGTCGGCTTGTCCTACGGCGCGCATTCGAATCTCTGCGTCAATCAGATCAAGCTCAACGGCACCGAAGCGCAGCGGCAGCGCTATCTCCCGGGCCTGGTTTCCGGCCGGCAGGTCGGCGCGCTCGCGATGTCGGAGCCGGGGGCGGGCTCGGACGTCGTATCGATGCGGCTTAAGGCCGAGCGCAAAGGCGACCGCTACATCCTCAACGGCAGCAAGATGTGGATCACCAACGGTCCCGACGCCGAAACTTTGGTCGTCTACGCCAAGACATCGCCGCAAGCCGGCGCCCGCGGCATCACCGCCTTCATCGTCGAGCGCGGCTTCAAGGGGTTTTCGACGGCACAGAAGCTGGACAAGCTCGGCATGCGCGGATCGAATACCTGCGAATTGGTTTTCGAAGAGTGCGAGGTGCCCGAGGAGAACGTGCTCGGCCGCGTCGATGACGGCGTGCGCGTGCTGATGAGCGGCCTCGACTACGAGCGCGCTGTGCTGGCGGGCGGACCGCTCGGCATCATGCAGTCCTGCATGGATTCGGTGCTTCCGTATGTGCATGAGCGCCGGCAATTCGGTCAGGCGATCGGCGAGTTTCAGCTGATGCAGGGCAAGCTCGCTGATATGTACACGGTGATGAATGCCGCGCGCGCCTATGTTTATGCAGTCGGCAAGGCCTGCGACCGCGGCGAGACGACCCGCAAGGACTCGGCCGGCGCCATTCTCTTCGCAGCGGAAAAGGCGACCTGGATGGCGCTCGAAGCAATTCAGTGCCTCGGCGGCAACGGTTATATTAATGATTACCCGACCGGTCGCCTGCTGCGCGACGCCAAGCTCTACGAGATCGGCGCCGGCACGAGCGAGATCCGGCGCATGCTGATCGGCCGGGAACTGTTCCGCGAAACCGCCTGACCACCGACCCCCGCTGAGGAGACAGGAAAAATGCAGGACGATCCCGTCGTCATCGCCGGCATGGCGCGCACCGCCATCGGCGGCTTCCAGGGCGATTTCAAGGAGGTCGCAGCGCCGCAATTGGGCGCTGCAGCAATCCGCGCCGCGGTCGAACGGGCCGGGCTCGAAGCCGGCGATATCGACGAGGCCATCATGGGCTGCGTCCTGCCGGCCGGGCTGGGCCAGGCGCCGGCGCGCCAGGCGGCGCTGGGCGCCGGGCTGCCGCAATCGACGCCGTGCACGACGATCAACAAGGTCTGCGGTTCCGGCATGAAGGCCGCGATGTTGGCGCATGATCTGATCATCGCCGGCAGCAGCCGGATCGTCGTCGCCGGCGGCATGGAGAGCATGTCGAACGCGCCCTATCTGCTGGACAAGGCGCGCGCCGGCTATCGCCTGGGCCACGGCCGGGTGCTCGACCACATGTTCCTGGACGGGCTCGAAGACGCCTATGACAAGGGGCGGGCGATGGGCACCTTCGCCGAGGAGTGCGCCGCGCATTACCAATTCTCCCGCGACGCACAGGACGATTATGCACGTGCATCCCTTGAGCGCGCCAAGGCGGCGATCGAGCAGGGCGCCTTCGCCGGCGAGATCGCACCGGTGACGGTGAAGAGCCGCGGCGGCGACACTATCGTAGCCATCGATGAGCAGCCGCCGAAGGCGCGTGCCGACCGGATCGGTACGTTGAAGCCGGCCTTCCGCGAGGGCGGCACGGTGACCGCTGCGAATTCCTCGTCGATATCGGACGGGGCCGCAGCGCTCGTGCTGATGCGCCGCTCGGAGGCAGAGCGGCGCGGTCTGACGCCGCTTGCAATCATCCGCGGCCATGCCAGCCACGCCCAAGCACCGGCTTGGTTCACCACGGCGCCGGTCAAGGCGATCGGCAATCTGCTGGAACGGGTGGATTGGCGGGTCGGCGATGTCGACCTCTTCGAGATCAACGAGGCTTTCGCCGTCGTGCCGATGGCCACGATGCGCGAATTGGGGCTGCCGCATGACAAGGTCAATATCCATGGCGGCGCTTGTGCGCTCGGCCATCCGATCGGCGCGTCGGGGGCCCGTATCGTCGTGAGTTTGCTCGCGGCGATGGCCCGGAACGGGTTGACGCGCGGCGTCGCCTCGCTGTGCATCGGCGGCGGCGAAGCCACGGCGCTCGCCGTCGAGCGAGTCGCGTGACCCCCCCGGACGGCAAACCCAGCGGAGGGACCAGATGCCGAGCGTGCTGATCTCCGGGGCCAGTCGGGGCCTCGGCTTGGAGTTCGCCCGGCAATACGCCGCCGATGGCTGGCAGGTGCATGCCACCTGCCGCGATCCGGACAATGCCCCGGCCTTGCGGGGCCTCGCCGGCGATGTCGTCATCCACAAACTCGAAGCGACGGAGAAGGACTCGCTCGATGCGCTGGCGCAGGCGGTCAAGCCGCTGGCGCTCGACGTACTGATCGCCAATGCCGGCGTCACAGGGCCGCGTGATATGACGCCAGAACTGGTCGATCGCGAGAGCTGGATCGAGACATTCGCGGTCAACACGATCGCGCCGTTGGCGCTCGCGGGCGCGCTGCGCCGCAATCTGGAAAAAGGCCAGCAGAAGAAGGTCTTGGCGATGTCCAGCCGGCTCGGTTCGATGGCATCGAACGAGAGCGGCGGGCTCTATATCTACCGCTCGTCGAAGGCCGCCCTGAATGCGGCGTGGAAATCGCTGGCGATCGAATGGCGCGGTGCCGGCATGATCTGCGTCGTGCTGCACCCCGGCTGGGTCGCGACCGATATGGGCGGACCCAGCGCCGATCTGCAGCCGCCCGTGAGCGTCACCGGCCTGCGCGGTGTCATTGCCGGCCTTGCGCCCGAGGATAACGGGAAGTTCTTCAGCTACGACGGCGCGACAGTACCATGGTAGCTTTTACGCGGTTTGGCAGGCGCACATGATCCTCTCCGAATCACAGATTCTCATCCGCGACACAGCGCGTGAATTCGCCGCCGAACGGCTGGCGCCGTTCGCGGCGGATTGGGATCGGCGGCATGAATTTCCGCGCGATGCGCTGGCGGAAATGGGCAAGCTCGGCTTCCTCGGCATGCTCGTCCCGTCCGACTGGGACGGCGCCGGCACGGACCACGTAAGTTACGCCTTGGCGCTGGAAGAGATCGCAGCGGGATGCGGTGCGGTCTCCACCATAATGAGTGTGCACAATTCGGTCGGCTGCATGCCGATCCTCAAATATGGCAGCCCGGCGCAGCAGGAGCGGTTCCTCCGGCCCATGGCGCGCGGCGAGCAGATCGGCGCCTTCTGCCTGACCGAGCCGCAGGCCGGGTCGGACGCTTCGGCGCTCAAGACGACGGCTAAGCGGATCGGCGATCGATGGGTGCTGAACGGCACCAAGCAATTCATCACCTCCGGGAAGAATGGTGACGTCGCCATCGTTTTCGCGGTGACGGACCCGTCGCAGGGCAAACGCGGCATCAGCGCCTTCATCGTGCCGACGGCGACACCGGGCTATCTCGTTGCCCGAGTCGAGGAAAAGCTCGGTCAACACGCCTCCGATACCGCGCAGATCGTGTTCGAAGATATGGCCGTGTCCGACGACCTGTTGCTCGGCCGGGCGGGCGAGGGGTATCGGATCGCGCTCGGCAATCTCGAAGGGGGCAGGATCGGCATTGCCGCCCAGTCCGTCGGGATGGCGCGCGCCGCATTCGAGGCCGCCCGGCTTTACGCCAAGGATCGCATGGCGTTCGGCGTCCCGATCATCGAACATCAGGCGGTCGGGTTTCGCCTGGCCGATATGGCGGTCAAGATCGACGCGGCGCGGCACATGCTACTGCATGCGGCAGCCCTGCGCGATGCCGGCCTGCCTTGTCTCAAAGAGGCGGCGATGGCCAAGCTCTTCGCGTCGGAAATCGCCGAAGCGGTCTGTTCCGCCGCAATCCAGATCCATGGCGGCTACGGCTACCTCGCCGATTTTCCGGTTGAGCGGATTTATCGCGACGTCCGCGTCTGCCAGATCTATGAAGGGACGAGCGACATTCAGCGCTTGATCATCGCCCGCCAGCTGGCTGGAGAGTAAGGCGAGGAGGCGCCGGGAGGAAGGAAGACGAGAGGATGAGCAAGTCCATCGATTTCTATTTCGATTTCTCTTCACCCTATGCCTATTTCGCCAGCACGCGCATCGACGCCGTCATGGCGCGCCAGGGGGCGACCGTCGAATGGCGGCCGTTCCTGCTTGGCGCCGTGTTCAAGGTAAATGGTGCCGCGCCGCTGACCGCCGTGCCGCTCAAAGGCGAGTATTCGCGCCATGACTGGGAGCGTGCCGCACGCCGCTACGGCGTGCCTTTCCGCATGCCGGCGCAATTCCCGTTCGGCACCGTGACGGCGTGCCGGGCCTACTACCATCTCCGTGAGACCGATGCGGCCGGCGCGGTCCGGCTGGCCAAGGCCCTGTTCCATGCCGCTTTCGGCCAGGGCCGCGACCTCAGCCCGGTCGAAGCCGTGGGCGCCGTGGCCGAAGCCCATGGCTTCGATGCCGAGGATATTCTGACCGGCATCCAGCGTCCGGCCATCAAGGAGAAGCTCAAGCACGAAGTCGAAGCGGCGATGGCCCGCGGCGTCTTCGGCGCGCCCTTCTTCATCGTCGACGGCGAAGGCTTCTGGGGCAACGACCGGGTCGAGGAAGTCGCGCAGTGGGTCGAGAGCGGGGGGTGGTGAGGGGGTGCGCCGAACGAACAACACCAAGATTGGGATTGCGGGCCGGTGAAGCCAAATTGGTCATAATTTCCCGGCTTCTCAACGCATGCGGGTCGCGGCGGCGCGACGTACCGAACGGTGGCGAGCTTGCTCGCCGCCGTTCGGGTCCGGTCGATCAGGTCGATCAAGATGATTTCCGGCGTGACCGCCTGAGATCTGAATCTTGATCTATTTCAATAATGAAGAGCGCATTGCCGGCGTCATGCCGACGCGATCGCGCTTGCAATCCAAGTGCTGCGGCGCGGGCGGGCCGGTGGCATGCCGGCGATGGCCCTGACGGTTTCTATCGGACCGTGCTGACCACTTGGCTACCGAGCAGAATGGCCGGTGTTGGCTCGAAATCGTTGAGCAGGCGGGAGCTGTCGTTCAACTTGATCACCGGAAGATGGGCGATCCCATGCCCCGCCATATTCTTGCCGAAGCCGATGAGTGACCGTTGCGCCGGCGGTACGAAGTAATAGGCGTTCAACGTGAACGACATCTCGTTGCCACCTGACCCGCCGTTTGACCAGTATTCGAGGTCAAAGACAGTCTTGTAGTCGGCAGGTACTTGAACAGGCGGGAAGACAAAACCGAAATTCTGCTGGGTAATCGTCACTTTCCCGCTGTCGAGTACAGTCGAACCGATGGGATCACGGGCAACCAGCCGCACTTGGCTACCGACGGGCGGGGTGGTCCAGGTTACGGAGAAATTCATCGCCGCTTCGATCGGTCCCTGGTTGTAGTTGACCTTCTTGTCGAAATCGGGCGCGCCCTGTTGGATGATCGTGATGTTGCGCTGAGACCAGTTGTCGTTCTGCGTGATGAACGCCGCCAACGTATTGACGTTGTCCAAGTTCGGGAACGTCGGATGTGCCTGTGTCTTGATCCAACTGATCAGGCAGTAGTGGAAGCCGGACGGCTGCGGGGGAGTATTCTCCCAAACGAACGCCTTTCCTGGCGTAACGATCTGCGCCAAATCGCTGCTGCTGATAGCCAAACCATTGACATCGCCGACCGGGCGCCAGTTACTGGTATAGTTCAGAAGCTGGCTGTCAGAATAAAATAGATAGGCGGTACCGGTATTCTGGCCGTTGAAGAGGTTCTTCGACCGAAGATAGATGAAATTGGTGGCGTTGTAGAGGATATCTTTGCCGGGGTCGGTGGCGTAACTGGCTTGCGAGCCGTAGACCGCGGTCGGGTTGGAGATCGGCGCCTGTCCAGCCGGTATGATGTCGGGCGAGATCCAGCCGCCGGAGCGCGGTACCTGACCCGTATCCTGAAGGTTTGTACGGATTAGGAAATCATCCCATTGACCAGCCATTTTGGTTCTCTCCTAAAAATGGATATAGGCAACGAAAAGTTGCTGATCGTGGATATCACGCAAAATTTACGACTGTCCATAAAAAACGAATAGCTGGACTTTTTAACAATCATTGAGTACATATTACAATCGAAACTCGTCATATACCTGATACAATATATAGTTAACATGGGGCGGATCGGCGGTGTGATCCGCGATCGACGATGAGCGACGCGTCTGCGGTTCGAGGCGCTCTTCGCTGATCTAGCCCCGTATCGGCATGGCCGAGCTCGGCAGAGCGATGACCTGTTCGAGCTTCAGCGCCTCCAGAAACCCCGCATCGTGGCTCGCCACGAGCAGGGCGCCGTCGAATCCCGCGAGCGCCGCCTCCAGCACCTCGATCGACCCGATATCGAGGTGATTGGTCGGTTCATCGAGCAACAACAGCAGCGGCGGCTGCTTTGCCGAAAGCACGCAGGCGAGGCCGGCGCGCAGCTTCTCGCCGCCGCTCAGACTGCCGACGAGGCGCAACGCCGAGAGATTGCGGAAGGCGAAGCGCGCCAGCGCCGCTCTGGCCTCATTGACCGTCAGCGTCGGGTTGAGCCGGCGCAGATTGTCGAGGATGCTCTTCTCCGCATCGAGCAAGGTCACATGCTGATCGAGCAGCGCCAGTGCCCCCGCCGCGCGGGAGATGTGTCCTGCGGAAGGCACGAGCATACCGGTTGCGAGGCCGAGGAGACTGGTCTTGCCGGCGCCGTTCGGTCCCGTCACCGCTACCCGAGCAGGGCCGCTGATCGTGAAGGAGAGCGGCCCGAGGATCCGCCTGCCGTCGCGGCTGAATTCGACGGTGTCGAAGCGCAGCAATTCGCGCGACATTGGCAGGCCGGTCGGCGGCAGTGTTATCTTGAGCGGCGTGAGGATCTCGACGCGCTCGCGGGCGGCTGCCAAATCCGCCGCCGCGCTCGCCTGAGAGCGGTCGGCCAGCTGTGCCGAACGGGCGCCGGCCTGCTCGGCACGCTCCTGCTGAGCATTCAGGAACAGCTTGCTGTTGGAGCCCTTGGCCCGTTCGGCACGGCCGGCCTGGTCGCGCCGCGCCTGGCGCTCCTGCTGCAGCTGGATCGCACGGCCGGTCTGCCGGAGCGCCGTTTCGGCGCGGGCCAGTTCGGATTCGGCGCGCAGCCGCGCGGCGTCGCGGGCAATCTTGAAGGCCGACCAGCCGCCGCCGAATACCGTGCAGGCGATGTTCGAGAGTTCGACGATCCGGTCCATCCCGTCCAACAGGGCGCGGTCATGGCTGGCGATGACGAGCCCGCCCGGCCAGGCGGCGACGAGGTGCCGGACCGCCGCCCTGCCATCGCCGTCGAGATTGTTGGTGGGCTCGTCCAGCAGCAGCAGATCGGGCGCCTCGATCAGCGCGCGGACGAGGGCCAGGCGCGAACCCTCGCCGCCGCTCAAGGAGTTCAAGCGGCGGCCGAGATCGAAATCGGGCAAGCGGAAATCGGCCAGGGCGGTCTTGATGCGCTCGTTCAGGCTCCAATCCGCTTCGGCGGCGTCGTCAAGACTGCCTTCGCCGCGCGCCAACCGGCCGAGCCGCGCCAACTCCGGCGCCACGCCCAGCGCTTCGGCGATCGAGACGGTATCGTCGGGCCAGCCCTGAAGCAGCAGGGCGGCTTTGCCCGATCGCGCGATGGTTCCGCGTGACGGCTCGGCCAACCCGGCCAGAACGCGCAGCAGCGTCGATTTGCCAGAGCCGTTGCGCCCGACCAGCCCAATACGCTCGCGGCCGATGGACAACGTCAGATCGGAGAGGACCGGTGTCCCGTCAGGCGATGCGACGGCGAGGGAATCGAGTTTGAGGAGGAACGACATGGCACACCGGAACAGCGGAAACGGAACGGGCGAAGCGGTTCCGGCAATCCATGGTGGCCTCCTCAATACTCGAGGAAGCATAGGTCGGCTTCGCGAAAACGCCAAGGGCGGAAATCGCTTGCGGCCGGTGTCAGGCGATTGGCATTGTGCGCCGTCAATCGCCGTTCAACCACGGACTCAGCCTTCATGACGATATTGTCGAGCGTCGCCGATCCCCGCTCGGACGCGTTCCGCGAAAACGACACCGCAATGGCGGCGCTGGTTGCGGAACTGCGCGCGCAGGTCGACCGGGTCCGTCTCGGCGGCGGCGAGGCGGCGCGGGCGAAGCATCTGGCGCGCGGCAAGCTGCTGCCGCGCGATCGGGTGCGGACTTTGATCGATCCGGGTTCGCCTTTCCTGGAATTCTCCCAGCTCGCTGCCGACGGCATGTATAGCGGCGACATCGCCGGCGCCGGCATCATCACCGGCATCGGCCGGATCATGGGGCGGGAATGCGTCGTCGTCGCCAATGACGCGACGGTCAAGGGCGGGACCTATTACCCGGTCACGGTGAAGAAGCATTTGCGGGCACAGGAGATCGCGCGCGAGAACCGACTGCCGTGCCTCTACCTCGTCGACAGCGGCGGCGCCAATTTGCCGAATCAGGACGAGGTGTTTCCCGACCGCGAGCATTTCGGCCGGATCTTCTATAATCAGGCGCAAATGTCGGCGGCGGGCATTCCGCAGATCGCGGTCGTCATGGGTTCCTGCACCGCGGGCGGCGCCTATGTGCCGGCAATGTCCGACGAATCGATCATCGTGCGCAATCAGGGGACGATCTTCCTCGGCGGTCCGCCGCTGGTGAAGGCGGCGACCGGCGAAGTGGTGACGGCCGAAGAACTCGGCGGCGCCGACGTTCATAGCCGCGTCTCGGGCGTGACCGATCACTACGCCCAGGACGACGCCCATGCCCTCGGCATTGCGCGCCGCATCGTGGCGTCGCTCAACGGCGTGAAACGGCCGACGCTCGAGCTCCGGCGGCCGGTAGCGCCGCGCTTCGATCCACGCGAGGTCTACGGCGTGGTGCCGAAGGACACGCGCAAGCCCTATGACGTGCGCGAGGTGATCGCGCGGCTCGTCGACGATTCGGAACTCGACGAATTCAAGCAGCTATACGGCGCGACGCTGGTCACTGGATTCGCCCATATCTGGGGCTATCCGGTCGGCATCGTCGCCAATAACGGCATCCTGTTTTCCGAGAGCGCCCAGAAGGGTGCGCATTTCATCGAACTCTGCGCACAGCGCGGCATACCGCTGGTGTTCCTGCAGAACATCACCGGCTTCATGGTCGGGCGGAAATACGAATCCGGCGGCATTGCCAAGGACGGCGCCAAGATGGTGACGGCCGTCGCGACGGCGAATGTGCCGAAATTCACGGTGATCATCGGCGGCAGTTTCGGTGCCGGCAATTACGGCATGTGCGGCCGTGCCTACGGCCCGCGCTTCCTGTGGATGTGGCCCAATGCCCGGATCAGCGTGATGGGCGGCGAGCAGGCGGCGGCGGTGCTGGCGACGGTCCGGCGCGACAATCTCGAAGCTGCCGGCGCCTCCTGGCCGGCCGACGAGGAGGAGCGCTTCAAGGCGCCGATCCGCGCGCAATACGAGGCGCAGGGTCATCCTTATTACGCCAGCGCCAGGCTGTGGGACGATGGGGTGATCGACCCGGCCGATACGCGGCGGGTACTGGCGCTCGGCCTTTCGGCGGCGCTCAATGCGCCGATCGAGCCGACGAAATTCGGCCTGTTCCGGATGTAAGGCGAGATCATGACCGAGACCCTGCTCGAGGACATCGACGCGCGCGGCGTCGTCACCGTCACGCTCAACCGGCCCGAACTGCACAATGCGTTCGACGATGCGCTGATCGCCCGGCTGACGCACGCCTTGGCGACGCTCGGTGCCGATCCCGCCGTACGTGCCATCGTGCTCCGCGGCGCCGGCAAGAGCTTCTCCGCCGGCGCCGATCTCGATTGGATGCGACGCATGGCCGGCTACACGCGCGAGCAGAACCAGCAGGACGCCGAGGCCCTGGCGCGGCTGATGCACACGCTGGATCGGCTGCCGAAACCGGTGATCGCGGCAGTGCAGGGGCCGGCCTATGGTGGCGGCGTCGGGCTGGTCGCCGCCTGCGACATCGCCATCGCCTCGGAGAAGGCAAGCTTCTGCCTGTCGGAGGTCAAGCTCGGGCTCATTCCTTCGGCCATCAGCCCTTATGTCGTGGCCGCGATCGGGCCGCGCCAGGCGCGGCGATACTTCCTCACCGCCGAGGTGATCTCGGCGACGCAAGCGCGCACGATCGGACTGGTGCATGAGGTGGTGCCGCCGGACGCGCTCGACGGCGCCGTCGCATCGGTGCTCCAGGCGCTGCTCGACGGCGCGCCGATTGCGCAGGCCGAAGCCAAGGATCTGGTCTTCCTGACGGCATCCTGCGCGGTCGACGAGGCGCTCATGGTCGAGACCGGGCGGCGCATCGCGGAACGCCGGGATTCGGCGGAGGGCAGGGAGGGCCTCAGCGCCTTCCTGGCGAAGCGCGCACCGTCCTGGCGGCAGGGCTGAGCGAAGATGTTCGACAAGATTCTGATCGCCAATCGCGGCGAGATCGCCTGCCGGGTAATCAAGACGGCGCGGCGCCTCGGCATCCGCACGGTGGCCGTCTATTCCGAGGCCGACGCGCGGGCGCGCCATGTCGATCTCGCCGATGAGGCCTATCCGATCGGGCCGGCCCCGGCGCGGCAGAGCTATCTCGTCATCGAGGCCATCCTCGACGCGGCGCGCAGATCCGGCGCCGAAGCGATCCATCCGGGATATGGCTTCCTCTCCGAGAATGCTGGTTTCGCCGAGGCGTGCGTGGACGCCGGGCTGGTCTTCATCGGCCCGCCGGCTTCGTCGATCCGTGCCATGGGCTCGAAATCGGCGGCCAAGGCGCTGATGGAGCGATCGGGTGTCCCGCTCGTCCCCGGCTATCACGGCGCCGACCAGGCTCCGGCGGTGCTGGCGGCGGCGGCCGAGGGCATCGGCTTCCCCGTACTGATCAAGGCGTCGGCCGGCGGCGGCGGCAAGGGCATGCGGATCGTCGAGACCGCTGCCGATTTTGCCGCGGCGCTCGCTTCGGCCAAGCGCGAAGCCGCGTCCTCCTTCGGCGACGACCAGGTGCTGATCGAGAAATATCTGCAGCGGCCGCGCCATATCGAGATTCAGGTATTCGCCGACAGCCATGGCAATGTCGTGCATCTGTTCGAGCGCGACTGCTCGATCCAGCGCCGGTACCAGAAGGTGGTGGAAGAGGCGCCGGCGCCGGGGCTGACGGCGGAACAGCGGCACAGCATGGGCGAGGCGGCCTGCGCCGCCGCACGCGCGATCGGCTATCTCGGCGCCGGCACGGTCGAGTTCATCGCCGAAGGCGAAGCATTCTATTTCATGGAAATGAATACGCGCCTGCAGGTCGAGCACCCGGTGACCGAGGCGATCACCGGTCAGGATCTGGTCGAATGGCAGTTCTGGGTCGCGTCCGGCGAGGCGCTGCCGCGCCGCCAGGAGGAGCTGGCGCTCTCCGGTCATGCGATCGAGGTTCGCGTCTATGCCGAAGACCCGGCCCGCGATTTCCTGCCGTCGACCGGGACGCTCGCGCATCTGCGATCGCCGGAAGAGGGGCCGCATGTCCGCGTCGATACCGGCGTGCGCGAAGGCGACGCGATTTCGATGCATTACGACCCGATGATCGCGAAGCTGATTGTCTGGGACCGTGACCGCGCCGGCGCCGTGCGGCGGCTGCGACGGGCCCTGACGGCGTATGAGATCGTCGGCGTTGCGACCAATCTGACCTTTCTCGGCGCGATCGCGGCGCATCCGGCCTATGGTGCACCGCAGCTCGACACCGGGTTCATCGCCCGGCACGCGGCAGATCTGCGGCCGGCGCCCGGCCCAGCCGGCCCGGAGGTGCTCGCCGCGGCAGCGCTGCATGTGCTGGAAGCGAGGAGGCGCGCAGTCGAAGCGGCGGCTTCCGCGTCGCTCGACCCCTGGTCGCCTTGGGATCAGATCGATTCCTGGCGGGCCAATGGCGACGGCTATCAGGATCTGGTGTTCCGCGATGGCGATGCGCTGGTCCGCCTGCGCGCCCATCCGCTGCCGGGCGGCGTGATCCGGCTCGACCTGCCGGATGCGACCGCGATGCTCGCCGGCGGCGAGGGGCCGGATGGGGCGGTGCGACTGACGCTCGACGGCGTCAAGCTGGATGCGACGATCGTTCGAGCGGGCGACGCGCTCGTCGTGATCCGCGACGGCCGCAATCACCGGCTTCAGATCGTCGATCCGCTCGCGCCGGCCGGGATCGATGCCGCCGGCGACGGCAAGCTGACGGCGCCCATGCCGGGGCGCATCATCCAGGTTCTGACGGCGCCCGGTACCAGCGTCCGGCGCGGTGCACCGCTGCTTGTGTTGGAAGCGATGAAGATGGAGCACACCATCACCGCACCCGCCGATGGCAGCATCGCCGCAATCCGATACGGCGTCGGCGACCTGGTCGAAGACGGCGCGGAACTCATCGTCTTCGCGAGTGGCGAAGACACCTGATCAGGCCATGACGCTGTCGACGGGTTCAGGCTGCCTGGTAGCGCTTCCGATCGCCAAGCACGGACGCTGCAAGCGTCTTGCTGATCGTCGGATCATCTGCCCGCTGGAGCACGACGTAATTGACTTTGTCGGCCCCTTCGTACCGCCGCAACACTTTCCAGACCAAGGTCCTTTTGGCATGCGCGCCGCAATCGACCGAGTGATAGCGCTCCCCCAGCATGTCTGTCTTCCCCCTCGCGACGCCGGCATTGCGACGGTCGTCCCGGAACAGCTGTTGACGGTTACGAAGCCATGGCTTTCATTGAATGTCGTCAGGTATTACCTCGAATTTTACGAAAATCATCGAAATCAGGACAGCTGATAGTTGTTAGAGCGCTGAGCCCACGGCAACCGTTCAGGGTACCGGACGTCGGTTTCACGCCAATACAACCTGCTGCTGCCGCCTCGCGTGAAAATCGCTTAAGTGGCGCAGCCGGCTCATACATGAGCGTGACACGCGATGATAGGAGGGGGCAATGACATTCCTGTTACCTTCCTGCGTCCAAATTATGGAGGACGACGCGCGCGACCGCATGCAGAACAGTGCCGCCAAGATCACGGTGGAAAGCTCGATTGTCCTCAGCGACCGGTTGCGGGAAGCTGGACTCGGGACTGTCGAGGGCGGGGGCTTTCTGGGGGCGAGACGGCTGAAGCCGATGGCGGAGGCCGATGCGGTACCGATGCTGCGACCGCGACTCGGCGGCGGCCTCGGCGATCCGCGGCAGATGACCTGCCGCGACGGTTTCGCCGCAGCGCACAGGTCAGCGGGACGGGCCGCGTGATGGCGCTGCATCTGCTCAAGATGTGCGTCGGCTGTGACAGCGTCGAGGAACTGCGGGCGTGGCAGGACAATCGCCGGCTGCGCGGCGAGGCGCTGGTTCACCGGACGCGCAATATGCCGAAACGGGCGGCAGAGGTGCTCGACGGCGGCTCGCTTTATTGGATCATCAAAGGCGAGGTGCGGGTGCGCCAGCGCATCGTCGGGCTCGATCCGGGCGTGGACGGCGAGGGCAGGCATTTCTGCCAGATTCGCTTCGATCCGCTGCTGGTCGAGACGATCCGCCAGCCGCGCCGGCCGATGCAGGGTTGGCGCTATCTCGAAGCGGCCGATGCGCCGCCCGATCGGGACCCGAACCTGCGCGACGAGGTGGAAGCGATGTCGGAGCCGATGCGCAAGGAACTGCGTGCCCTGGGGCTGCTGTGACAGGAGATGCGCCGTGGCGGGCGCTGCAAATTTGCGCTCCGGCCCGCCACGGAGGTCATGGCCGGAGCCTCGACACCCGACAGGCGAAATGCCATAGTCCGGCGGCTTTTCCTTCCGCGGCGCAGCGACCGAGCGCTGTCCCGCGGCACTCATCGAGCGAGCCGGCATGACACTGGGAACGCGGCTATATACGTGGCTGAAAGGCGAACTGGTCGGAGCGGATCAATTCGGCAACCGCTATTATCGCGAAAAGGGCGGCGCCAAGCCGATCAAGGGCGGCGGCCGCGAGAGCCGCGAGCAGCGCTGGGTGCTCTATAACGGCTTGGCCGAGCCGTCCAAGGTGCCGGCGGAATGGCATGGCTGGCTGCACCACATCGCCAAGGATCCGCCGGTCATCGATGCGGCGGCGCGCAAGCCATGGCAGAAGGAGCATCTGCCCAACCTGTCCGGCACGGCGCTGGCCTATCACCCGCCGGGCTCTGCCGTGGCCGGCGGGCGGCGCGCGAAGGCCACCGGGGATTACGAGCCCTGGAAGCCGGTCTGACCGAGACGCAAGCCAATGCAGCGAGGCTTCCTTCGATGAACCGCAATCTGCTGGAAACGGTGATGGGCGCCCTGGTGCTTGGCGTCGCCTTGATCTTCCTGGCTTTCGCCTATAGTTCGGCCGGCCTTCGGACGGTGACCGGCAATGAGGTGCTGGCGCGTTTCGAGCGCGTCAACGGCCTCAAGATCGGCAGCGACGTGCGCGTGAATGGCGTCAAGGTCGGCACTGTCACCGCAACCGCCCTCGATCCTCGGTCTTTTCAGGTCGATGTGCATATGACGGTCGACAGCGCCTATCCGTTGCCGGTCGATTCCGTCGCGGAAATCACGTCGAACGGGTTGCTCGGCGACGAGTTCATGAACCTCGTCCCCGGCAATGACGACAAGCCGATTTCGGCCGGCGGCCGGATCGCCAACACCGTACCGCCGACCAATCTGATGCAGTTGCTGGCGCAGGTTGCGTATTCTGTCGGCGGCGGTTCTGCTTCCGGGGCGTCTGGAACCGACGCGCACAAGCCCTGAGACGCACCCGGTCCGCCGGGGTGAGGTAAGCGGTATGGCCGAGGGTGATTTTTCGCAGATTCGCTGGCTCGACGATCGGGGCGAGCCGGTCTCCTGTATCGAGAAGCTCCGAATCCTGACCGAGACGCTGGGCGAATTGCGTCAGGCGGCGCAGGATGCGCTGGAGGATGCCATCCTGATGGGCTGCCGCGAGGAGCAAGTGCGTACCGTGTTGCGCGAACTGGTCGACGGCCTGGTCAATCCCTACCGAAAGGAATGACATGATGGCGCGCAAGATCGTTTTGGCCCTGGCCCTGGCGCTGATCCTGGCAGTTCCGGCCGCTGCCGCGCCTAAGCCGAAACCGGCGCCCGCACCGGATGTGCCGCCGCCGCCACCGGCAATCGTCACCGGCGCTGAACTTCAGGCGCTCGACAAGGTATCGGCGCGCGTCACCAAATTCGCCGTGCCGTTCGGCCAGGCCGTCAAATTCGGTACGCTCATGATCACCGTGACCGATTGCCGGAAGAACCCGCCGGAAGAGCAGACGGAAAGCGCCGCCTTCGTCGACATCCAGGAGCAGCGGCCGGGTGCATCTGTCGCGCAAAAGCTGTTTCACGGCTGGATGTTCGCCTCGAGTCCGGCACTGAGCGCGCTCGAGCACCCGGTCTACGACGTCTGGGTCCTCGATTGCAGCACGGCCAGCGGGTCGCCGGTCAAGCCGGGCTGAAACAGCACGGGCGCCGAGAGCGCCGCAGCGAGCATCCGGCGATATTCGGCGCGCGGCACTTCGACGGCGCCGAAGCGCTCAAGATGGGAGGTGACGAATTGCGTGTCGAGCAGCGTATAGCCGCTGCGGATCAGCCGTGCCACCAAATGCACCAGGGCGACTTTGCTGGCATCAGTGACGCGGCTGAACATGCTTTCGCCGAAGAACGCGCCTGCGAGCGAGACGCCATAAAGCCCGCCGACCAGTTCGCCCTCATACCAGGTCTCGACCGAATGGGCGAAGCCGCGCCGGAACAGCTCGACATAGAGCCGGACGATCTGATCGTTGATCCAGGTGCGCGGCCGATCCTCGGCGGGGGCCGCGCAGCCACGGATCACCGCTTCGAAGGCGCTGTCGCAGCGTATGACGAAAGGCGACGATTTCATCGTGCGTTTCAAGCGCTGCGGCACGTGGAACTGGCGCAGCGGGAGGATGCCGCGCCACTCCGGATCGACCCAGAAAATGTCCGGGTCTTCGGCCGAGTCCGCCATCGGAAAGATGCCGATGGCGTAGGCGCGCAGCAGGAGGTCGGCGGTCAGGACCGTCATCGCCTCGATACCATTCTCGTCGTCCGCAACCTCCCCGTTCCTAGAGGCCGCGGGCGACGAAGCGTTCAAGCCAATGGATGTCGTAATCCCCATTGACGAAATCCGGTTCGTCGAGCAGCCGCTGATGCAGCGGGATATTCGTTTCGATCCCGGCGATGACGTATTCGTGCAGCGCCCGTTTCATTCGCATCACGCATTCCCGGCGGTTCTTGCCGTGCACGATCAGCTTGGCGACCAGGCTGTCGTAGTTGCTAGGTACCGTATAGCCCGGATAGAGCGCGGAATCGATACGGACGCCTGGTCCGCCCGGTGCATGATAGGCCGTGACTTTCCCCGGAGACGGCATGAAGGTGACTGGATTCTCGGCATTGATCCGGCACTCGATCGCATGGCCGGTGAGGTTGATCGAACGTTGATCGTAGCCCAGCGGGAAGCCAGCGGCGATTCGGATCTGCTCCTGGACCAGATCGACGCCGCTGATCATCTCCGAGACCGGATGCTCGACCTGAATTCGCGTATTCATTTCGATGAAGGCGAAGTGCCCGTCTTGGAACAGAAATTCGAGCGTGCCCGCGCCCCGGTAATTGAGCGTCCGCATGGCCTCCAGCGCGATGCCGCCGATATGCGCACGCTGTGAGGGCGTCAGGATCGCGGCGGGTGCTTCCTCGAGTATTTTCTGGTGCGAGCGCTGCAGCGAACAGTCACGCTCGCCCAGATGCACACAGCCGCCCTGGCCGTCGCCGAGGATCTGCATCTCGATATGGCGCGGCCGGTCAAGGTAGCGCTCGAAATAGACTTCGTCATTGCCGAAGAAGGCTTTCGCCTCGCCGCGCGCAATCGGCACCAGATGGCGCAGTTCGGCGGCGTCGCGCGCGACTTTCATGCCACGGCCGCCGCCGCCGCCGGATGCCTTGATCAGCACCGGGTAGCCGATGACGGCGGCGCGCGCGACCGACGCGTCCAGATCGGTGACCGCCCCGTCCGAGCCCGGCACCGTCGGCAGTCCGAGTTCAGTGGCGACCCGCTTGGCCGTGACCTTGTCGCCCATCATCCGGATATGCTCCGGCGTCGGGCCGATGAAGGTCAGGCCGTGCTCTTCGACCATTGCCGCGAAATCGGCATTCTCGGCGAGGAAGCCCAGGCCCGGGTGAATCGCCTCGGCACCGGTCACTGAGGCCGCCGTCAGGATCGCCGGGATGTTGAGATAGGAGTCGCGGACGGCCGGCGGACCGATGCAGACGCTTTCATCCGCCAGGCGGACATGCATGGCCTGTGCGTCGGCAGTCGAGTGGACGGCGACCGTATGGATGCCCAGTTCGCGGCAGGCGCGCAGGATGCGCAGTGCGATCTCGCCCCGATTGGCGATCAGAATCTTGTCGAAGAAGGGGGCAGGCGACCTATTCAAGGATCATCACCGCTTGCCCGAATTCGACCGGTGCCGAATCCGCGACCAGCACCCGGCTCAGCTTGCCGCCCTTCGGGGCCTTGATCTGGTTCATCACCTTCATGGCTTCGATGATCAGCAAGGTTTGGCCGGCCGAGACGGTGTCGCCGACCCGGACGAATGGCGGAGCGCCCGGCTGCGGCGCGAGATAGACGGTGCCGACCATCGGTGATTTGACGGCGCCCGGATGCGCAGCCGGATCCGTGTCGGATGCTGCCGCGGCCTCGCCCTGCGCCGTCGACACCGGTGCCGGCGCGTAACCCTGGATCGGCGCCGGCGTCCGGGTCACGCGCAGTCGGAATTCGCCGACCGCGTACTCAATCTCGGTCAGACGGGTCTCGTCGAGCAGACCAGCAAGCTTTTTGACGAGTTCGCCGTCGATATCGGTCAATTTGGTCATAGATCCTAGGCCTCAGCTCCCGCCGGCCAGCAATCGGGCCAGCGCGTCGATCGCCAATTCGTAGCCGTGCCCGCCCAGGCCGACGATGACGCCGCGCGCGACCGACGAAATATAGGAATGATGGCGGAACCCTTCCCGCCGGTGAATATTCGACAGATGCACTTCGACGACCGGCAGATCGACCGCCGCCAGTGCGTCCATCAATGCGATCGAGCTGTGGCTGTAGCCGCCGGCATTGATGACGATCCCGGCGGCGGTGCCGCGCGCCGCCTGGATCCAGTCGATCAGGGTCCCTTCGGCATTGCTCTGGCGGAAATCGATCGTCAGACCCGATGCAGCGGCTCGCGCCCGGCACGCCGCTTCGATTTCTGCCAGCGTCGTATGGCCGTAGACGCTCGGCTCGCGTGTGCCCAGCAGATTCAGATTGGGGCCGTTCAAGACCAAAACGGTCGGCGTCGCCAAAATCGCCCATACCTCGATGCCGCGAAGCGGCCCTTATAGCATGGCCGGGCGGCGGGGCAAGCCGGAGCCGGCGTCATTGCGGCGGCTTCTCGTCGAGAAAGCGAGCCGCCCCGGCTGCGAGCAGGTCCAGCAGCCGGTCCAGCTCGGCACGGTCGGCCGGCGACAACACGTGCAGCAGGCGCCGCTCGAGATCGAGCGCGAGCGGCGCGATCTCGGCGCGGATCTCGATCCCCTCCGGCGAAAGGCGCAAAATCGAGCGGCGCCGATCGGCAGTATCGGTCGCGCGTTCGATCAGGCCGCGGCGCAGCAGGCGTTGGACCGCCCGGCTGACTCGCACCTTGTCCATATAAGTTCGCCCGGCGACGTCATTGGCCGAGAGCGGGCCGAACCGGCCGAGCACGGCGATCAGCCGCCATTCCGGTACCGACAGTCCGAACCGCTTCGCATAGAGCCGCGCGATCGCGTCGGATATGCGGTTCGACAACACCGACAGCCGATAGGGCAGGAAGGTTTCCAGATCGAGCAGATCCGGCGCGGTGACGGCCGCATCGCGTGAAGCGGATTGCGAGTTCATCGCCACGAGTGGGGCGACGCCGAGGATGATCCGTCGAACGCGCAGGCGGCAAAAGCCCTGGCAATAAGTTTCATACGAAACTAATATCAATGCCGATCGAATCTGTCGAGGAGGAGGAGTCATGCCCAGCATTGCCGCCGATCGCGCTTTTCCGGCGCGCGTCGATCTGTGGGACAATCCGACAGGCACCGACGGCTTCGAATTCGTTGAATACACGGCGCCCGACCCGGTGGCGCTGGGCCGGCTGTTCGAGACCATGGGTTTCGTGAGGGTCGCCCGCCACCGCTCAAAGGACGTCTCGCTGTTCCGTCAGGGCGATGTAAATTTCATCGTCAATGCCGAGCCCGGCAGTTTTGCCCAGGCTTTCGCCCGGCTGCACGGCCCGTCGGTCTGCGCCATGGCGTTCCGGGTCGCGGATGCGGCCGCAGTGTACCGGCGCGCAGTCGAATTGGGGGCAAAACCGGTCGAGGGCAAGATCGGACCGATGGAACTCAATATCCCGGCGATCGAAGGGATCGGCGGCAGCCTGCTTTATCTGGTCGACCGATATGGGGCGAAGGGGACGATCTATGATGTCGATTTCGTACCCTGCCCCGGCGTCGAGCAGCGTCCGGAAGGGGTCGGCTTCGGCGCGATCGATCATCTGACACACAATGTCCATCGCGGCCGGATGGATCAATGGGCAGATTTTTACGCCAAGATCTTCAATTTCCGGCAGATTCGGTATTTCGACATTGAAGGGAAGCTGACCGGACTGAAATCGCGGGCAATGACCAGTCCAGACGGCAAGATCCGCATCCCGATCAACGAGAGTTCCGACGACAAGAGCCAGATCGCCGAATATCTCGACGCCTATCGCGGCGAGGGCATCCAGCATATCGCGCTCGGCACCGGCGACATCTACGCGGCGATCGAACGGCTGCGGCAGCGCGGCGTCCGGTTCCTGCACACGCCGAAAGCCTATTACGATCTGGTCGATCAGCGCCTGCCAGGCCATGGCGAGGATCTGGCGCGGCTGGCCCGGAATGAAATCCAGATCGACGGCGCACCGGGCGAGACCGGCGGCAGGCTGCTGCAGATCTTCACCGAGACCGTGATCGGTCCGATCTTCTTCGAGGTCATTCAGCGCAAAGGCGATGAAGGCTTCGGTGAAGGGAATTTCAAGGCGCTGTTCGAGGCGATGGAACTCGACCAGATCCGCCGCGGCGTGCTACAGGCGAAGTAAATTCTGAAAAGCCTGTGGGGGAGGCACGCATCTTGAAGCTGCACGGATATTTCAGGTCCTCCGCGTCGTTCCGGGTGCGAATTGCGCTCAATCTGAAGCAGATTGACTATACATCTATTGCCCATCATTTGCGGCGGAACGAACAGCGTTCGCCGGATTACCTCACGCTTAATCCGCAAGGCTTCGTGCCGGTGCTCGACGACGAGGGCGACGTGCTGTCGCAATCCATGGCAATCATCGAGTATATCGACGAGACGCGTCCGTCCCCGCCCTTTCTGCCCGGCCATCCGGGCGACCGGGCACGCGTGCGGGCGCTGGCCCAGCTCATCTGCTGCGACGTGCATCCGCTGAACAATCTTCGGGTGCTGCGCTATCTTCACGACCTGCTGGGCCAGGACGAGGCGGCGATTGCCAGCTGGTACAACCACTGGATCGCCGAAGGTTTCACCGCATTTGAGGCGTTGGTCGCCGATGACGATCGCACCGGCACCTTCTGCCATGGCGACACGCCGGGCCTTGCCGATATCTGCCTCGTGCCGCAGATCGCCAATTCACAGAATTACGCTCTCGACCTGGCGCCGTATCCGACGTTGAGCCGGATTTTCGATGCCTGCATGCAGCTAGAGGCGTTCCAGCGCGCCCACCCGAAGCGCCAACCCGACGCGGAATAGTTCAGGATTTCTTGCCGCGGAGCGCGGCGATCTGCTCCTTCAGCACCTCGACCGTCACCGCGCCTGGAATCAGCGTGTCGCCCAAGACGAAGGCGGGCGTGCCTTCCACGCCGATCGCCTTGGCCAAGTCGAAATTATGCGCCAGCATGGTGTCGATGTCGCTCGCATCCGATTCCTTCCGGATTTGCTCCGGATCGAGCCCGATCGATTTGACGATTTCGAGGGTCGCGGCGTCGTCGATTGGCGACTTCAAGGCAAACATGGCCTTGTAGTATTCGGCGTATTTGCCGTGCTTCTGCACCGCCAGCGCGATGCGGGAAGCGAAGGTCGACTCCTTGCCGAGGATCGGGAAATCCTTCAGCACGAGGCGAACCCTCTTGTCCGCGACCAGCAAAGCCGCGACAGCCGGTGCCGACGCCTTACAATAGGGGCAGCGGTAATCGAAGAACTCGACGATCGTGACGTCACCTTTGGAATTGCCGAGCACCGGCGATGTCGGGTCGCTTTCCAGCTCCTCCCGGCGGCTGATCATCTCGGCCTTGACCTTTTGCTCGGCTTCGTCCCTGGCGGCTTCCTGGGCGTGATCGATGGCTTCCTGCAGAACTTTCGGATTGTTCATCAGATAGTCATGCACCAACCGGTTGACCGCTTCCGCCTGCTCGGCGGTCAATGGCGCGGAAGGGGTTTGCGCCTGGCCGGTCGGCGCGAAGGCGACCAGAGCCAGGATCGCCGCTATGGCGGGCAGGCAGCGCATGAGGATCATCTTATCTACTGCCTTCCGATGCAAGCAAGGCGCGCACCATATGCGGAAGGCAGGCTGACTGGCAAGCGCCGGCACTGATCAGCAGCGGTTCTCACTATGACGGAAGTTGGCAGGGTTTGAGGTTTTGAAGGGTGCGCGGGGCGTGGTGGGAGGATTAGGCGCGCTGTGGTGGAGGTACTCCTGTTATGATTGTGCGCATGAGCG
>Ga0181519_10000967_pt1 | contig 25291 bp, 21 predicted proteins | sample PEATcosm2014_Bin_26_FD_121102 | JGI IMG/M metagenome (GOLD analysis project Ga0181519, IMG submission 121102) | Peatland microbial communities from MTU Mesocosm Facility, Houghton, MI, USA - PEATcosm2014_Bin02_10_metaG | ecosystem: Environmental > Terrestrial > Soil > Wetlands > Peat | place...
CATCGCCCTCGGCCACCCGTTCGGGCAGACCGGTGCGCGCATCATGACGACGCTGCTCAACGCACTTGAGGACACCGGCAAGACGATCGGCATGGAGACCATGTGCGTCGGCGGCGGCCAGGGCATGGCGATGATCGTGGAGCGCCTGAGCTAGCAACCCGCGGGCGCCGGCCCAGCCAGATCAGCCGGCCGGATCCGCTGGTCCGCGTCAGCCAGCCTGCTGCGGGGTTCCCGTCGTGATGGCGCCGGATGCCGCCGCCATGAGCGACGCGTGCTCGGCATCGTCGACCGGTCGCGCCTCGTCGGGCAGCATGACCGGGATCGAGCCGATGATCGCGTAGGCCACGTGTCGGCGCGGGTTGTAGAGCAGGTCCCGGTCCTCGAAGTAGAGCAGCGGCTCCTTGTCGACAGGGTCGGCGAGGACCTCGATGAGGAGGGATTCGAGCGGCATGGTCAGCTCCCTGGGTTGCACTCGGCGATGCGGGCGAGCACCTCGTCGGTGTGGACGGACAGCAACGCGTCGTCATCGGCCTCGACGTTGAGCCGGAGCAGCGGCTCCGTGTTCGACGGCCGGACGTTGAACCACCACGTCGGATGCTCGACCGTCAGTCCGTCGAGGAGGTCCACCGACGCGCCGGCTGCCTCGTAGATCGCGGCGAGCGCGTCCACGGTCTTGGCCGGGTCCGCGACACGGGTGTTGATCTCGCCGGAGTCCGCGTACTTGCGGAAAGGGGCGATCAGCTCGGAGAGCGGCGCACCCGCGACGCTCATCATCTCGAGGACCAGCATCGCGGTGATGATGCCCGAGTCGGCGCGGAAGTTGTCGCGGAAGTAGTAGTGGCCCGAGTGCTCGCCGCCGAAGATCGCACCGGTCTCCGCCATCACCTGCTTGATGAAGCTGTGCCCGACGCGGGTGCGCACCGCGATCCCGCCCTCGGCGACGATCGTCTCGGGCACGATCCGCGAGCAGATGAGGTTGTAGAGGACCGTCGACCCGGGGTGCTTCTTGAGCAGGGACGCGGCGACGAGCGCGGTGGTCAGCGACCCCGAGACGCCCTCGCCCCGCTCGTCGATGAGGAACACACGGTCGGCGTCGCCGTCGAACGCGAGGCCGACGTCGGCGCCCGACGCCAGGACCCTCGCCTTCAGGTCGACCTGGTTCTCCGGCTGGATCGGGTCCGCAGGGTGGTTGGGGAACGTGCCGTCGAGCTCGCCGTAGAGGATCTCCACGTCGAAGGGCAGTCCGGCGAAGACGAGCGGGGCGACGAGGCCGCCCATGCCGTTGGCCGTGTCGGCGACGACCTTGAGCGGCGCCAGCGCCGAGACGTCGACGAAGGAGCGGACGTGGTCTGCCCACGCGCCGAGCAGGTCACGGTGCTCGAGCGTAGCGAGCGGACCATCGGCCGGGTGCTCGAGGAACCCGCTCGCGAGCGACTGGATCTCCACGAGCCCTGAGTCGCGCCCGACGGGCCGGGCGCCCGAGAGGCAGAGCTTGATGCCGTTGTACTGCGCGGGGTTGTGCGACGCGGTGAGCATCGCGCCCGGGCAGTCGAGATGGCCCGAGGCGTAGTAGAGGAAGTCCGTAGAGGCCATGCCGAGGTCGACAACGTCGACGCCGCACGCGCGAGCACCCTCGGCGAATGCGTCGCCGAGCGACGCGCCGGACGGCCGCATGTCCCGAGCGATCGCGATGCGCGCCGCGCCCGCGAAGGTCGCGAACGCCGACCCGATCGCCCGAGCCACCGATTCGTCGAGCTGGTCCGGATAGGTCCCTCGAACGTCATAGGCACCGAAGATCGCGTCGAAGGGCATCACGCGCTGAAGGCTACTCACTCCCACGGTGGGGGGATCGAGGCGCGGACCGGTGACACGAGCAGGTCGAACGCGCCGCGACGCGGGCGCTGGGGAACGATTCGATCCCGAAGCCGCCGAGCCACGTCTTCCGCGTGAGCGTGTGTCCCAGCAGGCCGCGCGATGATCTCGCACGAGCGAGCCGCCGACCGCATCATCACCATGATTCGCTATCCATCGTCGAGTTCAGGAGACCGCTCACGCTGCCCGCGCCCCATTCGCAGCCGATACGCGAGCATCTTCCAGATCATGAGGATGCCGACGAAGGAGATCACGAGTCCCGCGAGGTGCCCGACGAAGGCAAGTCCCACGCCGCCAGCGATCATCAGGATGCAGATCACGTATCGCTGCCATGGCTTGGCGACGAGGAAGGCCTGCCGAATCTCTCTCTGCATGCCGTAGGGCATTCCGGCTCCTTTGCGGACTGATCGGACGGTACCCGAGAGTTGCAGTGCCTTGTCGAGAAAGGCCCTCGTTCGAGGGTCGCAGGCACTGCACCCACGCAGTGCACCCGATGAGCAAGCGAGCATCCATGCGGCGGGACCGCGATCGCCATGAGACGGCTGCGCGATCACCACCGCTCATCACCGTTGTCAATGACCATTGTGACGGTGCTGGACCGGGTTCTCATCGGCCTCCAGGCACGAGATTCGCGTGCGCGCACCCGTGCGCCCGGCGGGCGGCATTGGCATCCGCCCGCATCGCATCGGAATGCTCCACGGCCCAGGGGCCCGGGTGAACCAGGTGTCCCCACGCCGTGTGGAACGGCACCGGAGAGGTGGGCACGCCGTGGGAGTTGCGTCCTCAGGGTGAACGCACGGTCGAATCGTGGTCCTTTCTCCCGAACACTCTCGCGAACATGCCGCGATTCCCCGATGAAGCGCGGCTCTCAGCGGTGCAGGTGCATCGTTGGTTCTTCGGAACACCCGCGAGTGCTTGTTCGATGTGATTGCCGCAGCCCTTCCACGTTGGCTTGCCACATTGCTTGCACGTCGTCTTGCTGCACATTGCCTCTATCCCTCCTCCGACGGCGCGAGCACGCCGTAGTCGATCGCTTGCGCTCCGGGTGAGTGCACCCACGTCTGGTAGCCCCCGTCGAGGTTCTTCACCTTGAATCCCAGCTCGCCCAGCAGCAGTGTGGCGGTGTGTCCCCGGATCCCGACCTGGCATGTCGCAATGAGGTGATCCGAGGGAATCTCCGCGATGCGCTCGCGAATCTCATCCAGGGGAAGACTGCGCGCGCCGGGGATATGGCCTCGATCGAACTCGTCGCGGGTCCGGACGTCGATCACCTCGTAACCACGGAGCTGATGCGCCGTGACCTCGTTCCATTGCACCGGCTCACACAGCCCACTGAGCACGTTCTCCGCCATGTAGCCGAGCATGTTGACGGGGTCCTTGGCTGACCCGAACGGAGGCGCATAGGCGAGCTCGAGGTCAGCCAGCTCCGGGGCAGTGATCCCCCCGCGGATCGCGGTTGCGAGCACGTCGATCCGCTTGTCGACGCCCTCGCCCCCGACGCCTTGGGCGCCGAGGATCTCACCGGTCCCAGGATCGAAGATGAGCTTGAGTGCCATCCGCTCGGCTCCCGGGTAGTACCCGGCGTGCGATCCGGGGTGCGCGTGGACCATCGCCATCGGACGACCCGCGCCTCGAAGCCTCTTCTCGTTCCAGCCGGTCGTCGCGACGACGAGGTCGAACACCTTCACGATCGATGTGCCGATGGTCGGGATGACTCTGGTTTCACGCCCCGCGATGTGGTCTGCAACGACGCGGCCCTGCCGATTCGCGATGTTGGCCAGCGGGACGAGCGTCGCGCTGCCGTCGAGGGCATCGATCTTCTCCGCTGCGTCACCGATGGCGTAGATGGAGGGGTCGCTGGTGCGGTTGTAGCCGTCGACTGCGATCCCTCCGCGAGGACCGATTGCCAGGCCAGCCGACCGGGCGAGATGCACATCGGGGCGCACTCCGATCGCAACGACCACAACGTCACCTGGTACACGGCGGCCGTCGGGCAGCTCGACGTCATGGTCGGTGATGGCGGCGACCGACGTCCCGAGGATGACCTCGACGCCGTGGCAGATCAACTCCTCGCTCACCAGCTGGGCCATCTCAGGATCCAGTGGAGCGAGCACCTGGGATGCCGCCTCGACGATCGTCGTCGCAATGCCGCGATGGCGGAGATTCTCGGCGATCTCGATGCCGATGAAGCCTCCCCCGATGATCACCGCGGACCTGGGGTGCGATTCGACGACGACCGTGATGCGCTCGACGTCCTCGACCGTGCGCAGCGGGAAAGCGCGCTCGATGCCCGGGATCGCGGGGATGACCGGTGAGGCGCCAGGACTCAGGATCAGGGCGTCGTAGGACAATTCATAGGCCGACCCCGACTCGAGTTCCGTGACGTCGACAACACATTCCGAGGAGCGAACGGCAGTCACCTCGGAACCCACTCGGACATCCAGTCGGAACCGTTCATGCAGCGACTCGGGGGTCTGGAGGAGAAGGTCTTCCTCGTCCTCGATGATCCCGCCGACAAGGTACGGCAAGCCGCAATTGGCATAGCTGACGTGGCCGCTCCGCTCGAGGACGATGATCTCGGCGCCGGCATCCAGTCGACGCAGCCGTGTGGCACTCGACATGCCACCGGCGACACCGCCAACGATGACTGCTCGCATCCCGCCTCCTAGGCCAGGCTCAGGAAGAGCTTCTGGAGGCGCGCGGACACGACATCGACGTCGGTAGCGGGGTCCGCCATGCATTCCTTCAGGCTCGACGAGATCAGCGTGAACGCCGCCGTGTTGACGGCCTTGCTGACCGCTGCCATCTGCGTGACGATGGCCTCACAGTCGCGTCCCTCCTCGAGCATGCGGACGACGGCGCTCAACTGCCCGTTCGATCGCTTCAGACGATTGAGAATCAAGCCCACTTGCCGTTCGTCCTGCAACGTGTGCCCCGCATTCTTCTCGACCATCACGACCTCCTCAGGACCACCCTATACCCCCTAGGGTATCAGGTGGCCGTCGTGCCGTGACCCATGTCCGCGGTGCGTCCGGCCCGCGTGCCCTGCATCCCGCGGATCCACCATCCTCGGTGACGAATGGTTGGATCGAATGGGATCCCGTGGGACCACGAGAGATCTCGCGAGCCGTCGGCTGCCGCTCTCGAAGGGGACCCGGCGCTTCATCGGGACCGATCGGCTGCGACGCGCGGGCGTACGCACACCTGGTGCGGACATGCTGTGACCCGCTGCCGACCGCACCATGGGGCCGGGACACGGCGAGTGGCATCATGGTCAGGTGCCGGATCCTGCGCAGCGCGGACTCACGGTCTGGCTCACCGGTCTCCCGGGATCCGGGAAGACGACATCGGCCGCATCGCTCGCTGCTCGTCTCTCCCTGGCGGGCCGGGCCTCTGTAGTGCTTGACGGGGACGAACTGCGAACGGGGATCAGCAGCGACCTCGGATTCTCGGCCGAAGATCGCGACGAGAATGTCCGTCGGGCCGGTGAGATCGCCCTCCTGCTCGCCTCGCAGGGATCGATCGTGATCGTCAGCCTCGTCTCTCCGAGGCGAGCCGCTCGCGATGCCGTGCGCGCACGCCACGCCGCTGCAGCGATCTCCTTCGTCGAGGTGCATGTGGCCGCTCCGCTGGCGGTCTGCGAACGTCGTGACCCGAAGTCGCTCTACCGGCGCGCGCGAAGCGGCGACCTCGCCCAGATGACCGGTGTCGACGATCCCTACGAGCCGCCGACCGATCCCGAGCTGGTGCTGGCGACCGACCTGCTCGATGTCCAGCAGTCGGGGGCGGCGCTGGCCAGCGTCGTGCTGGGCGCCCTGGGCTGACTCAGCCGAAGCGGCCCTGGATGTAGTCGAGGGTCCGCGGGTCGCTCGGGTTCGTGAAGAGCTGGTGGGTCGGGGCAACCTCGATCTGCTCGCCAGCACGGTCCTCGCCCATGAGGAGGAAGGCGCAGAGGTCCGACACGCGCGCCGCCTGCTGCATGTTGTGGGTCACGATGATGATCGTCACCCGGTTCTTCAGCTCCCCCATGAGCTGCTCGATCGCGAGCGTCGAGATGGGGTCGAGCGACGACGTCGGCTCGTCCATCAGCAGGACCTCGGGCTCGACGGCCAGCGCGCGCGCGATGCAGAGGCGCTGCTGCTCGCCGCCCGAGAGGCTCGACGCGTGGTTCTTCATCCGGTCCTTGACGGACTCCCACAGCGCCGCGGCGATGAGCGACGACTCCGCCGCCTCGTCGAGCACGTTCTTCTTGCGGATCCCGTTGAAGCGGAGCCCGGACACGACGTTGTCGTAGATGGACATCGTCGGGAAGGGGTTGGGACGCTGGAACACCATGCCCACGCGCGTGCGCAGGAGCGTGGTCGGGATCCCGCCCTTGTAGATGTCGACGCCGCCGAGCGTGATGTCGCCGGTCACCTTGGCACCCTTGGTGAGATCGTGCAGCCGGTTGAGCGAGCGGAGCAGCGTCGTCTTGCCCGAGCCCGACGGACCGATCAGGGACGTCACCTTCTTCTCGGGGACGTCGAAGGTGACGTCGCGCACCGCGGTGCGGCCGTTGAAGGACACGGCGACGTTCACGAGGCTCATGCACGTGGGGCTGTTCCGCGGGTCCTCCGAGTGCTGGGCGGCGTCCATCGTGGGGGCCTGCATCGTGACTGTGGGGTCAACCACTATCGCCTCTCCTTCTGGAGCCGGGCTGCGATGAGCCGCGCCGCCAAGTTGATGATAAGGACTGCAACGACCAGGAACAAAGCGAGGCCCCACGCGGCGTCGCGCTGCGAGGGGTACGGCGAATTAAGGGCCCACTGGAAGATCTGCAGCGGCATCGCCGCCATCTCGTTCTTCGGGTTCCACGTGACCACGTCCGAGGCGCCGATCACCCAGAGGAGCGGGGCGGTCTCGCCGACGGCGCGTGCGAACGAAAGGAGCACTGCGGTGAGGAGGCCCGGCAGCGCCCCGGGGATGATCACCTTGCGTGCGACGACGCTCTTTCGCGCCCCGAGGGCGAGCCCCGCCTCCTTGATGGTGCCGGGCACCCCGCGCAGCGCGGTCTCCGCGGCCTTCATGATGATCGGGACCATGAGCACGGCGAGGGCGAAGCTGCCGGCGAGGCCGGAGAAGCCCATGCCGGGCAGGTGGATGCCGTAGTTGTCGAAGCCGACCACGATCATCTCGTAGGCGAAGATGCCGAGCAGGATGGATGGCAGGCCGGTCATGATCTCGGCGACGGCCCGCATGATGTTGGCGAATCGGCTATCTGAGTCGGCGAGCAGGATGCCGGCGATCACGCCGATGGGGATCGCGAACAGCGATGCGACGGCAACGATGACGGCAGAGCCGACGATCGCGTTCGCGACGCCGCCGACGTTGTTGGGATCGGTGATCGACGGGATAGCGGGGACCTGCGTGAAGAAGTTGACGCTCCACCAGGTGAGCCCCTTCTGCAGCAGCGAGATGATGACCGCGACGAGAGGGATCAGGGCGGCGATGAGGGCGAGCCCGCACAGCGCCACCATGAATTTCGACATCAGCGTGCGCCGGCCCAGCGTCTGCGCCGCTGTCCGCTGGACCAGTTCGCGTCGCTCCAGGATCGGATCCGGGGGAAGCTCCTGGATCGCCTCGACCGTCATTTCCCACCTGCCCGGATCGCCGCGCGCTGGACCATCCTGCGGCCCACCCAGTTCACGAACGCAGTCATGGCCATCAGGATGACCGCCAGGGCGCCGAGGGCGGCCACCTGGGCGGGCGTCGCCTCCGCGAACTCGAGTGCGATCGTCGAGGCCAGGGTTGCGGCCGTGGAGAAGGTCGAGTGCGGGAAGAGCGGGTTGCCGCCGATCACCATGGCCACCGCCACGGTCTCGCCGAGCGCGCGGGCCGTGGCGAGGGTGATCGCGCCGATGATGCCGGTGCGCGCGCCGGGGAGGACCACCTTGCGCAGGACCTGCCACTGCGACGCACCGAGGCTCAGCGCGCCTTCCACCTGGTCGTTCGGGACGACGGCGATGACGTCCCGCGAGAGCGCGACGACGAGCGGGAGGACCATCACGAAGAGGATGAAGCCGGCCAGGAGGAGCGACACACCCTCCTCCTGGCCGGAGAACGGCCAGTGGTTCCCAGTGGCCTTCTCCAGGGCCGGCTGCACGGTGACCTGGAACCACGGGGCGACGACGAGGAGGCCCCAGAGTCCGTAGACGACGCTCGGGACAGCCGCGAGCAGCTCGACGAGCGAGGAGAAGAAGACGCGGAAGCGCCGCGGGATCATGTGGACGATGGCGAGGGCGGTTCCCAGGCCGATCGGGATTGCGAGGAAGAGTGCGATCAGCGTGCTCTCGACGGTGCCCGCGATGAGCGGCAGCGCGCCGAAGACGTCGTTGTTCGGGTCCCAGGTCGTCCCGAAGATGAGCTTCAGGCCCGACGAACGCCAGGCCGGGATCGAGGATCCGATGATTGAGAGGAGGAAGGCGACCAGGACGAGGGCGAAGAGCCCGGTGACGCCGTAGAGCACGATCCAATATGCGGAGTCGGACTTGGCGGAGAAGCGCTTCGGCTTCTCCGCCAAGTCCGGACCCTGCGACGCCTGAGGCGACGTGTTTATCAGTACCTCAGACATGTGCCTTGATTGTCAGACTGCTCAGCTTGCGGACTTCTGGAGCAGCACTGCGTGGTTGGCGCCGCCGGTGCACTGGAGCAGCGTCTTGGTGGCGAGCGCCTGGATGTTCGCGGGGAGCGGCACGTAGCCCTGCTCGGCTGCGATGTTCTGGCCGCCGATCGCTCCGCCGGTGCCCGAGTGGCTCAGCCAGTCCAGGTACTTGACGAGGAGCGTGCCCTCGTTGTCGTTGATCTGGCTGACCTTCCAGATGATGGCCCAGGTGTACCCGACGATCGGGTAGGCGCCTGCGCCCGGCTCATTGACGATCGAGAACGCGGTCGAGCTGACGTTCGGGTCCGCAGCGGCCGCAGTCGCGATGGACTTGGTCGATGGGGCGACGTACTTGCCCGACTTGTTCAGGATGTTGGCCGTGCCGCTCGCAAGCTTCCCGTTGAGGAGGATGTACGAGTACTCGACGTAGCCGATCGCGCCCGGCGTGCTGGCGATGTCGTTCGCGACGCCACCGTTCAGCTGCGGGTTGAGGCCGCCGGACGGGAGGACGAGCGGAGACTTCGACGGTGCGGTCGTCCAGACGCTCGGTGCCGCTGCGTTCAGGAAGTTCGTGAAGATGTAGGTCGTGCCCGACGAGTCACCACGGGCGACGACGACGATCTTCTTGTCCGGGAGCTTGACGCCCTTGTTGAGCGCCTCGATGGCCGAGTTGTTCCAGGTGGTGATCTTGCCCTCGTAGATGCTGGCGAGCACGGCTGCGGTGAGGTTGAGCTTCACCTTCGAGCTGAGGCCCGGGACGTTGTACGCGATCCCGACGCCGCCGAGGCCGATCGGCACCTGGAGGAACTGCGAGACGCTGTAGTTCGCGCCGGCGGGCTCCTTGGAGTTGATGTCGCTCTGCGCCATGGGAACGTCACTGCCGCCCCAGTCGACGAGCTTCTTCACGATGTCCGTCTCGCCTGTGCCCGAACCGACAGCCTGGTATGCGCTGATCGTTGCGTTCGAGTCGCGGGACTGGTACTCGGCCTGCGCGGCGTTCTGCAGCGGTGCGGCGAAGGACGAGCCGGCGCCTGCAATCGTGGCGGACTGCTTCAGCTGGGTGTCCCAGGTGAAGTACGGGTCGGGATTGCCAGCCTTCTTGGTGCTGGCAAGCGCTGGCAGCGATGCCAGCGAGAGCGCCGTTGCAGCCACCGCGGTGACGGTGATCGCACGACGGAGGGAATTCTTCATTTGATTCTGGACCTCCATGAGGTGTTCGAGGGTGGTTGGCTGTCGGTATCGGCAACCAGCGGGCGCTCAGCCCACTCTCTGGTGTCCGTTACCGGCATGAAAGTACGAGTGGGGGATGAACGAACACCCACTTCCGGATGAAATCGAGATGAACTATGGGTGATTATTCGGCGTGCTGGATTTGCCGGCTCGACTGTCCGGGCCGCCGGCGCCGCCAGGCGCGGAAACCGAGCATGCCCACGATGCCCAGGACCGCCACCCACGTGACCAGGACGCCGACCGTCTGCGCGGGCGTCGATCCGTAGTCCAGCTCGACGGACGTCGACGTCGGCACGACCGCGAGGAGGTTGGGACTGACCCGGTAGGGACCGAGCGCGCCGGTCACATGCCACCGCGGGTAGTAGCTGGTCCGCACGACGACCGGCACGCCGGTGCGGCTGACGTGGAACGAGATGCTCGAGATCCCCTGTCGGACATCGGTCACCGCGGCGGGGGCGACGCGGACCAGCCTCGTCCGCGCGGGTGACGCCACCTTCGGCCACGAGGGCGGGCCGCTCGCTGCCAGCGCGACGTCCCACTTCGAGGGCGTCAGCCACCAGCGAACGTTCGCGTTCTGCCAGGCGGTGCCGGTCGTGAGCGACGTGACGATATTCGGGAGCGAGGAGAGCCCGACGACGACGGGGGCGTCCTTGACCAGGAAGAGGTGCCAGGTCGTGGTCGTGCCGCCGTAGGTGAACGGCCCCGTCGTCGCGATCTGGGTCACGAGCGGGCTGCGCAGCGCCTGGCGCACGACCGCGGGGCTGAACGCCAGGAAGTACCGGACGCCGAGGAGCTGGAGGTGCTCGAGCCCGAGCTCGACGTCCGGGCTGCCCGACGGCGGGTACGGCAGCCCGGCCATCGCGTCGGACGGAGCCACGGAGAGCTCGGACTGGTTCAGGAAGTGATAGGGCGTCGTTGCGCTGGACTCGAAGTAGAGCCCCTCCATCGAGCCGATGCAGTTGTTCGTCCAGAAGGGCAGCAGCATCAGCGCCTCGGGCGTGCCGAAGGTGGTCTCGAGCGCGGTGTTGTACTCCCACATGGACTGGCCGCACCCGTGCGTGACGCCCGCCCTCGCCATCATCTGGACGACGGCGTGGTACTGGACCCAGTCCTTCTCGTCGGCGGTCCAGCCTTTGACGCCCTGGTACCCGGTGAAGTTGTACGCCGTCCAGTTCGGGACGGCGTTGGGGCCCGACGAGATGCCGATCGCCTTGAGCGCGCTCGCGGGGATCGCGGACGTCATCGGGGGCAGGACGATCAGCACCGCCACGAGCGCTGCTGCGACGGCGCCGCTGAGCGCCGCGACAGGTCCCGGAGGTCGAGTCGGGCGCGAGGCCACCGTACGCCTGGACAGGTGGACCGAGGCGATCCACCTCGTCTCGGTCCGCCGGCCCCACCACTGCGCCGCGGTGACCACGGCAACGCCGAAGAGCCATCCGGACGCGAGCCACGCCCCGAGGAACCAGAACGGGAGGATGCGCTCGTTCCACAGGGACCACTGCGGATCGAAGCGGAAGGCGAGGCCTGCGAGGACGGTGAGGGTCGTCAGCCAGATGCCGAACCTGGAGCGCTTCAGCCACGCGACGACCAGCGCGGCGATCGCGACCTTGAGCATCACGAGGTCGGCGTGGGGATAGAGCCACGGGAGGTAGACCTTGTCGTTCACGTAGCCGAGGTTGAGCGCGTAGGGCTGCCCGGCGATCCACGGGAGCAGCCACCACGCGGAGAGCGCGAGGGAGAGCAGGCTCGCGCGGGCGACGAATGAGATGACGGTCCTGCGCGGCTGCGGCTGGCCGAGCAGGGGTCCGTCGTCGATGCCAAGCCGCCGCGGGAGCAGCTCGAGGAGGGTCAGGACCCCGATCCCCGCCACTGCCCACAGCCACGGGAGCAGGTGCGCCATCAGGGTCGCCGACAGCGCCACGGCCGAGATGATGACGCCCCGCCCGGTGCGCATCCCCCGCGCGAAGAGGCCGATCGCGAGCAGGGCCAGGGCGAGCGAGAGGCTGAAGGCGTACTCCCCCGCCATGGTCGAGTACAGGTTCCCGCCGTCGATCGTGAACGACGGCTCGAAGAGGAACGGGAGCGTGGCGGCCGCGAGGCAGGCGGGCAGCGGCGCGCGCAGCCGGAACAGGCGCCCGAGGCCGTAGGCGCAGACCGGGAGCAGGAGCGATCCGAGGACGGTGGTGAGCTTGAAGGCCACCGTGAAGGGGATCACATACGACGCGAGCGCGGCGAGGAGGTCGGAGAGGACGAAATAGAAGGTGTAGACGGGGAAGCCGTCGAACCACCCGGGATACCAGCCGGTGAGCTGGCCGTGCGGCAGGAGATCCGCGCGCAGGAACCATGCCGTGGCGACGTGCGACCCGGTGTCACCCCCGGTGTCCAGCGTGTTCGCGAAGAGCAGGCTCGGGTGCAGCGCCCAGATGGTGACGGCGAGCACCGCGGCGATTGCGAACCACGCGCCGAGGGTGGCGCGGCTGATCCGCCGGATCCGTCGCGGGATGCTGCTCACCTCGACACCGCGTACGCGATGACCGTGAGCATGTTGAACGACGCGTGCGTCACGATCGCCGGACCGAGCCGGCCGTTGCGCACCGTGACGAGCGCGAGGACCATGCCCACGAACGCGAGTCCCGGGAGCTGCACCCACCCGTCGTTGCCGAGGTGGGCGAGCCCGAACAGCAGCCCGTCCATGACGACGGCGATCGCGACGCCGACCCAGGGCACCTCGGTCCGCGTCAGGGCGAGGAACGCCCGCAGCACCACGCCGCGGAAGTAGAGCTCCTCGAACACGGGAGCGACGAGCACGACCATGATCCCCGGGATGACGAGCAGCCAGCCCGACCCCGCGCCCAGCAGGTGCTGGACCGGCTGGTTGAAGTTCTTCGGGTGGAACACCGCGTAGACGGCCGAGAGCACCAGCTGCAGGCCAAGTCCCAGGGCGACGTACCACCCGTCGCGGAGCCGGATCGAGAACCCGACATGCCGGCCGTGGCGCGAGACCGCGTAAGCCGCGCCCCCGAAGCCGATCCACAGACCCACCAGCTCGACGGCGACGAACCAGACGGGTGGAGCAGACGACTTCGCGAGTGCAGTGAGGCCGCCGGGGGTGTGCGCGATCCCGACGCCGATCGCGCCAAGGATGTACGCGGCGATCTCCCCCGCAAGGAAGCCCAGCACTGCGACGCCGAGCCATGTCCACGCCTGGGAGCGGTCCTGCGGACCGAGATCCCCGGTGCTCTCGACGGGCACGGGCGGGACCTGCACGGGCATGGTCGCCCACGCTACCTGTGGGCCAGCGGCGTCCACGGTGCAACCGGCCGGCCGTAGCATGGGGGGATGCCTGCTCCCAAGGACGGTCCGCGCGCACCCAGCGACCCGAACGCCCAGCGTCCGACCACGCCCGACCCCCGTCGCCGCTGGCTCATGATCGGGCTCATCGTCGCAGTCCTCGCGATCATCGTCGTCTCGAGCTTCTTCCCGAAGAGCACCGCGACGTCGCTCAGCTACTCCAAGTTCCTGAGCGAGGCGAAGGCGGGCCAGGTGAAGACGGTCACCGCCAACAACTCGACCGGGGTCATCTCGGGCACGCTCGTGGACGGCAAGTCGTACACCACCAACGGGCCGCTGCCCGTGGACCAGACCGACATGCGGGCCCTCCAGAAGGAGGGCTACGACGTCCAGTACTCGAACCAGACGTCGAGCCTGCTCGCGACGCTGCTCCCCTACATCTTCTTCCTCGGCCTGATCATCCTCATGGTGGTGCTCATCGGGCGCCAGACCAGGTCCCAGATGACCGGGATCATGTCGATCGGCCGCTCCAAGGCGAAGCTCTTCAGCGAGGATCGGCCCACGACCACGTTCGCCGACGTCGCCGGGTACATCGGGGTCAAGCAGGAGATCTCCGAGGTGGTCGACTTCCTGAAGTCCCCGGGCCGGTTCCGGGACATCGGCGCGAAGATCCCCAAGGGCGTGCTGCTGGTCGGGCCTCCGGGGACCGGCAAGACCCTGCTCGCGCGGGCCGTGGCCGGCGAGGCGGGGGTGCCCTTCCTGTCAGTGAGCGGCTCGGATTTCATGGAGATGTTCGTCGGCGTCGGTGCGAGCCGTGTGCGGGACCTCTTCCAGACCGCCCGCAAGCAGGCCCCGGCGATCATCTTCGTCGACGAGATCGACTCGATCGGCCGCAAGCGCGGTGCGGGACTGGGCGGCGGCCACGACGAGCGCGAGCAGACCCTCAACCAGATGCTCTCCGAGATGGACGGCTTCGACACGTCCGAGGGCGTGGTGATGATCGGTGCGACCAACCGGCCCGACGTCCTTGACTCCGCCCTGCTGCGTCCGGGGAGGTTCGACCGCCAGATCGTGGTGCCCCTCCCCGACCTCGACGAGCGGCTCCCCATCCTCGAGGTCCACAGTCGCAACAAGCGCATGGGAGGCGACGTCGATCTGGCCACCGTCGCGCGCGGCACGCCGGGGATGAGCGGGGCGGACCTGGCGAACCTGGTCAACGAGGCGGCCCTGCACGCCGTGCGCCGCGGCGCGAAGGAAGTCTCGATGGAGGACTTCGAGAACGCCCGGGACCGCGTGCTCATGGGCCAGCAGCGCGACTCGGTCGTGCTCGGCGAGCTCGAGCGCGAGCGCGTCGCCTTCCACGAGGGCGGCCACGCGCTGCTCGCCTACGTCCTGCACGAGGCGGACCCGCTCCACAAGATCACGATCATCCCGAGAGGCATGGCGCTCGGCGTCACGATGCAGCTGCCCGCCGAGGATCGCCACATCTACTCCCGCCAGAAGCTGGAGGACGACCTGTGCGTCCGAATGGGGGGCCGGGTCGCCGAGCTCCTCGTCTACGGAGACCTCTCGACCGGCGCGGCGGACGACCTCGTGCGCAACACGGAGCTGGCCCGGCGGATGGTGCGCGAGTGGGGTATGAGCAAGGAGATCGGACCGATGGCCTGGGGCTCGCAGGGTCAGGTCTTCCTGGGCGAGGACCTGATTCACACGCGGGACTACTCCGACGAGACCTCCAAGGTGATCGACGACGAGGTTGAGCGCATCCTGCGCGAGCAGGAGTCGCGCGCGATCGACCTCCTCACGATGCACCGTCGGGGCCTCGACGCGATCGCCCACAACCTGCTCGAGCAGGAGACGATCGACGGAGCGACGGTCGCCCGGCTCGTCGACGAGGCGTTCGGCAGGCCCGTCTACGCCGACGGGCGCAAGGTCGGCTCGACGCTCCACGCGGCACCCCCGATCGAGGCAGATGATGAGGAGCACGACGCCGACCACGACAATGGTGCGGCGGGCAGCGCCGTCGCGGCGGGCGGCGGGTGGGCGCCGCCGAGCATGCCGTCTGCCTGACGTGCATCGCCGGCTCGGCCCGCTGCCGTGGCCCGCTGACTCAGCCGGCCCGCTTCAGCTGACCGGCTTCAGCTGACCCCGCCACCGCGGTCCGCCCTACCGGAGCGGGACGGCGACGAGGATGTCGGACCCGATGAGCGCGCCAGCCACCTGGCCCGAGGCGCTCATCGGCTGATCCGAGCCGAGCAGCACCACATCGCCCACGACGCCCCGCAGGGCACCGGGACCGAGTCGGATCGAACCGCGCGGACCGAGCGTGTACGTGGCGCCGACCTGGACCTCCCCGTGCGGGGTGACGGTGCGCACCGTCAGGTGCATCGTCGCGTCCGAGAGGTTCATGACCCCCACCACGGTGAAGCCCGAGAGCAGCGGGTTCACGAGTGCGAGGTTCGTCGATGACGTGGGCGCCGGATCGTCGATCGGGGCGTTCTGACCCTCGGTCCCGGCCGTCGTGACCCGCTGGACGATGACGACGCCGCCCGGGGCCGCCGAGACCCACGTCTGCATCGGCACCCCGTACGGCACCCTCGTCGACGGGGAGGTCGTGAGCGCCGCCGTCGAGCGACCACCGAGGGTGAAGGTGAACGGGGCGAGGAACCCCGAGGGCGAGCGCACCGAGGGCACTCGGACCGCGACGCTGACCCGGGTCGCGCCGAAGCCCGGATTCGACACCAGCAGCTGGTTGGTCCATCCCTTGAGGCTGTGGCCGATCGGCAGGTAGAGGGAGCGCGCCAGGGTGGCGTTCCCCGGCACGAGCGACGTGGACGCGCCGCCGGTCGTCGATCGTCCGACGCCGTAGACCACGACGTCGCCCTGGGAGGCCGTCACGATGGTCGTGATGGGCGAATCGTCGGGCTCGACGCGGTGCACGTTGAGCGCCGCGAGCTGGTGCGGACCGAGGACGATGCCCTGGTACACCTGCGGGACGAGGGTGCCTGCGGGCGTCTCGAAGGTGACCGACACGACCGCGGTCGACGCATACGGGTTGAAGATCGAGAGGATGAAGCTCTGGCCCTTGTGTGTCGAGCCGCCGGTGAGCCACCACGACGGCGCGGCCCGCGTCAGGCACGGGGCGACCGCGGTTCCGTTGGTGCCCCGTACCGCCTCGGTCGCCGCCACGCCGCCGTCGCGCGCGACGAGCGAGACCGCCTCGACGCTGCCGCCGACCATCGTCGCGGGGTTGAGGAGGCGCACGAGCCCCGGATGCACGGCGAGCAGCTTGTGCGCGACCTGGCCGATCTCGTTGGTCGTCGTCACCTCGACGTCCCGAGCGGTCGAGGCGATGTCGGCGATTGCAACATCGCTCGCGACCTTGCCTCGCACGTTCTCGAGTCCGCCGCAGTACAGGGCGGTCGACTCGCCGCCCACGCCCACCTGCGCCACGGATGTTGCCTGCGGGGTGGGATTTGACGGCTGCGTGGATGCAGAGACGACCCCCATCACGACCAGTGCCGCTGCCACGACGAGCAGGACGATCGGTCGCGCCGGCGTGCCGCTGATCCTCGAGTGCCGGGGGCCCGTGGTCACGATTCGACCTCCCCCGTGGTCACGGACGCGGCGTCGTCCCGTGTCCGGCCGCGTCCGCGGATGAGGCGCCCGAGTCGCTCGAAGCGGTCTGCGCCCAGCGCGGACACCGCGATCGCGATCCAGAGCGCCAGCACGAGCGCTGCCAGCAGGCCGTTGATCGGGAAGGCGTCGAGGGTGATCTGGGCCTCGCCCTTCTGAACCTGCCAGGTGGGTGCCCAGCCGAAGGCGAGGCCACGAGGCATCGCGGTTCCGTTCACCGTGGCCGCGAAGTCGCCGGCGGGCGCGAGTCCCGCATACAGCGTTCCCGCCCGCACCGGTCCGGCGCCGGTCAGCGGGTCCAGTGACGGCGTCCAGCCGACGGCACCGGCCAGGCTGCCGGGCGTCGCGGAGGCGGGGACGGCCTCCATCCGGTTCGAGGTGACACCGTGCGTGGAGCGGTTCGCGAACTCGACCGCCCCGCCGCCCGCCGGCTGCATGGCGAGGTCCTGCTGGTGGCGCAGCGCGGGAAGCAGGGCCGCGGGGGGCGGCGTCGGGATGGACTGCTGGAGCCCCGCGAGGGTGGGTGCGGTCGCCGTCACGACGATGACATTGGTGATCCCGGCCGCCGCCAGGAGCCGTCCGAGCTGGACGGTCTCGCCGTCCATCGCCGTCACGATGTCATCGGAGAGCACATGGGCGGCCCCGGGTGACGGCGGCACGAAGAGGTCCCCGCCGCCGGGCAGGCCGTTGGTGGAGGTGGCGAACGCGAGGCCCGGCTCCACGGACCACGAGTCGAGCGGGAGCGCGCGCGGATCCCCGATCCATAGCGTCCTGTTCCCCCCGGCTGGAGGCACCGCGAGGAACCCGAACTGCGTCTCGAATCCGCGCTGCGGGAGGTTGAACCTCCCCGTCACGACCGCTGCGGGGAGGAACGGCAGCAGCCCGAGGAGCACGACCGCCATCGCGGTCCCTGACAACGCCTGGCGCCATCCGAACTCGAACTGCACGACGTCTTCTTCGAAGGAGGCGACGCCGAGCCCGACGAGTGCGGCCACCGCCACGGCATAGGGGACGAGCATCGTCGAGACGTCGGGGGCGAAGCTGCCGGTCAGGTGCCGCGCGACGAGCTCGGCCGCGAACAGGGCAGCGATGCCCATTCCCGCGAAGCGCGCCGCCGAGACGAATCGGACGGACCGCCCGACGATGAGCGGCAGGAGGGCGGCCGCGGGGAGGAGCCACGACAGCCACCCCTCGCCCACCGGGCCGATGGCGAACCGGATGAGCCCGCCGATCCCGGGGAGCGACCAGGGGCCGGACGCCGCTCCGAAGACGTCGAGGCCCTGCGAACCGGCGAAGATCGTGTCGAGGGTCATCGGCAGGAGCAGCGCAGCGGCGATCACCGAGGCGATGCATGCCACGCCGATCGTCCGGCCCGAGCCCCGGTCGCCCGCAAGGAGTCCCCCGATCGCGATGCCGACGGCAGCGACGACGAACGCGACCGCTGCAGCGGGGTCGAGCGCGGCGACCACCGCCTCGAGCGATCCGAGCAGGACGAGCTGGCCGGTCCGTGATTGGCGCCAGGTCGCGGCGAAAAGGGGCGCAGACCCGTGCGCGGGCTCATCGGCGAACGGGGCCACCCCGGCGGCGACGAGCAGTCGGCGCACGAGGAAGGGCATGGCCGCGAGCGCGACGAGCACGTCGATGCGGCCTGCCGCGACGAGGTTCGGACCAAGGCCGAGGCAGAGGAACGCGACCGCGCCCACGAGGCGGGCGCGATTCGAACCGAGCGGCTTGAGGAGGCGCCACATGCCGTAGGTGCCGAGGGGGATCGCCAGCACGAGCGCTGCACGAGGGAGCACGCCCATCCGGCCGAGGACGAACGTCCCGGCGAATCCGAGGACGCCGTACCCGGGCATGCTGGGCGCGCCGGTGCCGACGCCGACCGCGCTCCACGTCGAGAAGAAGTGGCGCCACGTCACCCACCACGAGTCGAGCGGCGCAAGCCGACCGACGAGCGGGAGATGGGCCGCGACGAGGTTGCGCACGCCGATCGCGAACAGCAGGGCCATGACGACCACGGCCGCGACCTGGGTCCGGAACGTCGAGAGGAATCGGACCGAGATGGTTGTCTCGCGACGCCCGAGGTCGTCGAGCTCGTCGAAGCTCTCGTCGTCGCTGAACGCGGCGCCGAAACCGACGGTGGCGTCGGCCACATCGGCCTGCGCGGCGACGGCCGCGGCCTCGGCCGGGGAGAGCGCGCCGCGCGCGGAGTCCATCCCCTCGTGCACGAGCCTCGATCCGAACGTCGAGAGGCGCGAGGCTCCGGCGATCTGCAGGCGCCGGACGTCGTGGTCGTCGAGGACGCGCATCTTCGCGAGCTGCTTGTGGCGCCTGCGTATCTCCCCGGTTCGGCTGAGGCACCACCGCCACGAGCCGACGATCGCGCCGACGCGCTCGCGATCTCGCCCGAACGCCGCGACCACGACCTCACCAACCTCCAGGACCAGCAGCAGCAGGACGGTCGGCAGCAGGTAGAAGCGCCCGTAGCACGTGAGCATCGTCGACAGCCGGTTGCGTCGGGTGAGCGACTGGAGGGACTTCCCGCCGTGCCCGGTGAGCGGGGCGGTGAGCGGCCGAGCGCCGGACGCCAGAAGCTCGTAGTGCGCGACCACTGCGTCGGGGCACACGATCACCCGTGATCCGGCGACCTGGGCGCGCCAGCAGAAGTCGAGGTCCTCTCCGAGCGCGACCATCGACGGGTCGTAGCCCCCGAGCGTCTCGAAGAGGTCCGAGCGGACGAGCGTGCACCCCCCCGGGGCCACGAAGACGTCGCGGACGCTGTCGTGCTGGCCCTGGTTGATCTCGCCCGGCTCGACGCGCTCGGTCGTCGCCCCGAAGCGGTCCGCGTTGAGTCCCAGATGCAGCAGCACGGCATGGTCCTCGGGCCGCACGATCATCGGTGCGACGATCCCCGCGTTGGACCGGAACGCCTCTTGCACCATCAGGTGGATCGCGTCCGGTGCGAGCACGACGTCGTCGTGGCAGAAGCACAGGAATGCAGCACCTTCGACCATCCCGATGACCTCGTTGCACGCCGCGGGATACCCGCGGTTCTCGTCGAGAACCCGCACGAACGCTGAGGGCAGCGTGGCCGACACCTGCTCGGCGAGGCCCTCGCTCTCCCCGTTCACGAGCACCAGCACGCTGCACTGGTCGTAGTCCTGGGACCTCAGGGAGGCCAGTGTCTCGCTCAGGTGCGGGGCGGGCCCCGTGGTCACGACAACGGCCACGACGGCCGGCGCACGGGTCTCCATCAGGGAATGCAGGCTACCGCCGGCCTGCGGGGATCCCGAGACACCGGCCAGAGGCACGCCGGGGGTGCTTGCAACTGTTATGCAAACCAGTTACACTTGCATCAGGTCGCCCCACCGGCGCCAACATCAGGAGGAAGCGATGACACAGACGAAGAACACCGCACACGACGTCGGGCGCGACGCTGCGGACAAGGTTCGAGATGCCGTTTCGGCAAGCCCGGTCGCGAAGAAGGCCAAGGACGCCGCGTACACGATGGTGGGCCTCGGCGTGATGGGGGCCCAGAAGGCCAACGTCGCCACGAAGCAGGTCACGAAGCGCTTCGGCGCCGAGGATGCCGGATCGATCGACCTCGATTCCCTGCGGGGCCGCGCCGACGACGCGAAGGAAATGGCACGTCGTCAGTTCACGAAGGTCGACACGATCTTCGGTGACGCGATCGCACGGATCGAAGAGGCGTTCGCGCCGATCGAGGACCGTCTCCCCGACCAGGCGAAGGACACCGTCGGCAAGGTCCGCGAGGCCGGCAAGGGACTACACACCCAGGTCCGCACGCGCGTCACCGGCGAGTCCGCTGACGCACACCGGGCGACCACGTCCCGCCGGACGACGCGGTCGACAGCGTCCAAGTCGGCTGCATCCAAGCCGGCAGCGACAAAGTCCTCCGCGGACGAGACCGGGACTTCGGTCACCGACTGAACCGACGGCAACCGTTCCAGCAGTGCAACCGGGGCCCGGCCATCGTGCCGGGCCCCGGTTGCGCGCCGGGACGCTCACCCACCGGCGTCTGCAGTGGCATTGGCGTCGGCAACGATGTCCTCGAGTGACTGCTCGATCGGGATGGAGGGTGACCACCGCGTGCACTCTCGGAGCCTGCTCGCGTCCCCGCGCAGCACCGGGATGTCGAGCGGCCGCAGGAGGCTCGCGTCCTCGACGAGGGTCGCGCCGGGATGCGCGATCGAGACGAGGCGGGCAGCAACGTCCGCGATCGAGACGTCCACGCCGCTTGCGAGGTTGTAGATGCAGCCGGGGCTCGCACCAAGCGCAGCTGCCCGGTAGCCCCGGACCACATCGCGCACGTCGGTGAAGTCCCGACGCGCCGCCAGGCTGCCGACCGGTATCGAGGTCGCGCCTGACCGCCGGGCCTCGACGAGGCGATGGGCCAGCGCGGACACGAAGAAGGTCGGCGCCTGGCCCGGGCCGATGTGATTGAACGGCCGGATGACAATGACGCGCTGGCGGTAGCCGCGGAACGCCTGGAGAGCAACGATCTCGGCGGCGGCCTTCGAGGCTGCGTAGGGGGACGCTGGGCGGAGTTCGGAGGACTCGGAGAGTGGGAGTTCGTCCGGCGCCACGATCCCGTACACCTCGGCCGAGCTGATCACGACGACCGTCGCGTCCGGTACCACCTCGCGCGCCGCGGCGAGCACGCACGCTGTTCCCAGCACGTTGACTCGGAGCGACTCGGTCGGATCGTGCCACGACTCCCCGACGTGCGACAGCGCTGCGAGATGGAAGATGGTGTCGGGACGCGCCGAGCGCAGGACGTCCACGGTTTCGGCGACGACCGAGACGTCATGCTCGCGATCGACCGACACGACGACGTCGCCCTCTGCTTCGAGATGTGCGGCGAGGTGGCGCCCGACGAAGCCGGCTCCGCCGGTGATGAGGGCCCGCACGCCGGAAGCCTACCGAGCGCTCCGCAGGCGGCTATCGAGCACCGGCGAGCGCGAGCCGGTAGAGCGAGATGATCGCAGGAACCCGGCGCTCCCATGTGAAGTCGGCGGCCCTCGCGAGTCCCGCAGCGACGTTGATGGCGCGCGCGCCATCGTGGCCGGCGAGGGACACGGCGATGTCGATCAGCTCGTCGAGCTCGGAGGGCTCGACGAAGGTCGCGACCCCGGTCAGCAGCTCGACGGCGTCCGGGCTTCGGACGGCGACGATGGGTATGCCGGCGGCCATCGCCGAGACTGCGGCCGCGGAGAAGCCGTCCAGCGGCGCCGCGATGACCAGGCACCTCGCGTGGTGGTCCGCGTCCTCGCCCACCGAGGTCGTCACCTTGCCCGTGGCTCCGAGCCGTGCGTCGATCTCGGCATCGCGGTCTTGCTGGCGGGTTCTGAGCACGGTGACGTGCATCGGGCCAGCGGAATCCTCGCGATCATCCGCGCGCGCCGCGATCCCCGGTGGCGCCACGACGACCCGGTCGCGGTCCACTCCCATCCGCTCGACGACCTCGTCGGCGATGGTCCGGGACACGACGTGGATCACCGCGCCGAGATCGACGGATCGGCGAGTCGCCTCGCGGACGCGAGCCTCACGGCGCGATGTCCGAGATCCGGAGGTACTCGGCAGCGCGTGGTGCATGGTGATCACACCGGGGGCACCGACCCGGAGGGGGCGCGGTCCGCTCGCGAGATGGATCAGCCCGTTGTCGCCCGCGACCCATGCCGCGGACGCAGTCATGCCTGCAGCGATCGCGGCTCGGGCCACGGTCCCCCGCCAGCGATGCCCTGCGGGCTCCGCGCCGCCAGGGAGTGACCGGACTCCCCCCGGTTCCGAGGTCCAGGCGGTGACGTCGAATCCGCCGGCATCTCGAAGGGCGAGCGGCAGATCCGCCACGAACGCGCGCTCGTCGGCTGGTCCGACCTGCAACGCGGCAACATCGATCGCAACCCGTTCCTCCGCCTGCGTCTGACGGGGTGCGCTCACCATGCGCGAGCCTTCCACACGGCTCGGGCTGTGAGGAGAACCACGCGGCAGCGGCTCACCGTGCCTCGACGCGTGCGCGGACGTCGTCGCAGAACGCCGGCCACGCGATCTTGGACCAGGGTCCGAACGCCTCGTCGCCGAGCGTCACGATGGCGATGCCAGCCGCGACGTCCACGACGATGAAGCCGCCCGCCTGCCCGAAGTGGCCGACTGTCTCGGGCGGCCACCCCGGCCCGGTCCAATGAGGCGTTTTCGAACCCTTGACCTCGATCCCGAGGCCCCAGTCGCATGGGGTCTGGCGGCCGAATCCTGGGAGCACGCCGACGAGTCCGGGGAACGCCACCTCGCGCATCGAGTTGGCCACCGCTTCGTCGACGAGCGCCGGCATCAGGATCTCACCGGCGACGAGGCAGAGGTCCCCCACCGATCCCGTGGCCCCTGAGGCCGGGCTCCCCGAGAGCACGGTCGAACCGAGGCCGAGCGGATGGAGGACCGTCCGATCCATCCAGGTCGCCGGAGCGCGACCAGCCGCTGCGTGCCCCACGGCGATCTCGATGCCGGCGTTGGAGTAGATCCGCCGCTCGCCTGGGACGGCGACGGGAGTCGTCGCGTCGAGCGGGAGCCCCGAGCAGTGGCTGAGCAGGTGCGCCAGCGTGGAGCCCGGTGGGCCTATCGAGTCCGAAAGCGCGCAGGTCGACCGCGCGACCTCGACCATGACGCCGAGCGACGAGAGCACCTTGGTCACCGATGCGAGGTCGAAGACTCGATCCTGGTCGCCGTGCGTGGCAGAGGTCCGGATCCTTCCGTCCTGGCGGATCAGAACGGCCGCGGCATGCTGACCGGGCCACCCGTCGATTGCCTCGAGCCCCAGCATGCGGGGAGGCTACCAACGGGCTCCTACGATCTTCGGATGCTGACGGTGCTGAGCGGAGGAGTGGGCGCGGCGCGGCTCCTGCGCGGCCTCTGCCTCGTCGACGACCCTGCCACGATCACGGCCGTCGTGAACGTCGGCGACGACATCGTGCTGCACGGCCTGCGGATCTCGCCCGACCTCGACACGGTGACGTACACGCTCGCGGGCCTGGACAACGACGTGACCGGATGGGGGCTCGTCGACGAGAGCTGGCGGGTCATGGAGGAGCTCGGGATCCTCGGCGGTCCCGTGTGGTTCGCGCTGGGCGATCGCGACCTCGCGACGCACCTCTACCGGACCGGACGACTCGACGAGGGGGGGTCTCTGAGCGACGTCGCCCTCGAGCTGCGGCGCGCCCGACGGATCGATGTGAACATCCTCCCGGTCACGGACCAGAGGCTCTCGACGATCCTGATGACGCCCTCGGGAGAGCGGCTCGGGTTCCAGGAGTACTTCGTCGCCCGCCGTCACGCGGTGGAGGTTGCCTCGATCTCCTTCGACGGTGCGGATGCTTGCCGCCCCGCGCCCGGCGTGCTCGACGCGATCGACACCGCCGATCGGGTGGTGATCGCGCCGTCGAACCCGCTTGTCTCCATCGACCCGATCCTCGCCGTGCCCGGCGTGCGCGAGCACGTCGTCGCACGGCGAGCCGATGTCGTCGCGGTCTCCCCGATCGTCGGCGGCGTCGCGCTCAAAGGCCCCGCCGACCGGCTGCTCCGCGAGACGGGTCACGAGGTGTCGGCACTCGGCGTGGCTCGGCACTACAAGGACCTCGCCGCGACGATCGTCATCGATCTCGCCGACGAAAGCCTCCGCGACGCCATCGAAGAGATCGGCATGCGGTGCATCATCACCGACACGGTGATGCGCGATGCGGGTCGCGCGGCGGCCCTCGCCACGGTGGTGCGCAATGCCTGACGCGGACCTCGCGATCTACGCGGTGCGCGGCGTCGGCGAGGTCACCGCAGGTGCCAACCTCGCTGACCTGCTCGCCGAAGCTGCGACGGCGTCGGGCGGTCCCGGCATCCTTGACGGTGACGTGATCGTGGTGACGTCGAAGGTCGTCTCCAAGGCAGAGGGCCAGGTGGTCGCCCTCGACGACGCGCCCGACGCCAAGGTCCGGCTCGTCGAGTCGCAGTCCGCGAGGATCCTTCGCCGGAGGGGTGACCTGCTCATCACCGAGACGACGCACGGCTTCGTCTGCGCGAACGCCGGGATCGACCTCTCGAACATCGACGAGGGCATGGCGGTCCTCCTGCCCGAGGATTCCGACCGCTCCGCGCGGAGGCTCCGCGCGGATCTCCGTCGCCGACTCGGCGTGGAGATCGGCATCGTCATCTCGGACACCTTCGGCAGGACGTGGCGCAACGGCGTGACGGACGTCGCGATCGGGTGTGCGGGCGTCGCAGGAATCATCGACCTGCGCGGCACCCTCGATGCCGGCGGTCGGCTGCTCGAGGCCACCGAGGTGTGTGTCGTCGACGAGCTCGCCGCGGCGGGCGAACTCGTCATGCGCAAGGCGACAGGCATCCCTGCGGTCATCATCCGGGGGGTCGCCTCGGAGTGGCTCCGCGACGGCTCGGTGCGAGACGAGATCGTGCGCGCCCCTGGGCAGGACCTGTTTCGCTAGCGCGCCGAGGGTGATCGGCGCGCATCCCAGGCGTCCGAGACGATCTGTGTGATCGTCGACCTCGACGGCTCCCAGCCGAGCACCGCGCGTGCGAGTTCGATCGACGCCACGAGCGTCG
>Ga0181519_10000972_pt1 | contig 25197 bp, 18 predicted proteins | sample PEATcosm2014_Bin_26_FD_121102 | JGI IMG/M metagenome (GOLD analysis project Ga0181519, IMG submission 121102) | Peatland microbial communities from MTU Mesocosm Facility, Houghton, MI, USA - PEATcosm2014_Bin02_10_metaG | ecosystem: Environmental > Terrestrial > Soil > Wetlands > Peat | place...
CGGCGGCCGGCGTTCCGGCGTCCTGGGCCGCGTCGGCGGCCTGCGCGGGCGGCAGGAACAGGGCCGAAATTGCCAGGGCGGGAAGATATTTGAAAGGTCGCATGGCGTGCCCGTTGGGATCAGAAGAAGAAGGCCAGACCCGCCGTCAGCGCGTGGTACTGGTCGGTTCGGGCCGAAGAGATGAACCCGGTGTACTCGGTCCAGTCGATGCGCGCGATCAGCCGGTCGCTGAGGTGGTAGCGCGCGCCCACCATGGCGTTGGCCAGCTTGGCGCTGTTGGAGAGGTCGCCGACGAGGCTGGCATTGGGGACATTGTCGATCTTGCCCAGGCCGATGCCGAAAAACGGCGAGAGGCGACGGTCGGACCAGGGCTCGGCCACGATATCGAGCTGCCAGAAGCTGGTGCCCGAATACAGCCCCTGGACCTGGCCGCCCGCGAGCTCGAGCGCGAACGTATCGTTGAGGTTGTAGGCCGCCCACAGCTTGAACACCGGCGAGCCGCTGAAGTGGCCCCAGGCGCCACCGAATTCGGCACGGCGCTGCAGGTAATCCTCCAGGACGAGGTCGCGAAAGGGCAATGCCGTGCCGGCCTCGGTAAGCGTGCTCGCCAGTTGCGAACGGTTCACCCAGCCCAGCTTGCCTCCGGCGCTGCGCACCTGGTACCAGTCGGTATGGCGCGATACCAGCGCGATCCATTCGCCGCGCTGGACGACGAAGAACACCGGATACCCGCGCCCGGGTCCGGTATGAAATTCGATGAAGGGATCGGTGATGCGCACGCGCCCGGACCCGGGGTCGGCGGGGGCCGGGGCGGCCTCGCCGGGAGATACCGGCACGGCCATTGGTGCCGGAGTTGCCGGAGTTGCCGGAGTTGCCGGGGCTGCCGGAGCCGCCGGGGCCGACGGGGTTGACGGGGCATCCTGGGCGCGGACGGCCGACCCCAGGAGAAGCAGGCCCATGACCGCAACGAGGGCCCCGCCCGTGGGCGAGCGCGGCGCGCGAGACCTTGCCCGAAGGCCGCGAGCCGTGGGCAATGGGGCCGGGGAATACGCGTTGGGGCGGGATTCGCGCGGACGGGCTGGCGGGCTCAAAGGCGGGCGCTCAATTGGTAAGGCACGCGCCGGCATTGGGGTCGCCATTGGCGAAATACTGGCTGTAGCTGCTCGTATCGAACTCTCCCGTGCCCGCCGGGGTCGGGTGGCTTATCCAGTATTCGAAGATCTGGACATGCGGGTCCTGCTCGGAATCGAAGATGCGCCCGCCCCCGTGCTGCACGTTGAGGAGCAGGGGTTTTTCCACGAGCAGGCTTTGCGTGGGCGTATTGATCACCACTTCTCCCTGGGCGGAGATGAAGTTCTTGTACATGTCCGAGGCCTGGATGGCCGCGGTCGTGCTGCCTGCGAGGCCCGTGGCCGGATCGGCCACGATCAGGGGGGTCGCGCTGGGGATGATACGGAATGCGCCGCCGGAGCCCGTAGCGTTTGCATGGCACCCCGCGTTCGAGCAGCTGTTGGTCGTCGGGACGCCGTTGAGGGTGATGGGCAGCGGCTCGATGAACACGGGGTTCACGCAGCGCTGGAAATAGGCGTACGAGAGGCTCGACTGGCCGGCCGCGCCGGGGCTGTTGCTGACCAGCGGCGGGTTGGTCAGCGGATCGCCACTGCCCGATCCGCCGCACGCCGTCAGTCCGGCAACGAACAGCACGGCGGCCGCTAGGGCATGGACGGCATGGCGCTGGCTTCCGTTGCGGTAACCCCTCATCGGATCAACATCCCGAAAGTATCCAGTTGGCGATCGTGTTGTAGTTGGCGCTGCCCACGGGGAGGACCGCCGGCAGGGGCGTGGTCGTGCCCGGGATGACGGCGCCCGCCGGGTGCGGGCTCGTCGAGGGCTCGCTCAACAGGTAGTTGTTGGCCGGATGGCACACGTCGCTGATCATGGAGAGCGTGTTGTTGAAATCGCCTTCGAGATTACCCGTCAGCACGAACTTGTTCTCGACGAACGAGGTTCCCGGCGGCGCGGTGGTATTGCTGCCCCGGGCGATATGGCAGCCGTCCGCGCACAGGCCCTTGACCACATTGCCGTTGGCATCCGTGTGGTCCATGATTATCGGGTAAATCGTGGCGGCGAAGGTCGCCTGATTTAGGGTAGCAACGGTGCGCACACCGGCGGATCCGTTGAAGGGATCGTTGTAGTACTTGCCGCCAAGGTCGATCCACTCCGCCAGCAGGCGTTTTTCGGCGATGTTGAGCATGGTCGAATGGTCCAGGGCGGGCGTCGGGTACTGCGCCTGCGCCGCCGCGCTCGACATCACGGCCGTTCGACCAAAGAGGATTTCGGCCAGGCGGCTCTTGCGCGCCAGGCCCACGACCTCGCTCTCGCTGGCCATGGTTTCCACCAGTGCCGGCGAACGTTCCACCACCTGCACGCCGTCCTCGACCTGCAGCACCGGCTGGCCGGCGCTGTTGAGCAGCGGCGGGCCCAGCGTCAGGTTCTCGTAGGAGGTCATGCGGCCGGTTCCGGCAACGGTGCTCGTCAGGTCCAGCAGGGCATCCGAAGCGTTGTGGCAGCTCGAACATGCGCCATTGGGCCGCCCGGCCGTGGCATCCCACAACGGCTGGATGTGGTCCGGGTAGTTGATGACGCCGCCCTGGGGCACGGCCGTGGTCAGGTTCTGGCCGGCCACGTTGGCCGTGTAGCTCAGGTTGATGGGCGCGCGTGCCGTCACATTGGGCTTGGCCGTATCGGCCCAGACGTCCGTGTAGACCGGATCGGTGACCAGGCTGAGCAAGGTGGGGTCCAGGCGCGTGCGTGTCCCGGCCATGGTTTCGCCTGCCTGGTGGGCCTGCGCCAGGGATTGGACCCAGCTCGAGGGCACCGTATTGGCGACGGTGCCGGTATTGAGCGCGGCGCCGCGCCGCGGGCTGTGGCAGCCGTCGCAGGTGCGCTTCTCGCCCGGACGCGCCTGGATCCAGTTGGTATGCACCTGGAAAGCGCGGCCCTGGGAATCGACGATGGAGAAACCCACCGGCGTGTCCGCCGGGATGTTGAGCTTGAACGAACCGTCGGGCTCGACGACGGCGTAGCCCAGCACGAGGTTCTGCTCGAAGTTCGTGTTGCCGATGGCCTGGCGCTCGCCGATCGAATTGGAGGGCGGCGCGATCGCCTGCACGGCCCGCACGAAGCGCACCGGCGTGCAGCCATAGGCGGCATTGGCCGGGTCCTTGATGTGGACGATGTCGGCCACCAGGGGACGCGTGTCCTGCGGGTCCGAGGGCGTGGTCTTGGCGATGGCCGTGGTGCAGCCACTGGGCAGGTCGGCCGCGGAGATCACCGGGTCGCTCATGCGGCCGAGCAGGTCGGTGTCGTAGGCGCTGACGACCTCGATCTGGGCCAGATGCTGCGCGGCCAGCGTGGGATCGACACTGGTGGGCGTGGCGGTGCTGGGCTCGGTGCGCGCCTGCAGGGGGATCGGGTCGGTATACATGTAGCCCGCCGGCGGGGTGGCAACCACGAGCCAGGTCTGGCTGGAGGGATCGAACATGTACACGGAATAGGACGGCGGCACGTTGTCCTGAACGTAGTCGGCGGCCACGGCGGTGTTGAGGCGGTTGGTATCGGAAAGGCGCGCGATCTCGGCCGAGGTGAGCGTGGAGCAGGCAACCACGACACCGTACTTGGTCACCTCGCAGGGCGTGTAGGAGAGCAGCACGCGGTCGGTGCCGTCCCACAGGGGATAGGGCGTCGTGACGCGGCCATACAGCGAGATGCCCATGCCGTAGTTCAGGGCCTGCGCGGTCACCGAGACCTGGCCGCCGGTGGTGGGCACCGTGTTGTTGGCCGGCACGTTCTGGTCGGAATAGTTGGCGGCGTTGATGAACATCAGCGCCCCGCCGGCGTGGGTACGGTCCAGGGGCATGAGGTCGGAGGCCACATAGCCCGCATACTTGCCGGCCGGATCCATGTCGCGCGGGTGCAGGAAGCTGTTGCCGTCGGCGTGCGCCCCATAGAGCACGAACATGTTGGTGCCGTCGGGCTTGACGGTGAAGATCGAGAAACGGTTGCGGTCGGCAACGTGTTCCCAGCGCGAGAACATGATGTTGCCGTCGGGCCGCACGACCGGGTTGCGGTCGTGGCTCTGGTTGAAGGAGATCTGCGTGACCGTGCCGCCGTTGATGTCCATCGTATGCAGGTTGAATACGGTCTCGCGCTCGTATTCGTCCAGCGCCAGGTAGCTTTGTCCCAGGGCCTGGCGCACCGAGGAGGTGGCCTGGCGGTTCGAGGAGAACACGAAGCCCCGTCCGTTGGGCAGGTAGGCCGGCCCGACATCGTCGGACGTGGCGCTGTTCGTGATGCGCCGGAACGTGCCGCTGGCGATCCCCGCGCTCATGTCGTATTCCCAGATGTTCCAGTGGCCCGTGCACGCCTTGGCGCCGCCGATGGTGGACGTATTCGACGCGGGGCAGTTCATCGCGAACACGAGTTTCGTGCCGTCGTACGAGACTTCCGGATCGGCCACGTCGCCGACGCCCTGGGTTATGGCGGCCGTGATGTTGTGCTCCGGGGCGCTCGGCGAGGCCGTATCGCGGATGATGATGTCGCCGCCCGGGGCGAACGAGGCGCCGGTAAGCGGATTGAGGGCAATCGTGTTGACGCGCTTGGCGTAGGCCACGGGAACGTCGCCCGAAACCGTCGTCGAATCGCTGCCGCTGCAGCCCGCAAGCAGCGCGGCGGCGAGAAGCGACGCGGCCTGGGCCGCCAGCACTAGCCGGTTGGCACCGCGCGGCCGGGGATGTTCCCGTCCGGATGCCGGAACGGCGCCGCGCGCGACGGCCCGATTGCGCGTGGACCCTGCAGTCTGGTGTTGTTTCATTTCGCCACTCCTTGTTGCGGACCGCCTTGTCGCAGCCCCCTCGAGTAATGCAAGACCCCTTGCGCGTCGACGACGACCGCATCGACGCCCGGGAAGGATTCGACAAGGCGCATGCCCTGCTCCACGCCCAGCACAAAGACGCTCTTGGACAATGCCTCGCTCGTCAGGCCGTCTTGCGCGAGGATGGTCACGCTATGGATGCCCCGCGCGCAAGCGCCGGTGCGCGGATCCAGGACATGGTGGAACCGCACCCCGTCCTCCTCGAAATACCGCTCGTAGTCGCCCGAGGTCGATACGGCAACGTCGGCGAGCGGCAGCAGGGCGGCGAGCGCGTCGGGCCGGCGCGGATCGCGCACGCCGATGGTCCAGGGGCGGCCGCGGCGGTCGCCCACGATGTGGCTGTCGCCGCCGGCCGTGACGATGGCGTTGCGCACGCCACGCTCGCGCAGGATCCGCGCGCCCTGGTCGACGGCGTGGCCCTTGGCGAATCCGCCCAGGTCGATGCGCATGCCCGCGCGCGCAAAGCGCACGGTGCAGGCGTCCGCGTCGAGCTGCAGTCCCTCGTAGCCGATGGCGCCGACGGCCTGCGCCAGGACGGCAGGCGACGGGTGGATGCGCTCGCGGTAATCGTAGAGGTGGCCGGCACTGGCGAAGGTGATGTCGAACGCGCCGCCCGAGAGGCGCGAGAAATCGAGCGAGCGCTGCAGCAGGCCGAACAGCTCGCGGCCCACCGGAACCGGCGCGCGAGCCGCATCGCGGTTGACGCGCGAGAGCTCGGAGTCGGGCTTGTGCGGGCTCATGACACGGTCCACGTGGTGCATCTGCTCCATGACCGCTGCCATGCCGGCTTCGGCCGCCGCGCGGTCCTCGCTCCAGAGTTCGACATGGATCGCCGTGCCCATGATGGCCTCGTCGCGGCTGTACCAGGCGCCACGCTCATCGGCGGGTGACTGGGCCTGCGCAGCCGGCGCCCCCGCTTGCACGCGGTCCGCACCCAGGGTGCGCCGGGCCGCCCGGCCCAGCTTGGCGAGGGGGCCCATCAGGATGCCGGAGGCCGGCTCGGTGAACGTTGCGGAAGCGGGCATGGACGCACGGGACTCGCGGGAAAATGTCGAAACCGAAGCACGGCCGTGGCCGCGCCCTTGCCGCCGGCCGACCGGACCGTCGCGGGGATGCTAGAGCGTGCGGCGCCGCACAGATGGCCCGAAGAAGGCCGCAAATGCGCCGCAACCCGGGAGTTATCCGCGGATGGCCGGCGCGCCTCGACCAGGATCGCCAGGATCGCGGGGCCGCGCGCGGTTCGGCTCTGGTGGTCCGCCCGCCGCGGCGCGGCAGGCTCGTGAAAAAGCATGGGTGTTTCCTGGTTGGAATCGCATGCGCATATCGCCGCAGATTCGGTTGCGCATTTATAACGCCGCGTACGCGGGATGGACACGTGCCCGACTCCTTCCAATGCGGGAGTCCTTTCAATCGATAAAGAAAATCGATGCCTTCGCTCGTGTGGGTCGTCGCTCCGCTGCAGGCCGCTTCTGCCAGAGGAGAAACACGCGCCGCCAAAACTTGAGGCCGCTGTGCGGGAGGTCGAACGGATGACGATCGCAGGCACTGCCTGCGGCGTGATCGCTGGACTTGAGTCCCTGCTTTGCGCCACTGGCGCGTGGCGCAGCCGCGGGCCGTTCGACTGCCTATTATTCCACGCCCCACAGCACCCGATACTGCCCATCCGGGTCGTGGTCGCGGGTCTGCTTCTCGATGTTGAAATGCCGGCCACCGCGCGGGTCGGCTCCGGTGCCGGCGATGTACTGCCAGTTCCCGTCGTTGCTGTACGGATCGAAGTCGACCAGTTGCGCCGCGAACCATGCGGCGCCGGCGCGCGGATCGCCGCGCAATTCGTGGATGAGGAAGCTGGCCACCACCTGGCGCAGGCGATTGGAAACGAATCCGGTCGCGGCAAGTTCGCGCATGCCGGCGTCGACCAGTGCAACGCCGGTGCGCCCTTCGCGCCAGCGCAGCAACGCGGCGTCGGCCCCGGGCGGCGCCGAGGCGGCGGCGGCGGGCGGCGCGGGGCGCACCGGCGCAAGGGCCCGCGCGCGAAGCGCCAGGAAACGAAAGAAATCGCGCCACAGCAATTCGAACCAGATGGCATAGCTGCCATCGCTGGCGCCATGGCGCGCTTCGTAGGCGCGCAGGGCCTGCAGCACGGTGCGCGCGGAGAGCGCACCGGTGGCCAGCCACGGCGAGAACTTGGTCGAGGTTGCGATGCCGCTCAGCCGGTTGCGGGTGCTCTTGTAGGCGGGCGGCAGCGCACCGGAGAAATAGCGGGCCAGATGCGCCAAGCCTGCCGACTCGCCACCCCGGTAGCCGGCGCTGCGGTAGGGAAAGGCCGAGCGCGCATCGTCCGCGCCATCGCCGTCGGCCGGCGGATTGGCAAGCGCTTCATCGGGCTTGCCGACAAGCGCGATGCCCTCGAGCGCAGCAGCGCGCAGCGGCGGCAGGGGCGGCAGCCGGTCCGGGGCCGCAAGGGGTTCGCGCGGCGCGACGCCGAGCTTTTCCACGGACTGGCGAAAGGGCGTGTAAAACCGCGGCAGGTCCGCGATCCGGTAGGGCAGGCGCTGCGGATCGAGCAGGCTCGAGTGCCAGATGTCGTGCACGGCGAGGCCCGCGCCGCGTAGCGCGGCCACATCCGCGGCCGCATCGGCCTGCGCGATGTCCTCGCAATACACATCGTCGGCGCCGACGCTGCGTGCCACCGCAAGGAGCGCCTCGGCCGGCCGGCCGCGCACCTCGAGAAGGCCGCTGCCGCGCCGGTGCAAGGCGGCCCGAAGATCGGCAAGCGTGTCGGCGATGAAGCGTTGCCGATGCGGGCCGGTGCGCGCGAATCCCCAGGGGCCGGGAGCCGTGTCGTCGGGCGCGTGGCAATAGACCGGCAGCAGCAGCGTCGCCTTCGCCAGCGCCTGCGCCATTGGCGCGTGGTCATGCAGGCGCAGGTCGCTGCGGAACCAGTAGATGCAGGTGCTCACGCGGCCCCGCCTCGGCCGCCGCGGCGCACGCACGGCGCGAGCGCCCATGACCGCAGCACACCGGTGCGCCCGGACATGCAACAGGCAAACCGGTTTCGCGCCAAGGCGCTAATCGCGCCACCGCGGGAACGGCGCCTGGCGACGGAAGAAGGCGAAATCGTGGTTGGGCCACAGTTCGGCGCCCTCGACGCGCGCCAGCTCCTTGAGCTTGCGGATGCTGTCGATCGCCAAGGCCGTGTTGTCCTGCCAGCAGAAACCGGGCGCGATTTCCTCATCGAGGTTTTCCATGAGATCGGCCGCATCGCCGCAGATGACGACCGGACGCCCCACGGGCAGTTCGACGACCAGGGACATATGTCCGGCCGTATGGCCGGGGGTCATGACGGCGCGCACGCCGGCGTCCAGGGTGTATTCGCCGGTCTGTTGCACCCAGGCGTCGGCCCCGGCGATCTCGTCGGCGAAGACCCCGGCATCGCGTCCGGAACGCGCGGCGGCCAGTTCGTCGCGGTGCACGTGCACTTCGCAGCCGGGCAGTTCCCCGCAGCCGCCGGCATGATCGAAATGCAGGTGCCCCAGGAAAACAAGGTCGATATCGGCCGCGGACAGGCCCAGCCGCTCGAGATAGCTGCCGATGCGCTGTTCCTCGCTCATGCGCGGCGTCTCGAAGACGGGCCGCATGGGCGCGAAGAACGCGCCATGGCACGCCGGGTTCGCGATCTTGGCAAAATCGCAACCCACGTCGTAGAGGATGCGACCATTGGGCGTCTCGATGAGGTAGGCCAGGATCGGCGCCTCGATGAACTGGCCTTGCCCCCGGCCACGCGTGGAAACGATTTTCTCGTAACGCTGAACGCCCGTCAGCAGGGGCCACATGCGCAGCGCACGGCTCATGGATTGCGGATCCTGGATACGGCCTCGCGGGGGAATTCCCGCCGGGTGCGATGATAACGGTGGCGTTCGGTCAATGATTACCATTGACCGGATCTGTTCGGCCTAACATGGTGCCGGCGCGCGTCTGCCGGCGTTTTTCCCATTCCCACTTCCGATATCGGCGTTCATGACCTGGCTCAACAACCTGCTGCGCAAACCTCCCCCGGCCGCCGTGCGCGCCGCACCGCAACGGCCCGCCCCGCCACGGCCGGCCCCGGCGGACATTGCCGCCCTGCGGCTCGCGGTATCGGCCGCTCCGGATGCGCAGGCCCGCGAGCGCCAGCAATCGGCCCTGGGAGCGGCCCTGGGAGAGTGCCTCCAGGCGCCTCTGGCCGACGACGCACCGGCGACATGGGTCGCCGCCGTGCGCCATTGTGCCGACAAGGCCCTGGCACTGGACTGGCTCGGCGCCATTGGCGACGAAAGCGCGCTCGCCGACATAGCCGCGGGCGGCAGGTTTGCCGAGATCCGCCTGGCCGCCGCCCAGCGCATCACGCGTGGGGATCTGCTCGACGCCCTGGCGCGCGCCAGCAAGAACAAGGACAAGGGTGTCTACCGCCACTGCGCCGACCTGTTGCGCGACCGTCGCGACGCGCAGCACATCGAGCGGCACGCCGCCACGATCGCGGCCGGGCTGCGCACTCTGCTCGAGCGCGCGCCGGTTTCGGTTTCGCATCTGCTCGAACTCGAGCGCGATTGGCTGTCCCGCGCCGGCGCCGCGCCCGAATCGCCGACGCAAGCGCCGGCCATCCGCGAATGCCGCGAACTGCTTTCCCAGGCCAACGCGCGAATCCTCGACGAAACCGCGGCGCAACGTACCCTGCTCGATCTCCAATCGGCAGCGGCGGAGCTGGCGGCGCTCGTGCGCGAGGACCCGTGGCCCGCGCCGGCGGATCTGGCAGCGTGGCGCGGGCGCCAGCGCGAAATCTCGGCAGGCCTGTCGGGCCTGCCTGCCTGGCTCGCTGCCACTGTCCCGGCACAAGCCTTGGGCGCGCGCCTGGAGGCGCTCGATCGACGGCTGCAAGGGCTCGAATCCGATGCCGGGCGTCTTGCCGATGCCGAGGCGTTCCTGGCGGGCCTGTCCGAATCCGCGCCGGCGGGTCAAACCGGCGCGGGCGCCGACGCGCTCGCCGCCTGGACGGCGCTGCCCAAGCCCGAAAACCCCGCGCTGCGCGAACGCCTCGCGACGCGGTGGAATGCCCTGCAGCATGCGCCGGAGCCCCCCGCGGAGCCGGCGGCGGCGGCCGAGCCCGAAGCCGACCCGGTCCCGCCGGTACCCAGCTCGCCACTGGACATCGACGCCTTGCGGGGACATCTCGAATCCCTGGAAAAAGCGCTGGAAGAAGGCCAGCTCGCGCAGGCCGATGCCTCCGCAAGGCATGTCAAGGCAACCCTGGGCGCGCACCGTCCGGATGCGCGCCTCGATGCGCGCGTGCAACGCGCCATGGCCCGCCTGGGCGAGCTGCGCGGCTGGGCGCAATGGGGCGCCACGAAGAAGCGCGAAGACCTGATCGAGGCCGCCGCGCAATTGCGCGCCACGGTTGCCGCCGGCGCGCCCGACATCGAGCACCTGGCGGTGGCCATACCGGCGCTGCGCGAGGAATGGAAACGGCTCAATTCGCAGGGCCCGGCGGCCAAGGGCCAATGGGAGACCTTCGATCGGGCGCTGACGGCAGCCTATGTTCCGGTGGCGGCCCATTATGCCCAGGAGGCCGAGCGCCGCAGCCAGGCCAAGGTCGCGCGCGAGGCACTGCTGGCCGACTGGGCGTCGGCCATCGATGCGGTCGACTGGATGCGCCCGGACCCGGCCGCCATCGATGCGTTGCGCGATTCGATGGTCACGCAATGGCGAACGGCCGCGCACGCCACCTACCGTGACGAACGCGCATTGCGCGTGCGCTTCGATGCCCTGATCGGCGGTCTGGACTCGCGGCTCGATGCGGCGCGCGCCGCCGAGGTGCAGCGGCGCGAAGACCTGATAGCCGCCGCCCTTGCCGCCTCGGAACTCGGCGATTCACGCCAGGCCACCGCGCGCGCCAAGGAACTGCAGGAACGCTGGCGCGCCGAGGCCAGCACCTTGCGGCTGCGGCGCGGCGAGGAACAGAAACTGTGGCAGCGCTTTCGCGGCGCCTGCGACGCCGTCTTCGCGCGACGCGATGCCGAGCGTGCCGCGCACCAGGCGCAGCGCCAGGAACGCCTGCAGGCGCGGGCGCAGCTCCTGGAGGGCCTTGCCGCTGCCATTGCCGGCGGCGACGCCGACGCCCTGGCGCGGGCGCTGGCGCAATTTCGCCAGGACTGGGGCGCAAGCGCCGCCGATCCGGCCGAGGGCGCCGCGCAGATCGCCGCCCAGGACCGCCAGGCGCGCGATCTGCAGCGCGAAGCGCAGGTCCGCATGGGCAGCCTGCGCCTTGCGGCAATAGAGGAGCGCTTCGCCGCCTTGGCCCAGGCCGCTGCGCCCACCACGGGCGTCGATGCCGCGGAGCTCGAGAAAGGCCGCGCCACGCGCGAGGACCTGCTCATCGACCTGGAGATCGCGCTCGGACTGGCCACGCCCGGCGCCGCCGCCGAACTGCGCCGTCGCCGGCAGCTCGAACAGCTGCAGAACCGCTTTCGCAGCGGTCCGTCGGCGGTCTCGCGCCAGGCCGATCCGGAAAAGGCACTCGCGCAGTGGTATGCCACGGCCGCGCCCGCAGACGCCGACCATGACGTGCGCGTGGCTGCCGTGGTGCGCGCGCTCGTGGCGCGGGCGAAAGCGGCCATCGAGAAAGGCCCGGGCGATGCGGCCCGCGACACGCGGCCCAAGGGGCCGCGAACGGCAGGCAGAACCGCGCGGTGACGCGCCGGTGCGTCACCGGCGCAACGCTCCGGCGCGATCCGGCCCTCCTTGCGGGTCAATGGGGTGACAGGCCGCGAGCGGCACCGTAGGATGGCTCCGGGCGGCCCCTCGCCGCATCGCCCGCGCCTTCATGACCGAAAAAACGCCGACCCCCGCCGATTCCTACCTCGACACGCGCGGCCGCGCCGACCGCCTCGAAGGCGGGGTGCGGCGCATTCCCATCACGACGCCGCATGGCCGCTTCCGGGTGTGGACCAAGCGCATCGGCAACAGCGCGCGCACGAAGCTGCTGCTCTTGCACGGCGGGCCGGGGGCGACCCATGAATACTTCGAGGCCTGCGATTCCCACCTTCCGGCCGCAGGCATCGAGTATTACTACTACGACCAGCTCGGCTCCTACTACAGCGACCAGCCGGATATTCCCGAGCTCTGGGACATACCCCGTTTCGTCGACGAGGTCGAGCAGGTCCGCCAGGCGCTCGGCCTCGATGCGGACAACTTCTTCCTGCTGGGCCACTCCTGGGGCGGCACGCTGGCCATCGAGTACGCCCTGCGGCACGGCCGGCACCTCAAGGGCCAGGTCATCTCGAACATGATGGCCGACATACCCGCCTACAACGCCTACGCCCGCGACGTGCTCATGCCCACGATGGACGCGGCGGCCCTGGCGCAGATCCAGCAGCTCGAAGCCGACGACGACACCGGCAATCCGCGCTACATGGCGCTGCTGATGGAGCACCACTACGTCCATCATGTCCTGCGCATGCCGGCCGATGCCTGGCCCGACCCGGTGCAGCGCGCTTTCCGCCACCTCAATCCCAAGGTCTACGTTCCGATGCAGGGTCCCAGCGAACTGGGCGCCAGCGGCAAGCTGCTGCACTGGAACCGCATGGCGGACCTGGCGCGGATCACCGTGCCGACGCTGACCATCGGAGCGCGCCACGACACCATGGATCCGCGGCATATGGCGCGCATGGCGCAACTGCTGCCCCATGGCCGCCATCTCGACTGTCCCGAGGGCAGCCACATGGCGATGTACGACGACCAGGAGCGGTATTTCGCCGGTCTCGTCGATTTCATCCAGGACGTCGACCGGGCAGCCGCCTGAGACGCACTGGCCCCACCCCCAGACAGGAAGGCAATCCCGGCGATGTCCCGCATCGAACAGTTCGGCTACAAGGAAGAGCTCAAGCGCGCGCTCACCACGCGGGATCTCGTCGTCTACGGGCTCGTCTTCATGGTGCCCATCGCGCCCTACACGGTCTTCGGTTTCGTCTGGAACGATTCGAAGGGCATGGTGCCCCTGGCCTACCTCGTGGGCCTGGTGGGCATGTTCTTCACGGCGATGAGCTACGCGGCCATGTCACGCGCCTTCCCCGTGGCCGGTTCCGTCTATTCCTACGCGCAGCGCGGCCTGCACGAGATCGCGGGCTTCTTCGCCGGCTGGCTGATCCTGCTCGACTACATCCTCATCCCCGCCCTGCTCTACATCGTCAGCGCGATCGCCCTGCGCCCGCTGCTGCCCGCCGTCCCCGACGTCGCCTGGATCCTGGTCTTCATCGTCTTCAACGCCGTCGTGAACCTGCTGGGAATCCGCTTCACGGCGCGCGCCAACTGGTACATGCTCGTCATGGAAATGATCGTCCTCGCGCTGTTCGTCCTGCTGGGCCTGCTGGCGCTGTTCAACGGCAAGGGCGCGGGCGCCCTCACCCTGCGGCCGATCTACGATCCGGCCGTGTTCTCGCTCTCGACCATTGCCGGGGCAACCTCGATCGCGGTGCTGTCCTTCCTGGGTTTCGACGGCATCTCGACGCTCTCGGAGGAATCGCGCAGCGGACCCGATTCCGTCGGACGGGCCACGCTGCTCTCGCTCGTCATGGTCGGCGCGCTCTTCATGGCGCAGACCTGGATCGCCACCGACCTGTCGCGCGGCCTGCGCTTCAGCTCGCCCGAGACCGCCTTCTACGATGTCGTCGGGCTGGTCGCCGGACCCTGGTTCAAGGTCATCACGCTCATCGCCGTCGTCGTCTCCGCCGGCGTGGCCAATGCCATGGCGGCGCAGGCGGCGGTGTCGCGCGTGCTCTTCGCGATGGCCCGCGACGGCAAGTTGCCCGGCGCCCTGGCCCGCGTGCACCCGCGTTTCCAGACGCCCTATGTCAGCACCCTGGTCGTGGCCGTCATCTCGGCCTTCGCCGGCGTGCTGTTCCTCGATCACCTCGACGAATTGAACCGCGTCGTCAACCTGGGCGCGCTCAGCGGCTTCCTGCTGCTGCACCTGTCGGTCGTCAACCATTTCTTCCTTCGCCGCAAGAGCCGCGACTGGCTGCGCCATCTGGTTTGCCCGATGGCCGGTTTCCTGGTGATCGGCTATGTCCTTTATGGCATGGACGCGGCGGCCAAGCTCATGGGCGCGGCGTGGATCGGCGTCGGCATCGTTTACTACCTGGTTATCACCCTGCTGCTAAAGAAGCCCGTCGCCCTGGAGGTTTGAGCTCCCGTTATGCATGCGTATATCGCATGCATAGGATGCGGGCATTTCGTTTGTCACAGCCCCTGGCTGGGCGCAAAGTGGCGTTGTCGTTACCGCCAACCGTTCACAGGAGCCAGGTCATGAACAACGCCACCTATTCCGGATTTTTTGACAACACGCTGTTTTTGCTGGTTATTTTTCTGCCGATCAGCCTCGTCCTGGGGGGCGCGCTGGCCGGGGCTACCTTGGCGGCCCTTGCCTAGCCTAGCGGCGCCGTATGCATGCATAATCCGCGTTCATGGCGAGACCACCATCCCCCCGCGCGGGCGGCAGCGCGCCGCCCGTCGCTGCTGCGCAGGCCCCGGCGGCCGAGCAGGCGCGCCCCGGCATCCGCCGGCGGCCGATAGGCCTTGCTCCCCTGCGCGGTTTCGAGGCGGCCGCGCGGCGGCTGTCGTTCACGCTTGCGGCCCAGGAACTGCACCTGACGCAGTCGGCGATCAGCCGCCAGGTGGGAGCGCTCGAGGCGGACCTGGGCCTGCGGCTTTTCGTGCGCAAGACCCGCGGCCTGGTGCTCACCAGCGCGGGCGAGCGCCTGATGCGCAGCGTGCAACAGGTCCTGGGCGGGCTGGACCGCACGGTCAACGAGATCCGCGGAAAGGTCAACGCGCCGCGCATCGTGCTCACCACCTATCCCTCCTTCGCCTCGCTCTGGCTCGTGCCGCGGCTGGCGGCATTCCAACGCACCCATCCGGGAATCGAGCTGCGCATCGACGCCGACAACCGGCGGCTCGACCTCGAAGCAGAGGATGTCGACATCGCCCTGCGGCGCTGCCCGGCGCGCGACGCGCCCCCCGGAGCCGTCTGCCTGGTCGAGGAGGAAGTGACGCCGGCGCTGAGCAAGGAACTGCTCCAGCGCTTCGGCGCGGACCTGCGCGAACCGGCCCAGCTGCTGCGCCTGCCACGCATCGAGATCGACGACGACCTGCCCGGCGATGCCGCCGGCACATGGTCCAACTGGCTGGAGAGCGCCGGCGTGGGCGAGGAGCGCGATGCGAGCGCGCCGGTGATGGTGGTGACCTTCGTCGACCAATCGATGCAGGCCGCGGCCCGTGGCCACGGCGTGGTCCTGGCGCGCCGGCCGTTCCTCGACGACATGCTCGCCAGCGGAGAGCTCGTCATGCCGTTCGCGGCGCAACGGGTCAAGACCGGCTACAACACCTACCTCGTGGTGAACCGGCATTCGCGCAAGCGCAAGGACGTGGGCCAGCTGCGCGACTGGCTGCTGGCCGAATTCGCCCGCGTGCCGGAGTGCCTGGAGCCCCAGGCGTAGCTCCCCTCGCCCACGCAGTGGGAGAGGGGCCGGGGGGCAGGGTGGCGGCCCAGGTTCCCAGCGCCGCCGCGCAGCCCTACTTCATCGCCGGCGGCGGCGCGAAGACCTCGACCTGCAGGGAAAGAACGGCGGAAACCTGGTGGGGCACGCAATTGGGCACGGCAACGGGTTTGCGAACCGCAAAATGGGGCAGGATCGTGCGCACGATCTCCTCGGCCAGTTCGCACTCGCCCGGATCCAGGCCATTGTTGCCGCCCAGGTTGAGGCTGCGCCAGTCGCCGACGCCCGGCGCCGGGGCCGACGCGGGCTGCAGCGATGCAAAGTGCGCCTGCACCCGGGGAAACAAGTCCGGACCGTTGACGTGCACGCAACCCGAGGAGGTCACGGTCAGGTCGGGGCGGGCGCCCAGGCGCAGCAGCACGGAGCGGACCCGGTCGCGCAGGCCATCGCACGAATAGTGGGTGGTGAAGCCCTGGTAGTCGATGACGATGTCCTGCTCCTGCCAGGCGGCCGGCTCGGTGGCCCGTGCCGCGCCCAGCGCCAGCAAGCCCGCCACGGCCAGGCCGGCCCAGCGTGGCGCACGATGCGCAAAGCAAGCGAATTTTTTCATCATGGTCTCCCGCAAACGCCTTCGTTGCACGGTCGGCAAGCGGGCAGCGCGCGCAGTCGGCCCCTTGCGCCACCCCTGCCGCGACAATTTTGCCACTGCGGCGGCGGCGTGCGTGCGCCGTTGCGTAACATGTGTAACCCCGCGCAACGCCGCGCGCATATCGAATAGCCCCGGTGCAGGCGCGGACGCGCCGCTGGTAAAGTCCGCGCCTTCCAAGAGGAATGCAACTCCTGCCGTGTTGACCTTGCTGTGGTTTTCGCGGGACCTTCGCCTTGCCGACAATCCGGCGCTTGCCGCGGCCGTCGCGCGCGGACCGGTACTGCCCTTTTTCCTGCTCGACGACGCGGACGCGGGCGCCTGGGCGCCGGGCGGCGCTTCGCGCTGGTGGCTCCACGGCGCACTCGAAGCCCTCGAGGCCGCGCTGCGCCAGCGTGGCGCCACCCTGATCCTGCGCCGTGGCCCTGCGGCGGCCGCCATCGACGAGCTGCTCGCCCAGACGGGCGCCAGCGCGGTGTACTGGAACCGGCGATACGAGCCCTGGGCGATTGCCCGCACCGAAGGCATCAAGGCCCGCCTGAAGGCCCGCGGCATCGAGGCGCGCAGCTTCAACGCGAGCCTGCTGGCCGAGCCCGGGCAACTGGCAACGCAAAAGGGCGAGCCGTTTCGCGTCTTCACGCCGTTCTGGCGGGCGTTGCAGGCGCAGGTGGCGTTCGATGCGCCGGCGCCGGCGCCGAGCCGCATTGCCGGCCCCGCGCAGGCCTTGCCCAGCGACACCCTGGCCAGCTGGGCGCTGCGCCCCACGCGGCCCGACTGGGCCGGCGGCCTGCGCGAGCAGTGGCAGCCGGGCGAAGCCGCCGCCCTCGCGCGCCTGAACCGTTTCCGCGATGTGGCCCTGTCTGCCTATGCCGAGCAGCGCAACCTGCCCGCGACCCCGGGGACTTCGCAGCTGTCGCCCCACCTGCACTTTGGCGAAATCGGGCCACGGCAGGTCTGGAGCGCAATGGCGGGCGAAGGAAAGCCCGGCACGGCGCCGGCCGCCGGCGACAAGGGGACGGGGCTCCAGAGCTTCCTGTCGGAGATCGCCTGGCGCGAGTTCTCCTATCACCTGCTGTTTCATTTTCCGCGCCTGCCCGAAGCGCCCTTGCGCGCGGAATTCGCCGCCTTTCCCTGGGACGACAACGCGGCGGGCCTCGCAGCATGGCAAAAAGGACGCACCGGCTATCCCATCGTCGACGCGGGCATGCGACAACTCTGGGCGACAGGCTGGATGCACAACCGCGTCCGCATGATCGTCGCATCCTTCCTCGTGAAGGATCTGCTGCTGGACTGGCGGGCCGGCGCCCGATGGTTCTGGGACACCCTGGTCGACGCCGACCTCGCCAGCAATTCGGCGAGCTGGCAATGGGTGGCCGGCTGCGGCGCCGATGCCGCGCCGTATTTCCGCGTGTTCAACCCGGCACTGCAGGGCGCGCGTTTCGATCCGGCCGGACAGTACGTGCGCCGCTGGGTCCCCGAGCTGGCCGCCCTCGCCGACGGCGACGTCCATGCGCCTTGGGCGGCACGGCCCGTGGACCTTGCGGCTGCCGGTTTCGTGCTGGGGCGCGACTACCCCGCGCCCCTGGTCGATCACGCGGCGGCGCGCCAGCGCGCGCTCTGGGCATTCGAGCAGATCCGCAAACGCTGAACGGCGCGACCTGCGCGGGCGCGGATCGCGGCGCGGAACCGTGGATAATCGCGGCCCCGACAGGGAGATCATCCGTGGCAAAACCCATGCGTCGCATCCTGCTCGCCAGCCTGGTGGGCTCGACGATCGAGTTCTTCGACTTCTACACCTACGCCAACGCGGCGGTGCTGGTCTTTCCCCGCCTGTTCTTCCCCGCCACCGATCCGACGGCGGCCGTGTTGCAGTCCCTCGTCACCTTTTCCATCGCCTTCTTCGCGCGGCCCATCGGATCGGCCTTCTTCGGGCATTTCGGCGATCGCGTGGGACGCAAGGCCACGCTGGTGGCCTCCTTGCTGACGATGGGCGTCTCCACCGTGCTCATCGGCCTGCTGCCCACGTACGCGGCGCTCGGGGCGCTGGCGCCGCTGCTGCTGGCCTTGTGCCGTTTCGGCCAGGGCTTCGGACTGGGAGGCGAGTGGGGTGGCGCCATCCTGCTTGCCACGGAGAACGCGCCCGAGGGCAAGCGCGGCTGGTTCGGCATGTTTCCCCAGCTGGGCGCGCCGATCGGATTCCTGCTGTCGGGGGGGATCTTCCTGGTACTGAGCAATTCGCTCACGGAGGAGCAGTTCGCCACGTACGGCTGGCGCATCCCGTTCCTGGGCAGCGCCGTGCTCGTGCTGGTCGGCCTTTATGTCCGCCTGCGCATCGCCGAGACGCCTGCCTTCGAGGAGGCGATCCGCGCGCGGCGGCGCGTGGCGCTGCCCTTTCTCACGGTGCTGCGCGGCCACGGCCTCACCCTGCTGCTGGGAACCCTCATGGCCACCGTGACCTTCCAGCTCTTCTATCTCGTCACCGTCTTTTCGCAGAGCTGGGCCACCGGCGCATTGCACGTGCCGCGCACCCAATGCCTTGAGGTGCAGCTCTTCGCAGTGTTGTTCTTCGCGGCGACGATTCCGCTGTCGGCGAAACTGGCCGACCGTTTCGGAGGGCGCGAGACCATGTTGGCCGTAACCGCGGCAATCGCCCTCTTCGGCCTGTTCTTCCGCCCCCTGTTCGGCACCGGCTCGCTGCTGCAGCTGGGCCTGTTCCTGTCCATCGGCATGACGCTCATGGGCGCCACCTATGGCCCGCTGGGCTCGGTGCTGGCAGCGCTGTTCCCCACCGAGATCCGCTACACCGGGCTGTCGCTGACCTTCAATCTGGCCGGCGTGCTGGGCGCCTCCCTGGCGCCCTACATCGCCGTGTCGCTGGCGCGCGACTATGGCCTGCGTTTTGTCGGCTATTACCTGAGCTGCGGCGCCCTGCTCACGCTGGCGGCGCTAATAGTGGGGCGCGGACAGTCGCGCCACTGACGCGGCCGATCCGGCCACCTTATCGCCCGATAAGGTGGCTGCGAATCGGCCCGATGGACGAAACCCCCCTAAAGTTTGCCTTCGCGCTGCCGTTAACCACGATACGGCCGTATTGCAGCCTGCGTTTTCGTGGCCCGGTTTCGCGACCCGACCCGGTTGTCCGAGCACCCGCCTCTGCAAATCCGAGCAGGACCGCGCGCATCGTGCGCGCGGCCATCGTCAACCCGGGCAATGCACATGAACACCAGTAGAAACGCCAGCAACCGTTCCACGCGGCGGCGCATTCATGCCGCCGTGGCAGGCTTGGGCATTGCCCTTGGCCTCGGCGCTTGCGGCGGCGGGAGCGGCGCCTCGCAGGCCGGGGCCACGCCCTCGGCCGGCGCCGCGACCCTGGCAGCCGAACACGCGCTGCCCGCGGGCCTCGTCGCGCTTCCGAGCTTTCACATGGCCGCGGTCGTGCCGCCGCCGCCCGCCGACATCGATGTCGGCGGCACGAACGCCTCCGCGCGGCAGGCGCCGCTGTCGATAGCCTTGAGCACGGCGGCCGCACGCATCGATACCAAGCGGCTGACGCCGGAACTGCTGGCCGCCCGGCTTGCCGAGGGCGGCGCGCCGTCGGGGGCCGATCCCGGCCAGAGCCAGCGCGTGGCGGCCGATGGCGGCGCGAGCCCGCAGTCGGCTTCCGTGTACACGCCGGCGCAGATTCGCGCCGCCTACGGCTTGCCGCCGCTGCCCGCAAGCGGCGCCAGCCTCACGGCCGCGCAGGCCGCCGCCCTGGGCGCCGGCCAGACGATCTATCTCGTCGACGCCTACGACGACCCCAATGCCTATTCCGACCTCAACACGTTCTCGAGCACCTTCGGCCTGCCCACCTGCACGAAACTCGTGGCAGGCCCCGCGACCGCCCTGCCCCTGCCACCGCCCGGAAGCGGCTGCCAGCTGGTGATCGCCTACAGCAACTCGGCCGGCGCCGCCAATGCCGGCGCGCCCCAGTACAGCTCGGGCTGGTCGCCCGAAATCGCCCTCGATGTCCAGTGGTCGCACGCCATCGCGCCGCTGGCGCGCATCGTCCTGCTTGAGTCGGCCAGCGCCTCGCTCTCCGACCTCATGGGCTCCGTGCTGCTCGCCAACCAGATGGGACCCGGCGTGCTGTCGATGAGCTTCGGCGCCGGCGAAGGCAGCTGGGTGCCCTCGACGGACGCCTACTTCACCGCGACGGGAATGACCTACCTGGCATCCACGGGAGATTCCGGCTCGGGCGTGAGCTGGCCGGCGGTCTCGAACAATGTGCTCGCCGTTGGCGGCACGAGCCTGGCCTATGGCGGAAGCGGCGCACGGACGGAGTCGGCGTGGTCCGGCAGCGGCGGCGGAATCAGCGCCTACGAGGCGCTGCCCGCCTATCAACGCGGCGTATCCATCGCCGGAGGCGGCAATCTGCAAAGCCGCGCGGTGGCCGACGTTTCCTTCAACGCGGATCCCAATACCGGTCAGTACGTGGTGATCACCGCGCCGGGGGGCTCGCCGTCGTGGTACATCTATGGCGGCACGAGCATTTCCTCGCCGCAATGGGCCGGCGTGCTGGCGCTGGTGAACGCGAACCGCGCGGCCAACGGCCAGGCGCTGCTGGGCGACATGCATGCGCCGCTGTATGGGCAGATTGCCGAGGTGCCGGGCAACTATGCCAGCGCCCTCGACGACATCACCACCGGGGCCGATGGCAGCTGCGCGACCTGCCGCGCCGGCACGGGCTTCGACCAGTCGACGGGCTGGGGAACGCCCAACTTCGCCACCTTGCTGCCCTTGCTCGGCGGCGTACGGAATCTTCCGCCCCTGCCCCCGGCGACCATGCCCAATGGCATGGCCGGCGTCGCGTACGCGACGGCCTGGGCGCCCACCGACACGGCCCATGACGCGCTCAGCTATACCGTGAGCGGCGCGCCCACCGGCCTGGCCGTCAGCGCCGGCGGCGCGGTCAGCTGGTCCAATCCGGTGGCGGGCACCTACAGCTTCGGCGTCACCGTGCGCAACACCGCTGGCATGTCGGCGAGCGGCACGCAATTGCTCACGATCGCCCCCGCACCGGCGGCGCCCACCGTCCCCGGAGGCGCCTTCCTGGTCAAGTCGGGCACGGCATGGAGCCAAAGCCTCGGCGCGAGCGTACCGGCCAACTCCGGCACCGTGAGCTACGCGCTTGCCGGTGCGCCAGCCGGCCTGACGGTCACCAGTGGCGGCGCGCTGGCCTGGGCCAAGCCCGTGGCGGGAACCTATAGCGTCACCGCCCGCGCCACCAATGCCTATGGCAAGTCCGGCTCCGGCCTCTACACCCTCACCGTCATCGCCGAGGCGCCGCCGGTGTTCTCCGGCAGCAGCACGCTGAGCGGCACCGCCGGCAGCGCATTCACGGCCACGCTGGCCGTCAGCGATCCCAATGGCGGCAGGCTCGTCCTGAGCCTGGGCGGCGCGCCATCCGGACTGACGCTCTCGAGCGGCGGCGTGCTGTCCTGGGCGCAGCCGCTCGCCGGCACCTACGCGGTGAAGGTCAGCGCCGTCGACAATTACGGTTACGCAGCCGCCGCCACGTATACGCTCAAGATCTACGGCAAGCCCACGGTCGCCGCCGCGCAGTTGGCCGCCAGTTCGGGGACGGCGCTCGCGGCAAAAGTCAGTGCAAGCGACCCCAATGGCAGCGCGCTCGCCTATGCCTTGAGCGGGGCCCCTACCGGGCTGAGCATCGGCAGCAATGGCGTCCTGGCATGGGCCAAGCCCGTGAAGGGCACGTACGCCTTCACGGTCACCGCAACCGACGCCCTGGGTCTGAGTGGCTCCGGCCTCGTTACCCTGAAGATCTCCTAGTTCGTCCGCGCGGCGGGGCGGCACCCCGCCGCCCGGCAAGGTCTTTGCCGGGCCGATCGGCACTACGATGCGCGGCGCGCCAGCCGATCGCGCCGGCCGCACGACCAGGGACCTCCAGCATGCTCAAGATACTCGGGGCGAGCGCCCCGCTGCTCGCCGCTTTCTCGGGCATCGCCGCCGCCCAGGGCGCGGCGCCGGTGGAGCCGGTGACGCACGAATTCGTCATCGCCGACTTCCGCACCGAAGGCGGCACGGTGCTGCCGCGGGCGCATATCACCTACGGAACCTACGGACAGCTCAATTCCGCCGGGGACAATGCCGTCCTGCTGCCCTCCCATTACATGGCCGACCTGCACGGCTACGAATGGCTGATCGGTCCCGGCAAGGCCCTGGATCCGGGCAAGCTTTTCCTCGTCACGTCCGAGCTGTTCGGCAACGGGCGGTCCTCCTCGCCCAGCAATACGCCCGAACCCTTCCATGGCCCGCGCTTCCCGCCGATGACGATCCGCGACAACGTGCGCGCGGTCCACCAGTTGCTGACCGAGCAACTGCACGTCCGCCACCTGCGCGCCGTCATCGGCTTTTCGATGGGCGCGCAGCAGGCCTTCCAGTGGGCCGTGAGCTATCCGGACTTCATGGATCGCATCGTCGCGACGGCCGGCACCGCCAAGACCTATGGCCACGGCATCGTGCGCCTCGAAGGCCAGATCGCCGCGCTCACCGTCGATCCGGTCTTCCAGGGCGGCGACTACACCCGCCAGCCCGAGGCCGGCATCGCGGCGTTCGGCATGGTGTGGGCCGGATGGCTGTATTCGCAGGAGTGGTGGCGCAAGGGCCTCTGGAAGTCCACGGTTCCCGAAGGCGCCAGCTTCCGGCAGGCCGTCGACGAATTCCGGTCGATGTTCAAGGGCAGCGATGCCAACGATCTCATCCTGCAATGCCGCACGTGGGAGAGCAATGACGTCGGCAACACGCCGCCCTTTCATGGTGACGTGGAAGCGGCGCTGCGCTCCATCCGCGTGCCCGTGCTCTACATGCCCTCGGAGACGGACCTGTACTTTCCGTTGGGCGATGCGCGCTACGAGGCCGGCTTCCTGCAGCATGGCACGCTCGTACCGATCCCTTCCCTCTGGGGGCACCCGGCCGGCGCGGGCGAAGGGCCGGGCGACGGAGCCTTCGTCAACGAACACATCGCGGCATTCCTGGACGGCCCGGCGGCCCGATAGCCGCCCGGCCTGGCGTCCCCTACATGAACTTGCGCCGCTTGAAGGCCAGCACGTCCTCGGGCCCGAGCGCGAACCAATCGCCGCGCGTCTTGCGGGCGTCAAAGCGCCGGCGCCAATAGTCGGCGATGCCCTCGGGGTCATCGGTGCGGACCGCATGCACGAGCTTGGCCCCGGCCTCGGCCTGTGCGGCCTCGACGCCCGCGCGCGCACCGGCCGGGGCGCAGGCAAAGGCGAAATGCTTTCCCGACTGCAATAGAAGCACATGGCCGTCGGTGTCGGCGGCCTCTGCCGGCGCCGCAGGCGCCGCGCGCAAGGAAAAATCGATGATGCCGGGGACATCGCCAAAGCCGGCCTGCGCGGCGCAAAAAGCGCGCAAGCGGTCGATGAGCTCGACCTTGCTGCCCAGGCGCTCGAATGCGCCGCCGCTGGGAAAGCCGGGGTCTGCCGTGCGCTCGGAGCGCAGTTCGGCCAGCGTCGGGAACCGGCCCAGGCGCCGCACCAGCGCCGCGAGCTGCGCCAGCACCTGCGCCTCGTCCGGTCCCGCCGCGGCCGGCGGCGGCGCCAGGCCGGCCTCCTCCACGGCGTCGGCCCAACGCGCCCAGTGCACGGCCCGCCATGCCGCGTCGCCGATGCCCGTTACCTGGGCGAAGCGCGCGCGCCCCAGCGCCGCTCCGCCATTGGCGGCGGCGGTACGGCGGATTTCCGCGAGGATGTGTTCCTTGTCCATGGCAATTGCAGCGGGCCGCGACGGCGCAGCGCCCCCGGCGCGCGGCCCGGCTACGGGGCGCCGGGCGGGGCGTCGTCGATGATCGCGTAGTCGTGATCGCCCACGCCGTTGAAATCGGTGATGAGGATGTGCGAGTACGCGCCCATCGTGGAGAGGTAGAGCCAGTCGCCCTCGCGGATCGTCGACGGCAGCTCGAAGGCGGCCGGCAGCGTGTCGAAGGAATCGCAGGTGGGGCCGAACACGGTGTACGGCCGCAAGGGCCCCGATCGCGATTCGCCCGAGGGCGTGAACACGCGCGTGGGCGGTTGGATCTTGGTGTGCATGAGTTCGGAGAGCGCGCCATAGACGCCGTCATTGAGGTAGATGCCGCCGCTCTTGACGAGCTGCACCTGGGCAAGCACGCCACCGCCCGGGTGCGCCAGCGCGCTGCCCGGTTCGCAGCGCAAGGGCAAGGTACTGAGGTGAGAATCGTCGCGGTACACCTGGGTGATCGTCGCGAGGAAGTCGTCGAGCCGCTTGCCGGCGGGCATGAGAACGCTCGGGAAGCCGCCGCCCAGATTGACGTATTGGGCCTGCAGACCCGATTCGGCCAGGACGGCGCCCAGCAGCTGCAGCGCCCGCGCGAAGGCTTGCGGATCGAGCGTCTGGTAGCCCACATGGGTGGAGATCGCCGCCTGCGCGCCGCGATCGCGCACCGCCCGCAGCAGGGCGCAGGCCTCGGCCGGCGTGGCGCCGAACTTGGCATTGAAGCTGATCGTCGCCGAAGGATTGGGCGCGGCGACGCGCACCTGCACGATCAGGTCCGAACCCACCTCCTCGACCAGCTTGTCGAGCTCGGCGATATGGTCGACGACGAAATCGCGAATGCCCCAGTCGCGATACGCCGCGCGAATGGCCGCGCGCGGCTTTACGGGGTGGTTGAAGGAGCAGTGCGAATCGGCGAGCACGCCGCGGCACAGGGCGATCTCGCGGATCGAGGCGGTGTCGAAGGCCGTGATGCCGCCCTCGACCATCCAGCCCACGATGTTCGGGTCCGGATTGGCCTTGACCGCATAAAGCACCGTCCCCGGAAAGCGCTCGACGAAAAACCGCGCCGTCGCGCGCACCGCGCGCGGATGCACGCAAAACACGGGCGTGTCGCTGGTCTTGCTGCGCACCAGTTCTTCGACACTGGCAAATCCTGCTTGCGCCATCGGCGGCCTTTCGATTTCGAGGGATTCCCTGTCCGGTCATGGCCGGACGAGCCCAATATACCGTGCGGGCCCGCGTCGCGGAACGGCGTGGCTACGCGGCTTGCGTCACCGGCA
>Ga0181519_10000973_pt1 | contig 25188 bp, 24 predicted proteins | sample PEATcosm2014_Bin_26_FD_121102 | JGI IMG/M metagenome (GOLD analysis project Ga0181519, IMG submission 121102) | Peatland microbial communities from MTU Mesocosm Facility, Houghton, MI, USA - PEATcosm2014_Bin02_10_metaG | ecosystem: Environmental > Terrestrial > Soil > Wetlands > Peat | place...
CGCCAAACGCAGGGCAAGCGTCAAGACCCGTCGCAAACGCGCCAGCTGGAATCCCGAATATCTGCTCCACGTCCTCCAACTCCCGTGAAAGACGTTAACCTCGATTCCCAGCCGTGGAGGATGGGGGCGACGAATCGCACGACAGGGTTGCGGCCGTGTCGGGCGATTACAGGGACGCGCGATGGTGTCGACCGGAAGACGCGCCCGCGCCGGCAGGACCGACGGAGAGGAATTGGAGGCCGATTATTGCAGAAGACCGCGCCGGCGATCAGAGATTTCCGGTCTAAATCAATAAATCAAAGTGGTTCCGTGGAGGCGTTCCGACGCCGTCGCGCCCGGCTGGCGGCGGCGCGGCGGCCGGTGCGGATGCAGGGGACACCGCCGGCTCAGGCCGAGCCGGGGAATAGTCGAATGAGCGGTCGCCGCGGTCTGGTCAGGCTTGGTCGGCCAGAATCAGGATCAGGCTGCGATCGCCGACGTCGCCGGTCACCGTCAGGGTGAATTTCATGCCGGCCGGGCCTTTCAGCTGTTCGCGCAACTCGTCGAGATCGAGCGAGGGCGCCGCCTGGCTGTTCACGCTGGTGATTTCGTCGCCGGCCTCGAGTCCGATCGCGGCGGCGGCGCTGCCGGCGGCGACCTCGGCGATCGTGAAACAGCCATCTTCGGCGCGGGCGAGCTGCAGGCCCGAGCGGTCGAACACATCGGTGCGGGATGCCAGCGCATTCGGCTCCAGCCAGGCTCGCCCGTGGGCATAATCGAGCGTTACGGTGAACCGCTTGAGCAAGGCGCCGCCGATATTGCCGGCGGTCCGGGCGGCCGCGCCGGCGCCGGCGGCATCGACGAGAATTTGGACCGCCGGCGCCTCGATCGTGATCGGTCCGACGACCAGTTGGCCGGCTCGCCCGGCCAAGGTCTTGGAGATCCCGCCGGCGCCGTAGCCCATGGCTGCGCTCGGCAGCGCATGGTATTTCTCGATCAAGCCGTTCGCCGTCGCGAACGGGCGCATCAGTGTGAGTGCGCCGCGCGAGCCGGTATCGAGTTCGAACTCGCCCGCAACGCCGTCGAGCGTGCCTTCGAGCATCGGAATATGGCCGTTGAAGCGGAGCGGTATGGCTTCGGCCCCCTCCGGCGGCTGGAATGCCTGGAATTTGGTGAAGGTCAGCGTCTGGCCGGCATAGTCGATCGTCAGCACGGCCCGCCGGGCGAATTCGTACCCCAGATTGCCGGCCGATTCGGTGCCTTCGAGCTGGGTCCAGCCGGATGCGGTCTCGGTGCCGAAGACCTGGTCCGACAGCGTGAGCCCGCCGAGCGACACGCGGTCGATCCGGGCCAGGCCGAAATCCGCGAGGCCATCGCCGAACCCGCCGCCTGGCAACGCCCCCTCGACATTGATGCCGAGCGCTTTCGCGGCGTCGGTCTGGAGGATGTTCACGCTGCCCGTGTCGAACAGAAACGGCATCGGCGCCATGCCGTCGATCACGCCGTCCACATAGATGTGGTCGTTGACCAGCCGGAACGGCACGGTCACCTGGTCGACGCCATCCGGCCACTCGGCCGAATCGGACGGCGGCGGGGGCGGGGCGTACAGGTTCTCCGGTTGGGGACCACGGAATTCGATCGTCTCGACGGCGATCGTGGTGTCGTATTTCGGATCGTCGCCGATTCGGTCGATGGTCCGGCGCGGCACCAAAGCACCATCGACCGGGGCGAAATCCGAGAAGATGAAGCTGTGCCGCTGGCCGCCGGTCACCTGGACCTCGCGCGCGATCCGGTGCGTGTCGGGATCGAACCAGATCTCGAAGGGTTCGGCGCCCGGAGCGGTCACTTGCACGGAATCGTAGCTCTTGCCGTCCGCCGCTCTGGTGCCGGACGCTTCGATCGGGGCCGGAAAACGGTCGGGGAAGAAGAAGCCGTAGGCACAGCGATAGGCGTCCTGGATCGCCTGGGCCGCCGCTTCGCCGCCGGTTTCGAGCCGTACATCCCGGCTGCTGTCGAGGGTCCAGGCCCGGGCCCCGTCCCAGCCGCTGCCGCCCGTGGCCGGACCCAGCGCGAAGGCGCCGCTGTTGTGCAGGGTCCTCAGATCCTGCCAGCCTTCGTAGGTGCCGACCAGCCCGCCGGATGCAATCGTGCCGGCTTCATGCCAGGTCACGATCTTGTCCCAAGCGCCGCCGCCCATGGCGTCCTTGGCGGCGCCGATCAGCGCCTTGGGTGAAAGCGTCCCAGACGATTGGGCCGCGGATGATGGGGCGGCCGACGATTGGGGAAGGGGCGAGGCGTCGCCGACCGCGGCGTCCGTCGGCGCCGGCGGTTCCCCGGCCGGCGGGAGCGCAAGGTCGAGAACGGCGCGAAGCGGCACGAACGGGCCGGGCACGGCGATGTCGAGCATGGTGAGGCCGCTGCGGCCCACGGGACCGATGCTCTCGGCGAACGCGATCGAATTCTCGCGCCAGGCGGCGATGGTCACCCAGGCGCCGTCCAGCGGGTCCGGCGCAGGCGTCTGGGCCGCCGTCGACGGGACACCCGCCGAATCTTCCGCAGGCGGCGAGGGGTCTCCAGCCGGCTGCTCCACAGGCTCGGCCGGCGCCTGGGCGCCGGCCGGCACGGCTAGGCCCAGAAGCGCCCAGAGCGGCGCGAACAGCACCGGCGTGCCGATGCCGAGCATGATGCGACCCATGCGACTCTCCGGAACGGTTTCCCTTCCGGATGCGCCGGGCGCGGCGCCGGGTCAAGACGCGCTGTGCCGGATCGGCCGTTTGTCATACCGATATTCCAGGAATGCTCAGCCGGCGGCTTCCAGCAGCTTGCCGACGGCGTCCAGCAAATCCTTCGATCGGAACGGCTTCGGCAGCACGACATCGGCGCCGAATTCGGCGGCGGCACCGAGGAAGTCGAGCTGCGCCGTGCGCCAGCCGCCGGAGGTCGCGACGATCTTCGCATTCATGCCCGTCTGCCGGATCTCCCGGATCGTCTCGAGTCCGTCCTTGGCCGGCATCAACAGGTCGGTGATGACCAGGCGCGGCGCATGGGTCTGAAACAGATCGAGTCCGATGCGGCCGTTCGGCGCTTCGAGGACCTCATAGCCCGCGCTTTCCAGAATCCGGCCGATCGTCCGCCGCATGCCGTCGTCGTCGTCGATGATCAGTATCTTGCCCAATGACCGCCTCCCGACCTCGCGCCGCAACCCGATCCGCCCGCCGCTTTGGCGAGAGAACAATTTTCCTGAGAGTACGCTCCGCGGGAGGAACAAACTACGAGAACTTTCTGGCGAGCGACGAGAATTCCGCACGGCCTCGGTAATCGCCGGACAAGCGGTAATTGCTGGGCAAGAATCCGGGTGATAATTTATTGCGAAATTCGCAATGGCAGGCCAAGCGACCGGCGAACGGGCGACAGCGGCGGCCGAGCTTCGGCCGTGGCCGATCTTCAATAGAGGAACCTTCCGGGCACGCTCATGGCCGAGGATGTCTGCTACGAGATCCAAGTCCGCAAGAACGGCAATTGGGTCAGGCTCGGCCTGGCTGGTACGCCGCAGCAGGCCGAGCAGGATGCGCGCGCGGCGCTGATCGAGCGGCGCTATCTTGAAGCCTATAAGATCATCTGCGAGCGGCGGGACACGAGATCGGGCAAGATCAACAAGGTCGCCTTTGCCGCCGTGCCGCGCGAAGAGCTTGACGCGGCGGCCGATCAGCAATGGGAACGGCATCTGCAGGGCAAGCCGCCCGTCGATCCGCCGCCGCGGCGGAAGCAGGGGAGCGGTCGGTACGCCTGGCTGCTGCCGGTGCTGGCCCTTCTGGTCATCATGTGGGGCGGCTATTTCGCGCTGGTCTTGCTGCGCGCGCAAATCTTCGCCAAATAATAATGGCTTGCCGGCGCGTGGACAGCGCCGTCCGGAATAAGATGACTCGGCGAAGAGTCCAGATACAATGCGGCAGCGTGAGAATTAGAATTCGGGCTGTCACGGGATTGACCCGACGCGCCGGTTCGAGCCGCAGGCTCGCCGCGCCTTGATGGCGCTGCTTTGGAGGGTGTTCGCGTGACCGCTGTGCCGGTAGAAGCCTTGTCTCCCCGCGTTGTTTCGGCCCCGGTGCCGCGTCTGCTCAGCCTCGCCACCGCGGTGCCTGAGCATGTTCTCCCGCAAAGCTGGGTTCGGGCCGAGGCGGTGCGTTTCTTCGGTCCGGAGAGCGAGCGGCTGATGCCGGTCTTCGACAATACCGGCATCGAGAAGCGGCACGGCGCCGTGCCGATCGACTGGTATCTCGACGCGCGCGGTTGGGTCGACCGCAATGCGGCCTATCTCGAGGCGGCCGTGCCGCTGCTGGAGACGGCGGCGTTGCGCGCGCTCGACGAGGCCGGGCTGACGCCGGACGCCATTGACACGATCGTCACCGTGTCGACGACCGGGATCGCTACGCCGAGCCTCGATGCGCTGCTCCTGGAGCGGCTGAATTTCCGGCGCCAGGTGCAGCGCCTGCCGATCTTCGGGCTGGGCTGCGCCGGCGGCGTGCTGGGCTTGTCGCGGGCTGCGTCGATGGCGCGCGCCGAGCCGGGCAGCCGCGTGCTGTTGCTCGTGGTCGAACTCTGCACCTTGTCGTTCCGCCGGGACGACCGCGGCAAGAGCAACATCGTCGCGACGGCCTTGTTCGGCGACGGCGCCGCCGCGGCGGTGATTTCGACGCGCGGCGACGGCCCGTCGCTCGGACCCTCCGGCGAGCATTGCTGGCCCGACTCGCTGGGCATCATGGGCTGGGAAGTCGCGGCGGACGGGATGAAGGCGGTGTTCTCGCGCGATATTCCGAGCCTCGTGCGCAACGAGATGCGCCATGTCGTCGACGATTTCCTCGATCGCCACGATCTCGATTTCGAAGAATTCGACGCGTTCGCCTGCCATCCCGGCGGCACCAAGGTCGTGGCTGCGCTCGAAGAGATCTTCGAACTGGCGCCGGGCACCATGGTCGAGGCGCGGCAGGTGCTGCGCGACTACGGCAACATGTCGGCGCCGACCGTCCTGTTCGTGCTCGATGCGATGCTCAAATCCGACGCGCGGCGGCGCCTGCTGCTGACCGCCATGGGGCCGGGCTTTTGCGCCGCCCTGCAGGTGCTCGACAACCGGTGAGCGTACTCTGGATCGTCCTGGTGCTGGTCGCGGCGCAGCGGCTCGGCGAACTGGCCTATGCCGCGCGCAACACGCGGCGGCTGCTGGCGCGGGGCGCCGTCGAGATCGGCCGCGCGCATTATCCGCTCTTCATCCTGCTGCATGGCGGCTGGCTCGTGGCGATCGCGGTGCTGGTGCCGGCATCGGCGGCGCCGGTCTGGCCGCTGCTGGCGCTGTTCGTCCTGTTGCAGGCCGGGCGCCTCTGGGTGGTCGGGACGCTCGGCCCCTATTGGACGACGCGCATCATCACCTTGCCCGGAGCCCCGCTGGTCGCACGCGGCCCCTATCGATTCGTCCGGCATCCGAACTATCTGGTCGTCATCGGCGAGATCGCGGTGCTGCCGCTGGCGTTCGGCGCGTGGCGCCTGGCGCTGGTGTTCTCGGTGCTGAACGCGGCGCTGCTGACCTGGCGGATCCGGATCGAGAACGGCGTGCTAGCGGCGCGGCGGCCGCCGCCGGCCTGAGCCTATCGGGCGGTCCAGCCCGGCTGGCCGACGGCGGCGACGCGGGTCGCCCGGCCGCACAAGGCCACTTCGCGGAATTGGTAGAGCAAGGCCGCGGTCGGCGGGTTGATCCAGGATGCGCCGGCGCGCATCTGCAGGATCGGCGCACCGCCGCCCGCCTCGCCGGGCAGCCAGCGCGGTACCTGCGCCTGCAGCAACTCCGCCAGCGGCCGCAGCCAGGCGGCATGCACCTCGGTCGGGCAGGGCACGAGCGTCGGCTCGGCTTCCGCCCACAGCACGACCGGGGTCACGACATGGCCGCCGCGCGTCACGAAATCATCGAGCATGCCCAGATATTCCGTAGCGCGCGGCGCGATGCCGAGTTCTTCGTGCAGTTCGCGCCGTGCCGTTTCGGCGGCGCTTTCACCCGGCTCGACATGGCCGCCGGGCAGCGCATATTGCCCGGCGCCGCGCCGGAGCGAATAGGATCGCTTGGTCAGCAGATAGCCCGTGCCGCCCGCGGCGAGCGGGGCCAGCGTGATCGCCACGGCGGCGCGCCGGGCGCCGGGTGGATCGGCTGCGATTCGAGCAAAGGCCGCGAGATTGGCGGCGATGCGTGCGCGCAGGCAGGCCGGCACGTCGGGGATCAACTGAGGCATGGCGGCGCTTCGGTCCGGAGCGAATACAGGCCGCGCCGATACTAGCTCAGCCGGTCCGATCGGTCTTCATCCGATCGCTGCCGTGCCGGGGCTCGTCACGGCCGGCTTCGGGACGCAAGCCGGTCGCGGCGGTCCGTGTCAGGGAATCTCCCCGTAGGCAATATTGATAGCTTGTACAACGGGCGCTGTTTCCGGAAAGGACGCCTCCGGGCACCCCTCAAGAAATGCGAGCCGCGCCGCGGCCGTCGCGACCGGGTCGAAGCCGAAGAAGTCGAAGACCACAATGGAAAAATACTCGGAGATCGGCTCCGCACAAGTGGGTGAGCCGGTGCCTTCCAAACTGCCGCCCAGGCACAGTATGGCTGAGCAAGGGTCGGCCTTGGCGCGGCCCGGCAGGACGACAGCCAGAGCGACCACAGCGCTGGCGGCGAGCATCGTCAACGTTCTCATTGGTCACCTCGCTGGTTGTATCGGCGACCATACCATATCCAGATTTTCGCGGGAAGCGGTTGCTCGATCGACGCGCCCTGGATCGGTGAAATTCGCTCGTGCCGATCACACTCGCCGCAGCACCTCGACGCCGCCGGCGCCGGCGATGATCACCTCGGTGGCGAGACCGACGAACAGCCCGCTTTCGACCACGCCGGTCAGGCGCTTGATCTCCTCAGCCAGCGCTTCCGGGTCGTCGATCGCGCCGAAGCGGCAATCGATCACGAAATTGCCGCCATCGGTGACGAAGGGCTCGCCGTTTGCACCGAGGCGCAGCCGGGTTTCGCAGCCAAGCGCCGTCAGCAGCCGTTCGGTCGACTGCCAGCCGAAGCGGGTCGTCTCGACCGGCACCGGGCAGCGCGTGCCGAAGGCGCCGGTGAGCTTCGAGTCATCGACGATGACGATCATGCGCTTCGAGGCGGCGGCGACGATTTTCTCGCGCAGCAGCGCCCCGCCCAAGCCCTTGATCAGGTGGAGACCGGTCCGGTCGACGGCGTCGGCGCCGTCGATGGTCAGGTCGATCGTCCGATGATCGCCGAAATCGGCGAGCCTGATGCCGAGGGCCGCCGCCTGCGCGGCCGTCGCCTCGGAAGTCGGAATCGCCACGATGTCGAGCCCTTGGCGGACGCGCCGGCCGATCGCGTCGACCGCGAGCGCCGCCGTCGAGCCGGTGCCGAGGCCCAGCACCATGCGGTCTTCGACCGCCTCGGCCGCTCTCTCGGCCGCGATCCGCTTCAGCGCCGCCGCATCCGGTGGGGTCGTCATCGTCGAACTCCTGATATACGAAAGCAGAACCCGCCCGGCCCGGATCGGCGGGTCGGACGAACATGGTAGAGCAATCGCGCTACACCGTCACCGAGGGGCGCAGCGCCCGGATCGCCGCCGCATAGTCGGAAGCGCCATAGATCGCGGCGCCGGCGACCAGCGCGTCGGCGCCGGCGGCGATCACGAGCGGCGCCGTCTCGGCATTGATGCCGCCATCGACTTCGATCCACGGGCTCAAGCCGCGCTCGTTGCAGGCGTGGCGGAGCCGGCGCAGCTTCGGCAGGATCTCGGGAATGAATTTCTGGCCGCCGAAGCCGGGATTGACCGACATCAGCAGGATCACGTCGCACAGCGGCAGGACGTAGTCCAGCACCTCCGACGGCGTCGCCGGGTTCAGCACGGCGCCCGCCCGGCAGCCGAGATCGCGGATCTGGCTCAGCACGCGGTGAAGATGAATCGTGGCGGAGGGTTCGGCATGGACCAGAATGTGGTCGGCGCCGGCCTTGGCGAAATCCGTGAGGTATCTCTCCGGTTCGACGATCATCAGATGGACATCGAGCGGCTTCGCCGTCGCCCGCCGGAGGGCGGCGACGACCGGCGGGCCGATCGTGATGTTCGGCACGAACCTGCCGTCCATGACATCGACATGGATCCAGTCGGCCCCAGCCTTGTCGACCGCGGCCACGTCTTCGCCGAGCCGCAGGAAATCGGCGGACAGGATCGACGGCGCGATCACGACCGCGCGGTCGGGGCGGGAGGGGGCGAGTTGCATGGCCGGCGCTCTCACGATCATTTTCTGGTCGACAGTGGTCTTGCGGAAATGTCGCCTCCGGTCAAGAGGCCGGCTCGGCGGACGAGGACAGCTGCGTCTGCGTGACAGGGCGCCGGTGCCGGTCTAATTTCACGAGCGCGGCGGCGCGGCGCCGTCAATCCGGGAGGCTTTCTTGAGCGACGTTCCAGGCCCGTCGCAGCGCGACCCCGCGCGGCCGGCGGCGGGTGAGCAATGGATCGCGGTTGCCGAGGCGAAGGCCTATGTCGTCGCCAATCTGGCCGTGGCGCGGCGCGAGGCGGTCGACCGGCTGGATGCGCTCGCGGCGGAAACGGCAGGTGCGGCGCAGCGCGGCGTGCAGCTCGAACAGCTGACGGAAGCACAGAGGCGGGTCAATTCCCTGTTCAGCGCCGCCATCGTCGCGCGGTCGCTCAATCTTCTGGCGGCGGCCGACATCCCGCTCCTCGCCATACGCGGCGGCGGTGATCCGGGTGTCCTCGACCGGATCAACCGCATTCTCGAAGCGGCGGCCAGGGCCGTGGCCGAATTGTCGCGCGAGGCGATCCGGGAGGCGGAGCGGCGCCTCAGAGAAGCGGATCGCGGCCGCGAGCGCTGACGGCGGCGGCCGCGCCTTCAGTCTTGGGCGTAGATTTCCGGGAAGACGATGTCCTTGTTGACGATCACATTGAAGCGATAGCCGTTGCGGATGGTGATCGTCGGCTGGATGTTCAGCTGCTTCCGCGTGATCTCGGTGCCCAATTGACCGACGCCCTGGCCCAGGGATTGCCCGACGGTCTGGCCGACCTGGTTCTGCGTCGTGATCGACTGGTTGGTATTGGCGTTCTGCTGCTGCAACTGGCTGAGCTCGACGCCGGCGGTGAAGATGGAGGTCAGGAGCGCCGAGCCGATGATGCGCAGCCAATGCTCGTCCACCTCATCGCGAAACCCCGACTGCCCCTGTTCGTCATAGCCTTGCATGCCGCCGAGTTCGAGCGTGCTGGCATCCGGGAAGATCAGCCGGTTCCACACGGCAGTGAGGCCCCTCTGGCCGTAGGTGATGCGGGAATCGTAGCGGCCGAAGAGCTTTGTGCCTTGCGGAATGAGCAGCTGATTGCCGGTCGCCGTATCGTAAACGTTCTCGCGGACGATGGCGGTGATCTCGCCGGGCAGATCGGAATTGGGCGCGGAGATCATTTCGGCCGGAATGAGCGTCCCGGTCTTGATTTCGAGCGGCGAAAGCGGGGCCTTGCGCACGCTCTCCAGATAAGGCGTATCGCCGCGCGCCTCGGCGCGGTCGATGAACTGAGACTTCGCATCCGGCTGGTTCTGCTCGGAATAGGGGTCGCGGTTCTGAGCGGCGCCGAAACCGCCGCCGAAATTGCCGGCGCCGCCGGCACCGAAGCCGCCAGCGCCGAAGCCGCCGGCACCGCCGGCACCGGCTCCCGCCGGGCCGCCGGGACCGTAAAATCCGCTGCCGGGTGTGGCCTGGGCGGTGCGTTCGGGCGGCGCCTGCGGCGCGCGCGCCGCCGACCGCTGCGGTGCCGCGCTGCGAGCTTGCTGCCCGTCGGCCGATGCTTGTCGGATACCCGCCCGCTCGTCCGAGTCGGTGGCGGCGAAATTGGCGACGGGCGGCTGGGCGAGGCGGGCCTGCTCCAGCGCCTGCCACCGCGCCGATTGCCGCTCGGTCGCGAGGTGGTCGGGCGCCTGCGCACGCTGGCCGCCACCCTGCGCCGGAGCGGCCGGCGTCTGCGCGGGAGCGGTCTTCGGGTGGTCGGGCTGCACCGCGGTCGGCGGCGTCAGCATTGCGGTCAGCAGCGTATCCGGTGCCTTGGTGGTGAACGCCTTGCCGGAATCATCGGCGCTCGCCAGTTTGAAATCGCCGTTGGCGATGCTGCCCGGGCCCGGCGGCTTGCGCGTCGCCACCTGGATGACCACGACGAGCAGAGCGGCGGCAACGACGCCAACGCCGGCGATCGCGACGTTGCGCGACAGCTTGGTGACTTTCGGACGGTTCGGCTTGACGACCAGTTCGTTCGGCGACTCGATCCGTTCAACCATGATCTGCTCCTAGTCGCAGCTCGTGAAGAGGCTCGGCGTGCAACTGCCGCGGATGATCTCGACCCGGTCCTGGCCGTCGCCGATCCCCGCGATCAGGGCCGCGCGCTGGAACAGGCGGTCAACGATGAAATAACCGTTGCGCAACCGGAAGTTCACGAGATCGTCGTCGCCATTGTCGTTCACCAGCACCAGCGCGGGCGCCTCTTCGGACTTCATGCTTGCCGGCATCTGGATGAAGACATGGGTGCCGTCATTGAAGACCCGCACCGGCTTGAAGTGACCCGCCCCTTGCGCCACATGAACCCAGTAGTTGAAATCCAACTGATTGACCGCAATATTCGGCAGCGTCGAGACTTCGCTGCTGGCCTTTTTCGCGCGATCGGTGTCCTCGCGGGCTTGCAGGGCGGCCCATTCCTTTTCCTCAGTATCGCGATAGTGGAACGACACGTGGTAGACGAAATCCTTCGTGGCGGAGACGAGGCGCAGATAATAGGTTCTTCTGTTGGTGGCGATGATGAGATCGGTGTCGAGGTTGACCTCGGTCGGTTTGATGACGACATGCGTCGTCTTGTATGGCTCTTCGCCGGAGATGGCGGGCGAGATCAACCAGCGCGGGTCGCCGATTTCAGGTTTGCCGTTGACGATTTCGCCGGGCTCGAGCTCGACGTCGCAGACATGCAGAGGCGAGCAGACGACGGTCGGTGCCGACGCGCCGAATTCGAAGATGACGCGGCCATCGGCGCCGGCGACCGGGACGGCGGAGGGGCTTCCCGCCCAGCGCGTCGAGAGTGCTACGGCCTTCTTGGCCGGCGTCGTCACCGCCGGCTTGTGCGGCGTCAGGTTCGGCAGATCGTCATCGACCGGCGGCGCCGCCGGCCTCAGCTGAATGGGCGCGGGCGCCGGCTGTGCGGCCGGTGCGGCGTCGGCGTCGCGGGTGGCTTGCGCCGGCGTGCCGGCGGCGGCCGGCGCCGGATTCGGCACGGCCGGCGGCAAGGGCGGCACCGACACGATATCGGCCCGGGCGATGCCGGAGACGAGGCACAGAATGGATAGGGTCGGAAATAGCTTGATCATCCTAGCACCTTCGTCCAATCGAAATCCGAAACAAACATGCCCAGCGGATTGACATTCATCATCGCTTCCGTCGTCGGCACTTCTTGAACGACTTTGTAAGTCGACTTGTAACGCTCGGTCTTGACCGTGGCGCCGGTGAGATCGCGGCTCGTCTCCGTCCATTCGATGATCCAGGAGCCGCCATCGGCCGCGGTCGGCAGGGCCGAGGTCACTTCGGCAGTAACGCTGCCATGCGTCGCCCGTTCGAACGGGTTGTTGTTCTGGAAATACTCATTCATTTTGCCGAGCGCGGTCGAGTTCTTCGGCAGCATCGAATAGATCCGTTCGATCGCTTGCTTCTCGAAGACGAAATCAGGTGACACGCGCCGTGAATCTTCGACGAGCCGGATCAGATAGAGGCGAACCAGTTTTTCGTTCAGTGCCGGCGCCTTGGTCGCGTAGCCGAGCGGCTCCAGCACTTCGTCGTTCTTTTCCTTGACAATGAACGGCATGACTTTCGATTGGGCGCCGACATATGCCATGCCGGCAATCGAGAAGCCGAGCAGGATCAGGCTGATAACCGCCACGACGCGGGCGTAGAAGGCCTGCGCGATATAATCCCCGTAGCGCTCGTTCCATTCGCGGCGCGCGGACGTGTACGGTGTTTCGGGGGCGCTATCTGCCCCACGCTTCTGCTTTGCCATAATGTTCCTCTATTAATCGATGCGGTCGAACCGAATATTTGGTCCGGTAAACACACGATTGATCTCAGGCGGCCGGGAAGCGCCCGGTGCGCCCGGGCTTTGGGATAGAGGGGACGACGTAAAGGAAGCCAGAGGCGGCGGCGGGACTTGGTTCACCGCTTGGATGGTTTCGAATTCGACATCGACGACGCGGTTGCCGCCCAAGGCCGGCATCGGGCTCAAGCCTTGAGCAGCGAGCGCGGATCGAGCACCCGCGAGGGCGGTGTTCTGTTCGGCGCCGATCGCGGCCATCGTGCTGAAGGCGCCCATCTGTGCCTGTTGGCCCGATGACAGGGCGGGGCCGGCACCGGCGCCGGGGCTCATCGAGCCGACGCTTTCCCCGGACGAACCCAGACCGCCGACCGACCAGTTCGGCGGCACGATCGGTTCGGCCTCGATCATGGGCGGCACCGGCGACATCATCGGCCCGGTGGAGAGCGGGACGGCGCCGGCAGCGCCCTCGACGGCGGTGAACCCTGCGGCGCCGAAACCGCCGACCGATGAAAGCAGCGCGCCGCCGCGCGCCGTACCGCCGATGCCGCGGGTTGGCGGCGGCAGGGCCAGAGGGGCCGGAGCCAAGGCGGCGTATGACGAAATCGCGCCGAGCGACGCGACGGTAGCGCCGGCCGATTCGCCGGCACCGACGGTCAAGGCGCCGCCGCCGCCATAGAGCGGACCGCCATAGACCGGCGCGGCGGCGATGGCCAGCGGACTGCCGGATCCGGTCGAACCCAGATTTGTATAGCTGGCGGCGAAGGTCCTGGCCGTTTCGAGGAACGTGCCGGCCGCGATGTTGGGCGCCCCTCTCAGCAGGTGCGACGCGGCCCACGGGACGAAGACGCAGATCGAGGCGTAGATGATCGATCCGCCCAGGATCGAGAACATGTCCTTGACGGCGTTCCCGAGCGCATTGGCGTTTTGATCATTGTTCAGGATGGCCGACCACCCCAGGACAACCTGTTCTCCGGTGGCGATGATGAGGTACAGGACCAACAGCTTGATGCCGACCGCCATGGCATAGGAGAAATACTTGGCGACGAAATCCGCCGTCATGCGAGAGCCGCCGAAGCCCAGGAGCAGCACGCCGGCGCTGATCACGATATAGGCCTCGATCATCGCGATCAGCATGAACGCGGTGATGATCGCGAAACAGGCGACGACGATGACCGAAGTGATGCCGGCGAGAATGGACGGCAGGGGCGAGGTGAACAGGCCGGTGACGGTGACCATGTTCAGGACCTGGCTGGCCAGACCGACGCCGAGGTTGAAAATCGCGCCCGGATCGGCCGCAGGCCCCCCAACGCCTTGCGACGGATCGCCGATCAGCGCGCCCGAGGTGTTGCCGGCGACGGATTCGCCGGCGGTGATGAAGCTCGAGATAATGAGCTGAGGCCAGGTGTGAGCGCCGATAATCGGCGTTATGCCCCAGAGCAGCAGGGTGTAGAAGGCGCCGATGGCGAAAACCTTGCGCGTGAACGCCGCGAAGAGAGCAGTGATATCGTCGCCGGCGAACGCCCAGCCGATACCGGCCCAGGCGAATTCGATCGTCGCCAGTATCGCGAACAGGTTCAGCGCGTAGGTGGACAGCGTCCCCAGCCACTTGGCCGAGGCCGTCGCGAATTGCGTATTGAATTGATCGAAGGCGCTGGGGGCCGCCTGGGCGAGCGCCGTGCCGGGCAAGGCAAGCAGCGCGGCCAAGGCAGCCGCAACGAGCCAGCCGCGAGCCAGGTCGGGGAAGCGGACCCGACCGCGAAGCGCGCCCGTCAACCGAACGATCATCGGCATTCTCATATCCGTCCGGATCGGATGCAGGCGCGGCATTCCATGGCCCTCGATCGTACTTGTCGCGAAGACTACCAGCCGGCCGTGATCGGCCCGGCGAATTGCTGCATCGCCGCCGCCTGCTGCGCCTGGACCTGCACCTGCAGCGCCTGATAGTTGGCGTCGCCCTGCGCCATGGTCGTCAATATCGTCTTCATGGTCTCAAGCTGTGCGACTTGCTGCAGTTGCACGAGGGTCGATAACTCAATCGCTTCGCTGGTGCCGACTGGCTGGGTTGAATAAAGAAACGTCGCGGCGGCTGCCAGCCCGGTATCATTGTTCCAGCTATTGCCAGTTTGATCTTTTACGACGGCGTTCAGGGTGTCCATACTTGCCTTTAGCGTATCATTTACACTCTGGAATTGATTTATTAGAGTCGTCGTGGTGCTCATTCCGTGGACATTGCCGAACGGCGGAATCGTGGATAAACCCGGATAATTCGTTGGCCACTGCCCATCGAGATTGGGGTCGTTCGCGCTGATGGCGCTCGCTTCCTGGTAGTGCGGGAATATGCTACCCGAGAGATCATTGATCTCGGAAAAGTAGAATGCCTCGGCGGGGCCAGAGTATAATATTCCTAAAGGCGCGGCATTAAAGACGTCATCGGCGACAAGGGTCGTCGCGTCGAATGCAGTCGTAGCCGTGGAGTCGGCTATGAAGCCGGCAGTCGCAGAGATATCAGTCAGGTCACTTTCGGCGTCAATATCAAACACCGCGATCTGCGCAACGGCGGCCGTACTGCCCAAGCTCAAGAGAGCCGCAAGCAGCGGCGCGGCGATCACCAGCTTATTCATGTGCGTTCTCCTTTGAGCTCAAGTCACTTCACGCCAGAATTTGCCCCAGGCGCCGAGATTGCGCTGTTCCAGCCAGAGCGCCGGCCAGTCGCGCGGATGGGTCTTCACGAAGTCGCGGGCGATGGCGAGCGATGCCGCATCGGACACCGCGACGAAGGACAGGGCGACCGGGCCGAGGCTGAGCGAGAACAGGCGCCGCCCGAGAGGCGAGCGCAGGTAATATTCGCGCTTCTCGGTCGCCGTCGCCAGGATCTCGATCTCACGGTCATTCATGCCCATGCTTTCGTAAAGCCGCCGCGGATGTTCGTCCTTGGCCTCTTTGTTCGGCAGGTAGATCTTGGTCGGGCATTGGCCGATAATGATGTCGCGGATCGACGAATTGACGACTTCGGACAGCGATTGCGTCGCCAGCACCACCGCGGCGTTCTTGCGGCGGAAAGTGCGCAGCCAGTCTTCGATCTTGGCCGAGAAGGCCGGATGCTTGAGCATGACCCAGCACTCGTCCATGACGATCAGGGTCGGCCGGCCGGTCAGCCGCTTCACGACTTGCCGGAACAGATAGTGCAGCAGCGGGATCAGCGTCCGTTCGCCGGTCGCCATCGCGCGTTCCATTTCGAACACCGTGAAATTGCTGGTCTGCAGACTGTCCTCACGCGCCTCGAACAGCCGGCCGGTGCCGCCCGAGAGCGTATAGAAGCCCAGGGCGTGGCGCAGTTCCTGGTCCTGAATTTCAGCGACGAGGTCGGTCATCGTGCGCGACGTGTTCTCCTCGGCGCCGAGGCGGCGGAGCGCATCGAGGATCAGCATGCGATGTCCGGGGGTCACGGTGACGCCCTGCAACTCGAGGCAAGTCTCCAGCCAATCGAGCGCCCAATGCTGCTCTTCTTCGAGATGGATATCCTTCAGCGGGCAGAATTCGATGCCCGTCGACGGCCCCATCACGTCGTAGAAAGTGCCGTTGCAGGCGGCGTTCAGCACATATGAGGAGGCGCCCATGTCGAAGGCGAAGATCTGCGCATCCTTGTAGCGCAGATGCTGCGCCATCAGGAAACTGAGCAGCACGGATTTGCCGCCGCCGGTCATGCCGAGCACCAGCGTGTGCCCGACATCGCCGACATGGAGGCAGATCCGGAACGGCGTGGCGCCCGAGGTGGCGCCGAAGGTCAGCGGCGGGCTGTCCTTGGGATAGAACGGGCAGGGATGCGCCTCCAGCCCGGCCCAGACCGCCGTGATCGGCAGCATGTCCGCGACGTTCAAGGTGTGCAGCATCGGCCGCCGGACATTCGGGAAGCCGTGCGACGGCAGGCTGCCGAGATAGGCTTCGATGGCGTTGATGGTCTCGACGCGCGCGCCGAAGCCCAGATTGCGGATCGCGCGGATCGCGTCGTCGCAGCTCTCCTTGAGCCGCACCGGATCCTCGTCCATCAGCACCAGGGTCAAGGTGTGATAGCCGTAGCGGACGAGGCCGCTCTCGCTTTCGCCCATGGCGAGTTCGGCATCGCTCGTCATCGCGACGGCGTCGACATCGACCGGGCCCTTCGAGCTGCGCGTGACCTGATCCATCAGGCCGCGCTGCTTGCCCTGCCATTTCAGCCGGACCTTCGCCAGCTTGTTCTTGGCTTCGTAGGGGTCGAGAAAGATGAACCGCGTGTTCCAGCGGTACTGGAAGCGCAGATTGTCGAGCAGGCCCAGGATGCCGGGAAAGGATTCCTGCGGATAGCCGTCGACGGCAATGACGCGGATATGGTTGTCGCCGACCTTGGGCTCGATCCCGCCGACGAAATCATAGCAGCCGATCAGCGCGTCGAGATACATCGGGATCGGCGGCAGCCGGACCGGCCGCGTCACGCCGGACACGGTGTATTCGAGATATTGCAGCAATTCGTCTTCGACGATCGGGCTGCCGTCATCATTGAAGCCGACCGTGACCGCCTTCATCCGCTTGAGCGGCAGGACGCTGCTGATCGTCAGCTCGAATTCCTCGATCGCCATCTTGAAGCGATGCAGGATGCGCGAGGCGAGCCCCTTCGGGCTGGTGTCCGGTACATCCTGCTCGTCATAGAGATAGGCGCCGGCGCGCGATTCGATGCGGCGCGGCGGGATGAAGGTCAGCGACAGGGCGTAGCGGCTTTCGAAATGATGCCCTTCCGCCTCATAGAGCGCGCGCCGCTCCTCGTCGATCACCCGCGAAGTCCGGTCCGGGAAATGGCAGCGCTCCCGGCCCGGATAGGCCATCGAGTGCCGGCGGATGGCGTCGACCTGCAGCATCCAGCCGGAGCCCATATTGAGCGCCCGGTTGATCTGCGCGGCCGTCGCCGCCAGCTCCGCATGGGTGCAATGCCCCAGATCCTTGCCGCGGTAATACCACGCCGCGCACAAGGACCCGTCCTTGCCTTGAAGAATGCCGTCATCTGCGAGCAAAGCGAAATTCAGGAGATCCGAGAAGGCCTGCGCCCGATCCCTGAATTGCCTAAGTCCCAGCATCGGTCAACTCCATTGCGGGATGTTGCGTGTCGGGGCGTGAACACCGGGGCGAGCCGGGTAGAAGGCCTTGTAGCGGATGTGCCGGATATAGATCTTCGACATGACGGTGTCGGCCTTCGCCATGCGCTGGAACACCATCAGGCACACCACCCACAAGACGATGGCCATCACGACCGAGCGGATCGACAGGCCGGAGAACGCCACCATGCCGGCCAGGATGCCGGCGCTCAGCACCAATTCGCGCTCCCCGCCCATCATCAGATGCGGGCGGTTCAGCGAGCGGTGAATCGGCAGCTGCCGCGGCTGGTCCATCAGCCGATCACCGCGCCGCCGGCCGCGCCCGGGAAGACCGCGGCCATGAAGGCGGCGCCGCCGACCAGGAACGAGATCGCCATGACGACCATGATCAGCCGCCGCGTGAAATCCGACATCTCGCCGCCGAAGACCAGCGCGGCACCGGTGGCGGCCATGGCGATGACCGAGACGGCAAGCGCCACCGGCCCGGTCAGCGAGTTCTGAACGACCGTCAGAGGCGCTTCCCAGGGCAGGGCGTTGCCGGCGCCGCCGGCCGAGGCCGATTTCGACAAAGCGAGGCCGACGGCGGCGCCGATCAGCATCAGGCCGATATTCGATTGCCGCGCGGAACGCTGCGCCTTGGGCGCCTTGAAACCGTGTTGCGCCATAATCTATTCCACCCTTTCGAGGACAAAATTGGAGTTTTCGAAGCCGATGACCTGGGAAATCCCGCGGATCGCCCTGGCCGGCTTGCCGCCGGTCTTCTCGATGAACACGACGAGCTGCACGGTCCGCGCGATGCCATTGGCGATGCGTTCGTCGTTGCGTGCGCCCATCTCCGGCGCTTCGAAGACATAGTCGAGCAGCTTGTGCAGGCCTTGCGTCTCGGAATCCGCGTGGATCGTGCAGAAGCCGCCGGGATGGCCGGAATTCCACGCCTTGAGCAGCGAATGCGCCTCGCCGCCGCGCACCTCGCCGACGATCACCCGATCGGGCTGCAGCCGCATCGCGACGCGTAGCAGCCGCGCCATCGAGACGTTTTCCGAGGTCCGCAGCAGCACGCGGTTCTCGACCGCGACCTGGAGTTCCAGCGTGTCCTGCAGAATGACCACGCGGTCGTTCTTGGTGGTCTTTGCCATCGCATCCAGAATGGCATTGCCGAGCGTCGTCTTGCCGGAGCCCGTGCCGCCGACGACCAGGATGTTTTCGCGGTTCCGCACCGCCTCGTAGATCCGGTCGCGGCCGGCCGGCTTCAGCGATCCGGATTCCACATATTCGTCCAGCGAAAAGATCTTGCCGCTGTGTTTGCGGATCGAAAAGAACGGCGCCGAGGCGATCGGCGGAATGCCGGCTTCGAGCCTCGACCCGTCCAAGGGAAATTCGCCTTCCACGATCGGATTTTCGCGTGTGACAACGGTGTCGAGCATCGTCGCACACGTCGCCAACAGGCTTTCCGCCGTATGCGCCGCCATGCGTCCGGACGGAATTTTGCCGCGACCGAGATATTCGACCCACAGCACGCCGTCGGGATTCAGGTTGATCTCGATGACCTCTGGGTTCCGCAGAGCTTGCAGAACCACCTCGCCGCATTCGCGCTCGAGCTTTTCGATCATACGTCGGTGATGCTCGGCCTTCGGCGTCCCAGGGTTCACTACTGCAATATGTGACATATGGGAGGGTCCTACGACCAAAGAACGTATGCTCCTCTCATCTAACAGATACCGCCCCGTGCGTCCATGCCTTTATGCTTATCTTTGTTCTCCGCTGCCCTCAGGTTGACGTTGTCGTGCACCGCCGTGCGGCGCGCCCGATGAAACTTCGGTCGATCCAGAATTGTCTATTTTTGCCAAGTATTTGGCGGTGGTGGGGCAGTCCCGCGGGGCGGCGTCCTGCATACCGCGTTAATCATTTCGCGGACAGATCGGCGCAACCCTTACCGGAAATGGCGAAGAAGCAGCGCTATTTCAGCGATCCGCGTTCTCCGAACATAAAGGGAATATAAAGGGCACGACACTGCAGTCGACGGTGGTGAAATGTTACTTTTAGTAAAGGCTGACCGATCTCGTAAATGTCGAATATCGTTCGACAAACTATCGCGCCAAAACAGATTTTTCCAGCCGGTATCGGCGTATGCCGGAAACAACCAGGCCGAGGATGCCGTCGAATCATATGCTCGTCCGCGTTCTGCTGTCGGCGATTCCGCCGCCGCCATGCCCCGGCTCCCGGCCGGCCGGCCGCGGCCGGTCGCCGCAGCTCTCGGCGCGGGAAGCGTCCGGGTCGCCGCGCGCATTGCGTGCAACAACTTTCGGCAGCGGCCTGTTCCCGCTCGGCGACCTGCGGATGACCCGGACCGGAGCCGACGATCAACTAAACGGATATGCGAGTCGCCGCTATGCAGGTTCTCGCGGGCCTGTTAGGGCAGATAGCCGAAACTGGCGTGACAGGTCGCGCCGTCTTTCCTGGCGCCGGGAATGTCGCAGCGTGCGATCGCTTCGATGCCGCCGACCGAAGCATTGGTGATCGAGAAGCGGCGCGCGGCCTGCCCGTCGTCGGACAAGGCCCAGCGCAGCCAATTCTGGCTGACCGAGTCGATCGGCGGCGGCAGCAGCCCGCTATAGGTGGCGCCCAGCGTCGCCAGGATACCGACGACCAGGCCGATGCCGCCGAAGATCGCGAAGGCGCGCAGCGCCGCCTGGATGGAAACGCCCTGGGCCTGCTTGATCCTGGCGGTAAATGCCTCGGTCACCGAGGCCGCGACCTCGGCGACGGCGCGGTCTTGTCGCTTCGCCGCCGTCTCGGTGAAGGCGCGCATCTCGCCGGACAGAGACGCGACCAGGGCCGCCAGCTTCTCGGCCGTCTCGGCTATCGACGAATCGGCCTCGGCGCGGGCACCGGCCGCCGCTTCGCCGGCCGCCGTCAGCCGAGCGGCCGTGTCCTCGGCGGCGAGGAACAAGCCCCACCATTCGCTGGTGCCGTCGAGTCCGAGCGCGGCCTGGACATCGGCGAGGTGGCGGCGCTCGCCGTCATTGGGTGCGCGGCGATAGAGCCGCTCGAACGCCGCCATCGCGACGGCGAGGTCGTTCCTGTCGTTTGTCGGCATCTGGGGCAGACTCATTCCTGGACTCCGTTCCGCCTCGACCGCCTCGCGCCGGCGCGGCCGGTCCAGGGTACGAACCTTATAGCTGTACAGCTCGGCCTGTTAATTCAATTTATCATGCAAGGCCCGGGCAGGGCGGCAACCCGCCCCGCGATCGCGGGGCGGGTGATGTTACACGTGTTGATCTGTGCCTTTCCTTATCTTATGAGCATACGCCGTGGTACAAGGCCACGACCGTCAACCGGCCGTTTCGAACCGGCGCGGTCGTCGCTTGTATCGATCGGCGATAGGGGCAATGAGCGAGCCGCAATCCCTTTACGCGCTTCCGGACGCGCCGCGAGTCGGGAGATTCTTCTGGGCGCCGGCGGTGGTCGGGCTCATTCTCCTCGTCGCCATATCCGGCTTCGCCACGCAATTCATGGCGTGGCGGCTGGGATTCGGTACGGCGCTGGGCGCGCCGCTGGCCGTCATCGGCGGGATTCCGGCCTATCTGCCGTTCGACTGGGCGATCTGGGCGCTGTGGTGGAGCACCGACCCGTCGATGGCGGATCTGCTGCACCGCGTCTACGCCATCGTCATCTTTCTCAGCGCCGTCGACTTCTTCCTGATGTTCTACTGGCGCACGCGCCTGGTGCGCGGCCTGGCGTCGGGCACGAGCGACATCGCCGGCTCGGCGCGCTGGGCCGACGAGGCGGATATCGAACGCGCGGCGCTGCTCGGCCGCAAGAGCGGCGTCTATGTCGGCGGGTGGCGCAATCCGGCGACCGGCACCACGCAGTATCTGCGCGACAACGGCAACACCCATGTCCTGGCCTTCGCCCCGACGCGCAGCGGCAAGGGCGTCGGCCTGGTGATTCCGACGCTCCTGTCCTGGGAGCATTCCGTCGTCGTCTACGACATCAAGGGCGAGAATTGGGCGCTGACATCCGGCTGGCGCCGCAGCGTCGGCCATCGCTGCCTGAAATTCGCCCCGACTCTGGGCGATGGCAGCTCGGCCCGGTTCAATCCGCTGGCCGAGATCCGGCTCAAGACCGACCGCGAGATCGGCGACGCCCAGAATCTGGCGCAGATCATCGTCGATCCGGACGGCACGGGGATCAATGATCACTGGGCGAAGACCGGCCACGAGCTGCTGACCGCGGCCATCCTGCACCTGCTTTATGTCGGCACGAACAAGACCTTGCGCGGCCTCGTCGCCTTCTTCTGCGATCCCGCCCTGCCGCTCGATGAGGTCGCGCAGAGCATGCTGCAGACCGAGCACGACCCGACCGGCGAGCGCGGCTGGGTCGACGCGACGACCGGCCTGCCGACCAGGATCCATCCGCTGATCGCCGAAAGCGCCCGCAGCTTTCTCAACAAATCGCCGAACGAACAATCCGGCGTGCAGTCGACCGCGCTCAGCTTCCTCACGCTCTACCGCGATCCGATCATCGCCCGCGCCACCGAGGCGTCGGATTTCCGCATCGCCGATCTGATGAAGGCCGAGCGGCCGCACTCCCTCTATCTGGTCGTGCCGGTGCGCGACCGCGACCGGGTCCGGCCGCTGATCCGCCTGATGCTCACCCAGATCCTCCAGACCCTGACCGAGGAGATGAAGTTCAAGAGCGGCCGCGCCGTCGTCAATTACCGGCACCGCCTGCTGCTGATGCTCGATGAATTCGCCAGCCTGGGCCGGCTGCCGGTCATCGAGGAGGCGCTCGCCTATATCGCCGGCTTCGGCATCAAGGCCTATCTGATCGTCCAGGATTTGCCGCAGCTGGTCGCCGCCTACGGGCCGAACCAGACGATCTTTTCCGGCTGCCATATCCGGGTCGCCTTCGCGCCGAACACGATGGAGACGGCGCGGCTGATCTCGGACTGCCTCGGCAAGCGCACCGTCCAGGTGCAGAATCTTTCCTATCGCGGCGATCCGACCAGCATGGGGCGGCGCGACGTCACGGCCACCGTCTCGACGGTCGCCCGGCCGCTGCTCGATCCCGAGGAGGTGCAGCGGCTGCCCCTGCCGAAGCTCGACGAGAACGACCGGATCGTCGAGCCCGGCGACATGCTGATCTTCCCGACCGGCCACCGGCCGATCTGGGGGCGGCAGATCCTGTATTTCCTCGATCCGACATTCTCCGCCCGCGCCGCGATCCCGCCGCCCGACGAGGGCAAGGCGGTGCCGGAGCCGCCGCCGGGCGCCGCGGCGGTCGTGGCGGAGCCGGTGCTGGCCGAGCCCCTGCCGGCGGCGGAGGCGGCACCCGCGGCGCCGGCCGAGAGCAAGCTCGGCACCGGGCTGGTACAGCTCGTCTTCGGCTCCCGTTCCGGCCGGGACTAGCGGATGTTCGGCGCCCCGATCCGGACCAGGCCGCCGCGCCGGAAACTGCGCAAGCGCGACTTCGCCTGGATATTGGCGCCGGGCGCGGCGCTGATGCTCCTGCTGGGCATCGGCCATGCGGCCGGCTATCGCGTGAACGAGACGTCCTCGGCGCCGGTCGGCCTGTGGCGCGTCGCGCCGATCGTCGAACTGCACCCGGGCATGCGCGTCACCCTCTGCCTGCCGCCCGACGTGCCGATCATCCGGATCGCGATCGAGCGGCGCTATCTGGCGTCCGGCGAGTGCGCCGGCGGCTATGCGCCCTTGCTCAAGGAAATCCTGGCCGGGCCCGGCGACGTCGTCGATTTCGCGCCCGGGGCGACCGCCGTCAACGGCGCGGCGCCGCACGAAATCGCGGTGCTCGACACCGACAGCCGCGGCCGGAACCTGCCGCACACGCCGTTCGGCCGCTACACGCTCGGCGCCGATCAATATTGGCTGTTCTCGGATCTCAACCCGCGCAGCCTGGACAGCCGCTATTTCGGGCCGGTCACCCGCGACCGGCTGATCGCCGCCGCGACGCCGGTTCTCACTTTCGACCCAAGGTAGGAGCCTCCAGGTCAAGCCATGCCGCTCGATCTCGCCGCCCTCTATCAGCAATGCGCGCCCAGCGTGGCGCCGTCGACGCTCGCCGCCATCATCCAGACCGAGAGCCGGTACCAACCCTGGGCGATCAACGTCAATGGCGGCTGGACTCTGGCGCGCCAGCCGAAGAGCCGGGCGGAGGCCGAGACCTGGGCGGCGGCGCTGATCACGCGCGGCTATAATGTCGATCTGGGCGCGATGCAGATCAATTCGAGCAATCTCGACCGGCTGGGCCTGTCGCTGCGCACCGCCTTCGATCCCTGCCTCAATCTCGCGGGCGGTGCCGCCCTGTTGACCGACGCCTATAACCGCGCCTTCGCCCGCTACGGCGCCGATACCAGGGCGGCGCTTTCGGCGGCGCTTTCGGCGTACAACACCGGCGATTTCGAGCGCGGCATCGCCAATGGCTATGTCGCGCGGGTGCGCCGGGCCGCGGCGGAGCCGATGCCGGTGCCGCCGATCGACGCCGAACCGCCGATCGAGCGGCGAGCGCCCGGCGCCTCGACCTACGCGGTACAGAAGGACGACACCGCCTTCTCCATCGCGAAGCGCTTCCATGTGACGGTGGCGGCGCTGGCCGCGGTCAATCATCTGAACGAGCGCTACGACGTCGATGTCGGCGCGGTTCTGACCATTCCGCCGGCCGACCCGTCTTCGGCCGAGCCGGTGCGCCTGCCGCCGGCGAAGCCGGACCCGCGCCGCGCCGATCCCGGCGTCGCGTCGTTCGGCGACGATTATCGCAACCCGCAACCCTGGGGCGCCGCCCCGCCGCCGCCATCCTCGCCGCCGCCACCCTCCGGAGAGTCCAAATGATGCGTCTCATGATCGCGGTTCTGGCGCTCAGCCTCGGCGGCTGCTCGCTCTTCGAAGCATCGCCGGCGGAGAGGCGTGCTTCGGGCAACTCCTTCCACAGCGCCTATGTCGTGCGCGGCCAGGCGACCGGCGTCGTCGGCGGGCTGGAAAACGGCCACGAGACCGCGGTGATGTTCTCCTCGCCCGATTACAACGCAAAGATCGCCGATCAGAGCGGCCAGTCGCTGCCCTATACGCGCACCGGCCCCTATGCCGTGATCCCGGGCGTGCAATCGCATATCGTAATATCCAACCCCGACAACGGCGCCTCGACCCACCTCGACCATCTCGGCGGCGCGGCCTCAGCCTCGGTCCGGTCGGACAATGTCGAGGAGCCGCTGCCGGTGACGGGGCCGGGACGGTAAGGCGGGATGTGAGCGGCATCGGTCGGGCGCGGTTGGAGTTTCCGGTTACGATCCGAAGCCGTCCTCATCGCCCGCAGATTTCTCCCACAGTGCATTCGTCGACCGATCCCGATCCTCCATCGAGCCGGAACCGAAGCGGCTGAAAAACATGTTGACAAAATGTTTGTTTTATGTTCCTCATATTACCTATGACCTGCGCGCCCCCGAACCCCACCGGAAACCAGCCGCCGCGCTATCCCCGCTGTTCGCGGGAGGGGAACGGTGTCCGCGGTAGTTCGGCGGTGTTCGAATTTGTGTTTGAATAACAGCATACTAAGTCGCAACCGTTCTAGCTTGTCCGCCCCTTACCGGCACCGTATATTGGACCGGTATTGGACTCGCAGGAGGGTGCCATGCCGCGCCATGTTCGAGAGGCAAATCTATCGACCCGAGAAGCCCGGACGCGATTGACCATCGCCAAGAAACCCTACTACCGCGCGCTCGACGAGGGACTTCATCTTGGGTACCGCAAGAGCCAGTCCGGCACTGCCTGGGTCGTCCGCTGGTACAAGGGCGAAGGCGCCTATCAGACGGAGAATCTGGATGGCCGGCCGGATGACGTGCTGACAGCGGATGGCGCCACCGTCCTGAACTGGAGCCAGGCGCAAGGCGCAGCGCGAACCTTCTTCGAGCGCAAGCAGCGGGCGGC
>Ga0181519_10000975_pt1 | contig 25162 bp, 15 predicted proteins | sample PEATcosm2014_Bin_26_FD_121102 | JGI IMG/M metagenome (GOLD analysis project Ga0181519, IMG submission 121102) | Peatland microbial communities from MTU Mesocosm Facility, Houghton, MI, USA - PEATcosm2014_Bin02_10_metaG | ecosystem: Environmental > Terrestrial > Soil > Wetlands > Peat | place...
CGCACAGCACTCGGCCATCGGAATCCTCAACAACGTGCGCGAGGAGAACCTTGCGTTTCTGTCCTTTACCCGCCACTTCCTGGCCCACGGATTGGCCGTGCCGCAGATCTACGCCGAGGCTGCCACGGGCACCGCGTATCTGGAAGAGGACCTGGGCGACACCACGCTGTATCAGTACCTTACGGCCCACCGCCACGGCCCGGAACTGGCGCCGCAGGTGCTCGTGGCCTACCGCAGAGTCGTCGAGGAGTTGCCGCGCTTTCAGGTGGAAGCCGCTCGCGGCATTGACTACTCGCTCTGCTATCCCCGCGCCGCCTTTGACGCGCAATCCATCCACTGGGACCTGAACTACTTCAAGTACTACTTCCTCAAGCTGGCCGGAGCGGAGTTCCACGAGCAGGCGCTGGAGGAGGATTTCGCGCGGCTCACCTCGCGGCTGCTCAGCGCCGGGCAGGAGTGCTTCCTCTACCGTGACTTCCAGTCGCGCAACGTCATGCTTCGTGAGGGCCGTCCATACTTCCTCGACTACCAGGGCGGACGCCGCGGCGCTCCGCACTACGACATCGCCTCGCTCCTGTTTGACGCCAAGGCCGACCTGCCGCCCACCGTGCGGGATGAACTGCTGGGGCAGTATCTTGAGGCACTTGCACGCCACATGAAGGTGGATCGAGGACGCTTCCTGGCCGACTATCCCGCATGGGTCCTGGTGCGCATCCTGCAAGCCCTGGGCGCCTACGGCTATCGCGGCTTCTACGAGCGCAAAACGCATTTCTTACAATCTGTGCCGTATGCGCTCCATAACCTGCGCTGGCTGTGGCAAAGCTCCGGGCTGGCCACGGAGCTGCCCGCGCTGGCCGAAGCCTGCGCGCAGTTGACGAGCGACGCAAAGATCGCCGAGTTCCGTGTTGCGGCATCTGAGGCGGGCGTTGTGGGCCAGTCCGCCGCGCAGTCTATTGTTGCGCAGGCGGATTCTTCTCGCAGCGAGCTCGCTAAACCAGAGGACCCGCTCACCGTCATCGTCACCAGCTTCAGCTTCCACCATGGCCCGGTGGCCGATGAGAGCGGCCACGGCGGCGGTTACACGTTTGACGCGCGCGGCCTGCCCAATCCCGGTCGCGAAGCGCGCTTCAAGTCCCTCACCGGGCGGGACGCGGAGGTTGCCACCTACCTTGAGCAGCAGTCCACCGTCGCGGAATTTCTCCAGCACGCGCTGGCACTGGTTGAAATCAGCGTGGCCGAATATCGCCGTCGCGGCTTTGCGCGGCTGATGGTCAGTTACGGATGCACCGGTGGGCAGCATCGCTCGGTCTACCTGGCGGAGCAGACGGCGCGGCAGTTGCGTGCGCGTGGCGTGCGCGTGGAGTTGCAGCATCGCGAGCAGGAGCGCTGGCTGCGATGAAGGCCATGGTGCTGGCTGCCGGGCTGGGCACGCGCCTGCGTCCGCTCACGCTGGAGCGCCCCAAGGCACTGGTCACCCTGGGTGGGCGCACGCTGCTGGAGATCACTTTACGCAGGCTGGCCGCAGTGGGCGTCACTGAGGTCATCGTCAACACGCATCATTTTGCCGAACAGGTCGAGCAGTACCTCGCCGCGAACTCCGCCATGCTCTCCGGGCTTGGGCTGCGGGTTGCGATCTCCTTCGAGGCGGAGATTCTCGACACCGGTGGCGGACTCAAGCGGGCCGCACATTTCTTTTTGCATGGGGCAGATGTTGACGCAGAGAAGAGCGCCGAGCCATTCCTCGTACACAACGTGGACGTCCTCAGCGCGATTGATCTGACCGCCATGCTGCGGGCTCACCGTGCGAGCGGAGCGCTGGCCACGCTGGCCGTGGAGCGCCGCGCCGGTACACGCCAACTGCTGTTTGACGATGCAGGGCAACTCTGCGGCCGCCACACCGCTGGCCAGCCGGAGGAGTTGTTTCGCCCCGCGGCCACCACGCACCCGTTGGCTTTCTGTGGCATTCACGTGATTTCGCCGGCCATCTTCGCGCGCCTGAATCAAGACGCCGCTGAAGGCGCCGTGTTTCCCATCATTCCCGCATACTTGCGATTGGCCGCCGAGGGGGCGCCGATCATGGCCTACCGGGCCAAGGGCGTCTACTGGCGAGATCTGGGAACCATCGCGTCGCTCGCGCAGGCGGAGGATGATCTTCGCCGCGGAGTAATCGCATAGCGGCGCTGGCGGAAGCCGCAGAGTACAATCTCCCGGTGCGCGTCGCAGCCATCCTCCACCCTTACCGCAGCGGTCAACTGGTCGAGCCCTTCCGGGACGAGCGCGCCAACATCTTCCGCGGCAACGCCCTGGAGCCCAACGACCTGCCCGACGCAGCGCTCATCTTTGGCGGCGATGGCGCGGTGCACCGCGTGCTGCCCGCCCTGGCCAATTCGTCCACGCCCATGCTGCCCGTCCCCTGCGGCAGCGCCAACGATTTTGCACACTGCCTGAGAATCCGCAACGTGGCCACGGCTCGGCAGGCATGGAAGAAATATCTTGAAGGGCATCGCAACGTGCGTGTGCTGGACCTTGGACTGATCCGTCCGATGGCGCAAGTCGCAGCCGAGGAGATGGAGGATGTGCCAACGCGCACTTTTGCCGACTCTGAGGGCCGCTTCGCACGTCCGGAAGGATTGCTTGGTCCGGAGATTATGCGCCGCAATCTGCACCAGGCCGAGGCCAACGCCGAGCAGGGAAGCCAGTTGTATTTTGCCGGCATTGCGGGCCTGGGACTGGACGCGGAGACCAATCGTGTGGCCGACCGCATGCCTGGACTGGTGCGCCGCTACGGTGGATACATGGTGGCCGCGCTGCGTGCCCTGTCCACTTACCGCGCGCCACAGGTGCGCATGATTTGTTACGACGGCGCGGGCCGGGAGACGGTTCTGGAAGGACCGACGCTGTTTGCCGCCATCGGCAGCGCGCCCGTCTACGGCAGCGGCATTCGCATGTTGCCCCGCGCGCAAATGGACGATGGTGAACTGGACCTGTGCTGGGTACCCATGCTGCCCATCGCGAAAATTCTGCGCCACATTTTGAAGATCTACTCCGGCCGCCACGTCGAGGTGCCGGAGGTCCGCTACGAGAGGACGGTGCAGGTATTTGTAGAAAGCGACGAGCCGCTTGCCATCTGGGCCGATGGCGAGCGCCTGTGCCAGACGCCGGCGGAGATCACGGTGGTGCCCGGGGCGCTGCGCGTCATCGTCCCCTAAACTCAGGTCTCCTAAGTGCAGGTTCCGTAAGAGCAGGCCCCGTAAGAGCAATCCCTTCATGTATTTCAGCTTCCGGCGGCGATTCCAGCTTGCGGAATTCCTCCTGGCGCACCGGGGTTCTTCTTTGGTTTGATTGCCAAATCGTTTTTCTCAAGCAATGGCTGCTTGCGCCGATTTATACTTGAGAGGCACAGGTATGCCCACACCTCCGTATCAGCAGAAGGCTCCCCCGACCAAGCCCGACGAGCGGCATGAGATCATGCCCACTCTGTTCGGCGATGGCTACGGACTCTATGAGGTCCGCAAGGAGTCGTTCGTTGCCTCCTTCGTCATCAACACGGTCATTCTCGCCCTGCTCATCTGGCTGGGCACTTGGACAGCGACGCACGCGCCTGAGATTAAGAAAGTCGTCACCGGCGAGTCCGTGGACATCAGCCCCTACATCATGGAGAAGTCTAAGACGGTGGCGGGCGGCGGTGGTGGCGGCGGTTCGCATGACGTGAATCCGGCCAGCAAAGGAGCGCTGCCCAAGTTCAGCAAGGAGCAATTCGCTCCGCCCTCGGTAACTCCGCCGGATCAGGCCAAGCTGACGGTGGCGCCCACGGTGGTTGTTCCGCCGGAGATCAAGATGGCGCAGGGTCCGGTGATTGGCGATCCGCTGGGCAAACTCAACAGCATCCCCTCGAATGGCGTCGGCATTGGCGGCGGTATTGGCAGCGGCAGTGGCGGCGGCGTAGGCAGTGGTCATGGTCCCGGCGTCGGCCCCGGACACGGTGGCGGCATCGGCGGTGGCGCCTATCACGTCGGCGGAGGCGTCAGCGCACCGCACGTACTCTTCAAACCTATACCTGAGTTTAGTGACGAAGCCCGCAGGAACAAGTATCAGGGCAAGGTTATATTGCGTGGCGTTGTTGGCGTGGATGGCCGCCTACACGAAGTATCGGTAGTTCACTCCTTAGGCATGGGATTGGATGAGGAGGCTCTCAAATCCGTGCCTGAATACCGGTTTGAGCCGGGCAGGAAAGATGGCGCCCCGGTCCCCGTGGAAGTCTTCCTGGAAATCAACTTCAGCCTCTACTAGGTTTTCGGACAGAAATGATCGCGGCGCGGAGAGAATCCGCGCCGTTTGCTTTTGCCGCGATGTCGAATGGAAAACCGACTTACCCGCTAATACTTACTTCTTCGCGCGGCCGGGCAACACACGGCGGCCTTCGACGCGGTAGTCGCCGCTGGCGATGAGGGCGATGGCTTCGCTGTAGGCGATGTGCTCCTGCTTCAGGATGCGATCGGCCAGCGAGTGCTCGTCATCGTCGGGCAGCACAGGAACCTGCTTCTGCAGGATGATGGTGCCGTGGTCGAGGTGCTCATCCACAAAGTGGACGGTGCAGCCGCTGACCTGCACGCCGTAGTCGAGGGCCTGGCGCTGCGCCTCTAATCCCGGAAAAGATGGCAGCAGCGAAGGGTGGATGTTGAGGATCGCTCCCGGAAACTGCTGCACAAACCACGGCGAAAGCAGCCGCAGGTAGCCGGCCAGGATGATGAGTTCGGCTCCGGCCTCGCGCAGGGTGGTAACCACCTGCTGGTCGTGCTCTTCACGTTTGCGGCCTTTGCTGGGCAGGATCAAGGTCTTCAGGCCGAGGGCATCGGCGCTGGCAATGCCGGCGGCGTCCGCGCGGTTGCTGATAACGATGGCGATCTTCGCCTTGAGGCGGCCAAGGCGAATGTTTTCCGCGATGGCCAGGAAGTTGGAACCGCGTCCGGAGAGAAGGATGCCAAGTCGTTTCATGTTCCTTCTGAGTATATCGCGGTGGGGAAAGTGTGATGCGTTTCGCTAAAGCTCAGTTGGCGTGCTTCAGCCGGTAAATCGCGACCTCGGTGTTGTGATAGATGGGTGGCCCGTCGGTGGCGGAAAGCAAAGCCCGCGCCAGCCACTGTTGATTCTCGTCGAGCGGCCCGGCCAGGTAGAGATAATCGGCACCAGCCTTTTGCATACGCTCGGCGGCCACACGCGGCGAGCCTGCCATCTCCAGATCCGCCTCGGCGCGTACGGCGCGCTCAAAGGCGCGGTCGGGCAGCCACTCCTGCCCCTGCACGGTGTTCACCGCGTGGCGCCGTGCAAAGTAGGGGAACCACTCGGAGACCATGTCCACCGGCCAGGCGCCGAAGCGCTGATTGAAGACGAAGAAGCGCGCCTCGGGCGGAGTCAAGTTTTGCGCGGCCTGCATGGCATCCAGTTCGGCGGGGCTCAGTTGCGCGCGCGCGTTGTCGTGCAGGTCGGTCAGCCGGTCACTGCTCACGGAAGGCATTCCGCCCAGCAGCAGGGCCATCCCCAGGGCCACGATTGCCACCAGCGACTGCTGGCGGTGTTGAGCCCCGAGCCAGCGGCGGCTGCGCACCACCAAGACCACCAGCGCGTTGGCAAACCACACCATGCAGATGCCGCCGACCATCGGTCCATAGTGTGTTGGGCTGCGCCGCATGACGAACGGGATGATGGCCAGCCACACCAGGTAAGGGAAGCGCGTGACCACGGCAATGGCCATGGCCGCCACAAGCAGCACAAACATGGATGGGCTGGTGTACTGGTAGCTTCCGCCGGAGTGCGCCGCGTTGCGCAGCGGATCGAAGCCTACATGCAGCCACACCCATGCCAGCCAGGGCAGCACCGCCAGCACGGCCACCGCGCCGGCCAGCAGTAGCCGACGCAGGTTGGCCACGCGACAGGGCTCCAACAGGCTTAGCATGCCCAGCGAGAGCGCGGCAAAGACTCCGCCCTCAAGGTGAAACAGTGCCGCCAGCCCCGCCCACAGGCCGCTCACGGCTGCCAGCCTCCAACTGTTGCGCCGCGTGGCGCGTAGAAAAAAGAGAATGGCCACGGCCGCGCAGGCCGCGCCCGGAGCACGGGTCAGTCCGCCGCCCATGGTCAGCCACTCCGCGCTGCGACCCATGACGGCGTAGCAGCAGGCGGCCACCGAGGCATAAAAGTGCGAGGGGTAAATCTCCCGGGCCACAAAGTAGATGAGCAGCACGTTGGCCAGGTTGATGACAAGCGGCAGCCAGGTCAAGACGCTGACCGCAGTTTGCCCCGGCAGAAGAGTGCACAACGCTCCCAGATAAAAGCCCAGCGGCGGATAGGAGAGCGGAATGTGCAGGAAGTTATAAGTGGTCTGGGTGGGCAAGGCGAAGTGCGCGGCGCGCAGGTTATCCAACACCTCGGCGAACATGCCGCCATCATTCAGTGGGAAGAGCCGCCCATGGTAGTAGGGCAGCCGCACCAGCAGGGCCAGGGCCAGCAGGAAGCACAGGGTAGCCAGCACGCGAGCTCGCGGGGTTTGGTTGTCATCCCCGGGATTGCCAGCGGCCGCAAAGGGCGCCGCCAGGCGGGAGAGGAACTCCTTTGCCGGAGAGGCTGCCGACGGTACCTCCGTGGACTTCTGATCGCTCATCGCTTGATTACACCGGAAGTGACGCCGGCAGGCAAGGTGCGGGGAAGCATCGTAGTCAACCCGTGTGGATGGTAAAAAGCTGCGGCGCACGGGCCCTGCGCTATACACTAACGGCGGGAGAATATGTTCCGAATGAGCGACTGCCAACTCAGCGTCGTGGTGCCCTGCTACAACGAGCAGGAGGTGCTTGCCGCCTGCCATGGCGAACTGACGCGCGTGCTGTCCACGGTTGGGGCCGGCAAGGTTGAAAGCTACGAGATCGTCTACGTCAACGACGGCTCAAAGGATTCGACCGGCGATCTGCTGCGCGCGCTCTACGAATCCGACCCCCATGTGAAGGTCGTTGACCTGGCCCGCAACTTCGGACATCAGCGCGCCGTCAGCGCCGGTCTGGAATACGCCAGCGGACAGGCCGTGGCCATCATGGACGCCGACCTGCAGGATCCGCCCGAGGTGCTGCTCCAGATGTTCGATCTCTGGCTGCAGGGCAACGAAGTCATCTACGGCGTGCGCGACACGCGTCAGGGCGAGACCTGGTTCAAGCTGGCCACCGCGCGCTGGTTCTACCGCCTGCTCAACAGCCTCAGCGAGCGCCCCATTCCGGAAGATGCCGGTGACTTCCGTCTGCTGGACCGCCGCGCCGTGAACGCCCTTTTGCAGATGAAAGAGCAACATCGCCTGCTGCGTGCCATGTCCAGCTGGATTGGTTTCCGCCAGCATCCGCTGCGCTATGAGCGCGCCTCGCGCGCGGCCGGCGAGACGAAGTATCCGCTGCGCCGCATGATAGCCCTCGCACTGGATGGCGTGCTCAGCTTCTCCGTGGTTCCGTTGCGCGTGGTCAGCGTCATGGGCCTGGCAGCCGCATTGATTGCGGGCCTGGGAATTCTCTACGCCCTGGTGCTGCGCCTCTTCACCCGCATATGGGTGCCGGGCTGGACGCTGCTGTTCATCGCCATGCTCTTCCTTGGCGGCGTGCAGATGCTCAGTCTCGGCATCGTCGGCGAATACATCGGCCGCATCTACACGGAGGTCAAGCAGCGCCCGCTCTACCTGGTGCGCGAAGTGCTCTCCCACTCATCTACCTCTGCCGTTGACCATGCCCGGCGATAACCCAACGGTGGATGTCGCCATCGCCGGTGCGGGCTTTACCGGCCTTGCGGCGGCTCTCGAGCTTGCACGCCGCGGATTGCGAGTGGTCGTCGTCGAGAAAGACCCTGAGGCCGGCGGCCTGGCCGGAAGTTTTCGCGTCGCCGACAAGGGCGGCGAGGGCCAGGAACGCCTGGAGCGCTTCTATCACCACTGGTTCGCCTCCGATACGGATATTCTCGAACTCATCCGTAGCCTCGGACTGGAATCCGAAGTACTGCAACGCCCGACGCGCACCGGAATGTACTACGCGCACCGCTTCTTCCGTCTCAGCACGCCGCTCGATGTCCTGCGCTTTCCTGCACTCGGGCTACTCGATCGCCTGCGCCTTGGATGGGTGGCCTTGGCCGCGCGTCGCGTAAAAGACTGGCACCAGTTGGAGTCGGTGACGGCGCGCGAATGGCTTCTGGAGCATTGCGGCCCGCGCGTCTACAAGGTCGTGTGGGAACCGCTGCTGGTGGGCAAGTTCGGACGCCAGGCCGATCAGGTCAGCGCCGTCTGGATCTGGAACAAGCTCAAGCTGCGCGGAGGCAGTCGCGGGTCAGGTGGGCAGGAGGTTCTCAGCTACTATCGCGGAGGCTTTGCCGCCCTGGTAGATGCCATGATCGCCGAGATTCGCCGCCTGGGTGGCGAGGTGCGGCTGGACTGTGCCGTGCACAAGGTTCTCGCCGAAAATGGCGTGGCCGTCGGCTTGGCCACCGAGGAGGGAGATATCCTGGCGCGCCGCGTCCTGCTGACCACGCCGCTGCCAATCGCCTCCGATCTGCTGGAAGGCCAGTGCAGCGCGCTTTACCTGGCACGCCTGCGTGACATGCAGTATCTCTCTAACGTCTGCATTGTGCTGGAGCTATCCGAGAGCCTGTCGAGCATCTACTGGCTCAACGTCAACGATCCCGGCTTTCCGTTTGTCGCCGTCATTGAGCACACCAACTTTGAGCCCACCGCCAGCTACGGCGGACGCCACATCGTTTATCTCTCCAAGTACCTGCCGCGCGAGGAACACCTCTACCAGATGAGCGACGAGGAGGCGGTGGACTTTGCCGTGGCGGCCCTTAAGCGTATGTTCCCGAAGTTCGAGCGCCAGTGGCTAACGCGCAGCTGGGTGTGGCGGGCGGATTATTCGCAGCCCATCGTCGGACTGCACCACAGCCAGAAGATTCCGCCATTTGAAGCGGAGCTGAAAGGCCTTTACGTGGCTGCCATGGGGCAGGTCTATCCCGAGGACCGCGGTACCAACTACGCGGTGCGCAACGGCAAACTGGCGGCGGAGAAGATCGCGGCGGGGCTGGGCAAGTAGTTCTCACGGTTTCACGCGCAAAACAAAATCGCGGACGGCCTGTTCGGCGCGTCCGCGATTTTTCGCGTTGGAACATTCGTATGAAAACTTAGCTGTACTGCACCTTGCGGTCGCCCTTTACGGTGCGGCCTATGACGTAGCCCTTTTCGCCGGCGCGGTCCAGGATGCCCTGCACCTTCTTGAACTTCTTGGCCGGCACCACCAGGATCATGCCGATGCCCATGTTGAAGGTGCGCATCATCTCCGCCTGCTCAATGGAGCCGATCTTCTGCAGGTGTTCAAAGATGGGCAGCACGGGCCAGCTTCCCAGCTCGACCACGGCGCCGATGCCCTTGGGCAGCACGCGCGGCAGGTTTTCCGTGATGCCGCCGCCGGTAATGTGAGCCATGGCGCTGACGGCTTCGCCATCCACCACGCGGCGCACCACGGGCCAGTAGCTCTTGTGCTGCTTCATCAACTCGCTGCCCACTTTGCCCTTCATCTCGTTGACGTAGGTGTCAGGCGTGTAGCCGGCCACCTCGAACATCAGCTTGCGGGCCAGGGAGTAGCCGTTGGTGTGCAGTCCGGTGGAAGGCAGGCCGACGAGCACGTCGCCCACCTGCACGTCTTTACCGGTCAAAATCTTTTCGCGCTCCACGGCGCCGACGATGAAGCCCGCCAGGTCGTATTCGCCCTCGGGGTAGAAGCCCGGCATCTCGGCCGTCTCGCCGCCAATCAGGGCGCAGCCGTTGTGCTTGCAGGCCTCGGCCAGTCCGCTGATGACCTTCTCGGCGATCTCCAGCTCGAGCTTGCCCACCGCCAGGTAGTCCATGAAGAACAGAGGCGTGGCGCCCTGTACGGCAATGTCGTTGACGCAGTGGTTTACCAGGTCTCCGCCGACGGTGTGGTGCACACCCATCTGGAAGGCCAGCTTGAGCTTGGTGCCCACGCCGTCCACGCTGCTGACCAGCACGGGGTCCTTGAACTTGCGCTTGTCCACCTGGAAGAGGCCGCCGAAGCCGCCAATTTCGCTGAGGACACATTTGTTGAAGGTGCGATGCGCCAGGTACTTAATGCGCTGCTTGGTGCGATTTCCCTGCTCAATGTCAACGCCTGCATCAGCGTAGGTCAGGCTCTTCTTGTTAGATGGCTCAGCCAAAGTCGTCTCGTCCGTGTGGGGATTTTCGGGGGTTCCGGGCTCTTTGATTGTAGCATTCAGGGCGGGTGCGGCGCGCCGAATGTAGCCTAAAATGTAGGGCAGCCGTAAGCGACAAATGCGCTGACCGTGCCGGTCGTCACCGAAGGTCACCGACCTTGGGCAGTTGCCTCCTCCGCCGATGAATCCCATACTGGGTTTGACAGCGGTTCTTTTACCGGGATAAGGGATGGCATGGGGCTCCTCGACTGGCTTTTTGTTCTTTTTGGCGTAATGGTGGCCTTTGCAGGCCTTTGGATGCGTCGCAGACCCGGACAGGTATTTGCCCTGGCTGGTGCCAGCCCCATGCAGGCCCCGAAGCTGCTGGCGCAGGTCAGCCGCCTGGGCGCGAGCTTTCTGCTGATGGGCAGCTTTTTTGCCGTCCAGATGGCCGCCGACCTGGCCCACCAGCCCTGGTGGATTGGCTCCGTGGGCGGCCTGGCCGTGGCCCTGCTGGCCACCGGAGGCTCCTCCTACCGCTCCAAGGCGCAGCGCGCCCAGAACGCAGCAGCCCAGGCCCTGGAGGCCCGCTAAACGCAGGAATTCAACCGTTTCCCAGCCCCGCCCCGCAGCGGGGCTTTTCCATTTCTGCCCCCGCGGCATGGTGGAAATTTGCCGCCCTAACTTGGCGGAAATTCACCCTTTATAGGCACCCCACGGCGTATGATTTTCGGTTGGCAATCATCAGGTCGAAAAGGTGAACTCGTATGGCCCCCATCGGCAAAATTCCGGTCAAGAACGTCAGCCCCTCGCATGACGTACTGCGCGCCGACCGTCATCCTCTGGACCCCATCTTCAAACCCACCAGCGTAGCCCTCATCGGAGCCAGTGAACGCGCCGGCAGCGTGGGCCGCACCGTGCTGTGGAACCTGATCAGCAGCCCCTTTGGCGGCACCATCTACCCGGTCAACCCCAAGCGCTCAAACGTGCTCGGCATCCGCACTTATCCGTCGCTGCAGGAGCTGCCGGAGGTTCCCGACCTGGTCGTGCTCTGCACCCCGGCGGACGGCGTTCCGGCCCTGCTCAAGGAGAGTGTCGAGCTTGGAATTCCCGGCGGCATCGTCATCTCCGCCGGTTTCAAGGAGACGGGTGCCAAAGGCGTCGAGCTGGAAACGGAGATCATGCAGACCATCCGTGGCCGCATGCGCATCATCGGCCCAAACTGCCTGGGGGTCATGAATCCCGTGCTCGGGCTGAACGCCACCTTTGCCAACAGCATGGCCCGGCCCGGCAACGTGGCCTTCATCAGCCAGAGCGGCGCCCTGTGCACGGCCGTGCTGGACTGGAGCATGCGTCCAAACGTCGGCTTCAGCGGCTTCGTCTCCATTGGCTCCATGCTGGACGTCAACTGCGGCGACCCGATTGATTACTACGGCAACGACACGAAAACCTCTTCCATCGTCATTTACATGGAGAGCATTGGCGACGCCAGCTCGTTCCTCTCCTCCGCCCGCGAAGTCTCGCTGACCAAGCCGATCATCGTCATCAAGGCCGGACGCACGGCTGCGGCAGCCAAGGCCGCGGCCAGCCACACCGGCTCGCTCACCGGCAGTGACGACGTGCTGGAAGCGGCTTTCCGCCGCGTCGGCGTGCTGCGGGTCAACTCCATTGCAGAAATCTTCTACATGACGGAGGTGCTCAGCAAGCAGCCCCGGCCGCGCGGCAACCGCCTCTGCATCGTCACCAACGCCGGAGGCCCCGGCGTGCTGGCCACCGACGCGCTCATCCAGGGCGGCGGCGAACTGGCAGAGATCAGCGCCGAAAGCCTGAAGGCCTTCAACGAGTTTCTTCCCGACGCCTGGAGCCACAACAATCCCGTGGACATCCTGGGCGACGCCGAGCCTGAACGCTACGCCAAGAGCCTGCAAGTGGCCGCCAAAGATCCCAACATTGATGGAATGCTGGTCATCATGACACCGCAGGGCATGACCAACCCCACAAAAATTGCCGATGAACTGAAGCCCTACGGCAAGGGCCTGGGCAAGCCCGTGCTGGCCAGTTGGATGGGCGGCGAATCGGTGGCCGCAGGCGAGGCCATCCTGAACAAGGCAGGCATCCCGAGCTTCTACTATCCAGATACGGCCGTGCGCGCCTTTAACTACATGTGGCGCTACAGCTACAACCTGAAGGGCCTGTATGAGACGCCTTCGCTGAACTCGACGGCCTACCAACCCGATCGCCCGCGCGCCCACCAGATTCTTACCAGCGTGCGCGGTTCGGGGCGCACCATCCTCACCGAGTACGAGTCGAAGAAGCTGCTGGAATCCTACGGAATCCCCAGCATCCCCACCGAGATTGCCACCAGCGAGGCCGAAGCCGAGAAGGCTGCGACGGCCATCGGCTACCCGGTGGTGCTCAAGCTGCACTCCTACACCATCACGCACAAGACGGACGTGGGCGGCGTGGTGTTGAACCTTCCCGACGCGTCCAGCGTGCGCCGGGCCTTTACGCAGATTCGCGAGTCGGTGGAGGCGAAGGCCGGCCCGGGTCACTTTCAGGGCGTCACCGTGCAGCCCTTTGCCAAGCAGTCGGATGGCTATGAGCTGATTCTTGGCTCGTCGCTCGATCCCCAGTTCGGCCCCGTGCTGCTGTTCGGCACCGGCGGCCAGCTGGTCGAGGTCTTCGAAGACCGCTCGCTGGCCTTGCCGCCGCTGAACACCACGCTCGCCCGCCGCATGATGGAGCAGACACGCATCTACAAGGCGTTGAAGGGCGTGCGCGGGCGCAAGTCGGTGGACATGGCGGCCCTGGAAGAGCTGCTGGTGCGCTTCAGCAACCTGGTCATTGAGAACCCGGCGATCAAGGAAATTGACATCAATCCCGTGCTGGCCTCGCCCGAGCAGTTGATCGCCCTGGACGCCCGCGTGCTGGTGCACGACGCTTCCATCCCGGACGATCAGCTTCCGCACTCCGCCATACGCCCCTACCCGGTGAAGTACGTGGAGAGCTGGAAGATGAAGGGTGGCGAGGATGTGATGATCCGCCCTATCCGTCCGGAGGACGAGCCGGCGTTGATCGAGTTCCACAAGAAGCTCAGCGAACGCTCGGTGTATCTGCGCTACTTTCAGCCGCTCAAACTGACGCAGCGCACGGCGCACGAGCGGCTCACTCGCATCTGCTTTATTGACTACGACCGCGAGATGGCATTGGTGGCCGAGCGCAAGAAGCCCGATGGTTCGCCGGACATCATCGCCGTCGGCCGCCTCAGCCAGATTCATGGCCGTCCGGAGGCCGAATTGGCCGCCCTGGTGCAGGACGAGCTGCAGGCGCAGGGACTTGGCGCTGAGCTTTACCGCCGCCTGATTGTGGTGGCGCGCGACCAGAAGCTGCAGAAGGTACACTCCAACATGCTGGGAGAGAACAAGGAAATGCAGTCACTGTGCCGCAAGCTGGGCTTCCACCTGAGCGCGCCGGATCTGGAAGACAACCTGGTGCTGGCCGAGCTGACCTTGTAGGCCGTCGGCGATTGCGCGTCAAGAAGGCACCCCTTGCAGGGTGCCTTCGCGTTATGCTCATCCTTTACTTCTTTGGAGGCCGCAGCGTGTATCGCCAAGCCAGATTTGTGATCGTTCTCAGCAGCCTGCTGGCGCTGGCCGCAAGCGGCTTCGCGCAGACCGGTGTTGGAGCGGAAATGGATGTTGCGGTGCGCATGGCTCCTGCCGCGCAAACCGCGGCCGTCGCGAAGCCCCTTGGCCGTCCGCGCATCGTGCTGGCCCTTAGCGGCGGAGCCAACCTGGGCCTGGCGCACATCGGCGTGTTGCGCTACTGCGAGGAGCATCACATCCCGGTAGACGGCATTGCCGGCAGCAGCATGGGAGCCCTCATCGGCGCTCTGTATGCCACAGGCCATTCGCCGCAGGAGATTGAGCAACTGATGGGCGGTGCGGAGTGGCGCGACGCCACCCGCATCACCGACGCCTACACCGTGCTGCCGGAGGCCGAACGCCTGGCGCGCGCCACCTCGGCCAGCGAACTGGAACTGCACCTGGGCCAGCACGGCGCACTGACGGCCGGGCTCAGCACGGGCACGGCTTTTGATCTGTTTGTTTCCCACAACATGCTGGCCTACTCCGCAGTGCAGAGCTTCGCCGAGTTGCCCACGCCATTCAGCGCCGTCGCCACCGACCTTCGCACCGGACTCTCCGTCACCCTCGACGGCGGCAACCTTTCGCGCGCCGTGCGCGCCAGCGTGGCCATTCCCGGGCTGATCGCCCCGGTGGAAGACCATGGCCGCGTACTGGTGGATGGAGGGCTGGTGGACAATCTGCCGACGGACGTTGCCCGCGCCATGGGCGGAGACATCGTGATCGGCGTGTACTTTGCGCTGCCCGTGCCCAACCCGGAGCGGCTGCGCTCGCTGCCCAACGTGGCCGAGCAATCCATCAGTGTGACCATCGCCTACAACGAGCGCGAGCACCTAAGCATGGCCGACCTTCTGCTCGTCCCGTCCCTCACCGGCCTGGGCGGACTGGACCCCGCGCACACGCACGAGTTGGCCGAGCGCGGCTACCAGGCGGCGCAGCAGAAAGAGCGCTTCCTGGCCACACTCGCCCTGAACGATGCCGACTGGGCCGCCTACGTGGCGGCAAGGCAGTCGCGTTTGCTGCCCGCGCCTCCGGCTGTACTGCGCGCCGGACCTTCTGCGCCGGGTGCGGTGGCAAACCCCTCGCTGGCGGAGGCCGTGGAGCGCGCCGTGCCGACTGGTGTGCTGCTGACCTCGGAGCAGTTGAGCCAGCGGCTGCAGGAGCTGGCCGCCGCCGAAGGACTGCCCGGCGTTTTCTACCGCCTGGGCGTGGCGCCAGGGGATGGCCTGCAGGCTTCGTCATCGCAATCAACCAGCGTGCAAACCTCTTCCACATCTGTCCTGGCCGAGCCCCGCACCGGAGGCCAGTGGCGCGTGCGTCCCTCGGTAGACTTTGCCACCGCCAACGGCGAGAGTGCTCACGGAGGCGTCACGGCAGCGGTCACCTATCTACCGGCCAATGACTACGCCTCGCGCATGCGCCTTTCGGCCACGGCTGGTTACAGTCCGGGCCTCAGCGCCGCCTGGGAGCACGACTTTGCCCGCGGCTGGTTCTGGTCGCCCGCGCTGGAGGTTCAGCGCACGAACAGCGAAACCTATCTTGGCGGCTCGCAGCAGACGCACTGGCAGGATGTGTACTCCGCCGCCTTCGACGTGGGCTACGCGCCGACTCCGCGCTGGCGCGTGCGAGCGGGCATGGAAGCTGGGTATGAGCGTCTGCAGTTCTTTGCGCTCTCCGCGGCGCCGGTGCCTGGCAATGGAGCCTTTGTTGCGCCGCGCCTGCGCCTGGAGCGCATCACCCTCGACGATCCAATCCTGCCCACGCGCGGAGCGCTCATCACGGCCTCGCTCGGCGGCCGTTACCGGCAGTCGGATGGCAGCCTCACGCCGTTGGGGCAGTTCATGGTGGAAGAGCACTACACGCTGGCGCATGGCGTGGTGACCGCGCAGTTGGCCGCGGCCAGCAACTTTGGAGCCCCGGCGCATTACTACGATCTATTTGCGCTGGGCGGTGAGGGTGATCTGCGTGGCTATCGCTTCCAGCAGTTTCATGCCGCCTCGCTCGCCCGCGCCGAGCTGGCCTACCGGAAGCCGCTAACGGGCATCACCTTCTTCGGACAGCATCCCTGGCTAGGCGCCTGGTATGACGCCGCTGGTCTCCAGCAACCTGGCCAGAGTTGGCAGAGCGAGCAAAGCGGCTCGGTGGGAATGCTGTGGCGCACTCCCCTGGGCCTGCTGACACTTGCCGTGGGCCGCACCGCCGACGGGCAGACGCGCGGCTGGCTACGCGTTGGACGTCCGTAGGTTTTCTTTGGTTGAGTAGACTGCGGGAGTAAGGCTTCTACTTTGCCGGTTCCCGGCAAAGGGAGCGTGCTTCCAGCCACAAGGCGCCCAGGGCGAGCGCGCCGGCAAAGGTATCCAGGGCAATGTCGTGCCAGCTCCCGGTCCGTCCGGAGAGCCGCATCTGGTGCAGTTCATCGGCCGAGGCCACCAGGAAGGTCAGCAGCAGGGCCAGCGCAGCCCAATCCGCACGCCACCACATGCGAAGAACGGCGATGTGACCCTGCTTACGGCGGCGATACTCGTGGCGCAGCCAGTAGGCGCCGCGAAACAGCATCATCCACAGAAAGCAGAGGGTGCCGTAGCCGAGCATGTGCCCAGCCTTGCGCAGCAGGAAGTTCAATACATCCAGGTGAAAATAAGAGAGGTGGATTCCCACAGCCCCCAGCAGCGCGCGCAAAATGTGCGCCGTGTGTCCACTGGCCATCGTGGATGTGGACTCCAGCTTGATCAGCGACAGCATGATCAGCACCGGCAGCCAGTAACGCCAGAACAGCTCGCGAGTATGCCTCAATGGGAGTCCTTTGATTGCCGCGGCCGTTTACTCGGCACGGTAGTTGGGCGCCTCGCGAGTGATGGTGACATCGTGCACGTGGCTCTCTTTCAGTCCCGCGCCGCTGATGCGGATAAAACGCGCGTTCTGCTGCATCTCCTCGATGGTGCCGCAGCCCACGTAGCCCATTCCGCTGCGCAGTCCGCCTACGAGTTGATACACCATCATGGCCACCGTGCCGCGATAGGGCACGCGTCCTTCAATGCCTTCCGGTACCAGCTTGGCCAGGCGGTTGCCTTCCTCGTTGCTGGCGCCATCTCCCGCGCGGCGGCCCTCTTCGGGACCATCCAGGCTCTGGAAGTAGCGCTCGCTCGATCCCTGCGCCATGGCGCCCAGCGATCCCATTCCGCGATAGGCCTTGAAGGTGCGGCCCTGGTACAGGATGGTTTCGCCCGGGCTTTCCTCGGTGCCGGCCAACAGGCTGCCCACCATGACGATGCTGGCGCCGGCGGCGATGGCCTTGCTGATGTCTCCTGAATACTTGACGCCGCCATCGGCGATGATCGGCACGCCGGTATCTCGGGCGGCGCGCGCGGCTTCGGCGATGGCCGTGATCTGCGGCACTCCGGCGCCGGTGACGATGCGCGTGGTACAGATGGAGCCGGGGCCGATGCCGACCTTGACGCCGTCGGCGCCGCAGTCAATCAGCTCGCGGGTGCCTTCGTAGGTGGCCACGTTACCGGCCAGCAGGCTCACCGAGGGCATCGCTTTCTTGATGGCCCTCACGGCCTCCATGACGCGGGTCGAATGGCCGTGTGCACTGTCAATGGCCAGCACATCGCACTTGTTGCGCACCATCTCCTGCGCGCGTTCCAGATAGTCTCCCGTGGCGCCCACTGCGGCGCCTACGCGCAAACGGCCCTGCTCGTCCTTGGCCGCGCTGGGATATTTCAGCTTCTTCTGGATGTCCTTGACCGTGATCAGGCCCTTCAACTCGTAGTGGTCGTCCACCACCAGAAGCTTTTCCACGCGATGCTGGTGCAGGATGTGTTCGGCCTGTTCGAGCGTGGTGCCCACCGGCACGGTGATCAGGTTGTCCTTGGTCATCACCTGGCTGATGGGAATGTCGGTGCGAGTCTCAAAGCGCAGGTCGCGGTTGGTCAGGATGCCCACCAACTTACGGCCCTTGGTCACCGGTACACCGCTGATGCGATAGCGCTGCATCAAATCCAGGGCATCGCTGATCTTGCGCTCGGGTTCAATCGTGATGGGATCCACGATCATGCCGCTCTCCGAGCGCTTCACCTTGTCAATCTCGCCGGCCTGCTCCTCAATGCTCAGGTTGCGGTGGACGATGCCGAGGCCGCCCTGTTGCGCCAGGGCAATGGCCATGCGCGACTCGGTCACCGTGTCCATGGCGGCGCTGATGACTGGGATGTTCAGCCGTATGTAGCGGGTCAGTTGTACCTGGGTGTTTACCTGGGCGGGGACGATGTCGCTTTTTGCGGGCAGCAGCAGTACATCGTCAAAGGTCAGGGCCTCGGGCACGGGAAAATTAATCATGGCAGTGATCCACCGGGTAGGTCATACATCATTGTATGAATTCGGCTGGCGGGGATGCAACCCGTCTCCGGTTGGTGGGGATGCGTTGCCATCCCACTTCCGTGGTGGGCGTGATTGGCAAATATCCTGACGGGAATGCGATTGTGAACGCATTGTGAAACGCGACGACCCGTTTATAGCAGCCATAAAAACTTCCGATTTCCCTTTCCCGGCCGCGACCTTCATGCTGGTTCTACCAAACATGTCGGCAGTTTTCGTGGGCCGGCTTCCTCCAGAGGCCAGATTCACGGGACATTGCTCATGTTCCTCCTGGGCCGGGGCGCGATGACGATCGCGTCTTCCGGCCGTTTTTTTGCATACCCCACACGAATGGCGTTTTCCGGCCGATTTCATGGTTTATTGAGCGATTCATGAGCAAAGCAAAAGCCGTGCGCGGAGCACACGGCTGGCTGCAACTCCTGTTTAGATTGCGCTATTTGGCGGGTAAGGCGTCGCGGCCGTGCGTAGGGTCCTTGTGCAGGACCTTTCGCGAGATATCCGGCCAGAACTCCTGGAAGAGCGAGCCCAGGGCGCCTTCGGCGGTCTGGATCAGGCCATTCGAGATGGTCAGCCCAATGCCGTGATTGCCGGGATAGTACAGGTTCGAGATGCCTCCAGCGGCCAGGTTGCCGAAGATATTGGAGTAGTTCGGCTCCCGCTTGCCGGTATTATCGTGCCTTGCAATAACCGATGTGGAGAGCGAATACAGCGTGCGGTGCATAACGCTGCCGTGGCCCAGGCGGAAGTAACGCGGATCCTGATGCAGCAGGGCCGGTAAGACGCCGTTACCCAGCATCGTGCCGTCAAAGGTGTCCAGGTAGACCACCCCGACGCGCTCCATGTAGCCCTTGGGACCCCAGGAGAAGCCGGTAAGATCATTGTCTGCTTCATGATAGCCAGCCACCAAAAAGGCCGAGGCGATGGTGACCGGGTCGCGCGTGGTGCGGAAGGCCAGACGGATTTTCTGCATGCCGGTCAAGGAAACTGCATCAAAACGGTAGCTGACGTTGAACGACGGCACGAGGCCCAACACGCGCTGTTTTTCCTGCTCGCGGATCTGCTCTTCGGCCTTCTGACGTTTGGACTTTTCGTCGAGCGTTTCGGGCTTGGCCTCGGCAGGCTTGTCGGCGGATTTCTGTGCCGCGCCGGGCGCCTGGGGGGCGTCGGGCAGAGCGTCGAAGTTGACCTTGGAATCGCTATCAATCTTAGTATCAGCAGGTTGCGTCACATCAGAAGGACCCAGACGGGCGCGCAGAACGGGCGCGGCGAGGGAAGAATCCTGAACTGGGGAAGCGTCCAACTGTTGGGCTGCCAACGGCGCGGCCAAGGCGAGGGCCGCGCAAAGGGGCAGCCAGAAGTGCATCATCTTCACAAGAACTCCATTTGTGGCGCCGACGAGACCCCTTCGGCATTAGTCTAAGGGTCATTCTATCGCGCCGCGGCGGGCGTCCGTGTAAATTCACCTCTCCGGGCGGTGGCGCTTTGGTGGAGGGGACTTATCCAAGCTTGGGAAACCGCTGATTTGCCGCGGGGTTGCCGGATTTCAGGCGGCGCCGGCCCCGGCCAACTGTTGTGTTGTGTTCCCCGGGGAAGCAGAGCTATACTTTGATGCGGTAGCTGTGCGGGTTTTTCCTCCCCGTCCCCGGGTCGGACGCGGAGGCGCACACCATGCGGGCTTTGGCCTGCATTCCTGCGGTACCCCCCTGTCCACTTGCGGATTTTGGCGAAGACAGGCAGGCGAAAGGCCTGATAGGGAGACCACGGTTTTTCGCGCCCACCGGAAAAACTCCGGAGGGCTGGCAGATTTGCCCAGGTACGGACGATGTCATTCAGCTTGGATCATGTGCGCGAGATCGCCGAACGGGTGGCGCAGTCGAGCGGGTTGATTTTGTGGGAAGTCGAGATGAAGCGCGCGGGCACCGTCCGCACGCTGCGCATCTTCATTGACCGCCGGCCCGAGGGCATTACCCACGAGGATTGCTCCAAGTTTACCCGCGAGGTGTCCACCATCTTCGACGTGGAAGACGCGGTGCCGGGCGGCCCTTACGTGCTCGAAGTGAGTTCGCCGGGACTGGACCGCAGGCTTTTCAAGCCGGAGCACTTTACCGAGTTCGTGGGCAGCCTGGTGAAGGTCACCACGCGGCAGGCGCGCGAGGGCAGCCGGAACTTCGAGGGCCGGTTGAAGGCCTTTGACGGCCAGCAATTGACGGTGGATTTGGACGAGGTTGGCAGCCGCAAGAAGGCCAAGGCACAGGGGGGCGGAGTGGTGACCATCCCGTTCTCCGAGGTTGAGAAGGCGAACCTGGTACCCGAGTTTTAGCTTCGGCAGTGTTCGTCCCTGGATGGTTTGGCTTCCGGAGCGTTTTTGTTGCAAGTGTTTGTCCCGCGGCCGGTGGCCGCACCGGCCAGCAAGAGCGGCCGGGGGATTGGCACCAGGGCCCAGAGGGGCAAAGTTTACAGGCGGAGCGAACAAGGCTGCCGCGTACGTTAAAGGTGACAGGGTTTATGGCAAGTGAACTGTACAACGTGATCGAGACGCTCAGCCGCGACAAGGGTATTGACCCCGCGGTCGTGGTGGCTGCCGTGGAAGATGCCATGGTGGTGGCCACGCGGAAGTTTTACAAGACGCAGGAGAACCTGCGCGCCGTGCTGGACCGCGAGACCGGCGTCATCCACGCCTACTCGGTGAAGGAGATTCTGCCGAGCGAGGACGACATCGAAGATCCGCAGATTCAGATCTCGCTGGAAGAGGCTCTGAAGATCAGCGAGGACGCGGTGATCGGCGGCGAACTGCTGGAGGAGAAGTCCACTGAGGGGCTGGGGCGCATTGCCGCACAGCTCGCGAAGCAGGTCATCTTCCAGAAGGTTCGCGAGGCAGAGCGCGACACGGTTTACAACGAGTATCACGACCGCGTGAACGAGGTGGTCACGGCCACGGTGAAGCGCGTCGAGGGACCGGACTACATCTTCGACCTGGGCAAGGCCGAAGCGCGCATGGGCCGCAAGGAACAGAGCAAGCTGGAATCGTTCGCCGTTGGCGAGCGCGTGCGCGTGGTGATTACCAAGGTGGAGAAGGCGACCAAGGGACCGGGCGTGATTGTGAGCCGCGCGGCGCCGGAGCTTGTGGTCAACCTCTTCCAGAGCGAAGTGCCGGAGATTTACGACAACACGGTGGTGATCCGTGCGATTGCCCGCGAAGCCGGCGAGCGCACCAAGATTGCCGTGCTGAGCCGCGACAAGGACGTGGATGCCGTGGGCGCCTGCGTCGGCATGAAGGGCATGCGCGTGCAGTCCATCATCCGCGAACTGCGCGGCGAGAAGATTGACATCATCGAGTACCACGAGGATGCGGTGACCTTTGCGGAAAAGGCTCTGCAGCCGGCCAAGGTCAGCCGCGTTTCGATTGTGGACAGCCACGAGAAGCATCTGGAAGTGATCGTGGACGACACGCAGCTTTCACTGGCCATCGGCAAGAAGGGCCAGAACGTGCGCCTGGCGGCCAAGCTGCTGGGCTGGAAGATTGACATCAAGAGCGAGGAAGAGAAGCGCCAGGAGGTCGAACAGCAGATGAATTCGCTGGTCGGCAACCAGACGACCTCTCTGGATTTGATCAGCGGTGAACTGGGCGAGGAAGTGGTGGCGAAGCTGAACGAAGCGGGTGTGAGCACCGTGGAGTCGCTGGCCGACATGACGCCGGAAGAGCTCGAGGCCATCCCGGGGATTGACGCCGAAGTGGTGGAGCGCATCTCGGTGGCCGTGAACAACTACTTCATCGCCTTGGAAGCGGCGCAGGCCGCTGCTGATGCCGCAGCCGAAGCGCAAGCCGTGATTGACGCGGAAGCGCAGGCCGTGACCGATGCAGAGGCCGAAGCTGCGGCCAATGCCGAGGCCGCTACGGATGCGCCGGTTGCGACCGAGCCTGCGGAAGTCGAGGCCGCTGAAGTCGAAGCCACCGTGGTTGCCCTGGAGGCTCCGGCCGAGGTCGAACTGGCCGCCGAAGGGGAAACGAGCGACGGTGGAACCGCCGACGGTGAGGCCAAGGAAAGCAAGCAGGCGGAAGAAGAGTCCGGCAACAAGTAAGGCTGGACGAGAGATTTGAGTGGCTCCGGAAGAGTGGGGCCGACAAACTGGGGTCAACAAACAACGCAGCGGAAGAGTTACTGGGCCGCTGCACCGAAGCTGTACCGCGCTAGGGCGCGGCCGCCATGCCCCGCGACAATGGGACGGTGCGGCGAGAAGGAAACGAACGGCGGATGAAGATTCGAATCAACGATCTGGCACGCGAACTGGAAGTGAAGAGCAAGCAGATTCTCGACGTGCTCATAAAAGTCGGCGTCACGGAAAAAAAGACGCACTCCAGCTCGGTGGAAGAAGACGAGGCGGTAAAGGTCCGCAAGTACTTCCACGACATGAGCGGCGCATCGGCACGCAAGAGCGCCGGTGGGGAAGAGTTCCGCCCAAAGATTGACCTGTCGAAGATCAGCAAGCCCGGGGACGCTCTGAAGGCGATCCTGGCGCGCAAGGAACATGCTGACGCTCCGGCCGCGCAGCCTGCGCCCCCGCCAGCCGCGCCGAAGGTGATTGTGAACAAGCCCGCCGCGGTGGTGAGGCCGCCGGCGGCTGCCGCGCCCGCCCCGCCAGCGCCGCGCATGGTGACCCCCGAGTCGGTGGCGCAATCGCGCCAGGCCTTGAAGGTGGAAGCTCCGAAGGCGGAAGTTCCAAAGGCCGTGGTGATTCCTCCCGCGCCGGCTGCCGTTCCGCCTGCTGCTCCGGCGGCTGTGGCTGTCGAGGCCGCGGCTGCTACGGTGGTTGCCCCAGTCGCTCCGGTTGAGACCGTTGCTCCGGCTCTGTCCGTGGCAGAGGCTCCTGCGGAATCGGCTGCTGGCACGCCACAGGCCGAAGTTCCGGCCGCTGCCGCTCCGGTGGCTCCCGCTGCCCCCGCGGCTCCGGTAAAGCCCGCCGTTCCGGTTGTACCGGCGCGCCGCATGATTGTTCCGCAGACCGGTCCGCGACCCGTTTACACGGCGCCGCCGCCACCGGTGAATCCGGTGACCCGTCCCGGACAACCCGTTCGTGGACAGCCGATCTTCCAGCGTCCGCGTCCCGGCCAATCGGCTGCCCCAGGAGCTCCTGGAGCGCCGGGTATGCGTCCGCTGCGTCCGGGCGAACGCCGCCCGATGCATCCCACGCGCACGGCACCGACGCCGGGTGGACGTCCTCCGATGGCTGGACGGCCGGGCATGGGTCCGCGTCCTGGTGGTCCGCCCCGTCCGGGAGGACTGCTGGGTGGCGCCGCTGGTGCACCGCCGCCGGGAGCCGCTCCGCGGCCAGGCGCAAGGGCCGGCGCGCCGTCAAGGCGTCCGGGACAGCGTTACCAAGCTCCCCGTGGCAAGCAGGAAGGCCCAATGAAGGGCTTTACGCCTCCGCCTCGGCTTTCGCTGAGCGTGGAGCCTCTGCCGATTACCCGCGCCATCACGATCAGTGAAGGTGTGAGCGTGAAGGAGCTGGCAGAGAAGCTGGAGATTCGTGCCAAGGATTTGATCGCTCGCCTTTTGGCGCGCGGCGTCTTTGCCACCATCAACCAGACGCTGAACGAGGATTTGGCCCGAGAGATGGCACGCCACTTCGGAGCCGAAAGCTCGGTCATCAGCTTTGAGGACAAGATTCAGCAGGACTACGACGCGGAAGCCATCGAACAGGACAACGAGGCGGTGTTCAACACCGTGATCCGTCCTCCGGTGGTCACCATCATGGGCCACGTGGATCACGGCAAGACCAGCCTGCTCGACGCCATTCGTTCGACGAACGTGGCGGACGGCGAGGCCGGAGGCATCACCCAGCACATCGGCGCCTACAAGGTGAAGATCACTGATACGAACTCGCCGGCCTTTGGGCGCGAGATCGTCTTCCTGGATACTCCCGGCCACGAGGCCTTTACCCGCATGCGTGCACGCGGCGCCAAGGTGACGGACATCGTGGTGCTGGTGGTTGCAGCCGATGACGGCGTGATGCCGCAGACGCTGGAAGCCATTGACCACGCCAAGGCCGCCAAGGTGCCCTTGATTGTGGCCGTCAACAAGATTGACAAAGAAAACGCGCAGCCCGACCGCGTGAAGAAGCAACTGGCCGATCGCGGCTTGCTGCCGGAGGACTGGGGCGGCGACACGATCTTCGTGGACGTTTCCGCCAAGAAGCACACGAACCTGAACCAGGTGATGGAGATGATCTGCCTGGTGGCCGACATGAAGGAGCTGAAGGCGACGCCCGAGCGGCTTGCCAGCGGCACCGTTCTGGAAGCCAAGCTCGACCGCGGCCGCGGTCCGGTGGCCACCGTGCTGATTGACAACGGCACGCTGCGCGCCGGTGAGAACTTTGTGGTGGGCAACATCTTCGGCAAGGTCCGCGCCATGTTCGACGACCGTGGACGGGCGCTTGACGAAGCCGGCCCCTCGACGCCGGTGGAGATTCTTGGCATGGAAGGCCTGCCGCAGGCAGGTGACCAGTTCGTGGTGGTGGCCGAGCGCGAACGCGCCCGCGAAATTGCCGACTACCGCGAGGCCAAGGCCCGCGAGGCAACGCTGGCCAAGAGCTCGCGTATCTCGCTGGAAGGCCTGGCGCAGCAGATCAAGAACGAGGGCACCAAGCAACTGGACATCATCCTGAAGGGCGACGTGCAGGGTTCGGTCGAGGTCATCAACGACCTGCTGGCCAAGCTGAGCAACGACCAGGTGCGGCTGAAAGTGCTGCGCCACTCGGTGGGCGCCATTACGGAGAGCGATGTGCTGCTGGCGGCGGCTTCCAATGCCATCATCATCGGCTTCAACGTGCGTCCGGAGCGCAAGGCGCAGGAGATGGCCGACCAGGAAAAGGTGGACATCCGCCTACAGTCGATCATTTACGAGTTGCAGGATGAAATGAAGAAGGCCATGACC
>Ga0181519_10000978_pt1 | contig 25114 bp, 20 predicted proteins | sample PEATcosm2014_Bin_26_FD_121102 | JGI IMG/M metagenome (GOLD analysis project Ga0181519, IMG submission 121102) | Peatland microbial communities from MTU Mesocosm Facility, Houghton, MI, USA - PEATcosm2014_Bin02_10_metaG | ecosystem: Environmental > Terrestrial > Soil > Wetlands > Peat | place...
GGTCTGGGCGGCGGCGGACTGGCACCCATCTCGCAAGCCATCCTGATGGAGAGCTTTCCACCCAACAAGCAGGGCGCGGCCAATGCGCTCTTCGGACTGGGCGTGGTGGTGGCACCCGTCATCGGCCCCATCCTGGGCGGCTGGCTGACTGACAACTACAGTTGGCGCTGGATCTTTTACATCAACATTCCGCTGGGCGCGCTGGGCATGTGGGCCGTGCAGAAGACGGTGGAGGATCCGCCCTGGGTGCGGGACTCCGACCCCGGGCCGCTGGACGGGATTGGCTTTGCCGCTCTGGCGCTTTGGCTGGGATGCCAGGAGATATTTCTCGACAAAGGGCAGGAGAATGACTGGTTCGCCTCGGGCTTCATCCGCTGGATGGCCCTGCTGGCTGTCATCGGCTTCGTCATCTTCGTGGCCAGGGAGATCCGCGCGGAAAAACCGATGGTGGACCTGCGCATCTTTCGCCATCGCAACTTCTCCGTCTGCGTGGTGCTGATGTTCTTCACCACGTTTCTGCTGTATGCGATCGGGCTGGTCAATCCACAGTTTTTACAGCAGATGATGGGCTATTCGGCGCTGGTGGCTGGCATTGTCACTTCACCGCTGGGGCTGGGCGCCATGGTGTCCATGATTCTAGTCGGGCAGCTGGTCACGCGCATGGACCAGCGCATCATCCTCATCTTTGGATTTTTCGTCTTTGCCTACGCGGCGTGGCAACTGTCACACATCTACCTGGGGATTGCCCCGACGACCGTCTTCTGGCCGCAGATTCTGGCCGGCTCGGCCATCGGATTCCTCTTCGTTCCCATCAACGTGGCTGGTACCGCGCAACTGCGCCGCGACGAGATGGGCTCGGCCACCGGCATGTTGAACCTGGTGCGCAACGTGGGCGGCAGCGTGGGCATCGCCATGGTCAGCACCTTCATCGCGCGCCGCAGCCAGGTACACCAGAACACTCTGGCCGCCTCGATCAACCCCGGCAACATCCACCTGCTGCGCCAGGTCAGCGGCGTACATGGCTATCTCTTCCTGCACCTGCCGGCCAAGGCCTCCACCTTGCAATCCACCCTGGGGCTGGTCTACCTCCAGGTGCAACAGCAGGCTTACCTGCTGGCCTTTGTGGATGTGTACCAGGGGTTGGCGCTGGTCGGCGCGCTCTCGGCCATCCTGGTGTTGCTGCTGCGCAAGGTACGCGGCAAGCCCGTTCTCCACTGATATCCCTCCCATTATCTGGCCTCCGGCCGTCCTGGCGTCCGGCCCGGAGAACCGCCGTGCCCGGCTGAAACGTCTTGCGGCCGGGGTGCCAGCGCATATAATGAGTAGGTTTGTATGCCGTGTGATCCTAGTACTGTTCAATACGCGCTGGTCGGATACATCCGTGACCAGCTGGGAACGTTCGTAGACGGGCTCCGCCGGGAGCTTCATCCCGAGCATGCCCACCTGCCTACGCACGTTACGGTTCTGCCTCCGCGCCCGCTCCATGGCAACGAGGACGAGGCCGTGGCCATGCTCTTGGAGTCCTGCGCCAAGGTTGCGCCCTTCCAGGTGGAGCTGGGCGACGTGGAGAGCTTCCTGCCTGTGACCCCGACGGTCTTCATCCGCGTGGTGCACTCTGGGTACCGCATGCGGGAGCTGCATGACCTGCTGAACCGCGGCCCGCTCTGTTACAACGAGCCCCTGCCCTACATGCCGCACGTAACCGTGGCCAAGCTGGACACCCCGGAGCGTGCCGCCGTGGTGCTGGCCGACAGCAAGCAGCGCTGGGAGCACTTCGCCGGACCGCATCGCGTCTCCGTGGCCAGCCTGAGCTTTGTGCGCGGCTGCGGCCACCAGTGGACCGACCTTGCCGAGATTCCCCTTTCCGCACCACCGCGCTGAACCGGCCTCGCCCCCTACAAACCAACCGTACATGACCCTCTGCCGAGCCGCCGCGGGCGAAGGTACCATTGCCAGCCCGCGGGTTTAGCCGCTTAATGGGATGAGGCGCAGTGCCATCCGAGGATGACGCGCGCTATCCTTCCCCGGCCCAGTGCATCCGCGCCGCGGGAATGCGAAGCGACGAGGTGCTTATGCAGATCACAGTCTACGGCGCAGGATACCTTGGTACTGTCCTCTCCGCCTGCCTTGCCGACTTTGGAACGCCGGTGGTTTGCTGCGACGCCGAGCACGAGAAGGTCCGCGCGCTGGCCCAGGGGCAGATACCTTTCTACGAGAAGAACCTGGAGGAGATCATCCGCCGCAATGTGCGTGCCGGACGGCTCACCTACTCCACAGAGATCGAGACCCAGGTGGCGCGTTCTAACATCATCTACCTGGCGCAGGACGACCCGGCCGAAAGTGAGTCGCGTGCCATGAAGCTGGCCGCCGTGGCGCCAGCCGGCAGCCTTCTGCTGATTTGCACGCCGGCACCCGTGGGCACCGCAACGCGCATTGCCATGAAGGTGAATACCCTTGGGTTGGACGTCAGCGTCATCTCGCACCCCATCCTGCTCACCGAAGGCTGCGCCGTGGAGGACTTCAACCAGCCCGACCGCCTGCTCTTCGGCACCACCGCGCTGGATGCCATCGCGAAGTTGAAGATTCTCTACCGCCCGCTGGTCATGCGCGGTGCGCCGGTCATCGTCACCAGCCGTGAGACCGCCGAACTGGTGCGCGAGGCCTCGACGGCCTTTGTGGCCACCAAGATTTCGTTCATCAATGAGATGGCCGCGCTCTGCGAACAGGTGGAGGCCGATGCCTGCGACCTCTCGCTCGCCCTTGGCCTGGATAAGCGCATTGGCCCGCGCTGCCTGCAGGCCGGCGTCGGACTGGGCGGCACTTTTGTCGAAAGCGACATTGCCAGCCTCAGTGCGCTGGCACAGCGCAAAGGAATGCAGCTCAAGATGCTGGCCGCGGCACAGGCCGTCAACCAGCAGCACGCCGAGCGCACCATGATGAAGATTGCCGCCGTCATGCCAGACCTGCGCGACAAGCGCGTCGGATTGCTGGGCCTGGCCGTCAAGCCGCACACCAGCTCCGTAATTGGCTCCAGCAGCATGGCCCTGGCGCGGCAATTGGCCAAGAACGGCGCCAGCGTGCGCGCCTACGATCCCTTTGCCATGCCCGGCGCCGGCACGGAACTGAATCAGCTCGTAGCCCTCTGCGACTCCGCTTACACGGCCGCCGAGGGTGTGGATGCCCTGGTGCTCGCCACCGGTTGGCCGGAGTTCCGCAGCCTGGACTTCGCCCGCATGAAGAGCATCCTGCGCCGCCCGCTCATCGTGGATACCAAGAACCTCCTCGATGGCAATCGCCTGCGCGGCATGGGCTTCGAATATCTCGGAATTGGGCGAGCTAACGCCTGATAAGCAAACAGCAGAAGCAACTCCTACGACGCTGGCCCGGAGTAACTTCCGGGCCGTTTTTTTGCCCGCGCAAAGGAATTCCACAGCCCGCGCAGCAGCCGCGGCAGACTACCGTAACGAGTCTGCTATAATCAGAAGCGGTTGCATGGTGGGTATAGTTCAATGGTGGAACGCCGGTCTGTGGCACCGGATGGTGTGGGTTCGAGTCCCACTACCCACCCCAACAAACCTTTCGTTTTAAGTCTGTTAGCTTGCCCGGGGGCCCTTGAGGGGCCCCATTCTACTGCCTGGCCCCGGGAAAGCCCCCTGAGACATCCAGATCATTTCCCAGTCCTCTCAATTCAGGGGACAGCTCATCCGACATCCCAACGATCATTAGGGTGTTCGTGCCCAGCCTCTCGCGCTACAACTCCATGTGAATGCGGAAGCCCGGGATGAGGATGGGGCCGCGGTCGCGGTTGTAGCCCGGGTTGTTCACGTGCTGCAGATCGGGTCCGGCGTAGAGACCGCGCCAGATGTGCGCCGTGTAGTAGTACTCCATGTCCTGCTCGCGCCCGTAGTTCAGGTTGCCGCCGGGGCGCAGGAACCCCGGACCACCATCGCCGATGAGGAAGCCGAGACCTCCAGCGTGCAGGTAGTTCTGGTGATCCTTGGAGATGGCGTTGCTGGCAAACGCGGCGCCAGCGCGGTCCTTCTTCCTGTGCCACTGGCGGCCATCGGCACGAATGCCGACAACGAACGTGGAATCAATCTCCGTGTAGGCCCAGGATTCCGTTTTGCCATTGTTCCATCCCCAGCGCGCAAAGGCCCTGAGGTTGGCCGGGAGCGCCTGCTCAATGTTCACTCCGAAGCCGTACTTTACGGTCAACTGCTGCGGATGGCTGGTGATCTCCGGCAGAGGCGTCAGCCCGGCCTTGAAGTTGGCGACCGCGTCGCGATAGATGCCCATGTTGGCGTGATTGATGTAGGAAAGAATACGCACGATGCCTTCTCTCTTGGAAAGCAGATTCGTGCGCGCCTCGAACTCAAAGTTCTCTGCATGGGCTTTGCGCAGGTTCCATTCCATATCAATGCCGTTCGCGACCTTCGGCTCCAGCATTTCTCCGGCGCGGAAGGCGTAGCGGCCATCGTGATATTCGGTGACCACGCCCCAGGTGTATCCGCGCGTATCCGCCGCGTAGTCGTAGGCTCCGTTCTGCGCCGTGGACCAGTTCATGAACTGAAAGTGGCTGTCCGATCCAACGGAATTCTGGTCGAAGACGTCAACGGTATCCATCAGGCCGGCACGAATCTCAATGCGGCGTGCTGGCAGTTCGGCAAAGGTGGTCATGTACCCACGGTCAGATTCCGTATTCCTGCTGCTGAGCCGAATCACCTGGTGAACCATGGCGCGGGCAAAGTAAGGAGCCGTGCTCAATGGCGATCCTTCACCCGGGATGCGCACCACATCCAGATTCGAGTAACCGGCCAGGCCCAGGGAGTTGCTCATGCCCTGCCCGGCGGCATCCTCAATATCCACCAGCACCTCGGTGGAGTGGCTGACCCGCACCCCGGTGTAGAGGGTCATAATGCGCGAGGTGGCCTTCTCGTAATGCGTGCCGAAGCTGTTCTTTCCGCTGTAGTCGGCGTGGAAGCCAGGATGTGTCTGGAAGATGACGTTGATCTGGCCGGAGACATAGAATGGCCGCGCGTCGCCAAAGTGCGGCAGCATGCTGTCCGTCGAATCGTCGGCCGCAACGGGCGCATCCTTAACGCTATCGGCCGGAGCCGCGGCCTGAGCCACGGCCGACGCAGGGACACAAATTAGGATCCACCACGCCATGAACGCAGCCGCCGTCGCCATCATCATTCTCTTCTTCATGGTGCTGTTCCTTTTGCTGCGCTCGCTTCCAGACCTGCAAGGGCTACTCATTGAGTTTAACCGCTAGCTCCTGCTGAAGACACCTGCCGCCAAGGTGCGGATGTTTATCATCCGGATTTTCATAAATTGGCCTGCCACCCCGTGCTAGAATGCGCTCCCTGAAAAAGCACATTGCTGTGGCCCTGCTGCTGAATTCCTGACCGTCCTTCGTGCAGGACTTTCGCGTTAGCGGCCAGCGTCTTCTACCTCATCCCGGCGCCGGCCGCAACGGGCGTTGCGTGGATCAGCCAGCCCAGCACTCCCAGCAGTGTGGCAAACAGCACTTGCACGCGCAGTGAACTATTGTCCGTCTCTGCGCCGCGATAGACCAGCCACGCAAAGCCGGCCGCCGGCAGCAGCAGCGTCAACTCGCCGCTCCACCACCACAGCACCAGGCAGAAGACGAGCAGACTGCCGCGCGCCATGCGGTCTAACGAGCGAGCCGCGCCCGCGCCATCCAGAATCCACACCGGCACCAGGTTCAGCAGGTTGAGCCAGGCTCCCACGTGCGCCAGCGCCATCCAGATTGGCTGCCGCGTGCGGAGGAAGACCGCGTAGGCCGCCAGTGCCGCCAGTGTCCCGGCCAACGGTCCGGCCAGTGAGACCAAGGCGCGCACCTCCAGCGAGACGCCCAGGGCCTGCCACTGCACGTAGGCTCCCAGGCCTGGCAGAAAGACCGGCATCTCGGCGGGCAATCCGCGGCGGCGAATCTCCAGGTAATGCCCCATCTCGTGAATCAGGATCATGGCGGCGAAGCCCAGCCCAAAGGCCGCGCCGAACATCGCCCAGTAAACGCCGAAGAAGGCCACGAAGCTGAGCAGTGACTTCGCCTTGAAGAGCGCAAAGAGGATCGTCTTGCCCTTGGCCAGCACCACCGCAATTGGAGCCAGTGGCCCCAGTCGCCGCGCCCAGGGATGCGCCTCCGCCGCGGGCTTCGCCGTCTGCGGTGGCATCTGCTCCAACTGTTCTATATGCTGGCGGACCCACTCCGCCTGGCGCGCCTCGGGAGGCAGCAACTCCAGCACATGCTTCCACAAGGGCATCGCCTGCGCGACATTGTGCTGTTCTTCCAACTGGAGAGCCTGCTGGCGCAGAGCCTCCAGTTCCGCGGCATACACCAGGGCATGGCACTGCGGGCAGAGTTTATCTCCGGGCTGCAAAGGCGCGAGGCAGCGATGGCAACTGGTGGCAGGCATCTGCTTCTAGTATGGCCCTTCAATCTGCGGCAGCCTGCGCCCGGCGGCAATCTGCCAGGCAATCCGCACTCCGACAAACAGAATGACCAGTCCGATGAGGCCGCTGAGGGGACTGCTCATCACGCCCAGTACAGGCGATGCCAGTCCATAGCCAAGCAGCAGAATCAAGATTCGGAGAAGCTTCCCAGCGTTGATCGTCCTGGCCGCCGCTGGTGCTGCCGAAGGCGCTGACGGTGACGCGTTGGACGGCGCGGTGGCCGCCGTGCGAGAGGAGTCCTCCGCGTTTGCCGCAGCGCCGCTATCGGCTGGCGCAGCCTGGTCCCTGGCTTCTCCCTGGGCGGTGGCCGGAGCCGTGGTGGAAGGCTTTTGTAGGGCGGGTCCCTGCCGTACCTGTTGGGTGTGTTTATGGCTGGCCATGTACTGCGCGATGCCGACCGGCACGGCCGAGACCGTGACTGCCGCGTAGGTCAGCACGACGGCCACCCACTGGTAGCGACGGCCGCCAATCTCTCCCGAACCCTTCATCATGGCCTTTCCCACCATGTATCCCACGGCCAGCGAGATGAAACCGATCTCAAGATGAAAGAGGATGCCGACGGCGGAGTAAAGGATTAGTCCGACGAGGGCCGCGCCGCAGCCAAACAGGACGGCGCGCACAAAGGCCGCGTGCGTATCCTCCGGCTTGCGCAACAGCACCTGCTGGGTGCAGGCCGGGCAGGCCATGGCTCCGCGAATGCGATAGTAGGTTCCGCTGACGGGTTGGCGGCAAAGAGCGCACACATCTTCTGCTGGGCGCTCCGACGAAAATTCAGCGGTCTGGAACTGCGGAACTTCGTTCGATTCGGGCATGGCCGAACATAACACGCCATGCACGCGCGGCCAAGAATTTTGGCGTTTCAGTTGGATGAATGACGGAAGACGCTACGCAGCGGACGGGAAATGCCGCGCTAATTCATTCCGCAGCCGCCGCCACCGCAGCTTCCCGGAGGCATTCCGCAGGGCAGCTTCGCAGCCGAACCGGTCGAGCGGTCGGTGCCATGCGCGGCAAAGGTGGAAAGCTGCTGCTCGAGTTCGCTGCCTTTGCACGCGGGACACTCCGCCGGCTTGCCGCCATAGACAATGGCCTCGAACTTTTTCCCGCAGCCCTTGCACACGTACTCGAAAATCGGCATCGCTCACTCCTCTGCGCCCGGCCGCGAGAGGCGGCCAAGCTGGTACATTGATTATATAAGGCTCGCGTGGATTCACACGTGCGCCCACACGAAGATGACAACCGGAAACAACCCGTCCCTGCCGCCCATGGAGCCTGACTTTGTGCCCCGCCGCCTGCTGCGCTCCGGGCACGCGCAGACCATTGTCGGCAACTTTCTGCACCGCGCCGCCATCCTGCCGGAGCCCGAGCAGAGGCTGATTCCTGTGGAAGATGGCGTGAGCCTGCTCTGCCATTGCCACTGGCAGCCCGAGCGCCAGCGGCGACTCACGCTGATCCTGGTGCATGGACTTGAAGGCTCCAGCCGCTCCGGCTACGTGCTGGGCACCGCCGGCCGCGCCTGGGCCCGCGGCTGGAACATCGTTCGTATGAACGTGCGGGGCTGCGGCGGCAGCGAAAAACACTCGCGCACCCTTTACCACAGCGGCCTCTCACAGGATGTGGAGCACCTGACCTCAACCCTGATTGCGAGCGATGGACTCCAACGGGTCGCCATTGCCGGTTTCTCCATGGGCGGCAACCAGGTGCTGCGCGCCATGGGACGCTGGGGCAACGAGGCTCCGCCGCAGGTTGTGGCCGCCGCAGCGGTCTCGCCCGCCTGCGATCTCTCCATCAGCTCCGACCGCATCCACGCCGCCGCCTTCGGAATCTACGAGCAGTGGTTCATGCTCAGCCTGCGCGCCAGCTACCGCCGCAAGAGCATCCTCTGGGAGGGCCTCTACGATGTTTCTCTGCTGCGCGGCGTGCACAGCGTGCGCGGCTTTGATGAGAAGATCACCGCGCGCTACATGGGATTTGACGGCGCCGAGGATTACTACAACAAGGCCAGCAGCTCACACGTGCTCTCTCAGATTGCCCGCCCCACGCTGGTCATCCACGCGGAGGACGACCCATTCATTATTCTGTCGCCCGCAACGCGGCAGAAGCTTGAGGCAAATCCGAATGTGCGATTCCTGATGACCGCACACGGCGGCCACTGCGCCTTCATCTCCGACGCACGCAATGGTGACGACGGACGCTGGGCCGAGCGCAAGGTGGTCGAGTTCCTGGCAAAGGTCGAAGAGGCCAACACATAGATGGACGCCGACTACAGCATCGAGCTGGGACCCACGGCTCCCGCGCTGGAAGTTCCCTGGCAGGATGCCGATGGCCGCATTCGCTACATCTCGCTGCGCCAGCACCCAGAACGCATCGCCACGCTCGATGAGGTGCAACGCTTCCCTGCCCTCGGCGAGTTGCTGCGCGCGCTGAACCACGAGGACTCCGCGTGGGAGACGGCCAAGTGTGACGTATGGCTCGAAGATGAGGAATCGGGCGAGAACGAAAATCCCGCCACAGCGTTTTCCCAACACTCTTACGTGGACCTCATCCTAAGTCACGCTCACTGCGGCCTGCGCAACAACCTGGCAGCACACCAGGAGTTGGCGAGGCGGATGGCCCACACGCTGGAAGAAGATGGCGAAGAGCTCGACGCCACGGCCGCGGAGATCGTCCTCCGGCGCTGCTACTTCCACACGGATGGCGCCGATTCCACGAGCGACGACGGCTACTGCCTGACGCTCTACCTGAGCGGGTTCGGGGCCACGCCGGCCGCGGCCGCCGAGCGTTGGCAACAGGCTCTGCGGTTGGCCGCGGGTTGCCTGCCCGGGCTCACCCCGAAGGATTCAGGCGCGGCGGGCGGCGAAGTCAGCTAGAATGAAAGAGCCTCTGCCGGACCCGTGTGGGAGCGTAGCTCAGTTGGATAGAGCATCTGCCTTCTAAGCAGAGGGTCGCGTGTTCGAGTCACGCCGCTCCTACCACTTTCACCCATTCGTTGTATCAGCTTCATATTGAACCTGGTTTCGGCCGTTCTGCTTGGCGCGGTAGAGCGCGATATCGGCGCGATGCAGAAGATGCGTCAGATCGTCTTCCAACTTCCACTCCGCCAATCCAATACTCAAGGTAACGCTGATGCTGCCGGACATGGCCTCGCCACTGACCCGCTCCCGGATGCGCTCAGCTACCTCGCGGGCGCGCAGGATGTTGCAGTCCGGAAGCACCACCAGAAACTCCTCGCCGCCATAGCGCCCCACCTGATCGGAGTGGCGCACGCAGCCGGACATTCTCTCGGCCGTCGCGCGAAGCACCTCATCACCAGCCTGGTGTCCGTGCTCATCGTTGACAAGCTTGAAAAGATCAATGTCCGCCAGCAGAACGCAGAGTGGAGCGCTGGTACGCCGGGAGCGGCTCATCTCCTTGGACAATAATTCGAAGATGGTCTTGCGGTTCCAGATGCGCATGAGGAAGTCATGCGAGGACTCGAACTTGAGCGCCTGGTGGGCGATGGCTAACTCCTCCTGGCTGCGGACGATGCGCTCTCCCACCTTGAGGCGGGTACGGAGTTCGAGTTCGTCGAGAGGCTTGCAGATGTAGTCGTCGGCTCCAAGCTCAAAACCCTTCAGCACGTCGCTGTGCTGGTCTGCCGAACTGAGGAGAATGGTATACACGTAGCCGTGTTGGCGGGCGCGTATCTGGCGGCACAGGTCCAGTCCGCTTATGCCGGGCATGAGGCAGTCCACAATGGCCAGCCGGGGAGCGTCATCCTCTTCCAGCAACTTCTGAGCCTCAACACCATCCGGCGCCAAGACCACTTCATATCCCCAGGAAGTCAGAAGGTCTTCCAGCAGCTTCCGGTATACCCGCGAGTCATCTACAACCAGAATTTTCATCAACAGCTCTCACACAACACAGCACGGTGTAGTTCAGCCAGCCACCAGCGATTTCCGCAGGGCCGAGGCTCTATGCCTCTCGTTTCCTTATCTTAAATCCAGAGGAGATTCGATGAAGTGCCTCAGTATCTCCCGCGAATGCCTATTTTGCAGGAATACCATCCCCGGGCTCCAACACCTTTGATGCATGATCGTACGCCGACCGTCAGGAATCGAACACGGGTAAATGTTCTGAATTACAGACAACCTGTTTGACCTTATCCGCGCCCGGACTCGCCGTGCTCCCACCGCTAATTGGATGCTCAACAATGAATTACGGCTTCTTCGATGAAACAGCAGGTTTGGCCCAAGCCGTGCACTAGAACTGGCAGAACTATGCCAAATCAACGACAAGGCGCAGCGACTCCTACTCCCCGCAAACCACGCCGGGAGACCTCCGCAGCAGCCTCCCAGGGGGGGCTCTGGGCGGTGGTTCTGTTCTTCCTGGCGCTGGCTGGTGCCGGGGCCGCCCTATGGTTGCCGCGCCTCTTCCCTGATCTGCGCGGCGACATGGGCTTCGTGATGCAGGTCATGGTCGGCCTACTCGTGCTGGGAGCCTTTTGCCTGCATCTGCTCTCCCAACACATGATGCTGCGCCAGGTCAGCTCCGCCCTGCTGACGGCCACCAGCTACATTGACCGCCTGGAAAATTTTTCCTTCGTTGATCCAGCGACACAGCTGTTCAACCGCCGCTACCTGGATCACCTCTTCAACCAGCAGCTTAAGTGGTTGAATCGCTGCGGGAAACCCGCACTGATCCTTGTCTTTGAGGTCAAGCCGCAGGGACAAACCCTGAGTAGCGAAGAGATGGTGATTGAGACCGCATACGTGCTGCGTTCCAATTTCCGCGGCTCCGACTATGTGGTGCGCAACAGCCATAACCAGTTCATGGTGCTGCTGCCTGACACGAATGAAGAGCAAGCGCAGTTCGCCTTGAACCGGTTGGCCGATAAGGTGGATTCCTGGAATCTGGAGAACAACGGCTCGGAGATCATCATGCGTTACGAGATGACCATCTGCGTCCCAGGCGGGGACCTGTGGAGTGCCCTTCAGGAGACCGAGCAGAAGCTGCGCCAGGCACGCAAGCTCACCGCAGAAAAGGCCACCGTTCTCGCCTCCTGACGTCGTCCAAAATCTAGACATCGGAGACGGATTTACAGCATTTCCACCCGTCAACTTAGCTCTAGCAGCTGCCTTCGTAGACGCCGAAAGCGATGGCTAGACTGCCCGAATGACACACTTACCTAAGTCACTCTTTCAATTGCCTTTAGCAAATCTCACACTCATTCTGCATTGCGTGATCTCGACACGAAACTTCGGCCGAGCTTGGCCCTCCACTTGCACTTCATATCTTGCAGATAGCCCTGCATGAAAGGAACCAAGCTGCTGTTGATCAGAGGCGGGAGACTCTCCCGGCCGCGAGCAAGATGCGGCCAGTGCGCCAGTGGGCCTCATGGATCAGACAATTTCAATGACTGCTCATGGAGATCAGTAATGGAAAATGCACCCACTCTAGGACATCGTCTGCGTGAAGGTTTGGCTTGGCGCATCGAAAAATGGCGATTCGACAGTTTGATGATGCGTTGTATGTATCTGGGGAGCAAATGGCCACGGCTCTTTTCGCGCGACGTGGATCTGGAGAAATGCCTGATGGCTGGGGAAGGCGGCATGGACTGCCTGCAATATGCTGAGCAAACAGGAGATTTGCAGCGAGCCTCCAGGACGCTTCCGAACTCTCCCCATGTCCGCCTGCTGATGGAGTACCAGAAACACGGCAACCAGTTGTTGGATGAAGATCGGTTGGCGCAAACCGAGTATGTCTTGAACGCGAAACAATGCATGGAAGTAAACGGTAACTACTTCGGAGAAACCACTCCGGCGGGGTTACTGAAGCAAGCTCGCAGGTTTATTGCACTGTATGACGCAATTCGCTTGAACACGGAGTTACCAAGTACTCCAGATTATGAGCGCTGGCACTCCGTGGCCGGGACACTTCCCGTGGTTCGCGCGACATTGACCGATGGAGTCGTGCAAGTCCGCGATGGCCAACACCGACTGGCAATTGAGTACGCCCTTGGACGAAAAGTGGCGCGTGTCATGTGCCTGCCCGCCAAGGCCTCGCCACTGCAACGGCTTGTACTCTCGGTCTCCCAAACGTCAGGCCGCCGCGAGTTATACCAGGAGATGAACAGCGTTGAGTTTGATGAAAGCTGGCATGTAGTGCGCCGCTGCTCTTCCCGCATGGAATTAATGCGCAAGCTTTTCAGAGACGAAGGTATGGATCCGAGCCAGCTTTCAGTGCTCGATCTGCCATGTTCTTATGGTTGGTTTGTTGCGGAGTACGGACGGATGGGCGCGAAAGCACTCGGAGTAGAGCGTGATCCGGTGGCCGCGAAGATCGGCGGAATCGCCTATGGCAACACTCCGCAACAGGTCGAAATCAGCGACATCGAGTCCTTCCTCGCATCCAACACTAGGACATTTGACGTCGTAATGTTTCTAAGCATTCTTCACCACTATGTTCTGGGCCTGCAGAAGTTGACCGCCAAGGAGATTCTCTCCAAGATCGACCGGATCACAGGAAAATGCCTCATTCTGGATTGCGGAGAGTCGGGGGAGGAGTGGTACGCGAAGGATATGCCTGAGTGGAATCCGGAGTATATCGCCGAGTACATCCGGCAAAATACCAGCTTCCGCCGAGTCATCGCGCTCGGTAAAGATCAAGACAACCGCGACATCTATAAGAAAAACTACCAGAGGACGTTGTTTGCGTGTTTTAGGTAGTGCTCACCACCTGGTCTTGCCGGCCGTCAACAACGACATAAGGCGGTTCCGAGGTGGCAGGCAATCGCACGGGTTATGAAGTAAACATATTCGGCCCTTTAGTTGCCGGGGATGTCGACAGGAATGGCATCATAACTTTAGCTTAGGTGGTCGTAGCCGCCCCAAAGTTCTGGTGTGGTCATGGGAGTGCATCGCGTGTTCAAGAACATCGGATCAAATTGGATATTGATGATCGCTTCCATGGCATGCGCCTACATTCTTCTGCCGTTTTCTCTGCATCATTTGGGCATTCAACAGTATGGCGTGTGGCTGCTGATCACTTCTTTTACCGGATACCTCAGTCTGCTGGTGCTGGGCGTACCGATGGCCTCGATCCGATTCATCACGCATGACGCCTCCAGGGGCGACTACACCGCGATGAACCGTACGATCGCCACCTGCGCTGGAATGTATTTGCTGATTGGGCTGGGCTCGCTCCTGATCGGCCTGGCGCTGCTGCAGGTCTTCAACACCGCCTATGCGATTCCCTCTGCCATCCGCAGCTCGGCCCAGCTGGCCTATGTGATCGTTGTCACCACAACCTCACTCTCGTTTATCGCTCAACTGCCGCACGGCATCCTCGCCTCGCACCACGAGTTTGTGCGGCGCAACGTGGTCCTGACACTGATGATCATCCTACGTCTGCTGTTCACCATGAGCATGCTGGCGTGGATGCCATCACTGACTACGTTGGCCTTTGCTCTGATGATGCCGGTCATCGTCGAGTCGATGATCATGTGGATTGTGCTCAAACGCCGTTACCCAGGGGTGGCGCTTGATCTACGTCTCTTCGACCTGTCCAAGATGCGCCAGATCTTCTCCTACAGTGTTTTCGTCCTACTGCTGAATATCGGAATCCAGCTCTCGTTCCAAACCGATTCACTGGTTATTGGCAAAATACTTGATGTGGGGAAGATTCCATACTACTCGGTGGCCAACTCGATCATGTTATATGCAACTCAGTTTGTCATCGGCATTGCCGGGGTGGTGATGCCTATGGCCACGCAGATGCACGCCCGCGGCGAATCGGAAGCACTGCGCCGCCTGTTCTTCAAGTGGTCCAAGATCGTTATGTCACTCTCCTTGCTGGGCTGTCTCTACCTTATTGTCTACGGCCCGGCGCTCATCCGCGTATGGGTTGGCGCAGACTTTGAGCGCCAGTCAGGCACCATCCTGCAGGTTCTCATGATCTCCGCCATTGCTTTTCTGCCTGTGCGTGGCGTTGCTCTGCCTGTGTTGATGGGGATCGGCAAACCGCGCAAGGCGACCGTCGCGTTCCTGGCGTCAGGAGTGCTCAACCTCATACTGAGCATCGCCCTGGCGCGCCCGTATGGGCTGCTCGGAGTGGCTATCGGAACGGCTATTCCCAACGTTCTCTACAGCCTCTTTCTGCTCACCATCTGTGCACACGAGCTTGAATTCCGCGTTTCGGACTACTTTTCCCACGCGGTGTGGATGCCCCTTCTTGGCGCTCTACCGGTAGCCGCCGTGCTCGCATGGTCACATCATTCATTCACTCGGCTGCACCTGCCTGACATTCTGCTCGCAGGGGTCGTCGCTGGTGTAGCCTACGCGGTGGTGTGGTCGTTGTTCGTCTATCGCAACGATCAGGACATCAATCCGCGCGAGATCGTCGACCGTTGGTTGACCAGAGTCACTTCGTGACCTTCATGTGCGCCGCAGATTACGCGATTGCAGATGCGATCGCATGATGTAAACCAACATCACGTCCCTTAGCACTTGCGCGGTTGGCACGGCACAAATCAAGTTCAATTGAATTGAGGTAGGTCTGTTAACCCGCCGGCTTGGTGCGTTCCCTGCGAGAAGCCCGCACTTCTGTGGCCATGTGTGACCGCGCCCTACATGGATGGCGACAATGCTATATACGCCTGCATCCCTAGCGATTGAGAAGCTTGCTGATCTCCGGCGCTGAGACGTGCACAAACTGCAGCAGGATCTGCGTTGCTTCGTCCGGCCCCAAGCCGGGACGCAGCCGCATACTGACCCGCACGAGCGCACCATCACGGGCGCCTGTGTGGAGCGTATCCCAAATCAGTTCCAGCTTGCCGCGATACTCATCCGCCACGTAGCGATCCCGCGCCTGATACCAGTACAGGATCATCAATCGCTGGTCGTCTTTTTCCACCTCGTACCGGTTCACCGGCACGGGACGCCCGCCAATATCGGCCGTGATGATCGAACTGGATACTGATTCCCATCCCGAACCCGGCAGGCAGTTGCGCGGAGAATGCATCCGCTCACCGGCGCGCTGGGTGCGGTAGTAGGCGATAAAGAGCTGCGCCGTGCTGCCGGGCATCACCTCATAGTCGCGCGCCAGCAACTCGTCGGCATGCAGCACGCTGCGCACTTCCGGCGAGAGGGGCTCGTCACCCGTCTTATGCCATGCGCCAAGTTCGCCCGGCAACGATGCTAGCCCGGGCAGGCGCGCATTGCTCATGTCCCGGTCAAAGTAAGCGCGCAGCCCGAGCGACGCAGCCAGAACCAGGCACAGGATCAGCAACCGGCGCTTCACAGTGCACCTTCTTCTGGTTGCAACTTATTGAACAGATAAAGTTCGGTGGAAAGCAGGAAGAAGGCCACCACAAAAACCAGCCAGCCTTCCATAAGGTGCCAGAGCCCATGGGTCAGCGCAGGACTGCCGTAGTAACTTAGCAGGCCCGCGCCGCTTACCCGCATCGCATTGGCCACAATGGCCACCGGGGCGGCCGACACAACCAGCAGCAGGCGAAGCGGCCAGCGCAATTTCGAGAAGCCCGCCAGTATCACGGCCAGCGTAATCAGGCTGACCAGTGAGCGGATGCCGCTGCAAGCCTCAGCCACGTTGAGCGTTTGTTGCGCCATCTGAAGCAGGTTCCCGCTGCGGTACACCGGAACGTGGCAGAGGTGCAATACCACCTCCGCCGCGGCCGATGCCGTGAGTTGCAGGGGCATGGTGATGCGCATCATGACGATTGCCGGCAGCGGAATGCTGAGTTGGAGCAGCAATATCGGGAAGGTAACGGCTCGCAGCATTTGCGTCCCCATCAGGAGCAGCACTGCGCCGCAGAGAAAGAGCACAATCGAGGTTCGCTGCAGGAAGAACTCGGCCCCAAAATAGCCAAGGATATAGCTTAACTGCGACGCCAGTAGAAAAAACGCGGCGGTCACCGGCGCTGGAACATGCGGTAACCGCCGCAGCTCTACTGAGCGGCGGTAGAGAACATACAACGCGACGAAGGGCACGACCAAGCCATGCGAATAATCGGGGTCGTTCCACCAGTCGTCGAGTAACCCGTGCAGGGTGTGACCATAGAGCCATGCGAATACGACTGCAAGCAGCAGCCAACAAGCGGCCAGCGTTTGCCGGTTCATGGTTGCGGCAGTTGCCACTCTCATAGTTGCATTCGATTTGCTCATGATCAGGACTTTCTCTGCACTGTTACTGCAAAATCTCAGTTGCCTGACTACGTTTGCGAAGTTCGCCATCCAGCCGCACGGCGGAAATCATCTCCCCGCGGGCGGCTGCCTTTTTTCCTGACTGCATGAGCGCCACGGCCAGGTGATAGTGATACTCTGCCTGCTTCGGCTCCGCCTTGACGGCCTCCATGAGCAGTGGCACGGCCATCTCATTCAGTTGGCGTTTGGTGTAGATCCAGCCCAAAGTGTCATTAATGTTGGGAACGTTCGGCAGCGCCACCTTGGCCCGGCGCGCTAGTTCCAGCGCCTTGTCCATGTCGTTCATCTTGTCGGCGTAGAGCCAGGCCAGGTTATTGGCGGCCACGCCCGCGTTCGGTTCAATTTCCAACGCGCGGTTGTAGCTCTCTTCCGCCTTTGCCAGGTCACCCATCTGCTGGTAGAGCATGCCAAGCATCGTCCATGAGCCGACATCCGAAGGGTGCATCTTGACCGCGGTATTGAAGAAGGTGATGGCCTCCGGCACCTTCTGCCTGCGGGCATACAGGCTGCCCAGCTGTACATAAGCGGAGTAGTTTTCCGGTGAGCGCTGAAGAGTGCGCTTCAGGTAGTCCTCGGCGGCATCCAGGTTGCCCATCTCCATGCTGATCTTGCCGGCCAAGCTGAGCAGATCCGGCGTCTCGCCCTGCGCCAGCGCGGCCTGCACGCGCTGGATGGCCCCGGCGCCGTTGCCCTGCAGCAGCAGTAAACTGGAAATGCCGTCCAACCCACCATAGTTGCGCGGCGCCACCTTGAGCGACTTTTCGAAGTACTCGGTCGCCTCCCGGTAACGCTTCTGAATCAGTCGCAGGTTGCCCAGGCGGTTGTAGCCATCGGCATTGTTCGGCATGGCCTGCGAATAGGCCTGCAGTAGTTTCTCGGCCAACGCCATGTCGCGCATGTTGGCCGCCGCGCTACCGGCCAGCACCAGGCAATCTGCCCGTGTCGGTGCCTGCTGCATCGCAATCTGCGCATATTGCAAGGCCATCTTGGGCTGATCCTGATTCAGCATCATCTCGCCTAATGTCACGTAGGCATCGGTCAGGTGAGGATCGGCCGAGATGGCGGCCTGCATCTCGTTCTTCGCCCGCTCAAGGTTGCCGGCCTGCCTGTAGGCCACTCCCATCAGAAAGTGCGCAACGGCAAGATTTCCCTGCTTCAGTACCCCTTCGAGCGTCTCAATCGCCTGCTGCGGCTGGCGCTTGTTCAGGAGGATGCGCGCCTGCACAATCTGCACGTCTGGATTGCTTTTCTGCTCGACGAGCAGCGGCGCCATGAGTTTGTCCGCCTTGCTCCAATCCCCTGTATTCACCGCCAGCTCGGCTAACTGCAAGCGGGCAGGAACGAACTTCGGATCCTCTGCGGCGATATTCTCGTCAAGGCGGCGGGCATCTTCATACCGGCCCTGTGTGACATAGAAACGGGCCAGGGCAAAGCGCGCCTCCGCCGAGTTGTGCTGCAGGCCAATCACCCGCTGGTAGATCTGCTCGGAGTCGGCCGGGCGCTTGATGAGTGCATAGAAGTCGGCCAGCGTTAAAAGCACTTCGGGCGAGTTCGGTGCGTTTTGCGCTGCCGCCCGGTAGAGCGCTTCCGCCTCCGTCATGCGGTTTTGGGAGATGTAAAGCGCACCGAGGGCCTTGCGCGCGTCAAAAGACTGCGGCTCCAGCAGCAGTGCCTGCCTGAATTCCGCTTCGCCCAGCTCCGGCTTCCCGGCCGCCGCGTAGAAAATCCCCAGGTTGATATGTGCTGCCGTCAAGTTCGGCTCGTCCTTCACCAGCGACTGCAGTTCCTCAATCGCCAAGGTGCGGATGCCCTTTGCGGCGTAAGCATTCGCCAGCAGCAGGCGCGCTTCCACTAATTTTGGCTGCCGGGTCACCAGCTCTTTGGCCACCTGTAGCGCGTCGTTGCTCGCCCCGGCGCTTAGAAATATCTGCCCGATGGCGAGCTGGGCGTTCACATCGCCCGGCTGGAGTTGCAGAACCTGGCTGAACGACTGGTACGCTTCCTTGTATTGCGTCGTCTTCATGTAGGCTTGGCCAATTTTGCTATACAGTTCCGCAGACTTGGGATCGGCCTTGATCGCGTTCTTGTATTCGATGATGGCGTTACCGTACTCCGCCTGCTTTTCAAAAGCAGCCGCCCGGGCCACGCTCTGCTCGCGCACCTTCTGTGGAGACTTGTTACATCCGATCATCCCGCCCACAACGATGAGCGTTGCAAATAGTACAAGGCCTCGCTGCCAATTCACGCTGCTGGAGATCCGCACGGCTCTTGCCTCACGTATGAAGAGTTACTTCGGGTTAAGAGAGTGCACTTGGCGGGCCATCCATATGCAAAAACCCGGAGACAAGGGCAATATTTTCTGGAGGGGTGTCTATGAGCCGGCTGGGCCGCAAGGTATGGTTTTTCGAGAGGATGGCTGAATTCCTGCCCAATTTGAAGGGTATCTGGTCGCTTCACAAGCGGTCACCGCGGGAAGTGGCACGCGCCTGACTCGCCGGGGCACAGTAACTGTCCAATAGCTGGATTTTGAGTTCGAACAGTTCTCCGCGATGTTGCCGTAAGTGCAAAACGACGCGGCTGCGATGAAGATTTGCAGAATACTTTCTAGAAATCAGACATCGCAACCGGAATACTCAATCCAGTTTCTTTCCATCCCGGCATCGCATCCCACTGCAAATCGTAATCTCGTTGGTAAGCCACTCGTACGACTTAGGCCAAGTCTTGTCGCACAGGGGGCAGTGCTGGGAAACACTGATGTTACTCTGCACATCTGCGTAACGTATCCACCAGTCCCGGCCCGCGTTGCGCGGCAGAAATGGCTGGTGCTCCAGGGAGTCCACCAGTCGGCCGTCCGCATAGAATCGAAGGAAGCCATCCTCTTTTCCGGGCGTTCCCAGATGTAGATGAAACTCCCAGAACTGCCACTGCCCACGCAGGCCATCTCCAGCAGGATAGTAGTTCACAGTCTTGGCCATCCCCCGAACAGGACTCCCGGGTAACTGGTCCTTCTCCTTGAAGAAGACGTACATCTGCAACTTGTCGGAGCCAGAGGGGATGTTGATGTCCACGGTTACACGAGGCTTGTATAAGCCGCTGTGCAACCTCCACAGGTGCGCGCCCATGGTGCAAACATGGTCACCACAGGAGTATGTCAGCGGCAACCGCCACTGCTCAGGAAAGAAGACATGGCCGCTCATCCACAGATCATCCGCCGGGGCAAAGGGTGTGGACATCAGCTTACCGTTCACATTTGTAGAAGCGCCGATGGCGTAACCGCAGGGAAATCCGCCAATGCCATTGGAGGCCGAGCCTACATAGTTCTCCCTGTGTTCCAGAAAGTTCTCTGGGTGAAAAAGGCAATCCTGGGTGGCGATGTGCAGCAACACGCCCTTATGGTGGCCCCACGGCCAGATGCTCCCCTGTGCGGTTCGCACAAAGAGCGTCCACTTCCCCGGTAACAGCATGCCCGCCGCTCCAACCATGAGTGCGATGAGCACCAGTGCCACGCAACTGCGCAGGAATCCGGCGCGGGCTGGCTTAGTTAGTGATGTCAAAGGCACTTCTAGCTCCTCCACTTAGGAACACATCGGGCACATTGCGCTCAGTACGAGATTCTCTTCCGCACGCCATCAAGAAACGATCTCTTCTGTACTTCTTTGCTGTACGACTTCACGCATCGCTCCCGCCCGGCAGCCGCGTAGCTTGCCGCCAGGGTTGGGTTATCCAGCAGCAATTCGATGGCCTCGGCCAGCTTCTCCACATCGCCCGCAGGGTAGACAATTCCTGTGCGCTTATGCTCGACAGCCTCCGGCAAACCCCCAATATCAGAGACAATGACTGGCAATCCGCTGGCAGCCATTTCCAGTGATGTGCAGGTGAATGAGTCCCACCCCGTCGAAGGAATAACGCCGCAATAACATCCTGAAAAGACTTCACTGAGGTCCGGGCGATATCCTCCAAACCGAATCAGTTGGTCCACACCCTTCCCCGAGTACATCTCCTCATAAACTGCGCTCTCTCCCGGGCGATTTCCGAATAACGCAAAGCAGACGTCCGTTCTCTTCCTCTTTACAAGCAACTCTATGGCTGCCTGGATAAGAGTAGCGACACCCTTCCTGGACTCCATATGACCGGCGTACACGATAACCTTCCGATCCTCCGGAAAAGAAAACAGCTCGTGGATCAACCTTGACTGCCTTGCTTGATATTCATCTGTATCTACGCCAAGCGGCACAATGTCCACTCGCGTCGCGGGGACGCCGCGCCCGAGGATTGCCAGGTTCGCCATGGCTTGCGATTCGAAGATGAGACCATCCATCTTGTGCCGTGCGAGGCGAAACATCAGCCGCTTGATCCAGAGTTTCCAAACCGGCATGAGGGAGGAGATTTGGCAGCCGTAATACCCAACTATGGTCTGTACTCCCCCACGCCGCAACGCGTCAACAATCGGATGGACGGGCTGCAGATCAAAGATAATCGCCAGTTGAATGCCGTTCGAACGTACGTACTCTTCAATTCGAAGTAATTCGGCCTTGGGGCATGACGCGAAATCCAGAGCGATGTATTTTGCGAACTCGGCTGGGAGTGTCTCTGGCCTACCAGGCGTAAGTGATTTGTAGCTGAAGTGAATCTTCGACGAGTCGCCGCCAGACAGGACCATCCCGGCATCAAAAAACAGTTTCTCCAACTCACTGATCGCATAACCGGCATTACTGGGAGTGTGCATCATCATGATGGACGATATTGACTTCGGATTCGCTGCCTCTTCTGTCATAAACCCCCGCCATTCCTTCTCCGCCACAAGTCACGCATGTTGCAGACGATCTCCACCCCTGAGAACGGGCATCGCGATTGGGCGCCTGTTACCCGCCGCTACATCCAGATCAGTCTGCCCGCACACCGATGCATTCAAGCCCATCGCCAATCCTGAAAGCACCCAAATATGCGGGTACCAGAAAACGGAGACGAATGCCCCGCTGACCAGGTAGCCAAGCATGGCCAATTGCAATCCGTTGGCCAGGCACATCTCCCAGCAGCGATGGTCTCTGCCTGCCTTCTTCAACGCCTGACGCACCCGGCGGACAATCCAGAAGAAATTAAGTATGACCATGAGCGAGATCAGCGCGCCCAAGCCGCCGAGTTCCGACAGCACCTCAACGTACATACTATGGCAGACGTGCGGGACGCGGTCGTTCACGCTGTCAATGCGGTAGTGGATTAGCCGCTCATAGGGGAAATTCGCAGGTCCAACGCCGAGCACAGGGCTTGCCTTCCACATTTTGACTCCGGCTTTCCATAGCTCGATGCGATCATTGGCCGTCGTGTCTGTCTTGTAAGCTTCCGCGCTCTTAAACCTGTCACGGCTGGCGTGGGGCATCAGGAAGATGAGTCCAAGAAGAAACAGTAGAACAAAGACGAACGACCATGACTTGCGGCTGGACCGAACCCATGTAGCCAGCACAACAGCCACTCCACCCACTACCGCGCCACGGGAGCCGCAGACAAGGATCAGGGCTCCGAAAGCAATCATGCAGACGCAATAAAACGCTCGCCACTTGTGGGACAGATCCGCCTGGAATAGGGCCAGTGACAGTCCGAAAACAACGCACATGGCGACGCCCAGGTCCGCCGAGTTATCGTAAAAACCGCCGCCGCCACCAATGATCCCAAACCGCACGAACGCCATCTCATTCACGGCGCGGCCATGCTCCAATGCATAGGTCCGCAAACCATGCTGCGCCACCTTCAGCATCAGGAGGAGCACAACAAAGGACACGGCGCGCTGCCGCCAGCGACTCGCCGTCGCCCTGGCAGTCAGCAGAGCCACCAGTAGTTGTTCCGGCATGTTCCACAGTTGCTTATACATTGGGACGTGATAACTGGCCGACACAAACGACATGAGTGTGGATGCCCCAAGTAACACGATTGCCGTTTTGAGCGCTCGATTTCCGGATTGATCTCCTGCGTTATGAGAAACCAGGGCGCCCAGTACTGCACACATCAGCGCAATTTTGCCTAACTGCAGCGGAGCCAGAATCGGATACATTACGGCCAGGCGAGTGTATTCGATGAACAAGTAAAAGATAATTCCGAAGACGTCCATGCCCCAGCGCGCGCCATCACCATCCGCGTCAATTGGATTGCCGCCGCCCGAAGTTGCGCCATTCACCGAGTTACGTACGCCCATGCCGGAGATAATCCCCGCTCCGTGATTTCTTATCTGCGACATCGGCTTTTTATCCAGCATGAGTTCGTCTTTCCGTCGATCCGTATGTTCAATTCCTACGCGCTCAACTTCGCCAAGATCGCGCCGCCAAAAGTGGATGCACAGTACATACCTTGCAATTCAGCGGCCATCTTTCATCTCCTAAGTGCAGGTACTCTTGGCAGCAGGCTTTCCCGATCCCGACACCCCTGCATGTCTTCCGTGGAAAAGGCGAGCATGCGCGTAGGCCTCGGCAAGATGCTCTCCAATCACCGGCCAACTGTATTCGTCCACCACCTGCTGGCGCGCAGCTACACCCAGTCTGAGGCGCAAATCTCTATCCTCCAACAACTGGATGACGGCTTCGGCAAAGTCCTGTGGGCGGTCGGCAATCATCATGTGCTGGCCCGCCTTGTAGCGCAGCCCCTCGGCTCCCACGCTCATGCTGACAATGGCCTTGCCCATGGCCATTGCGTCCAGCAACTTCAGCCGTGAGCCGCCGCCATCACAAATGGGACACACATACACCGCACCGCGCGCGATATAAGGACGTATGTCAGGCGGGTTAGGCACAAATTCAATCTGCGGGTCGGCTTGTGCCCACTTCACCAGGAAGTCCGGCGGATACTGTCCGGCGACAATGAAGCGGATTCCCGGGCGCCGCTGTTTGAGAATCGGCCACGCTTCACGACCAAAGTTCAGCAGCGCGCTCTGGTTGGGATACCAGCGCAGTGAGCCTGCAAAGACGATCGTGTTCTCTTCCACAAGCTCCTGCCGTGGCTGAAAGTACTCCACATCGGTGCCGTTCTCTACCTCAGCGATCTCCGCTCCGGGTACGAGGGCCCGCAGGCGGTGCGTGTCTTCCTCGCTGACCGTTAGGCTCATCGTCACTCGCCCGAGCCAATCCCGCTCTAACCTCTCCTGCTTGCGCGCCTGGTGCGACAGAACCATTTTCTTCAGCGCGTTTTTCTCCAGCTCACCACGGCGTAATGCCATGGCCGATTCGCAATTGTGATGGTTCAGCACAAGCGGGTGTCCGAGCGCATCCTGCAGATAAACGGCCAGGTCGGAGGAGTCCACGTGAACGATTGCTTCCGGCTGCTCTGCCAGCAGTGCGCGCCAGCGCGCTGCCAGCGCATGGCTGGCATAGGCCACGCAGGACTGTGGCATCCGGTACAACGGAGCCATCGCCAACTGCGCCCACCAGCGGACGCCTTTCCATGCCTCCGGCAGCTCCCAGAACTCAACACGATGGCAGACTTTCTCAAACTCCGCGCGGCTCGCTTCCAGCAGCTGCGTATCCTGCCGCGGACGGTTGAAGGCTACCAGCGTGACATCGTAGCGCTGTGCCGCCTGGCGAATCAGGTTGAAGCTGCGCTGCGCCGCGCCTCCGCGAGCCGGGTATGGGATGAAGTGGGAGAGCCAGATCAGATTCATCTTCATCACCGCACCGCCAGTCGTTGATATAGCTGCGCCACTTCGTCCGCGTTATTCTCGGCGGAAAACTCCTGTGCGATATAGCGCGATGCCGCTTTGCACAGCGACTGCGCCAGTCCGGGATTGCGCAGCAGCCGCAGGCAGGCCGTGGCAAGCGCCTCCGGATCCTCGCCCTCGATGCACAAGCCATATTGCCCGTCTCGCAGCACTTCGCGAATACCAGGAACATGGCGTCCAACCACGGGGACATCCAGCCACAAGGCCTCCAGCAATGTCATAGGCAACCCTTCGTGGTCGCTGCACATCACCAGCACATCCATGGCGCGCAGCACGTCGTGGATGTCCTCACGGTGGCCCAAGAAGTGAACGCTCGATTCGATCCCCAACGCACGCGCCTGCTCCACCAGCCGAGCTCGTTCAGGGCCCTCCCCGGCGATCACGAACTCTGTGGACGGCATTTGGCGCCGAATGCTTGCGGCCATTTGCAGGAACAGGTCCAGTCGCTTCACCGGCACCAGTCTTCCTGCGATGCCAACAACGGGTGCCGCTGGGCAGCCAATAAGCTCATGTGCCTCAGCGCGCCCATAACGGCTGTGCAAGCGGTTGGTCTCCACGCCGTTTCGTATGACCGCAACTTTGCTTGCGCCGTACATGGCTGCCAGGCTCGGTGCCATCCCGTCGCTCACGGAAATGACGGCGTCGGCTGCAAAGCGCCCCGTCCAATGGTCCAAGCCGTGGATCAAGTGATGGCGTACGCCGCTCCAGCCTCGGAATGGCTCCCGCATGCCGTGCA
>Ga0181519_10000990_pt1 | contig 24990 bp, 23 predicted proteins | sample PEATcosm2014_Bin_26_FD_121102 | JGI IMG/M metagenome (GOLD analysis project Ga0181519, IMG submission 121102) | Peatland microbial communities from MTU Mesocosm Facility, Houghton, MI, USA - PEATcosm2014_Bin02_10_metaG | ecosystem: Environmental > Terrestrial > Soil > Wetlands > Peat | place...
GGAAGTATTACCGAAACTCTGCAATTTATCCGAACGAGTGCGTCTTTATCATGGCGCATGATTTCAAGACGCTGATGTGGGAGTCCCGTGGCAAGATGCCGGCCTATCGCGACTGGATCTTCAGTACGGACGTGACTTCCGCCTATGAATACCACAAGCGATTCTTGCAGATGCTGCAGGCCGATGCGCCCGGCGTCTGGAACCTCAAGATGCCGTCACACGCGTTGTTCATCCCGACTCTGCTCAAAGTTTATCCGGACGCCCGCCTGATCTGGACGCATCGCGATCCATTTACCGCGACCGGCTCGCTGTGCAGCCTCATTTCGCTTGCCCATCAGGGTTATATGGGCAAGGTGGACGCGCTCTGGCTGGCCGAGAACTATCCCTGGCAGGCGGCCGAGCATGCCAACCGGGCGATGGATGCGCGCGAGGCGATCGGCTGGGACCGCATCATCGACGTGCATTACGGCGATCTGATGCGGGAGCCGATTGCGACGATGCGCCAAGTCTATGCCGCGCTCGGCGACAGCTTCACGCCGCAGGCCGAAGCTCGGATGCAGGCCTGGATCGACGACAACCCGCAAGACAAGTTCGGCAAGCACGAATATCGGCTGGCGCAGTACGGGCTCAGCGTCGAAAAACTGACGCCGCTGTTCGAACGCTACCTCTCGCGCTTCGACGTCGAGCGGGAAGGCTGACCGGCGGCCGTTCCTGTCGACAGGCGGCTTCGGCATCGCAATGCCAAGGCGGTTATGAGCCGCCGGCTGCGGCCGTAACGGCAGGTCCGACCGGTTCGTACGCGACAGCGTAGACCTGCGGGGACAAAGAGTCTGAAATCGTCAGTCGTCCGTTTCCCGCGCGTTTCCTCACCTCGTCGAGCAGGGCGGGGACATCGTTGGTCTCGATCTCGTAGATCGTGAGGAAGGGGAAGCCGTCTTTCTCGGCCAAGGACTCGGTTAGGCGAAAACGTTGCGCCGATTGGAACCCCGAGATCGTCATCATCTCAGGCAGGTGAATGTTCTGATACCAAAGATCGAAATCCGCCTCGCGTCCGGCTACCGGACTGCTGAGCACGATCAACTTGTAGCGGGGCATCGCTTTCTCCAGCTTGTGTCAGGATCCTGGCGCAGGCTGCCGGGCTTGGTGATTCAAATTGCCTTTCGAAACCCGCCGCAAAATTGCCGGCTGTAGCATCGGCGAATCTCATCGCCGGAGCGATGCTGCCGCCGGCTTCCGGATCTCGATTGCCGAGCGTGCTGCCGCCGCTCGTTTCCGCCGATATAGTGCGTCCAAAGCGGCGCCGGCCGGTGCAGCGCGGGCGGCCGACGACCTGATCGAGAGTTCAATCTGCGTGTCGCGGGGGCAGGAGAGTTGAGCCGATGACGCTGGATGGCAGCTCCGAACCGCTTCGCGCCGCCGTCCGGGCCTGGCTGGCGCAGCATGTGCCCTCAGGCTGGCGCGGTGCCATGACGGGGACGGACCAGGAGTGCTTCGTGCAGGCGCAGCGCGAGTGGTTCTCCAAGCTCGTCGAGGCCGGCTATGCGACGCCGCACTGGCCGGCGGGCTGGCCGGGCGGCGGGCGCTCCCTGGGCGAACAGAAGATCATCTTCGAGGAGGTCGCTCGGGCGGATGCGCCGCGGCTCATCCTGTTCTTCGTGGCGCTCTACCATGCGGCCTGTACCCTGATCGAATGGGGCACGGCTGAGCAGAAAGCGGCCTATCTGCCGCGGATTCTCAAAGGCGAGATCTGGTGCCAGGGCTTTTCCGAGCCGAATGCCGGTTCCGATCTCGCCTCGGTGCGGACGCGGGCCGAACGTCGGGGCGACCGCTATGTCGTCAACGGCCAGAAAATCTGGTCGACCATGGCGCAATATGCCGATCGTTGTCTGCTGCTGACCAGGACCGGCAAATCCGATCCGCCGCAGGGCGGCCTGACCTATCTGCTACTCGACATGCGGACGAAGGGGGTCACGGTCCGGCCGATCTCGCAGATTACGCGCGACGACGAATTCGCCGAAATCTTCTTCGACGATGCCGAAGTGCCGATCCAGGACCGCGTCGGCGAGGAAGGCGAAGGTTGGGCGGTCGCGCAGTCGACCTTGTCGTCGGAGCGCGGCTTGACCTTGGTCGAGATGAGCCAGCGCATGCGCTATGCCTTGCCGAGGATCGGCGCCGCGCTGCGTGACCGGGGCTGTTTCGACGATGCGGCGCTGCGTCTTGAAGTCGGGCGGCTGACCGCCAAGGTAAACGCGGCTTGCGCCCTTGCCGACCGCTACCTGCTGCGCCGGATTTCCGGCGAGGAAGTGCTGGGCGACGCGTCGGTCGTTAAGCTCTGCTACTCAAGAACGCTGCGTGACTTCGTCTCCCTCGGCCTGCGCATTGGCGGGCTGGAGAGCCAATACGATCGCGGCTTCATGCGTGGCGCGCCGCATGAGACCGGCAACTGGATCGTGGACTTCATGAACTCCTATAACTGGTCGATCGCCGGCGGCAGCGACGAGATTCAGCGAAACATCATCGCCGAACGGCTGCTGCGCATGCCGCGCGAGCCGCGGACCTGGCAAGTTCCGGCTGAACGATCATGAGCGCCGAACCGTCGGAACTTCGCGATTCTGCGCGGAAGGTGCTGGCCGGGCAGGGTGTGCCGGCCGGCGAGGCGGCGACGTGGCCGCTCGTGGTCGAACTCGGATGGCTGCTGGTCGCCGTTCCCGAAGAACTGGGCGGCCTTGGCGAGGGGCTGGCGGCGGCCTGCGCGCTCTACCGCGAACTCGGCGCAAGCCTGGCGGCAGCGCCTTATCTGCCGGCCATGCTCGCAGTCGAGGCGGTGTGCCATGCCGCGCCGGGCGAGCGCCACTATTGGGTCGAATTGCTGACCACCGGCGGGTTTGCCGGCGCGCCGCTCGCCGAGGCCGTGCTGTCTGCAACCCCGCACGGCGCCGGCAAGACGAAGCTGACCGGCTTGGCGTCGGCTGTTCCGTCTGCCGACAAGGCCGGCCACATCGTCGTGTGGACTTCGGACGACGACTGCGTCGCCCTGGTGCCGCTCGACCGGTCGGGCGTGGCGGTCGAGCGGCGGCCGACCTGGGACGCGACGCGGCGTCTGTTCGACGTTCGGCTCGGCGATGTCGAACTCGATGACAGCTTCGTCCTGGCGCGCGGCGCAGCCGCGCAGGCGCTGCGGCGGCGGCTTTCGACACATCGCGATTTCGCTTTGGCGGCCGATTCGGTCGGCGGCGCCGCGGCGCTGCTCGACCGTACGGTCGAGTATCTGCTGACGCGGCGCCAGTTCGGTCGTCCCCTGGCGATGTTCCAGGCGCTGAAGCATCGCTGTGCCGATCTGAAGGTGCTGACCGAAGCGGCCGAAGCCCTGCTCCTCGACGGGCTGGCGCGCCTCGGCGAAGCAGGTGGCGCGGTCGCCGCCGAGCGGTTGGGGCAGCAGGCGAAATCCTTTGCCACCATGGCTTATTCGAAAGTCGCGGAGGAAGCGCTGCAGCTCCATGGCGGGATCGGCATGACGTCCGAACACTCGTGCCATCTGTTCCTGAAGCGGGCCCTGCTGAATGTCCAACTGGGCCGCTCGAATGACAGATGCGATCTCGATGTCGCGGCCGGGACGCTGGGCGAGGATATTTGATCGGGTGAGCGGGATTGGATCGAAGCGGAGCGGCAGATGGCACTCTATACGACTATTCATCTTCACAACGCGGGCACCGGCCGCGAAGCTGAGTACGCTACCTGGTTTGACGGACCGCATCGTGCGGCGCTCGCATGGCTCCGCGGTTTCCGGGCCGCCGACCGCTATGAGGTGACGCCTCAGCAGATCATGCGGGACATCCCGCAGCCTTGGCGGTTCCTCAGCGTCTATGATTTCGACCTGCCGGATCCGGCGATCGACATTCCGGCGCTGGGGCCTCTGGTCGCGGCGGCGCGGGATGCGGGTCTCGTCGCTGCGGATGAGACCGAGCGCCTCTACACCTACCGGCTCTTTGCCGATTGGAAGGGCAGTCCGAACTGGCGGCGCGAGGAGCCATTGTCCGGCGTCAGCATCATCCTCGGCAACTACGTTCCGGGACGCTACGCCGAATACCAGAAATGGTACGAGGAGGTGCACAGCGTCGAGGTAACGAACGTGCCCGGCCATGTCGCGATGAAGCGCGGCGAACTCGCGCCGATTCAGATCGAGCCGCGCCACTACTGCCCGGGCGACCAACTCGTGATGTGCGCGCAGCAGACCGACGATCTGGCTTTCACCGTCGCGGATTTCAGCGCTCGCGCGCAAGGCAAGAGCCCGAGCGGGATCGCCATGGAACCGCGTTCATCTTCCGGGTCGGTTGCACGCACCGTCCATTACTTTCGGAAAGTGAGCGGCAGCCGGTTCTGGACCGGCGGCATCGCTTATGCCGGCGATCTGTCAGCCTATCCGGGCAGGGGATGAAGCCGTCGCCAAGTGATCGCCCGGACGATGCGGTGGGCTCTTGCCCTCGCCGGTCGCCTGGGCGAACGATGGCCGGATAATCGACGCGTCAGAACCAGTCCTCGTATGGTGCAGCCGTGCGACAGGGCGGATGAGAGGGCGGATTCGTGTCAAAAATCATTGTAATTACCGGCGCGGGCATGGGGCTTGGCCGCGCGCTCGCCCGCCGCTTCGCGGCCGATGGGGAGCAGGTCGTTTTGCTTGCGCGCACCGCGTCGACGATCGAAGCGGCAGCCGCGGAGATCGGCGATGCTGCGTTCGCGGTCGCCTGCGATGTGTCCTCGCCGGATCAGGTCAAGGCCGGTTTCGCCAAGATCGCCGAGCGCTACGGCCGGATCGATGTCCTGATCAACAACGCCGCCATCTTCGAGCCGTTTCTCGTGGCCGAGGCGACCGACGCCCAGATCGTGAACACGATCTCGATCAATTTGACCGGGACGATCTTGTGCGCGCGCTCGGCCATCCCGCTGATGGCGCGAGGCAGCCACATCATCAATGTCAGCAGTGAGTCGGTCGAACTGAACTACCCGCATTTGTCGCTCTACCAGGCGACGAAGGCCGGTATCGAACGCTTCACGCATTCGCTCGAACAGGAGCTCGATCCACAGGGCATTCGCGTCAGTTATGTGCGCGCCGGCGCCATGACGGACGGCGAGAAGACCTGGAATATCGACCCCGCCGCCGGAGCACGGTTCGCCAAGGCTGCGATGGAGGCTGGGCTGAATCTGCTGCAGCGGCCGATCTCGCAATACGCATCGGTCACGCAGGTGTTCCGCGCCCTGATCGATCTTCCGCCCGACCTTCACGCGACCAGCATAAGCCTGCACGCGCGCGCGACAGCAAAGTGAGGATGATGAAATGGTGATGCTTCCCGAAGGCAAGCTGCTGATCGACGGCGAGCTGCGCGCTGCGGCCAGCGGGGCGACGTTTGAGGATATCGGCCCCTGGACCGGTGAGGTCGTGGGTGTCGCCGCGGATGCGGGTCCCGCAGATGTGGATGCGGCCATTGCCGCGGCGCGGACCGCCTTCGATACCACGGATTGGTCGACCGACCACGCGCGCCGTCGCGCACTGGTCGTCACGCTCTACGATCTGCTGAAGGCAAATCGCGATTGGCTGGTCGATATTGCTCGGCATGAGGCGGGGGCCGGCTTGGGCGCGGTTCGGACGGCCCATGTCGATGGCTCGCTCGAGGCGATGCGTGGACTGATCCCCATGGTCGACGAGATCCAGTGGGAGGAGAAGCGGGGCCGCGCATCCGCCTATGGCCGCGAGTCCGAGCGGGTGGTGCTGCGCGAGGCGACCGGCGTGGTCGGTGCGATTACCCCGTGGAACGTGCCGCTCTACGTGAATCTCGCCAAGATCACCTCCGCTCTGCTGGCCGGCTGCACGGTCATCCTGAAGCCGGCGCCGGAGACGCCGCTGATGGGCGCAGTCTTGGGCGACCTCGCCGTCAAGGCCGGATTCCCGGCCGGCGTGATCAACGTCGTCACCTCCAGCGACCGGGCCATGGCGGGCGAAGCGCTGGTCAAGGATCCGCGCGTGGATCTCATCACCTTCACCGGTTCGACCGCGATCGGGAAGCGGATTATGGAGCAGGGCGCTCCGACGCTGAAGCGCGTCTTCCTGGAGCTGGGCGGGAAATCCGCCAATATCGTGCTCGACGACGCGCCCGATTTCGCGATGTCGGTGATGCGGTCGATCGTGTGCTTCCATGCCGGACAGGGCTGCGCAATCACGACGCGCCTTCTGGTTCCCCGAAGCCGGTATGCCGAAGCCGTCGGCGCGCTGGAGATGGCCTATGGCGGCTACTCGAAAGCGTGGGGCAAGTTCGACGATCCGGCCAATGTCATGGGGCCGGTCATTTCCCGGCGGCAGCTCGATCGCGTGATGGGTTATATCGAACTCGGCAAGGCCGAAGGGGCGCGGCTGCTCGCCGGCGGCAATATGCGGACCGATTTGGGCGGCGGCTTCTTCGTCGAACCGACCTGCTTCGTCGATGTCGACAACAGCATGCGGATCGCGCGCGAGGAAATCTTCGGTCCGGTTCTCGTGGTGATTCCTTTCGAGGATGACGCGGATGCGATTCGCATCGCCAATGACAGCGAGTACGGGCTGTGCGGGGCTGTCACATCGGCGAGTTTCGACCGCGCGATCAAGGTGGCGCGCCAAGTCCGGACTGGCGCGATCAGCGTGAATGGCGGTGCGCCAATCGCAGCCGATCTGCCGTTCGGCGGGTACAAGAGCAGCGGCATCGGCCGGGAATGGGGACGGGAAGGAATCGAAGAGTATATGGAGCTGAAGGCGATCGCCTACGGCGTCTAGCGGCGTTGGCGCGGATCGGCTTGCGCCGACCGCGCCAATTTCGGTATTTCAGTGGCGTCTTGGGTAAATCAGCGTTAACCGGCTCTGCTGAAGCCGGGAGAATCGGGGAGAGGATGACGGCGGTCAGCCACAATCTGGTGGGCCAGCGGCTCGGTCGAAAGGGCCGCGACACACGGGAGCGAATCCTCGCCGCGACCGAGCGGCTGCTGGCAGGGCCGCCGGAGACTGCCATTTCGCTCAGCGCCGTCGCGCGCGAGGCGTCCCTGGCGATGACGACGCTCTATCTCTATTTCGACGATCTGACGGCGCTTCTGCTTGCGCTACTGGAGCCCATCATCGTATCGGCCGAGGAATCCTATGTCGCGCGTTTGCGGCGTCACTGGCCGGATGAAAGCTTAGGCGATCATTGCCTGAGCTTCATGGAGGCGTATCACGAGTTCTGGGTCCAGCACTCTCGTATTCTGCATCTGCGCAACAGCTTCGCAGACAATCACGACGAGCGCATGCGCCAGAGCCGCATCGAGGCATCCTGGCCGCCGATAGAACTGGTGATTCTACAGATGGAAGGTGATCCGAAGGCGGTCAGCTCACCGATATCGGCCATGGCGACAGCATTGATGACAGGCGTCGAGCGCGTCATCACTATGGCTACTGACGCAACGGTGCAGCAATCCTCCGTACAAAACCCGATCCTACATATGCGTCATCTGTCGCATAAGCAAAACCCCAACTTGCATTTGCGGCATATGCTGCAAGCTGTGGCGAAACTGCTCGAACTGGGCATTGCCGAGGGTCGGAGGGCGTCCCGGAGCTGTGCTCCGGTCTTGTCTCGCCTGGGCTGAGTGCGACCTGAATTCCAGTCCGACGGACGCTATTCCTGCTTGCGGCTTCCGCCGATGCCTTCGATGTAGCGCTTCAGCCCCTCTATATAGTCGGGATTCAGCATGAGGGCGCTGTTCGCCAGGCGCTCGACATTGCGTGCCTGTGCCAGTCCGACATCATGCGCAAGCTCGATGGCAATTTTCGCTGTCCCCATCTGCTCGCCGTTCTGTGCAGCCAGATGCCGGCAGAAGCGCATGACGTCTTCCTCGAAGGTCTCGTCTGGAAATACCTCGTGAACCAGACCCATGATCAACGCGCGGTCCGCATCGGCCGGGATATTCGCCATGATCAGGTAACGCGTCCAATGTGTGCCGATTATGCGCGCCAAACGGCTTACGCCGTTCGACGCGGGCAGCACACCGAACTTCCCTTCCGGGAAGGCATATCTGGCGCTCTTTGCGGCAAGGCGGAAATCGCAGGAAAGCGACATTTCCAGCCCGCCGCCCATGCAGGTTGCGTGATGCGCCACGACGATCGGCTTTTCGATGGCCTCCATCTCGTCATAGATCCGGTGCATGCCGTTCAGCTTTAGCCGATGCGTCTCGCGGATCCCGGAACCGGTCGTTGCCGGGCCTTGACGGTCGTCCGAGCCGCGCAGATCGGCCCCGGCGCAGAAGTAGCGGCCGGTTGCCCGAATCAGCATGACCTTTAGAGCGGGAGTATCGCGGAACCGGTGCAGCGCCTGCTCGAACAGGCCCATCAACTGAGCGGTCAGCGCGTTGAGTTTCTCAGGCCGGTTGAGCGTCGCGATCAGGATTGCTCCGTCTTCCTCGGTCAGCAGATGTGGCGCTTCGGACAAGATCGGTCCCTCTCAGGCACGGGTACGCGGCAGGCCGAGCGCACGTTCGGCGATCAGGCTGCGATGAATTTCGCTGGTGCCGCCATAGATCGTGGTGCCCTGCGCATGCCGATAGCACTGGTTGAGGAACCCGGCCGGGCCGGTTCGCTTCGAAAGCGACTGAGGCGCCGTCAGGTTCAGCAGATCGGCCGCATCCTTGAGGAATTTCTCGGAGGAGAAAAGTTTTACCATCGGACCGAAACCCTGGTTGGGCTTCTTCTCGACACCGGCCCAAAGTGCGCGATAGGCCAGCGCGTGCGAAATCGCGACATGGGTGGCCACCCTGGCCAAGCGCGACTGCGCGAGCGGGTCCTCGATCAACGGGCGTCCATTGTGCCGCAATTCGCGGCAGAACGCTTCGGCGGCGCGTAGCATGTGCTGCTGCGTCTTGCCAAACCCGCCGCCATGTTCGAGTTCGAGACTGGCCGCCATGACCTTCACCCCGCCGCCGACCTCGCCCAGGCGCCAACTGTCCGGGATGCGTACCCCATCATAGAAGGTGATATTCGTCCGTTCGTCCTGGAATGTATAGACCGGTTGGACAGCTACGCCCGGCGCCTTGAGCGGCACGATGAACATCGTGAGGCCCTTGTGCTTGGCCACAGTGGAGTCCGTGCGGGTCAGCATGAGGACGTAGTCGGCAAGATTGGCGCCGCTGGTGAACATCTTCTGCCCGTCGATCCGCCAGCCATTGCCTTCAGGCGTGGCGCGGGTCACGGCGGCGAAGACATCCGAGCCCGAGCCCGGCTCGGAATAGCCAAGGCTGCAGATGGCCTCGCCGGCGGCGATCTTCGTCAGAACCTCGGCTTTCAGCTCGTCGCTGCCAAAGCGGCGAATGATCGTGCCCACCATGTTGGACACACCCATGACGTGGCCGGTCCAACCATGCTCTTCCCAGACATGGCTCGCAGCGTTGAGTGCGTAGGGCTTGGCGTTGCGTCCGCCCCATTCCTCCGGCCAGGCCGGAAACAGGAGGCGCGCCTGCGCCAGCTTGCGGTGCACGCCCGGATCATGGCCGTCGAAGGAATAATGGGCCTTCGCCTTCAGTTCGGGTGTGAGGGTCTTCTTGAAGAATTCATCGACTTCGCTGGCAAGAGCGCGCGCGTCGTCGCCCAGGTCGAAATCGATCGAAACGCTGCCAGCATCGGGAAGGACGGTGGGTTCCTCTGCATAGAGGCGACGCCCGGCTTCCTCAAGCAGGCGCTGCGGGTCGCCGAGGACCAGTGGCCACGCCTTGGCGCGCAGGTTATAAAGGTGAATGTCGTAATCGGTGGTCAGCCCGTAGCCGCCGAAGGTGTGCAGCGCTTGGGCGACGGCCCGGCCGGCAGTGTCGGCGCACCACCACGCCACTAGCGAAATCTGCGCGCCGGCCTGCGGCGCATCATGGGCGATGTCGTGGATCGTCTTCCAGAGCAAGCATTTGCCGCCGTCGATATCGGCGATCAGATCCGCCAGGGGATGTGAAATGCCTTGGTAGGTTCCGATGAGTTGACCGAACTGGGACCGTTCGCTGGCATAGGCACAGGCAAGTCGAAGCGCTTCGCGCGATAGCCCTGACAGAGCGGCGGCGATCAGAAGCTTCCATTCTTCGAGAGCTTGGGTGAAGGCTTCCCGGCCGGACCGATCGAGCGACAGGACGGTGCGGGGCAGCTTGGCCAGATCGAGTTCGGCAATCGGCGTGGCGGCGAGCGTCGGTTCCGACTTGCGCGCGTCATCCGGAACCGACAGCAAGACGATTTCGTCACCGGCACGTGCGATCACCGCTTCGGCCAGAGACCCGCCGGCGACCCATTGAACCGGTTCTTCCGACACGTCGCGAAATGCGATCGTGACGATGCCCTGGCCGGTGATCACCCGGTCAAGCAGATCGCGGCTCGCCGTCGTGTCGAAGGTCGCGAGCAGGCGGGCGGCGACCAGGGTTTCAGCAACCGGGCCGGACGCAAGCGTCCGGCCCGCTTCCTCCATCAACAGGGCGGCATCCATGAGGCCGAGACCGACACCGCCGGCGGCTTCCGGGACGCGAAGACCGAACGCACCCAGTTCGGCCAGCGCGGCCCAGAGCTTTGGATCGAAGCCCGAAGGCAAAGCAGCGCGGACCTGCGCCATGCTGCTCTGCTCATCCAGCAGCCGCGCGAAGCTGTCGCGCATCAATTGCTGATCTTCGGACAGGTCCAAATTCATCGTAGATCGACTCCTGAGATAAACCGAGCCGAGCCGCGTTCAACCACCGAAAGCGTACCGAACTCGGAAGCCGAAGGTCAGCGGCTCGCCGATGTTGCGGGTTTCGAAGCCGAAAGGGCCAAAGAAGCCAGGTATGAAGGTCTCTATATGGTTGTCCGTCAAATTGTTGGCGAAGAACGACAGGCTGACCGGAGAGCCGTCGATCGAGTCCCAATTGGCGAACAGGTTGAGAAGTTCCGCGCTGTTGATGTCGGGGAACGGCGTATTAGCCGGCGACGAGGTCATCTCCCGGCCCGTGAACGAATAGTTCAGGCCGACCGACATCCTGCCGAGCGTTTCGGGCAACGGCACCCGGTAGGTGCCGGTGATTGACCCCTTGAACTTCGGCGTCAACGGCAGCGGGCCGCCGACCCGAGAGGTCAGTACGAGGACGTTGAAGAAGGAGTCCGCTGGAAGCTCTTCCTGCTTCTCCGACACAAGCTTCGTATTCAGATATGCACCGCTCAGGTCGATCCTGAAATCCGGGATCGGCAACAGCGAGGAGTCGAGTTCCGCACCATAGATCCGGGACTCACCGGCATTCAGGATGCCTGTCGTGGCTGCGGCAGCAAGATCGGTATCGGCAGTGTTCGCGAAGCCAGCCTGGAGCTGCTGGTTATGAAGGTTGTTGTAGAACAAGTCGAAATCCAGCGTCCCCGGAACGACTATCGACGTCCCCGGGATCGGCGCCTTGAAGCTCGACTTTTCGCCAAGCTCATAAGCGTCAATCTGCTCGGGGTTGAACGTGTTGAACCCCGGCGGGCCGAATGGGTCGACACCGCCTTGGCGATAGCCGCGGCTGTATTTGCTGTACAGCAGGAGATCCTGGACCGGCGTGTACTCGAGGTCGATCACGCCCGTCGGTGCTTCGGAATGCTGGCGGAACGATTTGAAGCAGCCGGTGGCCAAAGTCGCACTCGGGTCGTCGCAGGTTTCCTTCACCCCGCCACCGGTCGGGAAGTTGAAGACGATCTGCTGCGCCTCACCCTGGGAAAGATCCGAGGTGTAGCGCAGACCGGCGGTGAGCTTGAGCTGATCGGTGAAGGCATAGGTTTCCTGGGTATAGACACCCAGATTGTGGTAGCTGAGCGTCCCTTCCGAGAGCTGGGAGCCGCCGAGTGTGCCGGCAATTCCCGGTACGAATGGATTCAGCAACTCTCCCAATATGTCGATACATTGCGGCGGGATTGTATGTAGATTCGGGCAATCCGCATTGTTCGATGAAAGGGCAGCGCTTTCAGCATTCGGATAGCTCAGCTCGAAATATAGCCCGCCCTGCCAGGTCAATCTCTTGTCGAGAGCGGTCCCCTGGAATTGCAGCTCATCCGTAACGGTTGCCTGGTCATTGGTGTTGAACCCGTCCGGCGCATTGGAGACGGTGAAAGAAACCGGAGTCCCCTGCAAGGGACCCGTTGGCTGTCCCAGGAATGTCGGCCCGACCGTGAAGTCGTCGCCGAAGAAGGAACCCTTAAAGGTGTTCCGGAATTGGGCGTACGAGGCGATGTTCTTGATGGTCAGCTCTGGGTCTACGTCCCAAGTCGTGGTGTTGATGACCCGCCACGTATTGTTTGCGGATGTCGGGTCCGGGAACGCGTTTTGAACATCAAAGAAGCCGAGCTTTTGCTGCCGAGCGACTTGTGCGCAGGCCGCGTTGAGGAAGGTCGGACCGAAGAACGGACTCTGTCCGCCCGCGGGGTTGCAGGCGAAAATCTGCCCGAGAGTACCATTATTGTCGGAATTGCTGTAGGTCGCAACCGTATAGTTGTTCAGTTCGGGCGTGATGTCGGCGTCGATGCCAAGACGAAGCGCGTAGTAGTTCACATCGCCGAAGGTCGAAGGGCCGATGCCGCTGACGTTGTTCTCGTAGCCGTCGCGGGTTTCCCGGTCGAAGCCAAGACGGACCCGCAGATTGTCGGTGATTGGGGCGTTGATGACGCCCTGGATCCGCTCTAAATCGAGATTGCCGACTGTATCTTCGATATAGCCGCCGAGTTGGTCCGTCGGCCGGTTTGGCGTAAGGAGCACATCGCCGCCTGTGGTGTTGCGGCCAAAGAGCGTGCCTTGCGGACCTTTCAGCACCTGCACGTTCTGCAGGTCGAAATAATCGCCGGGACCGGCGCCATCGCCCGCTGTCGTGCCCGCGCCGCCGCCGCGCGGTGCCACCACATCGTCGAAGAACACGCCGACCGAGGAGGTCGTCCGGATTTCCTGGGTGAAGCCCCGAATGGAAAAGGATGAATTGTCCTGCCCAAAACGCGTGTCCGTGGACAAGGACGTCGTCTGCTTTGCCAGATCGGACGCGTTGACGATGTTCTGGTTGGACAATTGCTGCTGGGTATAAACGGTAACCGAGATCGGGACGTCCTGCAGCCGTTCCTGGATGCGCCGCGCCGTGACCGTGACCGCCTCAGTGGGCGGTGCGGATTGGGCGGACTGCGTCACAGGAGCCTGCGCCTGCTGCGCGGGCGCCTGTGCTTGCTGGACCACCGCCTGTGGTTGCTGCGCAGAAGGATCCGTTTCCGCTGCGAATACCTGTCCACCGGCACCAAGTGTCGTCGCCGTCGCGACGCAGAGCGTCGAGGCAAGAACCTTGCAACTCATGATGTCCCCCCCTATAGGGCCTTATTTTCGCGGTCCGGCTTACTGCCGTTTCACTTCGCACGCCGCGCACACTACCAAAATCGGAAGCCTCCCGGGCGCTGTCCCCTCGACGAGCGCCGGCAGGCAGGTTACCTCGCCGAGCTACCCCTGGGCAGCTCCGCGCATTAGAGCTCTGGCGTCGACCTGGCCCGTCGCCATACCGGCCATGAAGCCACCGTCGACGGGAAGCACCACGCCATTGATATAAGTCGCCCAGTCGCTGTTGAGGAAGGCAAGCGGTCCGGCCTGCTCCTCCGGCGTTGACCGGCGATTGATCGGCTGCATCGCAGCGTCGAGTACGGCACGTGGCGTGGCCGCCTCGAAGCTCGCCATCATAGGAGTCTGCGTGGGGCCGGGCAACGTGCAGTTTATCCGGATGCCGCGTTTCACCAGCTCAAACGAAGAGTGCATCGTCCACAAGATGATGGCCTCCTTCGAAAAGGCATAGCCCTCGCGGACGGTATCCATATTCTTCTCGCACCATTCGACGGCCGCCGAGACGGAATTGGCTTTGAGAAATTCCATCAACACTGGTACCCGGCGACTCCAACCGAGGCCGCCAGTGGACGAAATGCTGACAATAGCGCCGCCATCCGCCATCATCGGAAGAACCTGCTCGGTAAGGTGCCGGGTCCCGATGAAATTGACCTTCATGACGTCCATGGCAGGCGCTGTCTGGGGCAAGCCGGCGCAATTGAACAAACCGTCGACCTTGCCGCCGATCGTTCTGACCGCGGCTTCGATTGAAGCCGCGTCGCGCAAGTCGACTTGGGTGAACGATGCAAGGTCGAGATTGCTGGCCTTATAGTCCAAGCCATGAACTTCTGCGCCAAGCTTCAGCAACAGACGCGCCGTTGCCTCCCCCATCCCGGAAAAGCAGCCACTTACGATGACCCGCTTGTTCTTGTAGCTTAGAGACTCAAGCATGAACTTTCCCTATCCGGGGCGGAGCGTGACGGCCGGTCGGCCGACGGTTTACTCTTCGACGGTGATGATCCGCTCGGGGCAGGCTCGTGCGCCGCGCCTGGCGAGAGCCTCCTTACCGGGGGGCACGTCGATCTCCTCATCGGCTATATAACCGCCCTCATCCAGGATATACAGGTCGGGCGCGACAGCTGCGCAACGCGCGTGTCCCACGCAAGCGGCCTTCTTAATCCTGATCTTCACACTCTGCCCCCTGCCGGAGGCTGGCGCCCAACCTTTGTCGGGGAGGGCCAACCTTCTTAAACACCTATGTTGTGCACGAGATATTGATCAGCCGCTGAGCCAAGTCAATCAGAGTGGCCGTGCTGATCGCCGGGGCGTTATTCCCCCGGCAGGCCAGGGCGCACGTTGAGTTTCTTCGACAATGTGGCGACATTGCACCGTCGCGAACGATTTAGAGCCAGATGCATCCGCAGCTGGTAAGGCGGGCGTCACGGCGGATGTGGCGCCCGGACGCATTTAAAGAAACGCCCTGATTTCACCGCGGAGATTCCGATGCCTGATGCAGCCAGCATGAGTCCGGCGGTTCCCAAGCCGGCGCATGTGCCGGACGCGTTGGTTTACGACTTCGACATGTTTGCCGATCCAGCGTATCTGGCGAATCCGCACGACCGGATCTTGGACGTCATCAAAAATGCGCCGCCGATATTCTGGTCGCCGCGGCGCGGCGGTCACTGGATGTTGATCAGCCATGATGCGATTTTCGAGGCATCGCGCGACTGGGAAGGCTTTTCCAGCGAATTCATGTCACGGGCGCAGGAAAAGGCGATGCGCGCGATGCTGCCGGCGGACGCGCCTCACATCCCGCGGGCTTTGCCGATCAGTGTCGACCCGCCCGATCACACGAAATATCGTTTGCCCCTGCAGGCGGCCTTCGCGCCGAAGGCCGTGGCGGCGCTCAAGCCGCAGATCACGGCGCTCGCCAATCAACTCATCGACAGGGTGGTCGATCGTGGACGCTGCGAGTTCGTAGCCGACATCGCCGAGCCGCTGCCGGTTCAGGTATTTCTCAAGATGATGGGGCTGCCGCTTGAGCGGCAGCCAGAGTTTCGCGCCATCGTCAAGGAGCACTTGGCGAATGTCGACTACGACATGATGAAGACAATCAGCATGTTGCGGAATATTGCGGCGTCGATGCGCGAGACGATTCTCGAGCGCCGCGACGAGCCCCGCGACGACCTGATCAGCCTGCTGTGGCAGAGCAAGATCGACGGCGAGCCGACAACCTTCGAGGATTTGGAAAACTACTCCGTGCTGCTGTTCATCGCCGGCCTTGACACGGTGATGAACGGCATGACCTTCGGCATCCGGCACATCGCGCAGGATCGCCCGCTCCAGGACCGGCTGCGCGCGGATCCAAGTCTCATCGCCGAGGCGGTGGAGGAATTGCTGCGCCGCTATACTTTTACCGTGCCGGTGCGGCGCGTCGCCAAGGATCTCGTCTTCCAAGGTGTCGCGATGAAGGAAGGCGACCGCGTGTCGCTGTTCCTGCCGGCCGCCGATCTCGACCCCAAGGAATTTCCCGATCCGGCGCGTTTCGATCTGGACCGCGAGAACAAGACCCATATCGCCTTCAACACCGGCGTTCATCGTTGCCTGGGCTCGCATTTGGCGCGGATCGAGCTGCAGATCCTCTATGAGGAGATGCTGAAGCGGCTCCCGCCGTTCCGGCTGGATGCGGACAATCCGCCGACATTCCACGGCGGCAATGTCGTCGGCGCGAACGCGCTCTATCTCTTGTGGGACGTCTGAAGAATGTCGTCCCCCCGGCCCCTGCCGCGACTCGATGCCTGGAATCGCCCGTTCTGGACCGGCGGGGCGGAGGGCAAATTGATGCTGATGCGCTGCCGCGACTGCAGCACTTTCCTGCATCCGCCGATGCCGTTCTGCCGGCACTGCCTGTCCGAGAATGTGGCGGCGGAGGCCGTGGCCGGGACCGGGATCGTCGACAGTTTCACCGTCAACCATCAGGCTTGGCTTCCCGGTCTCGATGTCCCCTATGTCATCGCGCGCGTCGCCATCGATGGCGCGCCGGGCGTGATTCTCACGACTAACATCGTCGGTTGCCCGGTCGACCGGGTCGATATCGGCGACCGCGTGCGCGTGACCTTCATGCAGCAGGGCGAGATCTACCTGCCGCTGTTCGAGGAGGTCGATTGAATGTCGGAAGCCGACGCCTACATCACCGGAGTCGGCCAGTCGGAGGTTGGCGTAGGGCTGACGCGCCATCCGCTGCTGCTGACTCGGGATGCCGTGAAGGACGCGCTCGCCGAGGCCGGGCTCTGTATTGCGCAGATCGACGGTGTTTCGACCTATCCCGGCCGCTCCGCCGGCTTCCTGGGGTTTTCCCCGATCGGTGCCGACGAGCTGATCGAGGCGCTGGGCATTCGGGCGACGTGGTATTCCGGCGGCGGCGAGATCACATCACAATTGGGCGCCATCGTCGCCGCCGCAATGGCGGTGCGCACCGGGCAGGCCCGGCATGTCATCTGCTTTCGCACGGTCTACGAAGCCGCCGCTCTGGCCCGACCGCAAGAATACCCGATGCGCCGCTCCGGCGAAGCGGATGGCTGGCATCAGTGGTTGAGCCCGTTCGGCGCCATCTCGGCGGCCAACTGGATCGCCCAATACGCGATGCGGCATGTCAAGCTGTACGGCATGACGCGAGAGCAATTGGCGCAGGTTGCGCTTACCGATCGCGCGAACGCGCTGCTCAACCCGCGCGCCATCGCTCGCAAGCCGCTGACGCTCGACGAATACATGTCGGCACGCATGATTTCCACGCCGCTGTGCCTGTACGATTGCGACCGGTACACCGACGGCTCGACGGTCCTGATCGTCTCAGCCGGCAGCGCGCTCGACGAGATCGTCTGCGCGCCGATCCGCATTGCCGCCATGGCCGGAGTTGTCGAGCGGCATAGCTGGGACCAGCCCGAATGGCCGTCCTCCTACCCGACCGGTGCCGATTTGTGGCAACGGACGGATTACAAGCCGAAAGACGTCGACACGGTCCAGCTCTATGACGGCTTCAGCTTTCAAGTCATTGCCTGGCTCGAATCGCTGGGTTTCTGCGGCAAGGGCGAAGGCGGCGCGTTTGTAGAAGGCGGCAGCCGTATCGCGCGCGACGGCGAATTGCCGCTCAACACGGCCGGGGGCCAGATCGGCGCCGGCCGGCTGCATGGGTTCGGTTTTGCCCATGAGGCGGTGGTGCAGCTAAGAGGAACCGCTGGCGCCCGCCAGATCGCGGGCGACCCCCGCGTCGCAGTCTGTACATCGGGGGGCGGCCCCCTTGCGACGGCGCTGCTGCTGGCGCGGGACTAAGGCCATGGAAACGCGCGCGCTCGACAGCCTTCCGGGTTTTCGACGGCGTCTCATCGTAACGCCCGGGCCCGGCGCCGTGCGCAGCGCGCTTGAGGACGACTATCACTGCATGAGCGTCACCCTCCGTCATGCCGGCGGGATCGCGACGGCGGTCGAGCCGGTCATGGATCGGGCGCCCTGGACGACCTGCCCGGGCGCGGTTGAGCGGCTCGTGCGGACCTTTACCGGAGTCGCCCTCGACGCCTTCGCGAAGCGCGGCGAGAAAACCGCCAATTGTACGCATCTCCACGATTTGGCGCTGCTTGCCGCGGCACATGCGCAGGACGACCTGCCCCTCGTCTACGACATCCTGGTCTCGGACCCGGACGATGGCCGGCGCCGCGCCGAACTGCGGCGCGATGGTGCTGCCGTCATGGGCTGGACGCTTGAGAAATGGCAGATCACCGAGCCGCCCGCGCTTGCCGGGCTGGCGCTCGACCGGCTGCGGCCCTGGATCGACTCGCTGGAGCCGGCGCAGCAGGAGGCGGCAAGGTTGCTACGTTGGGGCACGGTCCTCGCGGACGGACGGATCATCCCGATGGAGCGGCAATCCGACGCGAGCCGCATGCCGGCGGGGAATTGCTACACTTTTCAGCCCAATATGGTGGGCAGTGCAAAGCGCGTCGGTAAGATTCGCGATTTCAGCAAAGGTGCGGCGCATCCGCTCGACGGCCAATCGGCAGCGCCCGCCGTCGCTGGCGAGATCAAGTGACGGTCACAATGGCGGCCTGCTCGGACAGCCAAGGGCGCATGCTGAATCCCACGACTAATTTTCTGCTCGCAAAGGCTCGAACGGCACTGGTTCTGCGCCGGATGCCATCCCGACCTTGACCGTTCAAGTCACGGAGAAGCCGGCATCCACTGCGATTTCCTGATTGGTGATGTAGCGCGCCGCGGGTGTGGCAAAGAAATAGACCGCCGCGCCGATGTCACGGGGTTCGCAGATCCGGCCGAGCGGCAGCTTCCGGCGCGCCGGTCCGTCGGCGGGCGGTCCCTTGGCGTTGATCGCGCCCGGCGTCGCTACGGCACCCGGCAGCACGGTATTTACGGTAATACCGTGCTCGGCCAGCTCGAAGGCGCTGGCCTTGCTGAGGGCGAGCAAGGCGCCCTTCGACCCGACATAGGCGGCCAAGCCTTTGATGAGACCGCCACGCAGGCCGACCGTGGCGACATTCACGATCCGGCCGCCTTCGCCCTTCGCCACCATGGCGCGGCCGAGCTCGCGGGTGAGCAGGAACGGGGCGCGGGCGTTCACGGCGTTCATGCGGTCCCACTCCACGGCGGTGCCTTCGAGCAGGAGCTGGCGGTCCTGAATACCGGCATTGTTGACGAGGATCCAAGGCGTCCCGAAAGTCGATATCGTGAGGGCGCAAGCGCGCACGATCGATGCTTCGTCGGCAAGGTCCACCTGAACATATTCCGCGCTGTGCCGGGCTTCCCTCAGCTCTGCGACAACGGCCTTCGCCGCGTCTTCGCTACGGTCGGCGACGATCACTGTCGCCCCCGCCTCGGCGAGAACCGCCGATATTCCGACGCCGATGCCGCTGGCACCGCCGGTCACGAATGCGACCTTGCCGCCGAGGGCAAAAGACGCAACAGGAACTTCTGCCATAGCGCGATACTCCCGATTGGGTTCCTGGGGATGGCAGAACACGCCGACCGTTGCAAGCGCCGGCCCTGCGGCGCTACCCTGCCACGGCCTTGTCCGCCTCGGGCAGAATTGAGGCTACGAGAGCGCCGCTCGATCGAGGCGGTGTCCGTGTCAGCCGCGTGGATGGGCCTCGTAAACGATATAGCGCAGTTGCAGGGCGGCGATACGCCAGCGCCCGTCCAGCCGGACATACCGCTCATGATATTGGCCGTACCCCGTGTGCCCGCTTTCCTTCATCGTGGCGGCACGGTCCGGCCCCCAGATCACTCGGTCCTGCATGGCCCAGATGACGTTGGCGACATCGCCGTCGATCTGGATTTCCGGCGAATGGACTTGATGGGCTGTCTGCGCGGTTTCGACCGCGGCGCGGATGCTGCTCACCGCAGCGTCGCGGCCCCGGATCGCCGCCGGGCCACCCGCTGGTGATGTGTCGAGCACGAAATCTTCGGTGAACAAATCCTTGTACGAGGCCCAGTCCTTGGTGTCCAAGAAGCGGCAATATCTGGCCTTGACCTGGCTGATCTCGATGAAGTCGTCAGCGTATGCGTGTTCGCTCATATTGCCCCCAGATGTTGGCGCGCAGGGTCCGTCATTATGCCGACACCGATCGCTTGGATCCAGCCGCGCCGCGCCGGTTCAGGAGCATGGGTGATGCAATGCGGCGTACCGGCGCCCATGAGCCGGACTAGGCCGCGCTCGACACCATCGGCGCGATGGGCGGGCGATCGGCACTCATAGGATTGACGCAGGCTTGCACCGATTTCTGCAGCCGAGCGACGAGGCTTGCCGGATCGATCCGCTCCTGCGGCTCATAGACGAAGCCCAGCACCATCGGGCGCTCGCCGGGATCGCTGGGCAACAGGACGGCGCACATCTGGCCCTTGGCGCCGAAGCCGACGGGACCGACGACGTGGCCCTGGCGCGCGCATGTCTGGATCTGTTCGTTCAGGCTGGCATGGTCGAAGCTGCGGCCGGACGGCGTCTCTGCGCGCAGGCGGCGAAGGACGCCGGCCCGGCGTTCGGGCGCCATCGTCGACAACAGAAGCCATCCTGCAGCGGTATCGCACAGCCGTTCCCGGAGTCCGCCGGATAAGCCGTTCGGCTGAGTCGTCGGCACCGGCAGCGCCCCAGGCATCCACCGGAAGATTTGCGCGTCGAGCCCGACCATGCCCATCACGGTCGTCCCGATACCGGTCTGCGCGACCAGCCTGTCGACCAGCATCGACAGCCTGCCGTCCCGGACCAGGCTCGGCTGAGACACGGATCCCAGCATCGCGGCGCGCGGCGTCGGTGTGTAGGAGCGAGATCGGGGATCCTTGTAAAGGAGGCCCATTTCGACAAGTATAGCGAGTAACTCCGATGTGCTGGACTGCGGCCGGTTGTAGCGACGGGCAATCTCCATTACGGTCGCTTGCCGCCTATGCTCATCGAAGAATTCGAGCACCTCAATGACCCGACGGGCGGTTTTCGCCTTGTTAGGATCACAGCCAACCATAGCTTTCCTCCACGTTTTGGGTAACGCTCGCGCAAGCGGACGGAACTGTCAAGAAAAGATGAGAGGGTCTCGGTTGTTGTGCCGAGCCAGCCGTTTCGCCGGATTCACCGGCGGCATGGACATCGCTCGGATCGACGGGCAAAAGTGGTGCCAACCCTCTGGAAACAGATCGTGAGCTGCAGGATGGACGATACTTCTCCTCTCTTGTTCAACATCGAGAACGGCGTTGCGTTTCTGACTCTCAACCGGCCGGCCCAGGGCAATTCCCTGACCCCGGCGCTGCTGCTCGCGCTCGAGGCGGCCTGGGCGCGAATCGAGGGCGAGGAGGCGATCCGCGTCGCGATCATCACGGGCGCCGGCGAGCGGCATTTCTGTACCGGCGCCGCCGTGGGGGCGCTCGAAGTCGGGATGGGGACGCTGCACAACAAGCCGAATGCCGCGGTCAATCGATTCACACCGCGCATGTGCCGGATGACGAAACCGGTGATCTGCGCGGTCAACGGCCTGGTGAATGGCGGTGGTCTTCATTTCGTGGCGGATTGCGACATCGTCATCGCGTGCAGCCAGGCCGCGTTCATGGACTCGCATGTCAGTGTCGGGCAGGTCTCGGCGCTCGAATCCGTCGGCATCGCGCGACGCGCCGGGCCCGGCGCAGCATTGCTGATGGGCCTAGCCGGGCGCGCCTATCGGATGCCGGCGGAGCGGGCCTATCAGATCGGCATGGTCGACCTTCTCGAACCGAGTGCCGGCGAGGCGCTCGCCCGCGCCCGCGCGCTCGCTCAAGACATCGCCGGCAATTCTCCGCAGGCGGTGGCGCTGACCAAGCGCGCGATCTGGGGCTCGACGGAAATGACCGAGCCGGCTGCAACGGATTTTGCCTGGGAGCTACTCAAATCCCATTGGCCGCATCCCGATTTTGAGGAAGGCCCGAAGGCCTTCGCGGAGAAACGCCCGGCGAACTGGAATCCCGATCCGAACGCCCGGCGATAACCCGGCCGGCCACCGGCTCGTCAGAGGCGGTCGCAGACGACGATCGCGTCGCGCAACTCATAGCTCATCAGCGCCGCGCACCAGCCCATGGTCGGCTCCCGGGCGAGGCGGATGCCCGGGACCCGCATGAGGCGATCGAGAAAGACCCGCGTTTCGGCGAGTGCCACCTGCGCGCCGGGGCAACGATGGTTGCCGTCGCCGAAACTCAGAAAGGACGCGTTCACCTTCATACGGGCGGCGCGTTCCGGATCGAGCGCGTAGGGGCAGGGCCCGGTCGCCGCCTCGTCGGTGTTTGCGGCGCGGATATCGATCGCCATCAGGGAGCCTGCGGGGATCGGTGCGCCCGAAGCGATCGGCGTGATTTCGGGGACGCGCCGGTGGAGCAGGGCCGCGATCGGTTCGAGCCGGAGGATCTCCTGGAGGATGGCCAATTGCTCGTCCTCGTCGCCGGCCAGGAACCGCTCGCGCAAATCCTGGCGCCCGAACAGGTGCCAGGCCGCCATGACAATGAACTCGCGGGTCGTCACCATGCCGGCTGCGGCATAGGTCATGCATTCGATCAGGATTGCCTTATCGGAATAGCCCTCGTCGATCAGATGCGAGATGATATCGACCTGCCGGTTCTTCCGGCGCGCCGTGATGGCCGGCCGGACATCGCGGAAGTAGAACTCCAAGCCGTGGTAACTCTGCCGCAAGCGGCCGAACAACCTGGCCAGCACGTTCCGTCGATGCCCCCCGAGATCTGCGAGCGTGGCCTTGATGCGTGCCGCCATGCCGACCGGGTTGCTGTTCTTGAGGCCGACGATATCGGCGGCGACCGCTACCGCGAGCGCGAAGCTGATCTCATCGAGCGGGGCCTGGCCCTTGGCGCGGAATTCCGCGAGCAGCGCGTCCGCCGTGTTCTCCATCACCGCGCGATAGCGTGTCGCAATGATTTTGGGCGTGAAGAATCTGGCGAGTTCGCTGCGCTTGCGCTTATGCGCCTCGCCGTCGAGGTAGAAGACCGGCACTCTCTCCGGATCGCCGGTATCGATGAGATCGGCGCCCGCCCCACCCTGCTTTATCGCGGCATTGCGCAGGATTTCCCGCGCAGCGGCGAAACTCGTGACGACTTTGGCGCCCGGCTCGGGCGCTACCCGCTCTGCGGCGAGGCGCGCGGACTTTCGATCATCCCGACTTGCATCAAAGGGACAGGTCGCGGATTGATGAGCGGTCGCACTCATGGAACTCTCTCCGATATGATACACTATGGATCATAAGTCTCCGGGCGCTCGACCGTCAACTCCCCGCGATGCGCGCATGATGAAAACGCGCACCGCGCTGCTGAGTGCGTTGCTGCGGTTGCTTACGGAACGACCGTTCGAACAGATCACGCTGCGCGAGATCACCAAGACCGCCGGCATCGGCTACGCCACTTTTTTTCGACACTATCCGGACAAGAAGGTGTTGTTGAACGATCTGGCGGCCGATCAGATCAAGGAATTGCTGGCGCTGGCTGTGCCGATTCTGTTCGCCATTGATAGCCGGGCGGCTGCGACGGCGCTTTGCACCTATGTCGACACGCATCGCAAGCTCTGGTCGGCCCTGCTGGCCGGCGGCGCCGTCGGGACGATGCGCGAGGAGTTCGTCCGCCAGGCGAAGGAGATCGCGGCTGGCTCCCCCAATCACGATAGCTGGCTGCCCGGCGATCTGAGTGTCGTCTATGCCGTCGGCGGAACGATCGACGTGCTCGCGTGGTGGCTGAGGGAGAGCCCGTACCTGTCGATCGACCGGATTGCAGAAATCCTCGACCGGCTCGTCATCGCGCCGACTCTGCCGCCGAAATAGCAGCGCGCGGCGTGGGCAGGAATCAGCCGCGGTCGCTTCGCTCAAGCCTTGACGGATTGGACGGCGGCTGGGGTCCGGCTCTTGCGCGTCTCAATACCGTTGTCTCCGGTCCGGAGACCGGGCCTGATAGTCTTTGTGTGTAATAAGAAACGGGCGCCTGGCGTCGAAGACGCGGGTGGCGACCCGCGGCGAAATTGACGAACTGTCAGTGCCGGCTGCTTGCCGTCCGCCGGAGAGTGCGCGCCACGCAAGCTGCGGCAGGGGAACGAGCCGCCATTTGCCGCGGAACGTCTTTGGCATTCGTCAAGGAAAGGGGGTTCATTCTTAGTGACCCCAACAGAATATAGCCCTTGAAGGCAAATTCTGTTGACGCTGTCGCGGTGCCGGATTTAGAAATTTTTTGACCACCGGGTAGAAGCGAAGCCGGTCAACGCTCAAAGGAGTTCGAAAGGCCGGGCCAATCCCGTCCGGGACATGGAATCCGGGACGCGGAAATCGCAAACTTTCATCTGAAGCTGGCAGGCAATCTCAACGAGGAATGATCACTGCGTCAATCGGCGAGCGGACACCATCGAGAGATGCCCCCGAATTCTGCGCCTCCGGCGCGAAGAATGGACCGTCGTCTCTCGTGAGGTTTTTTGCTATTTGGGGTGAGCCTCGGGCGCGGGAGAACGGCGCGAACTCGAACATTGATGCCGTCACGCTGGGAGCAGATCGATGACCGTTGAGGAAATGCTCGCCCGCGAGGCCATTCGCCACACGATGGCAAGTTACAATATCGCCGGCGACCGGTTGGCGGTGGACGAGTATATTGCGGTCTTCACCGAAGACGGCATCATGGAAGCGCAGCATGAGCGGCCGGAGTTCTGTTTTCGCTATGAGGGGCGCCAGGCGATCGGGGAGTGGATGAGCCGATGGCTGGCGCGCGCCTCGAGCGGCGAGAGAGTCCATGAGGCCAGTTTCGTACGGCACCATCTCTCGACCTCGAAGATCGATCTCACGAGTCCGATTACGGCGCGGGCGCGGACCTACTGGGTGGCGTGGACCGATATCGGCCCCGACCATGCCGGCTATTATCTCGACGAATTCCGCAAAGAAGGCGACGATTGGCTGATCGCTCATCGGCGCGTTCGCGAGGATTGGCGCTCGCCCAACAGCCTGTTCGCCATGGCCGTCAGCAATTCGCGGTGAATTTCCCCGAACATCTAGAAGAGGACGACGCGAGTGACCCCCAAGACCCTGATCCCTGTCGAAGAGGCATTGGCGCAAACGACCAGCCCGCTGGCCCGCACCGTGCTCGAATA
>Ga0181519_10000992_pt1 | contig 24962 bp, 26 predicted proteins | sample PEATcosm2014_Bin_26_FD_121102 | JGI IMG/M metagenome (GOLD analysis project Ga0181519, IMG submission 121102) | Peatland microbial communities from MTU Mesocosm Facility, Houghton, MI, USA - PEATcosm2014_Bin02_10_metaG | ecosystem: Environmental > Terrestrial > Soil > Wetlands > Peat | place...
CCAACAAATAAAGCGAAACCAGAGTCCGAGTCACCGGACGGGTTTCGTGCAAAGCTGCCGAAAACGAATGAACACCTCCTTTCTTTACTTTTGATAGAATGTAAAGAAAGGAGAGTGTCGTCTTATGGAAGCTACGCTCAGTAGTAAAGGGCAGGCAACGATCCCCAAAGCAGTTCGTGACCGCCTGCAAATCAAGCCGGGGGACCGATTCAAGTTCTTCTTCCACCCGGACGGCGTGATCATTCTGCCTAAGATTTCAACTGTCGGGCTCAAAGGCATGATTCCAAAACCGGCCCAACCGGTATCTCTTGAAGAAATTGATCGGGCGATTGCAAAAGGCGCAACCGAAAGATTTCGGCGAAGAAAATGATCGGTCTCGATACGAATCTCCTGCTGCGCTACCTCGCGCAAGACGATCCAACGCAGTCCGTCCGTGCAACGGAGATCATCGAACAGCGCTTGACCGAACAGGAACCGGGTTTCGTCAGCCTCGTGTGCATCCTTGAAGTTGTGTGGGTTCTCAGAAGCCTTTACAAGCGTTCGCGGCAGCAGATCGCGAACGATATCGAAATGCTGTTGGCGGCGGATACACTCGATATTCAGAATGAGCAAGAGGTCTATACCGCCGTTGTTTCGCTCCGCAATGGAATCGGAACATTCGAAGACACTTTGATCGGCTCCCTCGGCCTCTGGAGAGGTTGTTCGGCAACCATGACCTTTGATGAAGATGCCGCAAAACGGCTGCACGAGTTTCTACTGGCATGATTTTTTGAGCATTCAGCATGCAGATATAGAGTTGGTTTTCTGTATAGCTACTTGAGGCGGCGAACGCCGGCCATGCGCCCGAATGCCTTATCAAAGGTAATGATCTCACTGGCTCCGGACTCCAGGGCGACCTCTCGAATCAGGTGATCGGCAAACCCAACCGCGCCTTTGCGAGAGGCTTCCAAAGCTCTCCATGCCAGAGCCGGCGACTCGACCAGAACGCCTCGCGTCTGCAGCAGGCCTTCGATTGTGCTCAGAACCCTTTCCCGCTCCCATCTGCCGCGAAGCACCCATGACAGCTCGGCCAGAACAAGGAGCGAAACAAATACGCCGCCCGCGGAACGGGCCGCAGCAAGAGCAGAACGTGATTTCGTGGTTTGCGCCGGATCGTCGTTCAGGTAGGCGCGCGCCCATACGTTGGTATCGGCGGCAATCACTACCAATTTCTCCTAGCTTTCGCCGCGTCCATTTCGTCAAAACTCATCCGGGGGCTCATCCGGCTGGCTGCTTCACCGCCCAGGTCCGCTGCCTTCCAAAGGTCCTCAAGGCCATACAGCACTGGCTCCAACCGGACAGCGCCGCTGGCAGGAATACTAAAGCGGATACGGCTCCCTGTTTGGATTCCAAGCCGCCTCCGCAACTCCTTCGGCAACGTTACCTGCCCTTTCGAGGTGACAGTCGCTTCTACGGCAGTATCCGTCTCTTGAACGGTTGTGTTCATGACTCACCCTCCTTACATTATAGTCACTATTTCCTTACTTATCAAGTGGACGGGTCTCCGATTTGTGGGGGGGCCTGACGCTGCAACTCGATTCCCCTTCCCCGGTCCCCAAAGGCGAGGGACCGGGGGGCACCGTCAACTTGATAGAATCCCTTTTGACACCGGGGCCACCTGCCGATAAAACTGCGATGAATGGGGCACAGACTTACTTATTTGTGAAGTTCAGACGGATGGCTGGATCGTTGGGTGGGCCACCTGTCGGGAATGCTATCCGAGTGGCTCATCGCTCTCTGTGTCTTCCCACTGTGCGCCACATGCCTCGCAATGCCAGACCGCTTCGCGTGGAGGCACCGGAATCGACAGGAAATAGAGCGCCACAAGTGACCGTCCGCGCTCTGTCCCGTCGCCCAGTGTAATCTCCGCCGATCCGCACTTTGGGCAGGTCGGCTGTATGTACACTTCTTCCTGGCCATATGTGATAGTTCCCGGAACCGCCTCCTCCAGGATCTCCCGTGCAGCCGCTTCATCGCGCTCATCGACCTGCAATCGCATACCGCCCACCAGATTGGAGTAGAACCAAACCATCCGCACGAGATGCTCATCTGCAATCCAAGCTGGAATCCCCGCCGATTCCAGCAGCGAACGTCCCACGAACGCCTCTGTCAGTTCTCGATAGCACTGCACCGTCACCAGGCGACGGAACTCAGGTTCATGTGCCTTTTCCACCAGCGGCGGCTCAAGTCCACGCCGCGCAAATTCCGCACGCAACGCCACCTGTGCAATTTCCAGCAGCCCATCGTAGGAGCGAGCCAGGTCCATGAGTTCCATCTCACTCATCTGCTCATACTGCGCCGCCAGCTCTTCGGGACTTGGTGTCATGCACTGAAATCCTAGCAGGTATTGGGAACTGTGCCCCGTTCATCGCGGCGTTATCGCGATGAGCGGGTTCACGGATGGAATGTGGAGACGGACTCCTCCTTACCCTGTGCCCCCGGTCCCGGTGAGATCTCCAGACCATGCTGAGGGTGCCCCCGGTCCCTTGCCTTTGGTGACCGGGGCGGAAGCGCCTCGGGACATTTTTACTTCAACTGCCGAGTCCGCTCGTGCTATCGCCTGCTTCGATTTTTCAGCCGCCGGACTCCAAAGGCATCCAGCTTGGGGTCGGTGCTGAGAACGGGAAGATGATGCTGGACAGCCTGGGCGGCAATCATGCGGTCAAAGGGATCGCCGTGCTGGTCGTCGAAGCGGGCGGCGCGCAGCATTGACTCCGGCTCCAGAGGGAGAATTGTGTAGCCGAGGCGCTTCTCGATATTCAAAATCAGGTCGCTCTCGAAATCGACCGCCTCGGGAAGTTTGCCCAACCGGACTTTGAGGCTGATCTCGTAGAGCGAAGCTGCCGAGACGACGATCTCGTTGTTGATGTCTTCCATCAATTCCCTGGCCCATGGTTCCATGAAGCCGGGGTCAACTGCAGCCCACAGTAGATAGTGGGTGTCGATGAGAAGCCTCAATCGAGTTCCCCGCGCCAACCCTTCAATTCAGATTCGGGCAGTTCGTCGAAATCGGCAGGGATCTCGAAGCCGGGCTGATAGAACATGCCAAATTCCCGCTTCTTTTTGGGCTTGAGAGCAACAATCTCGGCTACTGGAGTCCTGGCGCGCCCGGTGGTCAAAACGATCTTTTCCCCCCGCTGCGCCCTTTTCACCAGATCGGAAAGTTGAGTCTTCGCCTCGAACATGGTCGCTTTCACCATTGCCGCCTCCATACTGCTAACTTAATCTTAGCTAACATATTACCGGCGTGCAACTCATACCGCTGTTATGGTGTCGCCTGCTTTAGTTTTTCTGACAGCAAATCCTGCTCGCGCCTGTTTTCCGTCATTGCGATGGCGCGCTGAATCTCTTCGCGAGCTTCAGTGAATCTGCCCAGCTTCAGGAGCAGGTCTCCTCGCACACTGGGCAGCAGGTGATAGTTGGCCAGCGCAGGCTCAGCCACGAGAGCGTCGAGCGCGGCAAGCCCTGCCGCCGGCCCTTGCGCCATGCTGACGGCTACCGCTCGATTCAGCCCAATGATCGGAGATGGGCTGATCTGGAGAAGAGCGTCGTAGAGAAGAACAATCCGCTCCCAGTCGGTCTCCGCGGCAGTGCGCGCCCGGGCATGACAGGCTACGATTGCCGCCTGCAACGCGTAGTTCCCCGCCCCGCCGCCCAGTTTCTGCGCAGTATGAAGCGCGGCCATTCCTCGCTGTATCTGGTCGTAGTTCCACAGAGACCTGTCTTGCTCCAGCAGCAAAACGGCTTCGCCATTTTTCCCCTTGCGCGCGGCGGTACGCGAGGCCTGCAACTCCATCAGCGCCAGGAGACCGTAAATCTCCGGTTCCCGAGACTCTGAGGGGAGAACTCCGACGAGGATACGCCCCAGCCGCAGCGCGTCGTTACAAAGTTCCTCCCGCATCCACTCCTCTCCGAAGGTCGCCGTATATCCTTCGTTGAAGATCAGGTAGACGACGGAGAGTACGGACTCAAGCCTGCTGCGCAGCTCGTCTGCGCGCGGGAGCTCGAAGGGAACCTGGGCCTCGGAGAGGATTTTTTTGGCGCGAAAGATTCGCTGGCCCATGGTCTTCTCCGGCACCAGAAAGGCCCGGGCAATTTCAGCCGTGGTGAGGCCGCCAATACAACGCAACGTAAGAGCGATGCGTCCTTCAACCGCGAGGATAGGATGGCAGGCGGTAAAGATGAGGCGGAGGACGTCATCGTCAATGACCTGGTCCAGGCTTTGGTCCAGTGCTTCACCGAGCCGCTGCTGTTGAAATTCAAGCTCTCGCGCTATCTCGCCATGTTTTAGTTCCAGCATCCGGCCACGGCGCAGAGAGTCGATGGCGCGCCGCTTTGCCGCTGTCATTAGCCAAGCCGCGGGCTTTTCCGGAATGCCTTCTTCCGGCCACCGCTCAAGGGCCGTTACAAGCGCGTCCTGAGCGAGTTCCTCCGCGATGCCGATGTCGCGGGTAACGCGGGCAATGCCGGCGATGAGCCGCGTGGACTCGATCTTCCACACGGCCTCAATCGTTTTGTGAATGTCGGTCATGGCTTTTGAACTGCCTCATTCGGAAGCTCCTCGAAATCTTCGGCGGCTTTCTGCACGGCTGGGGGGAATCGCTCCTCTCGAAGATCTGGCGTACTTCGATGATCTCATTATTGGACATCGGTGCTCGCTTGGCCTATTCGATCGCTTCTTCCCGCGAGCGCGCCTGAATGATCCAGTAGCCCCCAATAGCCTCTTTGGTTTCAGCGAACGGCCCATCTGTAACCGCTGCCTTGCCGTCTGCATAGGCAACACGTGCCCCAGTCGAAGGGGGCAAAAGCCCATTGTGCCCGACACTTCTCTGCGATCGAAAAAATCTAAGATTGCACACGGAATGACGGAGTAAAATCATCCGCATGTCAGAGACTGCAAACCTTTCGGCCTCGGTCGCACCCTGGCTTTTCGTTCGCGACAGCATCAGAGCGGTCGAGTTTTACCAAACGGCATTTGGAGCCAGCGAAAAGTATCGTCTCGAAGAGAGAGGCGGTGTTGTGGCGAGGCTGGCTATAGGGAGTTCCGAGTTCTGGGTCGGCGACGAATCACCGGAGCAGAACAACTTCAGCCCCGACTCGCTCAGCGGCAGTACATTGCGGATGATCCTCACCGTCGCTGACCCGGACGCCGCATTTGCTCAGGCCTGCCAAGCTGGTGCACTGGTAGTCCATCCAATCGCTGAAGGGCATGGGTGGTGCTTAGGGCGAGTGGTCGATCCTTTCGGCCATCACTGGGAAATTGGCCGCCAGATCACTCCCTGAATCGCGCATCGCGATGGAGCAAATATAAAATCATTCCCGCATTTCAGGTTGCGCCGAGGTTAAAGCGCGCTCATCTGCCTCAATTCCAGCCTGCCGCCCGGGTACGATAATCTAAAAGATGAAAAACGACTTTCCTTCCCCCGGCGGGTGAATCCCTTGATTGTTGAAATTGAAGCTCTGACCAAGGTCTACGAGGCCAAGCAGCGCGTAGTCGCTGTCGACGGCGTCGATCTGGAGCTCAAGCAGGGTGAGATCTTCGGCCTGCTCGGCCCCAACGGCGCCGGCAAAACCACCACCATATCCATTGCCACCACGCGCGCGCTGCCCACCAGCGGCACGGTGCGCATCGCGGGCATTGACGTGGTGCAGCACCCGGCCCACGCGCGCCAGCACATCGGCGTCGTCCCGCAGTTCAATACCCTCGACCGCTCGCTGACTGTCTATGAAAATCTCTACTTTCATTGCCGCTACTTCGGCTATAGCCATTCGAAATCGAAGGCCCGCGCGCTCGAATTGCTCTCGCAGTTTCTTCTGAGTGAGCGCAAGGACGCGTATCCGCAGGCATTGAGCGGCGGCCTCGCGCAGCGCGTGCAGATTGCCCGCGCCATCGCCCACCGGCCCACGGTCCTCTTTCTCGACGAGCCATCCGCTGGACTCGATCCGCAGAGCCGCATGGCCATGTGGACAGCCGTCGAGGGGCTGCGCAAGGAAGGCATCACCGTGCTGCTCACCACTCACTATATGGAAGAGGCCGACGAACTCTCTGACCGCGTAGCGATTATCGATCATGGCCGCACATTGGCGCTCGGGTCGCCCGAAAAGCTCAAGCAGACCTTCGGCGCGCACACCATCTTCAATCTCAAACTCAAATCGCAGGACGGGCTCGATCCGCTGATTGCTCAGATCAAGCGGTTGGAAGGCGTGGTCAATGCTGAAGTAATTCCCGACGGCCTGCGTGTCATCGCCGCCGCCTCCGACGGATTGTTGGCGGATCTGATTTCCGCCGCCTCCGGAAATGGAGTTCGTGACCTCAAGATTAATGAGCCCAGCCTGGAAACGGTATTCATCGAGCTAACAGGGAGGGACTTGCGTGAGTAACAGTCAAGTGTCAGAGATTATCGATCAGCGATCAGGAAACGGAAAGCTGGCCGAGCGCCTAGCTCCCCCCTACAGCTCAGGAATTTTCTTGAAGTCATTTTTTGGACTCTTCCTGCGCGATCTCCGTGTGCTCACACGCGAGATTCTTCCCTTCATGCTGCGCGTGGGAATGCAGCCGCTGCTGTTTCTGTTTGTGTTTACCTTCATCATGCCGCATATGGCGGGCGGCAATCCGCTGGCGATGGGCGCGGGCCACTCCTTCGGCGAAGTGATTCTTCCAGGGCTGATGGCCGTGGCCATTATGTTCTCCGGCATATCGGCCGTGGCGCTGCCGCTCTCGGCGGAGTTCGGCATTACGCGGGAGATTGATGACCGCGTGATGTGTCCGCTGCCGCTGTGGGCCGTGGCGCTGGAGAAGGTCTGCTTCAGCGCGCTGCAAAGCATGGTTGCCGCGCTGCTGGTTATTCCGATGGCTTATTACATCCCTGCCAAGCCGGTGCACGCGGATATTCATAACTGGTTCCTGCTTGCTCTGGTGTTGGTGTTGGCGAGTTTGCTGGCAGGCTCACTCGGCCTGGTTATCGGATCGGTCGTCAGCCCCAAACATATCGGGCTGGTTTTCTCGATTCTGGTTGTGCCGATTACATTCTTAGGCTGCGTCTACTATCCGTGGGCCAATCTCGGCGATAGTGGCCTACGCTGGTTGCAGATCGCCGTCTGCTTCAATCCGATTGTGTATATGAGCGAAGGACTGCGCGCCGCGGTCACTCCTGAGGTCAAGTCGATGCCATGGTTTGCCTTTGTGCCCGCGCTGCTGTTCTTCACCGCTTTGCTGGGCCGCATTGGCTTAAGAGGCTTTTTGCGCCGGGTGATTTCGTAACTCGTATTTGATCGCTGAGGAAGACTGATCTATGCGTCTATTTGGCAAAAAGATGAAGGCCGAGCATAAAGCCATGCTCCAGGCCGAGCGCGCCGCCGGCGCATTACTGCCCGAGTATCACCGCGCCACCCCTGAGTGCCCTCACCCCGAGCGCTGGAGCATGTACGACTCCATGACCGCTGAAGTCGAGGTGCTCGAGTTCCTCCGCACCCTTATCACTACCGTCAAGCCGGAGCTGATTGTTGAAACCGGCGCATTCCTCGGCGTCAGCACCCAATGGTTCGCGCAGGGACTCAAGATGAATGGCCGCGGACGTATCATCAGTTGCGAGAACGATCCGCTGGTCTTTGCCAAGTGCCGCGAAAACATCGACAATTCCGGCCTCGCTGATTGGATTGAGCTTCGCCAGGAATCAAGCCTGGAGATGAAGATCGATGGAACCATCGACCTGTTTTTTTCTGACAGCCACGTCCCGATCCGTGGTGAAGAGGTGCGGCGCTTTCTTCCGCAGATCTCGCCGTACGGGCTAATCCTGATGCACGACGCTTCCTCGCATCTCAAGCACGTTCGCGATGCCGCTCTTGAGATGGAAGCCGAGGGCCTTATCTCGGTGGTCATGCTGCCCACGCCGCGCGGCCTGGTGATCGCGCAGAAGCTAGACAAGCACACGATTGCAAAATAAATAGCGTTCTCGTCACTGCTACGTGAACCTGGATTAGGATTCAGAGATGCCGTGCAGAGTTTTTTAAAAATGAAACAATTGCGCTCAAAAAGAGCACTTAGCGGAATCTTTGATTTCAGGAATCAGAACCCCGCACTATACTGGATGTGTGGTAGTGTCTCCCCTATTCGCGCGGAAATCCCTGCTCCTCGTGCCTGCGCTGCTTTTTGCCGCAGGCTGCGGCGGCGGGTTGCCCGGCAGAACGGCAAATCCAGGTCTCACGCTCACTCCCGGCACAGCAGCGATTGACACCAACTGCACCGGGTGCAACGCCAACAGCGGGTCCGGCGTAGCTGCCGAACAGTTCCATGCCACGCTGACCAATGGCGAGGCCGCGGATGTCCGCTGGTCGGTCACCGGCGGCGACGCGGCGGGCGCGGGCGCCATTAATGCCGATGGCCAGTACACCCCGCCCAGCTATCTTCTTCATGATCGCGTACAGGTTGTCGTCACAGCGGCTCTCGAATCCGATCCCTCGGTAACTGCGGCCACCGTATTGACACTGACACCCGGGTTCTCTGCTCCGCTCACCCCGCAGAATGTAGCGCTCGGCGCAAACGGCTCGGTGACCATCAGCGGCGTGGTTGCCGAGGCCGGCGGCAGCGCCGAGATTCATTTCGCTCTGGCCAACACCGCGTCTGGAGAAACCAGATTCCATTCCAACGTTGAAGGCACCCTGAGCGCGCCCACCTGCCAGCGTGGCACACAGGCCTTTACCACCTGCTCGGTTACTTACACCGCGCCCTCTGCGATTGAATCTACCGGTGCAAGTTATGTGATCGCGACCGTCGGCAATGCAGAGGTGAAAGCCTCTGAGACCAGGCCTTCCCGTGTTACCAGCGAGATTCTACTCAACAGCGAGGGACTTACAAGCAACCCCGCAACCCATCAGTCAGAGCAGGCTTCTCCTATTGTTCTAGGCAGCTCCGGTGGCAATAGCAGCGATTACGATACAGCAGGCGGCACCGTCGCCGATTGTTGCGGCGGTACGCTCGGCGCTTTGTTAAAAGGCTCGGATAATAACTATTACCTGCTGAGTAACAACCACGTTCTCGCGCATAGCGATCAGGCCAGTCTGGGCGACGCTATTGTGCAGCCGGGGCTGATCGATAACAACTGCAATCCCTATGGGCCAGGAACCACCACCGTGGCCTCGCTGGCCGGCTGGCTTCCGCTTTCAAGCAGATCAACCAACGCGGACGCTGCTATTGCGCGCATTGCTCCCGGTGCGGTTGACTCGAGCGGCGCAATCTTCGAACTGGGCGCCAAGCAATCTGACGGAACCCTTGCCGCGGCGCCTCCGGGCATCAGCTCGACTGGCGGAAAAGGCGAGTCCGCTTCACTCGGCCTGCAAGTTGCAAAGAGCGGACGCACGACTGGCCTGACATGCGCTGCCGTTGCGGCAATTGATCTGGACATCAGCGTTGATTACTTTGAAGATTGCGCCGAAACCAAACCGTACCTCACCAAGACATTCACCAATCAGATTGCGATCAGCGGCAACGGCTTCAGCGATGCGGGCGACTCCGGTTCACTCATTGTCGACACTGCCAACGCCGAGCCGGTTGGCCTCTTCTTTGCGGGCGGAACCGACGGCGCGGGCGTGAGCCACGGAATCGCCAACCCCGCGCCCGATCTGCTCAGCGAGTTAGACAAGCAGTTCGGCGGAACAACTTATACCTTTCAGGGAACAGCGGATCATGGAGTCAGTTGCCTGAGTTATGGCGACAGCACTGTCAGTGCGGCGCAGGCACGCTCACTGGCCGACGCCGAGTTTCAGCGCGGACAACTGGCATTCTCAATCGCGCGCGGATTGGTGAATCCAGCAGTGGGGATTCTCGGCGTTGGTCTGGGCAAGAGCAACGATCATCCCGGCACTTCAGCGATAATCATTTACACCGATGAGAAGATGACTGTCCCGGTTCCGGCCTCGGTTGACGGAGTGCGCACACTGGCGATTGCCACCAATGCGCGCGCAGTCGCCCTTGGCTCCGCTCCGCAAACGCCGGGGTGGGAATCGTTGCCGGCTGCTACTCTCAAACAAGCAGAAGAGATCAAGCAGCAAGCTGCGCACATGCTGATGAAGGAGAATCCGGGATTCTTTGGCGTTGGCGTCGGACAGAGCCTCGATAATCCGAAAGAAGCCGCGCTGGTAATTTATGTCGATCGCGGACGGATTCCCGCGCAGCTACCCCAGAATATCGACGGACTGCGTACCCGTTACATTCTTATGGATCGGCTGCATGTTACCCGCTCCTATGCAACACCCGCGCAGTCCAGCAGCCACTGCCTTACGTTTCCGGCAGAGAACGGTTCGAGTGTTGAAAATATAATCAAGCCTCTGGAATTGAAACTCGACTGAGTTATCGGTCCATTTTCAGAGACTATAAAGCACTTACTGCGTCAGAATATACGCGTCGACACGCAAACCTACCGGCAGGCTAACTCCATGATCTAACTGAACGAGTGTCTCCAGGATTTTTGTATCTACTTTCTCTTGCGGCTCGTCGGTCTGCACATTCTTGTGGCCCAGTTGTCCGCCGACGCGAATCACATGGCCCCAGAATTTTTTCTCCCCATATGCCTGCGCGGTGACATAGACCTTCTGCCCTTCAGCCACGCGGCTTACATCGGTCTCATCCACATCGACGCGGACACGTAGTCCGTCGACATCGCCCATCGTAAAAACCGGGTCAGGCGTAACGCTGGAGTTCGTAATGCTTTCGCCAGCGCGGTGATGCTTGCGCAGAATGGTTCCATCAAAAGGCGCGCGCAGGAATGTTTTGGCATAAATCGCCTGATTCTGCGCCAGTTGCGCCTGAGCATATTCCAGTTGCGCCTTGGCCGCGGCGATATCTTCATCGCGCTGGCGGTCGTCGATCAGCTTGAAGTGCTGATTGGCTGCATCCAGCCTGGCTTTGGCAACGTTATACTCGCGCTGATAATTCTCCAGGTCTTCTTTCGAAATAACGCCAGCGTCAAACAATTGCTGGCGGCGATCTAACTCGCTCTTCGCGTTGGCTTCGACGGCCTCGGCTTCTTTCAACGCCGCAAAGGATTCTCTCCGCTCCTGCACGCGCGATCCGTTCAGGACTTTTTGATAAGCCGCATCCGCCTGATGCACCTGCGCCTTGGTCGCTTTCACCGAAGCCAGAAAATCATCGTTCACAAGAATGGCAAGCACCTGCCCTTTCTTTACATGCGCACCCTCCTCGACTAATACATCATGGAGTTTTCCGGCCAGCTCGGAGCCAATTTTCACGTCTTCCGAGTCCGGCTCAATCAGCCCCGGTCCGGCGACAACAGTCTTTGTTATCGGTCCCTGGTTAGCAATCGGCGCGGAGGATACTTTCTTGCCGCCGGAAATAAGCAACCAACCGCCACCTGCAAGAATCACCACACATAAGAGCAAAAGAATCATGTTTGTTCTGGATAACCTGATCTTCACAACCAACCTCCTGGGTCAGGGAGCAGCCTACGCCACTCGTCCGTCTTCAATGCGCACAATGCGATCGGCATAATCGATCAGCCGGTTGTCATGGGTCACAATCACCACAGCGCGGTTCTGTTCGTGCGCCAACCGCGCCATCATCTCCACCACCGTTTTGCCAGATTGCAGATCGAGCGCCGCGGTCGGCTCATCTGCCAGCACCACCTCCGGCGCCCCGGCCACGGCGCGCGCGATGGCTACGCGCTGCTTTTGTCCGCCGCTGATATCCGCGGGAAAGGAATTGTACTTCTCTTCAAGATTCACCAGGCCTAAGAGCCGGCGCGCTTCCTCTTTGGCTTGTTTGCTGCGCATTCCTTTGAGCTGCAGAGTAAGTTCAACATTTTCTCCGGCAGTAAGAGTAGGAAAAAGATTGAAGCCCTGAAAAACAAAGCCGATATGTTTCAGCCGCACCGATGGAAGCTGCTTTTCATCGAGTCCCGTAACGTTCATTTCTTCAAGAATGACCTCGCCTGAGGTCGGCCGTAGAATGCATCCCATGATCGATAACAAGGTTGTCTTGCCGCTTCCCGATGGACCCATTAGCAAAACAATTTCGCCGTGACTGACGGTCATGTCCACTCCGGCCAGGGCAAGGGTTCCCGTCGAGCCTTCTTCATAGCTCTTAGTAACATTTCGGACTGAAATTGCAACCGACACTTTTCCCTCGTCTCAGTTAGTGACTTATCCCTTGAAGACCATCGCCGGATCGAGTGTCATCAACTTTCTTACCGAGACAACAGCGGCGCAGAGGCACATGGCCAGCGTCAAAAAGAACATCAGCACCACGGTCTGCCAGTTCAGCACAATCGCCGCGCCGCCCATGCTGCCGCCGCGCACAACAAAAATGCTGACCACCATGCCGATGGCATAACCCATCACAGCGGCAATCGCCGCCTGAGTCATAATTACGCCGAAGACATAACTATTCGGCGCGCCCATCGCCTTCAGAGTTCCATATTCGCGGATGTGATCCATTGTCGTGGCATAAATGGTTTGCGCAACCACGGCGATGCCTACGATAAGTCCCAGCGCCGCGGCCATCAGCACCGCAACACCCGCGCCGGTCGTGAACATCCAGTAGTGACGTGTCATGCCGCTGAACTCAGCGGTAGTGCGAACATCGTTCTCCGGCAGGCGCGCCTGCAACTCTGTCCGCAGTGCGGAAATACTAACTCCCGGAGCAGCCTTGACTAGCACAAAGTTAGTTTGGTCCTCGGCAATCCCGGTAAAATCCTGCGCGTTTTTGAAGGTCGTAAAAACATACGGCGCAGTAGTAAAAGCACGGATGCCGTTGGTGAATCCGACCACCTTGGCGCGATAATCGCGTATTTCGAAATGGTCGCCTATTCCATTTGCCGAGAGCTTCTGCTTGTAGATTTCGTCGATGATCACCGCATTGGGTTCTTTGAGCTGCTGCGCGTCGCCGGCGACAAGGTTCCACGGCAATCCCAACGGTACATCAGGATTGATGCCGACAATCTGAACCGACTCGTTCCGGCCGTTGGGTTCTTTCCACACCGTCCAGCGGACAATGTATTTTTCCGCCTGCGCCACGCCGGGCGTGGCCAACACCTGGTAATACTTGCGCTCGTTGAAGGTCGCCGCCTGATCAATATAGACAGTGTTTTTCGCCGCGATCCAGAGGTCAGCGCCTGAGTGATCAATCACGCTCGAAGTCGAAGTGGAGAATCCCTGGAAGAGTCCTGACTCCACGACCATCAAGACCACAGAAAAAGCAATGCCGGTGAGCGTAACGGCCAGTCGTACCTTGTCGTGAAAGAGATTGCGGCGCGCTAGCGGCGGCATGATTCCTCCTTTACGAAGAGTCCGTTGCAAAGCGCGTCGACCATGGCGGTGGTGCGCAGTTCCAGTGGCCGCCAGGGAAGCCAGTCGTTGCACTCCATCGCTATCTGCAGCGCTACGACGCCGTGCAGGCCGGCCCACAAAGTCTGCGTCACCAGTTCTAAATCGGCTTGCGGATCGCGAAGCACGCCGGATTTTGCGGCAATCTCGACCAGGTGGCGGACCAACGCATAGGCATCCGTCTCGGGATTGCCCTTGATCTCCGCTCGCTCCGCGGGATCGTGAGTCACCGGCAGCGGCGTCATGAACATCAAGCGGTAGTGATTGGGATAGGCAACGGCAAAGCGTACATACGATTCACCGCACTGGCGCAGGCTCTCAATGGGGTCAGCGATCTGAAGCATCTCCCGGAAGACTTCGGCCAGCTTGCCAAAGTCTGCATAGCACAGATCCCTGACCAACGCGTCTTTATCTTTGAAGTACTGGTAGATCGTCGTCGGGGAGTACTCGATCTTTTCGGCAATCTTGCGCATTGAGACGCCATCGTAGCCAAAGGTGGCGAAAAGTTCGCGCGCCGCATCAAGAATCCGGTTCCGGACTTCGTCCCGCTCCCGCTCACGCCGCTCTTTGCTTCCCATCTCCAGAACACCATTATAAACAATTAACACTGTTAAATATAGTTTCTCTGTTTACTTTTGTCAAGAGCAATAGATAAGGATAAGACTCCATTTTTAGACGCGCAGCAGTGCGGAGCCTGGATCATAGTGCTCACTGCTTATCAATACTGCATTTGTCGGGTTTTTAGAGAGCGGCAGCTTCTTCGATCTTCCAGGAGCCTTCAGAGGTTGTGCCTGCCTGCTGCTCGAAATTGTCCGGAAGAAAAATTTGGAAGACCGTTCCAGAGGACTGGCCGGATTCTTCAGTACGGCTGCGCAGATGGATCAAGCCTTCATGCTTCAGAACAATGCCGTGGCTAACCCACAGGCCCAGCCCGGTTCCGGTGGTCTCCTTGGTGGTGAAGAAGGCCTCGAAGATGCGGGCGCGAATTGCCGGCTCCATGCCGCAGCCGGTATCGGCAATCGTAAAGCGAATCCCCTTCTGGTAGGGGGCTTGCCACTTTGAGGAGCGGCGGGCGCGGACCAGGATGCGGCCGCCGGAAGTGGAGGCGTCGATTGCATTGCCAATAAGGTTGGCGAAGACCTGGCGGATCTCGCCTGCAAAGCAGAAGAGATCAATTGAGGCGTCATACCCTCGATCAACCTGGATGCCGAAGCTCTGCAGCCGCCCTTGGTAGAGGCTGAGGACTGAATCCAGCAATTCGGCCAGATTGGCGCGGGCCGGCTGCGTGGGCTGGCGATAGAAGCGCAGGGTCTGCTGAGTGATCTCTGAAATTCGCCGCGCCTCGTGCTCGGCCTGCAAGACGTACTGCAGCGGCTGGCCTTCGAGCTGGCTGTAGTTGTGCAGCAGGAAAAGCAGGTTTGTAATCGCTTCCAGCGGATTGTTGATTTCATGAGCAATCGAGGCTGCCAGACGGCCGGTCGCCGCCAGCTTCTCCGTCTTGCGTAAGGCTTCTTCGCTGCGTTTTTGCTCGCTGGAGTCCAGAATGATGGCGCCCACCCAGCGGACCTGGCTGTTATTGCCGCGCACCGGATAGGCGCTGGCCAGCCAGGTCAAGGCGTGCTCGGGACCTGCACTGACCAGTTCCAGATTGCGCACAGCGGTACCGTTGGTGATGACGCCGATAATGGTTTCTTCCAGGCGCAGCGCGATGGGCTGGGGCAGCAGCTCTGGCAGTGTGCGTCCCAGGTGGCTGCTTAGCGGTAGTCCGCTCATATCTGCAAAGACCTGGTTGACACGCACCATGCGGCAGCGACGGTCAAAGAAGGCCAGGCCGATGGGCGCGTTGGCCAGCATCGAGTCCAGCAGAGAGAGCGTGTCATTCAGTCCTTCGCGCTGCTCTTCAATTGAAGCTACCATCTGGTTGAAGGTGACAATCAGGTCGCCAACTTCGTTATGTACGCCAACCGGCAAAGGGACTCTGACCTTGCGGTGCGGGGACTGGATCAGCGCCTTGGCGCCATCGCGCAAAACCTTCAACGGATCAGAGATGGTGCGGGTAATTGTCACCACCAGCAAAGCGGAGGCGAGAAGCCAGATGGCGCCAAATTCAATGGTGCTGGGAAGCAGGTGATTGATCTCTTCCCTGTCCCAGATGCGGTCTGCCTCGACCCAGGCATATCCGCGCAGTTGACCAGTGGCATAAACCGCTTTGACCGCCTCAAAGCGCCCGCCGCCGAGAGAAAATACCCGGGACTCGTATCCTTTTACCAGCCGAATTTGCGCCATCTCGGCTGGAATCAGAGCCGCCTCCACGGCTTCGCCGCGGCTGGCGAATGTGACAATGCCTGCGGGATCAGTGACTTTGGCCACCGTGACACTGGGAGCCTTGCCCATCATCGTGACGGCAAGCCTAGCCTCATCGGGACGCTGGGCAGAAAGCGCCTGGGCGACCTCGACCGCCGTAAACTCCACTTGGCTGATCAGACGGCTTTCGGTATGCTGGCGTACATCGCGGCGCAACTCGCGCGCCACCAACGCTGCAAAAAGAGTCAGCGTCAGGAGCATCAACAGCACCTGCCCAGCCAGCAATTGCCTCCGGATGGAGCGCGGCCACCAAAGCATGGTCAGAGTTCCCCCTCAGGAAGTCCCGCGATCCCAAGCCTAGCGAATCCAACGTGCTGTGTCACGCTGTTTCTTTGCCTATGGGAGAAAGGGAAGCTGCCAGAGCAATAGCAATCTGTTTGCCATGAAAGCGCCCGTTCTCAATGAATATCTCGCTGGTGCGCCCGCCCGCCACAATAACGCCGGCAAGATAGATGCCGGGCACATTGCTCTCCAGCGTCTCCGGATTGTAGACCGGCATCCGATCCTCGCCCTCAAGGCGTACGCCCGCCTGCTCCAGAAAATCGAAGTCCGGATGGTAGCCGGTCATGGCAAAGACAAAATCGTTGGGCAGCGTCTGAGTGCCCTGCGGAGTCGCGACGGTTACGGAATCCACGGCAATTTCAATCACCTTGGATTCAAAGTACGCCTTGATCTCGCCGTTCTTGATGCGGTTGTCAATATCCGGCTTGATCCAGTACTTCACATGCCGCTCGACCGAACTCCCGCGATGAATCAGCGTTACCCGCGCCCCGTGCCGCCACAACTCCAGGGCCGCAATCGCCGCCGAATTCTTCCCGCCGATCACCACCACATCGTTGCCGAAATAAGGGTGAGGATCGTCGTAATAGTGATGCACCTTGCTGAGTTCTTCGCCGGGAATGTTCATCGGGTTGGGCAGGTCGTAGTAGCCGGTGGAGAGTGCCAGCTTGCGGGCCTTCAACCTCCCGGCGCGGCCAAACCGGTCGGCCGTATGCACGATAAAGCCGCCGTCCGCGCCCGTCACCCGCTCCACCCGCCGGTACGTGCGCACATCGAGCCGGTAGTGCGCCGCCACTCCCCGGTAATACTCCAGCGCCTCGTCGCGTGTCGGCTTGGCGTTGGGGCTGGGGAAGGGAATGTTGCCGATCTCCAGCAACTCAGAGGTGGTAAAAAACGTCATATGCGCCGGATAGTGGAAGAGCGAGTTGCAGAGACAGCCCTTGTCCACCACCACCACCCGCAAGCCGGCTTTCTGCGCCTCAATCGCGCACGCCAGCCCGGTTGGCCCGGCTCCAACGACCAGCAGGTCATAGACAGCTTCTTCGCTTACGGTGGGAACTTGGTTCTGCACCGCTGCGGCAGATGGATCGCTCATCTTTCTAGCTTAGGGTATCGTTCGGGGCTGCCGCCAGCAGCCGGCTCACAAATAAAACCGACCAGGTAGTGCGCACGACGGTCGCCAGCCTCTCCAGCAGGCCTGCCGGACCACCGAAATGATTCGCCATGCCAAATCCAAACAGAAAAGCCATCATCGCAATCGCCGTAAAAATACTGTATGCGGCCCATCCGCGCCAGCACCGATTGCCTCTGAAGCGCCATGCGAAGAGAAAAAGAACGCACAGCGCCGCATTGAAGGCAATTAGATCGCAGACCAGGTGCGGCATACCGTGGATAAAGATGGCATCCCCTATTACACCCAGCCCGTCAAGGAACTGGAGTGCGGGAATCAGCACCGCGCCAAATCCCGGTCGCAGTTCGCGGCGCAGGCCCAGAGCGAATACGCAAACGAGAGTGCCCATGACAAAGAAATTGATCTGCTGCGCCAGTCCGAAGGGTGTAAGCTCCAGTGAGCTTATGGTGTCATGGAGGGAGTTGTAGCCCGGCGTAATGAAGCCAAGAATGAGATAGGTCGTGATGAACAGAATCCCACCGTAGCCTGCAAGCAGCGTTAAAGTCGTGCTGCGTGCGCGAATTTTCTGACCTTCATGGACCGATGTCATAGTCGCCTTTCTCGAGCAGGTAGCATAATCCAAAGCTGGTATTATCCTTCGTACGCGCAAATTCCTCTGCTGGTTCAGGTTTCAGTTCAATTCGCATAAAAATAGCCGTAAAACTTAGCCAAATCCTATAGGAAGCTGTGAAGGAAAGACACCAGTTTTTTATTTGCGCCGGCCGCCTCACCGCCTCTTTTTCTTCTCTGCTTTACCCTTGTCGTCCTTGCCGTTTTTCTCATCCGCCGAGTGCGTAATCGGGATTGGCCCAAGATCCGGTCCAATCCGCTTCACCCGCGTATCATCCATCAGAAACCGGATTGTGCGCGGCGCAACCGGACGCGTGACACCGGTCTCCGGATCAATGCTCACATTCGGTCCCCCGGCAATCTGAAAGCTGAAAGCCGGAAACGTCGCCGTCATCGGAGCAACCAGGGGCTGATCGCTCGGGGGCTGTCCGTTCCCATTGGCCGCGCCCGGCCCACCGCTGTCCGGCTTTGCGCCCTGCCTCTTTGCTTTCCTTTTGGCAGCTTCCTCGCTGAGCGTCACCGTCTCCGTCGAAACCCCCGCGGGCAGGTATCCCTGAATCGGATGCAGCCGGAAGCCGGTCTCATAGCGATGTTTCTTGGTGCTCCAGGTAAAAACCCGCACCTGATCAAAATCAAACGGCAGCCCGGCCTTGGGCGGACTCAGCAGCGTCAGGTATTCGGGCACCATGTGATCGGGGGTATTGGCATCCTTATCCAGCACCCTGGTCAGCACATACGCGCCAACGATTCGCTGGCCCTCGGCGTAGATATTGATCTCGTCCGGCACATCCACATCCAATCGTCCGGAGAGCAACCATCCGGTGTGCCCCTGCGGATCGCGCACCAGCCACCAATCCTCCAATACCACCGGCGGTGGGGCCAACGGTGCGGCAGCAGTGGCCGCAGGTTTTGCTGTCACAGTAGTAGTCTTCGCAACCGCAGAGGTTTTCGCAGCAGCTACAGGTGGCGCTTTCGCCGGCGTCGCAGGCGCGCTTCCCGGTTTTGCCAGGGCAGGCGCAGTCTTGGCCGGCGTCACCGGAGCCGAACCGGCCACTCCAGCCTTGGACACCGAAGCCCGCGCCAGCAGTTGCACCTTCACGTTCCCGGCCAGCAGATAAAAATGCTCGGTTTCGCGCCCAGGGCGGATGTGAAGGTAGATATCATCCCGCACCGTTGCCGTCGCGACTACCGGGTCCTGGGCGTGACGGCTGGCCAATTGCTGAAAGCCGTCGTAGAGCTTTTCATCAATGACCGCATGCTCTTCGATCCAGCCAATCTCGTTCTTCGCGGTGCGGACCTTGATGAAGCGGCGTCCGTGCTCCAGCACGTCGAGCGGCTGGCCGTTTACCACCTCAGCCACGCGATTCGATACCGCCGCGACGCGGTCATGCAGATACATCTGCCGGGCCGAGACGTACACTTTGTCGTACTTCGGCTCGGAATGGAAATGAAATCGCCCGCAGCCGCAAACCGCAACCAGCAGGCAGAGCGCCGCCCACGCAGATGCGACAACGCAGAAGCGTTTCACTGGAGGCTCGGAAAATGTAGAAGAAGACGTAAGCACAACCGGGGCCGGACAAGTTGAGAATAGCAGGGAATGGAGAGGAGGGACTAGGAATTGGGGGGTAGGGATTAGGGATTAGAAATAAACTACACGATTGCAAATTGCAGATTTTCAGTTCCTACCCCGCTCCTTGCGGCATAGCTTATGCCGCAAGGAGATGAAGCCAACCTGCCGGAGCTGTTCTCGACCCTATTCCCTAGTCCCTATTCCCTGCTTTTACGGCGCTGCCACAATCGCAACCGAATTGGCCTGAGTGGTGGAAGCATCACTGGTGGTATCCAGCTTCCCGGGCGTACTGGTGTCAAAGGTGAATACGTCGAAGTAGGGACTGCCAACGGCACTGGCGGAGAGCAGGTAAGTATCGGTCGAGTCTTCAGCTAGGCCGACCACTCCGTTTCCTACGGTAGCTGTGCTGCCAGTGGAAGCAATCTTGTAGGTCGTGCCGGAGGATGTCACTGCGAACCCGCCGATAATACCAGTGTCATCCCCAACATAGACGTAATCTCCAGTGCTAATCGGCAGAATGGAAACCGGAGAGGCTCCACCGCTGGCGCTGGGGGAACCGCCGGCCTGAGAGACCGAGCCCCCGGTCAACCCACCGGCGAGGGAACTGTAATTGTAAGCGAGCAATCCACCCGTGCTCCCCGACGCGACGCTCTCCCCGACGTATAAGAGGCGAGGGGAAGTACCGGGATCAACCGCAACAGAAAGAGCGGCGCCGCTGCTGCTGCTCACTAAGCCGATGACAGCATGGGCGACCCCGCTCGGGAAGGGCGCGCTCGAGCTGAACGGCACATAAAGGGTGCCACCTTTGCCTAGGGCAACAAAAACGTAGCTCCCGTCACCCGAGATCGCCATCTGGTTGTTTGGAACATTGCTGAGCGAGCTGATTGAAATATTTACAGTAGAGGCGGTTCCTGAGCTGGCTCCGGTTGAGGTATTCACAGGGATTGCGCTCAAGGCTACGCCGCCGTTGATTGCGACAGCCTCCACAACCCACTTGCCCGATGGGTCCACCTGCACGGCAAAGGCATCATCCGGCGAAAGTTGCGTTGCGGTTCCCAGTGTGCCGTTGGTGATCGGGTAAGAGAGAACGCCGCTCTCCGTGCCGACCACCAAATAGTTCCCGTTCGGATCAATGGCCAGCGAGGTAGGAACCAGCCCAGTCGTCAGCAACCAGGGACTGCCGGAAATCGTGGACGGAGTACCGGAAGCGATGGACTTGCCCACAATACCCGGCGCGCTTCCGCCGTCCAGGATGTAGAAGTTCCCACTGCCGCTGCCCGATGTGGAGCAGCTGGTCGCCGTGGTCGCCACCAGCAGGCAAGCCGTCGTCTGCGCACTGTTGTTCGAGGCGTCTGTTCCGTACACTGTGATCGTGTAAGCCCCGGGGGGGGTTGAAGAGGTCGTGGCCGCCGTCAGCGTCGAGGTCTGCGCCGTATCGCTGCTGAACGTAAGCGACGTGGGCGAAAACGAGCAGGTTGCGCCGGAAGGCGTCGAGGAAATCGAGCAGGTCAGCGTCACCGTCCCGGTATAGGAGGAGATCGTCGGCGTCACGGTAATCGTCGAGGTTCCGGAATTTCCAGCCGTCGCCACCGTGATGCTGTCGCTGTTGGTGAGAGTAAAGCTGCCGCTGCCATTGTTCGGCGACTGCCAGAAATCACCGCATCCGGTCAAAAAAAGCGGCAACGCCGTCAGCATCACCCACCCAAACCTACCCAGCTTCATGCCTGCTCCTGATTCATTCTCGGTTCCATATCGCTCAATCTTGATCAATCCGGCTTTCATCAAAGGCCAAATGCGCTCAATTTTTTGATCCGCGGCGTTCTCTCGTTCCACGTTCCCAGCCTGACCTGTTGGGTCGCATGCCCCGTCTCCGGTCGCTCTGGCTGCATAGCCCTTTCGGGCATTGCCATCGCGGTATACAGAAGGGCCGGGGCCGCCGCACAGCCGGGAAGCGTCATAGATTCAGACGCAAAACTGCCCCGATTCGCTCGGTTGCGCGAAGAAAGATCGCCCGAAGCCGGGGCAAAGCGCTCACTTATCAACGATTTGGTTACAATTCCCTGCATTTTTTCACTATTCAAATCAGCAATTTCCAGCTACGCTCATCTTGCGCACACTTGCGCCCAAAAAAGGAGAACCCCCATGAAAAACACTCTTCGTCTCGCCCTCGCCGCCGTTGTTTTCGCTGCTGTTGCACCTGCCGCATTAGCGGACCCAACCGGCGGAGTACCGACTCCATTTGGTGATTTCAAGGCAAACACCTCTACAGCATTTGCGGAACCAACCGGCGGAGTGCCAACTCCATTTGGTGACTTTAAATCGACCACCTCCGCGGCAGGTGCGGACCCAACCGGCGGGGTACCGACTCCATTTGGCGGCTTCAAGTCAGCCATCGCTGCCATTTCGGTGGTGCAAATCATATGAAAAGGGAGAAAATAGAAGCCGCGAGGTGAAATGACTCTATCGACGCTCGATTGGGTTCTGTGGGCGGGCGGATTTGCCTGCGCAGTCGCGTTACTCTCCGTCCTTTTGTACCGCAGCAGATGGAAGAGCTTTCCCTGTTTCACCGCCATTTCGGGTTTCGAAGCGATCTTCACGCCGGTGATGTATTTGATCTACTGTTTTGGGTCTCATGCCTGGTATGAGCGCGGTTATTATGCATTTAGCTTCGTGGATGGAATCCTCCAGATCGCAGTGGTATGGGAGATTGCGCGAATCGTGATGCGGCCGATGGGAACATGGGTCCAGGATGCCAGGAAACAGTTTATAGTGGGAGCCGGAATCGGGATCCTGCTTGCAGTTGCGCTTGCTGCCGCAATCTCTCCGCCGACTTCAGATAGATTCCTGAGTCTGGGGGTCCGGTTTGGCGTGTTTACCGCTGCTCTTGTCTGTGAGCTTTTCATCGTGGTGGCGTTAACCTCGAACAAGTTGGGTCTAGGCTGGCGAAATCACGTAATGTCATTGATCCTTGGTTGGTCAGCATCGCAAAGCATCGCAATTCTGGTTGTAGGGCTGCATAGTTACCTCGGCGTACATTCGCATTACAGAGACCTCGACCGCGTACGGATAATTGTTTTTGAGGCTTCGCAGCTCTATTGGATCGTCCAGTTCTGGCGCAATGAGCCAGCGCGGCGTCCGATTCCACCCGAGTTGGCCGCTTATATCCAAGATTTGCACAATCGGATGCAAAAAAATCTTGACACCGTTGGGGCGCAAAGGTAACATCCTCCTTGATGACCTCCGTTCCACTCAATTTCGCTGCCGCACTCGCCCTGTGCATCCTCGGAGCAGCTCTATTTCTCGCGCTGGCTTCGGCCCTCCGGCGCAGACAGCGGGACTGGACAGAACTCATCTCCGGTTTGCTGCCGATGGATTCTGAAGCCGTCGGACTGGTGGCTCAGGACTTTCTTCAGCCCCGCCGCGGACAGATCGCGATGGAGCCGCAGGAGATGTGGCAACTGGTCGGCGGAGCCGAAGGCCTCAACAAGATGCTCAAAAACGCCGAGATCATGCTGGCGCTGGCTGCATGGGCGGAGCGTTGGAATTTTGAAGAGGGCGTGATTGTCAGTGAGCGCATGCGCCGCGAAGCCATTGACCTGCACCATGCCGTGCGCCAAGTCAAGCTGGCCATGATTCCCATCGGTTTACTCAAGCGTTTTCGGTTCGCCCTCCCCTTCCACGTGCAAGAGGCGGCTTCGGCCTATTATCTGATGCGGCAGCGTCTGCTTCTGCTGTATGAGACCAGCCATGCGGGGCTGTATCCGGCCCTTGCCGCCTCCCTCTAATCTCTGTAATCAGACGCTTTATCTCACACTCCACCGTGCATGACCATACCTGTCTATATATCACTGCACACCTCACTACGATATAACGGGCGTAGAGCGAATTTGCCTTCCGCTCCTTCAGAGGCTTTGCAATGATGAATGCTGAATCTAAATCAGCTTTGGCGCTGCCAGCCGGAGTCGCTGTCCCCGGCGCACCCGAAAGTAACCTCGCCCGCCGTGCTGTCGCCGAGCTGCCTCACCCCTATCGCTCACCCTTTGCCCGCGACTGCGGACGCATTCTCCATGCCCGCGCCTTCCGCCGCCTGGCCGGCAAAACACAGGTTTTTACCCGCCTGCCCGGCACTTTGCCGGCAAATGAGGACGGAATCCTGCCCGGCGACCACTTTCGCAGCCGTCTGACTCACACATTGGAAGTCACTCAGATCGCCCGTACCCTGGCCGCAGCCCTCGGGCTGAATGCCGAGCTTGCCGAAGCCCTCGCCCTGGCCCACGACATCGGCCATCCACCCTTCGGCCACGCCGGAGAAAAAGCTCTCGACCAGTGCCTGCGCGCCCACGGCCTCGGCTTCGACCACAATCTCCACGCCCTGCGCATCATTACCTGGTTCGAGGAACGCTACGCTGGCTTTCGCGGGCTCAACCTGACCCTGGCCGTCCGCGAAGGCATCGTCAAACACTCCCGCGACTACACTGCCTCCGAACATCCTGAGCTAGCGGAGTATCTTCTCGGCCAGTATCCCCCGCTCGAAGCCCAGTTGATCGATCTCGCCGACGAAATTGCCTACCTCACCGCCGATCTCGACGACGGGCTCGACTCCGGCATTCTCACCCTCGATCAGGTTCGAGCCTCCGTCCCGCTCTTCCGCGCCGCCCACGACGCCGTCCTGGACAAATATCCGGCAGCGCCCGCCAAGCTCTCGACAGCTGAAACCCTTAAGCTCCTGGTCGATTCGCTGGTTACTGACCTGCTCCATGAAATCCACCGCCAGATGGACATGCTCGGAGCCACAACCCTCGAAGAGGTCCGCATCGCGCCACGCCGTCTGGCCACGCTCAGTCCGGAAATGGAGGCCGCCCGCTCCGAGGCCAAAACCTTCCTGTACGCCAGCTTCTACAACGCACCGCTGATGGAAGAGGCCCATGCGCACGCCGCGGCGGTGGTTGAGCAACTCTTTGCCGCGCTCCTCAACGATCCCGCACTGCTGCCCGCCGATCACAGCGCGCAGATCGAGACCGAGGGCCTCGCCCGCACCGTCGCCGATTACATTGCCGGCATGACCGACAGCTACATTGAGCAGCTCTGGCGCCGCTGCTGCGCAAATGCTGGCTGACCCGCTCTTCCCCAACCCCACCAAAATCAAACCGATTCCATCCAGCGCGCTCCTTTACAATTCCCAAAGAGCTGAGACCCCGCTTCAAAGAGGAAAAGCCCTTGCGCTGGAAAATCCTGATGCCGCCGCGGCGGGACGCGCCCTTGCCCCTCTGGATGATCTTCCCGGTGATCTTTACCGCGCTCTACGCCACCCACATTACCCTGTTGCGCCTGCCCTACTACTGGGACGAGGCCGGCTATTACATTCCCGCGGCATGGGATTTTTTTCGCACCGGCTCGCTGATTCCCACCACCACGCTCACCAACGCGCACCCGCCGCTGCCCAGTATCTATCTCGCGCTCTGGTGGCAGCTCTCCGGCTTCCATCCCCTCGTCACGCGCGAGTCCGTCCTGATGGTCGCCGCGCTTGGCCTGCTTGCTGTCTGGCGTCTGGCGCAGCGCCTGCAGGCCTCGGTGGCTGTATCCTTCTGGGCCGTCGTCCTCACCGGCCTTTACCCCATCTGGTTCGCGCAGAGC
>Ga0181519_10000995_pt1 | contig 24910 bp, 22 predicted proteins | sample PEATcosm2014_Bin_26_FD_121102 | JGI IMG/M metagenome (GOLD analysis project Ga0181519, IMG submission 121102) | Peatland microbial communities from MTU Mesocosm Facility, Houghton, MI, USA - PEATcosm2014_Bin02_10_metaG | ecosystem: Environmental > Terrestrial > Soil > Wetlands > Peat | place...
AGCGCGGCGTCGCCTCCTTGAGCATCAGCTCCGCGGGGGGCTAAGCGATGTCAGAAGTCGCCGGATCCGTCCGGATTCGGCGACGACCGGCAAAGGCCCAGCCTCCGAAGGAATTCGCCCTTAGAGGTCATGCCAAAAGACTATCGAACCTTTGCGTTTCGACCGAAGATCGCCTGAATTCAAGGCGATCCAGCGAGTTGCGCCGCGTGAAGAGTCGACGCGTCTCGGCAGCGTTCAATTGCGCTGCGCGCTCAGGCGCGCTCTTTGCGGAGATCGAGCAGATCCTCGTCGCGAACCGCCAGGCCTTGAGCCTTCAGCGCGTTCAGCACGAAGGCGCGCATTGTCATGTCTGCGTCGTCGGCGAGCCGGGCAAGCTGCTTGCGGAGATCACGGCGCAGGCTCAGTGAAAATTGGCTGACGGGCTCAGGTTCGGCAGTCTTTCCTTTCGCCTTCGGCGCCGATGCGACTTTCACGGCCGGCGGCTCGGATGCGAGCGGCGCTGGCGTTGGCGTAACGATCGCATTCGGCCGCTGCGTCGGCATCATCGACGCCAACGCCGAGAGGTCGGCGGTAACGTTGGCCAAGTCCTTCTTCGACATTCCCATATTCCTATGAAGCTAGTTTCATAGCTATCGGCAGGCCGCCTAAAGCCGCGATATCGTTCAGAAAACTGGTGCATTGATTGCCGGCTATTCCTGTCGTCGGCGGCACACCGGTGAAGCTCATTTCCTGAAACGCCACCAGGCGATGCAGCCGTGTGGCGAGAACCGGCAGCCCCGCCTTGGCGATCTCCTTTTCGATATGCTCGGCGATGTTCGTTCCCGGTTGCACTGCGGTCAGGACCACGCGATGCGGCACGTCTCGGCGCAACATCTGCGCGGCGCTCTTGATCAGATTCACCGTCTTGATCGCTTCGACGATGTCGGCGCTCGACGGCGCGATCGGCACGAGTACGAGGTCGGCGCAGCCGATGGCGAAAATGGTCGCCTGAGACGCCGCCCCCGCCGTATCGACCACGACCACGTCATGCCAATTGTGAAGCTCGCCGATCAAGGGCACGATCTTGGTTTCATCGAGTTCGTGGCGAACCGTGATCGGATGCTTCGCCGCCGTCGCAACCCAATCGGTAAGCGTGCGATTGAAATCGGCGTCGACGGCGGCCGCCTTGAGACCGCCAAGCGCCGCTCGCGCCAGGATCAGTCGCGCAAGCGTCGTCTTTCCTGCGCCGCCCTTGGTCGTCGCTATGGCGATGATGCTCACTATGAACCCCGCTTCCTAGATTCGCAGGTTTATATAAACCTAGCTTGCAACGAACGGGTTAAAATAAAAACATATGTTCCTATTAACATAGGCAGTTAGGCCGCTCCCTTCCAGGCGAGCGCCGCCTGCAGGCGCCTGGAAGCCTTGAGCATCACGCGCGCCGTCGCGGGGGTAGATCGCAGGCGGGGTTCGCCCCCGGCGCAGCGCCACAAGGGTTGTGAGTTAACGCGCGAAAGTGGCGGTTCATGCCGGCGCTTGGGATCTTAGCCGTCGTCCCGCCTCTGTCACGGGCGCGCACGGAGGCGGCCCGCGAAGCGGGTCGATAGCCCTCGAAGGCGGAAAGCTGCGCCGTAGGCGCTCCGGGTTCCTCTTAAGCCGTAGCCGCCCCCGTCTTTGCGCCGAAGACGCAGTTTTTCAGGCGCTCAAGGCTCTTGGAAAGGGCAGGTTCTAGAAGGGAGATAACTTGATTTGTGGTTCCAGACGGCTTTTCGGACTTAGAAGCAATCGCCATTTCCGCCGCGCCCTTCGGATCACGGAAGGCGTAGCCGTTGCTCGTGCGGATCACGCGCCAGCGCGTCCCGGTACTGCGGCCGAGCGCGTCGAACCGCTGCTCGCGGATACGCACAACGCGATTTACCCAGGTCAAGATGTTCGCCGCCTCAAGGGCTTTTAGCGCTTCAGCGACGGTCGAGCGGGCGCACCCGGCGCGTTCGGCGATCTTCTCATAGGACGGGAAGCAAAGGCCGCTCTTGGCGTTGTGGAAGCCCCATAGCAGGATCTCTAAGACGATGAAGGCTTTCGCCTTGATGACGCCATACGCCTTGCCGGCCTCGGTCCGACGCATGAGGGCGCGGGCAAGGTGCATGACACGCGCCTTCCCGTTGCGATCCATTGGCCGCGGCCGCCCATCGCCGAACACCTTCTCCCGTCGCCGGCGAGGAGGGGAGGGCGAGCGCCGGCTGCTTGCGGTTCGCGCCTCGGCGGCCGCCTTCACGCGCTGGCGCGCCGCGGCGACGGCGGCGTCTATCCGCTCGGCGTCCTCGCCGCCCAAAGCTCCAGCGGCGACGGCGCCGAGAAAGAAGCGGTTGATCTCTTCGACAAACGCCAGCGTTCGGGCGTCGTCGAGCGCCGTGGTGAATTCCATCGCAGACATGTTTTTCTCCGTCAGGCTGAAGGCCAGCCCGCCAGAGGACAGAGTCGATTTCGACAAAGCTCCGCCGTCGCCAAAAAATGGCTTGCAACGATTCAGAATTTCGGGGAATATCAGAATTGCTGTTGCTGATATTCTCCGCTTTGTCGGACACCGACCCCGCCTTTACCGGCGGGTTTTGTGTTTCTGGGCTTGGCTCCGCCATTCGCGAATCAGCGACACGGGATTGCGTCGCGTAGCTGTACAGTTTGGCCCGGATTGCTCGATTCGTCGAGATGGCAGATTCTTCAGCGCCGACCGCCCGAGGTCTTGCCTACGCCGCGGGAGCCTGCCGCATCCCAAATCACACAGAAAAGGCGCTTTGAAATGCGAGCGTGAACTCCATCGCGGTGCGCGAAGCCCGCTTTGCAGCTCCCGCAGCGCCGGGAGTCGCGAAAACTCAAGATGCCCCACAGGTTCGCCGCATTTCATTCAGAGCGGGGTCAAATTCTTTCCGGCATCCTCGGGCGACGGCATATCCGAGCGGAGTGGCGATGTCCGACCCGAGCGCCACATGGTCCATGGCGTTGAAGCGCTTCGGCTTCGGCGCGCGCGGCGTGGCGGCGCCGGCGTCCGGCGATCCGCGTGCGGCGATAGAAGCTGAACTCGCGGCTTCCGGCGCCGGGCGGCTCGAAGAGCCTGGACTGATGTCGAGCCAACAGGCGCTCGTCGCCTTGTACGAATACAACGCCAGGCAGAACGAGGCCCGCGCCAAAGCCGATGCGCTGCGTGGCGCCATGACGGCCATGCCCGCGCCTGCGGTGGCGGCGGCGATGATTGCGCCGGGCGGCGAGGCCAAGCCCGCAGAAAAGCCGCCGAACCCGATCGAAGACATCTTCGCCGCCGAAGCGCTGGCGCGGATCAAGGCGGCTGCGGCGCCCGCGATCGGTTTTACCGAGCGCCTCGTCGCCTTCTGGTCCAACCATTTCTGCATTTCCGCCGCCAAGGGCGGCGCGGTGCGCGTTCTCGCCGGCGCCTTCGAGCGCGAGGCGATCCGGCCTTATGCGCTCGGCAAGTTCGCCGACATGCTGCAGGCGGTCGAGCGGCATCCGGCGATGCTGCATTACCTCGACAACGCGCAGTCGGTCGGGCCGGATTCGCCCGCCGGGCGCAACGGCAAGCGGGGCTTGAACGAGAATCTCGCGCGCGAAATCATGGAGCTTCACACGTTGGGCGTCGGCGGCGGCTACGTTCAGGCCGACGTGACCGAATTCGCCCGCGCGCTCACCGGCTGGAGCGTCGTCGGCCCGGACGGGCGGCTCGGACCGCCGGGCGCGTTCGCATTCAACGCCAACGCGCACGAGGGCGGCGCGCGGCCGCTGCTCGGCCGCAGCTACGAGGACCAGGGTTTTGCGCAAGGCCGCGCCATGCTCGACGACCTCGCCCGCTCGCCGGCGACGGCGCGGCATATCGCCGCAAAGTTCGCGCGCGCCTTCGTCGCCGACGACCCGCCGCCGCCGCTCGTCGCGCGTCTCGCCGACGTCTTCGCCAAAACCGACGGCGATCTCGGCGCGCTCGCCCGCGCCCTTGTCGCCGACGATCTCGCCTGGAGCGCGCCGGCGACAAAGCTTCGCGACCCCTGGGAGATGTGCGTCGCCGCCATTCGGGCGCTTGACCTCGATCCGCATCCGTCCGGGCGCATCGCGCATTGGCTCGCTCTCTTAGGCATGCCGTTGTGGTCGCCGGCGGAGCCGAACGGCTTTCCCGACGTCGCCGCCGCCTGGGTCTCGCCCGCGGGCATCAAGGCGCGGCTCGAAGTCGCCGCCGTGATCGGCAGGTTCGCCAAGGATGCGCCGGCGCCGGTGGACCTGCTCGAACGCGTCGCGCCCGATGCGTCGAGCGAAACCCGCGAGGCCGTGCTGCACGCCGAATCGCGCGCGCAGAGCTATGCGCTTCTCATCATGGCGCCGGAGTTCCAGAGGAGATGAACAACATGGCCAATCTCCGCCGCCTGAGCCGCCGCGATGCGCTTGGCGGGAGCGGCGCGGTGTTCGCCTCGGCGGCGCTGCCGCGTTGGGCGAGCGCGGCGGGCGCGCGCGATCCGCGCCTCGTCGTGATGATCCTGCGCGGCGCGCTCGACGGCCTGGCCGCCGTCGGCCCGCTCGGCGATCCCGATTACGCCGATCTGCATCGCGAGCTGGCGCTGACGCGCGACGGCCCGCACGCGGCGCTGCCGCTCGACGGCTTTTTCGGCCTCAACCCGGCGATGAAGAGCTTCGCGCGGCTCTACGGCGACAAGCAGTCGCTCGTCGTCCACGCCGCCGCGACCAACTATCGCGAGCGCTCGCACTTCGACGGGCAGGACGTGCTGGAGAGCGGCATACCGGGACCGGGCCGCATCGAGACCGGATGGCTCAATCGCGCCGTCGCCCTGCTGCCCGCGGCCGAACGCGCGCGCCCGCTCGCCGTCGGGTATACGCCGCCGCTGGTGCTGCGCGGCCCCGCGCCCTTGCTCGGCTGGGCGCCGGCCGATCTGCCGCCGCCCGATGACGGCCTCGTCGCGCGCCTGGCCAAGCTTTACGACCACCGCGACCCCGAGCTCGCGCGCGCGCTCAGCGCCGGCCTCGAGGCCGAGCGGATGGCGAACGCCGACGGCAAGGCGGCGTTGAAGCCGGGCGGCGGGGCGAGCGAGCAGATGCGCAGAGTAGCGACCGGCGCGGCGCGGCTGATGGCCGCCGCCGACGGCCCGCGCGTCGCCGCGCTCGCCTTCGACGGCTGGGACACGCATGTCGCCGAGGGCGGGCGGCTCGCCAATCTGCTCGGCGGACTCGACGCCGCGTTCGCGGCCTTCGAGAGCGGGCTCGGCGACGCCTGGAGCCAGACGGTCGTCATCGCGGTGACGGAGTTCGGCCGCACCGTGCATGTCAACGGCGACAGCGGCTGCGATCACGGCACAGGCACGGTCGCCTTCCTCGCCGGCGGCGCGGTCGCGGGCGGGCGCGTTGTGGCGGACTGGCCGGGCCTTAAGCCCGCCAACCTGCATGAGAACCGCGACCTCAAGCCGACGACGGATCTGCGCGCCGTCATCAAAGGCGTGTTGGCCGACCATCTTGGCCTCTCGCCGGCGCAGCTCGCACAAGCGGTATTCCCGCAGACCGCTGCAGTCGCGCCGATGAAGGGTTTGATCGCTTAAAGCCTCGCGGCGGCTTAAGCGTGCGGCAGGCCGGAGTTCATAGCCGGGCGGAGCCTGCCGCTGGTTTTCGCCGTCCGTCATTCGATTGTTTGCCGGCCGCTGTCCGAATTGTCCGTCAACTACCTTGACGATGAGATTATGGACAAGTAGATTCACGGACGAGTTTACGGACAGACGGCTTCGAAATGGCGGCGGTCGGCTACGCGCGCGTGTCGACGAACGAGCAGAACCTGGCGATGCAGCTGGACGCTCTCGCCAAGGCTGGATGCGCTCGCAAGTTCGAAGACACGGCGTCGGGCGCCAAGGCCGACCGGCCTGGCCTCAAGGCCGCGCTCGACTTCGTGCGCGAAGGCGATGTGCTGATCGTGTGGAAGCTCGACCGGCTCGGCCGCTCCCTGCCCCACCTGATCGAGACAGTGAGCAGGCTCGAGGCCCGCGGCGTTGGCTTCCGCTCCCTGACGGAGTCGATTGACACCACCACGCCGGGCGGCCGGCTGATATTCCACGTCTTCGGCGCGCTCGCGCAGTTCGAGCGCGATCTCATCGGGGAGCGAACCCGCGCCGGCCTCGATGCGGCGGCGGCGCGCGGACGCCAGGGCGGCCGCAAGCCTGTCGTCACCGGCGACAAGCTCCGGCGCGCCCGGGCTCTTGTCGCTCAGGGTCTGAATGTTCGCGAGGCCGCAGCTCGTGTGAAGGTGGGCAAGACCGCGCTCTACGCCGCCCTTGCCGCCTGCCACGCCGGCGGCGCCGAGGCGGACGCATAAAAGAGTAGCATAGTTCGATGACCGTCATGTCGCGCGCCTTGTTGAGCGCTTAGCCGGAGATCGCCGGCTGGCGCGGAGATCTCTTGGAAGCGGACCGTGCGGCGCTGTTCCGCCGACATTCGCTGCGGGCTTGCCTTGCCTCCTCCGCCGAGGTCGACAAGCGCCATGTGCAAAGGCTTTTGCGCCATCGGCTCCGTGTTTGACGTGACCTGCATCTCGGGCGCAACCGGATGGAAATTTAAACGCAACCCATTCGACGCGGCGCCTTGAGCGTCGGCCTTTTTCAGGCATAACGGAGAAAATGCGGGCGAAACCGACCGCCAATCAGCTGGGGACACGAGTGCGCATGGATTAACCCGTTGGAGGGGTGATTGCGTAGCGAGCCTCCGGAGCAAAGACTTCAGCGTCTTCTCGCCAACACGTCGCGTTACGCGAAAACGATCAACGTCGATCGCTCGTTCAACAAGAGCCGGTTCGGCGTCCAGTCCGGCAAGCTCAAGCTGCCGGCGGGCGCTAGACTGACCCGCCATCCCGGCGGGGCGAAGGCGGCCGGGACGACTTTCAAATATAGCTGGAAAGGCGCCGGCGCCGTCTCGAAGGCCTGGAGTTACCGGCGCTCGATCGGCCATCTCGGCGAGAACCAGGGCGCCAACGAAGGCGCGAAGACCGGCTTCACAGTAAGCGACAACAGGAAAGACACGCTTGCGCGCGGTCCGGATCGGGTCACGCTCACGTTCAACTCCAAAGGACAAATTCAAGTCAACCTGTTCGACGTCAAAGCCTGGCAGCGCATCGCCAAGATCTACTCGGTTCCGGCCTTGACGAAAAATCTCAGCTATAACCTGAAGAAGCAGCAGGCGTCGGCCGAGGCCGCGGCCCGCGACAAGACGCGCTCTTACGGCGAACGCGTGCTTTTCCGCGCCGTTTCGCTGAAGCTGGTCAGGTTCACGACCAAAGGGCGAAGCCTCGCCCAGGCCGCCGCCAACATCCGCGACGCCATCGCGGACAAGACATTGAAGCTCGTCGTCAGCAATCACGGCGGCAACAGCACCGGACTCGGCGCCAAGCTGATCGCCGCCGGCCTCGAATTCATCGACGCCCGCAAGGGTTCGACGCCGCAGCAGCTCAAGAACAATTTCGTCTCGCCGGCGATGGTCAAGCGGTTCGGCCTCAAGCCGGGCATGCGGATCCTGCGCGGTCTGTCGCGCGCCAAACCGGTTGCGGGGCCGCGCGGCGGGGCCCCGAATTCGGCGGAATATGTCGTTCCCGCGGACCAAACCGGCAAGCGCCTCGGCCCGCGCCTCGTCGGTGTGCGGCAGGGGCCAAAAAGCGCGGCGGGCGGCGCCAATCCGCAACCGACCGGCGCGCGCCCGGCCTCTTCAGGCGGCCCCGCTCCCGCCAAACCCGCGCAGCCCGCAGGCGCCCGCCCGAATCCAGGCGCTGCTGCGGGACCAGCCGGGACGCGGGGCGGCGCGCGTCCCGCCGGCGCGCGCGCGGCTTCCCCCGGCGCATCGCCCGCGGCCGGCAAGACCTCTCCTGCAGCTTCGATCGCGCCGCGGCCGCAGAGTGGGTCCGCTGCGACCGGCTCGGCCGGGCGGCCGGCGCCCGCCGCTGCAACGTCGACGCGCGGCGCCGTCCCTTCCGCTTCTGCCGGCGCGGCGGTGACGCCTCCCGTTGTGTTTCCCAATCCGTCCGGCCCCAACTCGAGCGGCATAGGCTGACGCCGATGGGCTCTCACGATCGCGCCGCCCCGCCGTCATTCGATGTTCCGGCCGGCGCGCGATGTGAGCTTTGCGGCGAGATCCTCGACGGCTACATCCTGCGCGATGCGCGCGGCCGCTTCCTTTGCGGCCGGCATGAAGCGAAACTGCGCCATTGCCGCTACTGCACCGCGGCTTTCGCGCCGGAGGCTTACGGCGCCGGCGCGGATCGTTGCGGCCGCTGCGTCTCCCGCGCCGTCAACGACGAAGCGGAGGCGAGCGGGCGCTTCGCCCGGGTGCTGCAATGGTTCGAGCGCAACGGGCTCCCGCTGCCTCGCCCGCATCCGCCCGTCTCGCTGCGCGACCGCATGCCGATCGCTGCGGACGGAATGCCGATGCTCGGCTTCGCCGACAAATCGAAGCGCGGCGAAATCGTGCTGCAGCGGGGACTTTCGCCGGAGCTTTTCCTCACCGTCGCCGTGCACGAAATCGGCCATCTCTGGCTGCTCGGGGCTCGCGCGAAGTTGCCCGAGATGCTGGAAGAGGGCGTCTGCAACTGGCTCGCCTGGAGCTTCGCGCGCGAATTGGGGACGTCCGACGGCGCATGGCAGGCGCAGCGAATCGAGATGCGCGACGATCCCCTGTACGGCGCCGGCTTCCGCCGTGTCCTGGCGGCGGCGCGCGACCTCAAGCCGCGCGATCTTCCCGCGCTCCTGACAAGGCTGCAGCGATGATCACCAAGCTCATCACCAGCGCGCTCGACCCGATGCGTCTGGTCAAGGCCTCGACGAACGCGCGGGTCAAGATCGACGACTTCGTGACCCAGGCGCTCACGGCGGCGACGCGCGACGCTGGCCAGCATGCCGATCCGGTCGCACATCGCCATTCCGGCAGCGCCGACCTTCGCCTTCCGCTCATCTCGGCGATGCGCGAACTCGACGATTTCATGCGCGGGCAGATCGGCGGCTGGCGCAAGAGCGCGGCCGACGTCAGCGAGATCGGGCGCGGCCGCTGCGCGGCCTTCGCCGAGTTCCGCTCGGCGCAATCCCATCGCGTGCGGCTGACCCCGATCACGGCGATGGGCCGCGCCGCCGAGAATCTGCTGCGAAGGCAGCGCGGCTACGACATGCTGCGCGAGCGGTTGCAATACGAGTACGAAGTGCGCTTCGATCTGGCGGGCGGCCAGGACCGTTGCACGGTCTCGCACCAGACAACCGAAACGATCGATCCCTTCGGCCAGGCCACACGCGACATCCACGTTCACTTTCGCGCGCCGCGATCGCCTCGCCGGCATGGCGAGGTCGGCCAGATGTTTCTCGAACGCCTGCGGCGTTTCTCAACGTGAGCCGAGCGCATGCGGGTCCGTGACGTACTGAGCGCTTCTCTGGCCGCCCTGACGCCGCCCGGGCTGCTGCCGCCATGCCCTGCGCGCGTGCGCATCAACCTGCCGCCCGAGCGCCCCGGCGCGATCTGGTCGAACAAACAACTGACTCGCGTCCTCCTGGGCAGCGTCGACGGGAGCTTCCACGGCGATGATGCGGCCTGGCGGCGCGCGGTCGAGTTCCTCGAAGGGTTCAAGGCGAGCGGGGCGGCGCGCCACGGCCCCTCGCAATGGACCTTGACCCGCTGCTTCGGGCCGTTCGCGCATGTTTCCCCCGCGCACGCCTACGAGCGGATGGCGACGGCGCTGCAGGGAGCGGGCATGTCGGCGGCCAGCCCGTTCAATCCCAACGCGCCGCGCGGACGCTTCCGCGCGACCGACAAGGTCCGCATGACCTCGCTGCCGGTCTTCTACGGACAGTGGCTGTCGGCGCAATACGGCTCCTACCCCTGGGAGGACGTCGTCGAACTGGAGCTCGTCATCGAAGCGAGCGCGTCTTCCGAACATTCCCCGCAGGGCGGCGACGAACCGCTGACCTATCTGTCCGTCGGACTGTCGGCCGCGGCGATTTCGTTGATGCTCGACATCAGCCGGCAGATCTGCACGCTCATCGGTCCGCCGAGCCCGCCGGCCGACCCGGCCCGCGCCGCCGCGGCGCCGCGCATGCTCGCCAATCAGGTCGCCGCGCGCTGGGGCCAGCGGCCGCCTTTCGTCATCGCATGAGCGGGAGCAACCCCTTGGAAGCCGTATTCAAACATCTGCGCTCCGCCGTGCGGGAAATGCAGACCCGGGAAGGCGCGGAGCCGCAGGCCGTCACCCGCTTCGTCGAGCAGTTCCTCGACGAAGTCGGCGGCGATGCGCGCAGCGTCACAATCGAGACCGGCTACCCGCAGAAGCTCGCCCTCAACGCCGTCGAGTTCCTGTTGCGCGCGCAAGGCTTCGATGTCGGCAAAGGCGCCGACGCCGCCCGCGGCCTGATCCAGGCGAGGGTGAGCCGCGACTTCGGCAATCGGCCGAACTGGCTGGCGACCGTGCAGAGCGGGCGCGGCGCGTGGCGTTTCACCATCGAGGTTACCGCCCGCGTCGCCAGCAACGGCGAAACAACGGTCGAGATGTCGCCGGCGATGTCGAGCTGGCTGGAGAGTTTCGCCGAGCAACTGCGGCTTTCGCTGAAGCAGGTTCCAGCCGGCAATGTCGCGCGCGAGCGTCAGGTTCAGTCCGCGCTCGCGCTATCCTCGATCGGCGACACGCTGCTGGCGCCGGGCGAGCGGCTGCTGGCGCCTTACTCGGGCACGCTGCGCGACTATTCCGGCTGCGCGACCAACGAAGAGGTGGAGGATCTCGGCGCCGGCTCGGACGGCGTGCTGCCGCTCGGCCGTTGGGCGTTCGAGCGGTCGGGCGATATGATGCTGGGCCGGCAGATGCGGCTCGCCAGCCTGCAGCGAGGCGGGCGCCGTTCGCGCCGCGAACATCAAGGCGCGCTGATCTGCGCGCCGCAAAACGCGGGCAAGACCGAATTGCTGGTTGGCTGGGCGCGCGCCGCCAACGCCGCCGGGTACAATCTGCTGATCGTCGACGTCAAGGGCAACATGCTGGAGAAGCTCTGCGGCGGCTACGAATGGCGCGGCGAGTTGTTCCACGTCAGCACCGATCCGCTGCTGGCGCCGAACGCCGCCGCAGCGTCGCCCTGCCACGCGATAAACGTGCTTGACGGCCTCGACGCGCAATCCCGGCTTACGCTTCAGCGCGTGCGCCAGATCGCCGAAGCGCTGCTGCCCGGCGAAGGCCTCGATCGCGGCGAGGCGCGGGTCTGGCGCAGCAACTGGCTCAATTGGCTTACCGCCCTCATCCACCTGGTTCTGCTCGAGCAGTTCTACTGGCCCCTGTCCGACCGCGACCCCGACCTCGGCGACGTCTACGATCTCGCCAGCGACGAAACCGTTCTGCTCGAGACGATCGCGCGCATCGACGACGCCGAGCGGAAAAACCTGAGGGACGGCGCCGCGCCGATCGAGCCGGGGCTGCACAGTTGGTTCTCCGACATCGCCGTGCTTCTGCCGCAGAAGGAGATTGTCGCGGCCGACGACGAGTTCAACCGCCGCGCCCTTTCCGGCGCCCGCGCGGAATATTCGTTTCGCTGGCTGACCGAGCAATTGACCAGCGCGCTGCGCCCGTTCCGCCGCGGCGGACTGCTGTACGAGAAGGTGAGCGGGCGCCCCGAGATCGAACGGTTCCGCCTCGAGCGTCTGGCCGGCCTCGACCCCGAGCTGAATCCGAGCTCGCAACAGACGACGCTGGTGCTCGCCGCGCGCGAGCAAGAGCTGGACGAGGCGCAGACGCTTCTCACCCTCGCCATCGTCAAGTTGCAGCACGCGCTGTACGAGCGCATGCGTCACACCCGCACGCGCCCGCTCGCGCCGGTTCTGCTGCTGCTCGACGAGACGCGGCGTATCCGCAACTTCAAGACCAACGAATATGTCTCGTTCGCCAGAGAGGCGGAGGCGGGATGCGTCGTCGTCTATCAGTTCCTCGACCAGATCGGCGACGAACGCCAGATCCGCGAGCTGTTGGGCAATATCGGGACGCAAATCTATCTCGGCTCGCTGACCGGCGGCACGGCGCGCCAGTTCATCGACGGCTTACCGACGCGGGACCGGCCAACCTACCAGATCACGGCGGCCGGCGGCGACGGCGGCGCCGGCCTTCAGATCGGCGTCCAACAGATTCCGTATTTCTCGACCGCCGACCTGCACGCGCTTCCCGCCGGGCAGTTTCCGGCGCTGATCTATCTGCGCCAGCAGCCGGCGCGAAAGCCAATTCTGGCGACGTTCGATCTCGCGCATAACTGAGGGAGAAACGAAGATGCCGTATCAGTGCGGGGTGTGCAAAAAGACGTTCGACGCCATGACGGCGGACGGGTTATGCCCGAATCCCGCATGCTACGGCGAGCCGCTGAAGTATGTGGTGAGCGCGGCGCCGGGTCAGCCGGCCGTCGCGGGTGAGACGGCGGCCTCGCAAGGCAAGATTGAAGACATCGGCCTGTGCGTCCTCGTTTGCGACGCAAGCTACTCGATGAACGACGCGGCCTTTGCGGACAACCCCGCCGTCAAGCTCCGGCTGGTGGCCAACGCCGTGCGGCGGGCGATCGTCGAGCTTACGCAGATCGGCCGGCCGGAGACCGCCTATATCGCCATCGTCGCCTTCGGCGGCCGCGCCGAGCTCATTCGCGACCGCGCCGGCAAGCCATTCCTGAAAAGCGTCGCCGAAATCAAGCGCGACCTCGACAACGACATAGGCGACTATTTGTTCGATACTTTCGATCGCGACGGCGCCAACGTCAACCGCGGCTATACCGACATTTCCGCGGGTCTTCAGCTCGCGCGCGAGCTGTACGACGCTTCGCTCAAGGGCGACCTCTCGCGCTGGGGCGTGTCCGCGCCCGTCACCGTACGCCAGCATGACATCTTCATTCCGACCGAAAAGAAGCAAGCGAGGGTGCCGAATATTCGCGTTCTCATCTATTCCGACGGCGGCCACAACCCGAGCCAGCAGAAGCCGCTCAACAACCCGTTCGCGACGCTGCAACCTTCGGTGCTGATGACCGCCTTCATCGGCGATGAGTCGACCGACGAGCAGCTCAAGCAGGGCGCCGAGCAGATGAAATCGCTCGCCAACAAATGCCCCGTGCATCAGCAGACTGGATTTTTCCTGATCAACTCTGTGGAACGCTACGCCGTGCTGCGCGGCCTGTTCCGCATGGCCTCGGGCGCATCGGGCTTCTGTCCGCAATGCCTGCGCGAAAGCGGCTTCCTGCGCGAGGCCGGATCGTGAACGAAGCCGACGCGCTCCTCCCCGCCAAGCCCACTCCGGCCGGCGAAACCGGCGCAAGGGCGTTCCTGATGGAGGCGATGCTGGCCGCCGGTCCGCGCAAGGCGGGCGCCGATTACGACGCGGAGCGACGATGCCGCGAGCTCGGCGAGGACGCGGCGGGCTTCGCGCATGTCGGCGATCACTGGGTGTTCTGGCTCGCCGACGGCACGAGCGACAGTTTCTCGCTGCCCGACAGCGACTTCGTGCAAGGCCTCAACGCGCGGCGGCTCGCCTGCGATCTCGGCCAGGCGTTCTGCAAGGCGGCGCTGACGCATGTGCGCCAGTCGCAGGCGAAGGCGTTCGATCTGCAAGGGCGGGTGCTCGATCCGCTGGCGCAGGCGTGGCGGGCCGGCATGGCCGAATATGTCGACGCGGTCGTCGCGCAGAACCGGCTCGACGAGTTGCTCGGCCATCTGCCGGAGCTACCCGACGGCAAGCGCCAGATGATCTTCTCCTCCACCTTGATCTGCGGCGTGTTCGACGAGCGGCGCGGCGCGCTGGAGGCGTGGAACCTCGGCGACAGCGGCGCGCTCGTCGTCGCCTCTGCGATCCAGGTCGTCGAGCCGGCGAGCGGGCGCGTCTTCGTGGTCGCCACGCTGGCGCCAGGCGCGGACAAGCCCGAAGTCGCCATCGAGGCGTACGGCCAAGCCGAGCTGGCGCCGATGCGTTTCGAAGGCGTGACCGGATTTGTCGCGATGAGCGACGGCGTCGTCAATCGCAACCTGTCGGCGTTCCTGTCCGCGCTCGCGCAGGGCGCGCAGCGCCAGTCGCTCGCCGAGATCCGGCGCAGTCTGCTGCGGCGCGCGGACGCCAGTCACGACGACAAATCTATCCTGTTCGGCCGCTACCTCAGCGAGGAGGCGTGATGACTCAGGTTCAACTGACCTGCGGCGCCGAGCGCAAGACGCTCGATTTCGACGCCAAGGCCCAATCGTGGCGCCGGCAGAACGGCGAGTTCCTGGTCGGTTACAACACCGGCCTGCCGCCGCCGTTCGCGCGCGTCTTCATCAAGCGGCTCGAGGCCAAGCCCACCGGCCACGATTTCCTCGTCGCCTCGACGGGCCGCAACATGCCGGGCCTGCCCTGCTTCTATGGCTACGCCGCCGACGGCGCTCACCACTATTATGTCTCGGAGTGCCTGCCGCCGTCGTTCACGCTGCTGGAGGATCTGCTCTACAGCCGCGGCCCGCGGGCGCCGTCCGAAGTCATGACGGAGAGCTTCATCGCCGCAGCGGTCGACCAGACGGCCGCGACCTTCGAGGCGCTGTTGAAACAACAAGTGGTCTACACCGACTTCTCGGCCAAGAACATGCTCGTCGACGAGGACGGCCTCGTGCGCTTCATCGACGTCGACAGCGTCTGGCCGCTCGCGAAGCTGCAGAGCAGCCGCTACCCGAGCGGGACGGAATTCGACGTGAAGTTGTGGGCGCTGTGGAACCTGGAGATTGCGTCGGCAAGCAGCGGCGGCGAAGCGCGGGCGCCGTTGACGCTGATGCTCTCGTTCGCCGCCATATGGCTGCGGGCGCTGGCCTTGAAGCAGAGCGGCGACGCGAATGCGGCGCTGGCCCTATTGAAGGATCCCGGCGCCGCGGAGCAGACGCCGTTGTGGAACGCGCTCGCCGGCGCAGATCGCCAGGCGTTCGCCTATTATTTCCGCCTCGCGCAAGCCGACACGGCGTACGACCAATGGAAACAGGCGTTCACCGCGTTGCAGAACAACGCGGCCGTCAGCTTCGGCGACATCCGGGCCGCGACCGCTACGCTCAGCGCCGCCATCCGGACCGGCGCGAGCAAGGCCGCCGCGCCCGCGCGGCTGCAACCGAAAACCGCGCCGGCGACGGCAGGCGCCTCACTGTCGCAGATCGATTACCGCAGCCGGCTGCTGCCGACGGCGCTCGCCGAAGCCGTCGTGATCGGGCTTATGGCGCTCATCGTCGTCTTCCTCGGCGCCGTCGTCGAAGGCGTGCCGGCTTTCATATTCGGATTGCTGCCGACGCCCGATGGCGTCAATCGAGAGTTTGGCCTGTTCAGCATCCTTCTGCTTCCCGTCTTCGTCGTGATGCTGCTGGCCGCCGGACTGATCTCGGCGATTATCGGCATCGGCGTTTTCTTCTTCGGCGTCGCGGCCTTGCTCGCGCTGGGGCTCGCCGCCCTTGCGGTGTTCTTCAACTTTTTCAACCAGCCGGCCGACTATTTCGATCCCATCGCCTACACCCGGCGGCGCCTTCAGCAGAGTGTGGACCGTCACATAATCCCCTATTACCGCCGGGGCGTCGCATTCGTCAGCAGCTGGATCAAGTGAGGTCGGCGGCATGAAACCCGCTCTGCGCCGAAGCTGACGCGCCATGGCCAACTGCGCAAACAAAGGAGGCCGCCTTGATAGGCGGCCTTGAGTCTAGGGAGGAAACGCCCAAGGAGGGCATACGACGAATATCGCCGCCCGTATTGCATAAAGCCTGACGAACGCCATTCCATTGAGATAAATCAATGTATTAGATCGCTTCGCAGCAGAGATCATTAGCTATTGTCATTACGTATTCTCACCAGTCGTAACATTACGAAGAGCAGGATTGCTGACGTTTCAATCGATCGTGCGGCCGCCAAATACGCACTACCGATCCGCGTTGCGGCGCTCTCGCATGCGTTCAAAAACCACGAAGAGCGTCGGGATAACGAAAATCCCGATCAGGGATCCCGCCAGCATGCCCCCGAACACAGGCGTGCCGACGGCGCGCCGGCTGGCCGCCCCAGCCCCTTCGGCGATGACCAGCGGCGCCACGCCGAGGATGAAGGCGAAGCTCGTCATCATTACCGGGCGGAACCTCAGCCGCGCCCCCAGTTCCGCCGCCTCGCGGATCGTCCGGCCCTGCTTGCGCTGATCGACGGCGAACTCGACAATCAGAATGCCGTTCTTGGCCGCGAGCGCCACCAGTACGACCAGACCGATCTGCGCATAGACGTCGAAGCTGCGTCCCGCCAGCCACAGCGCAAAAATGGCGCCGAACACGCTGACGCTGACCGACAGCAGCACCGAGATCGGGATGTTCCAGCTTTCGTAAAGCGCGACGAGAAACAGATACGCAAATAGGATCGCAAGGCCCAACACGATCGAAGTTCCCCCCGCCGCCGCTTTCTCCTGCAGCGCCGTCCCGGTCCATTCATAGGCGTAGCCCGCCGGCAACGTCGCGCCCGCGACGCCCTCCATGGCGGCGAGCGCCTGACCGGAACTGAAGCCGGGTTTGGCGGCGCCATTGATCAGCGCGGCGCGGTAGCCGTTGTAGCGGGTCAGCAATTGCGGCCCTTGCACGATGTCGGGCTCGCCGAGCACGCGGATCGGAACCATGGCGCCCGTCTTGGAGCGCGCATAGACGTTGAATATGTCGTCGATCTCCCGGCGATAGGGCTGATCGGCCTGCAGATTGACTTGCCAGACGCGTCCGAACAGGTTGAACTGGTTGACGTAGAAGCGGCCGATCGTCGATTGCAGCGCGTTGAACAGATCGGAGATGGCGACGCCCAGCACCTGCGCCTTGTTGCGATCGACGTTGAGATAGACTTGCGGCGTGTCGGCGGCGAAGGTGGAGAACACGCCACCGAGTTCGCTCCGGCTGTTGGCGGCCACCTGGAGCGCGCGGGTGACCGCTGCGATGTCGAGCGGCGGCTGGCCCTGTAACGCCTCCAGCATGAACTGGAAGCCGCCGGTGCTGCCGAGCCCCAGAATCGGCGGCAGGTTGAACGGAAACGCCACCGCCTGATTGATCGCAGCGAGCTTTGGCCGCAGCTGCGCGACGACGGCGGTCGCCGAGCGCGCCGGATCGGTTCGCTCGTCGTAGGGCGCAAGCTGGATGACGAAGAACGCTTGATTGGGCGAGGTAACGCCGTCGAGAAAGTCGAAGCCGACGACCGAGAGCACGCCCGAAACCCCAGCGACGCTCTTGATCACATCCTCCGCCTGCGCGACGACGCCGGCGGTGCGGTTGAGCGAAGCGCCCTCCGGCAGCCGCATCGCCGCGAACAGCGCGCCCTGGTCCTCCTCGGGCAGGAAACTCTGCGGCGTAAACCTGAACAGATAGCCCGACCCGGCGACGGCGAGCACGGTGAGCGCGACCCCGACGAGCGAAACGCGCACCAGCCGGTTGACGATCCAGCCATAGCCGTCGCGCGCGCGGTCGATGCCGCCGAGCACATAGCGCAGCGGACCGCGGCTCGGCGGCCCGCGGCGGATCAGGATCGCGCACAACGCCGGGCTCAGCGTCAGCGCATTGAGCGCGGAGATCAGCATCGAGATCGAAACGGCGACCGCGAACTGCCGGAACAGCTGGCCACTGATGCCGGGGATGAACGCGACCGGCACAAACACCGACAACAGCACCAGGGTGATCGCGATGATCGGCGCGGTTATTTCCTGCATCGCCTTCTTCGTCGCCTCGGGCACGGATAGCTCCGGCTCCTCCTCGACCACGCGCTCGACGTTCTCGATCACGACAATCGCGTCGTCGACGACGATGCCGATGGCGAGCACCAGCGCAAGCAGCGAAACCGTATTGGCGGAATAGCCGACCGCGAGCAGGCCGGCGAAGGCGCCCACGATGGATACCGGCACGGCGATCAGCGGGATCAGCGTCGTGCGCAGCTTGCCGAGAAACAGGAACACGACGAGGCCGACGAGCGCGAAGGCCTCGACCAGCGTGCGGATCACCTCCTCGATGGTCGACTTGACGAACACGGTCGTGTCGAAGAACACGCCATAGGCGAGATCGCTGGGAAACCGCCTGGCGAGCTCCTCCATCTTGTCGCGCACCGCCTTGGTGACGTCGACCGCGTTGGCGCCCGGCGACTGATAGATTCCGATGGCGGCGGTCGGCGCGCCGTTGAAGCGCGAATAGCGGTCGGAGGAATTGGCGCCAAGCTCCACGCGGGCGACGTCCTTGATGCGCACCACCGAGCCGCCTGAATTGGTCTTGAGCACGATGTTGTTGAACTCGTCGAGACTGTCGAGCCGGCCCGTCGTCTTGACGGTGAATTCGCTGCGCTGGTCGCTCGCCACCGGCGCGCCGCCGATGGTTCCGAGCGCCGCCGGCGTGTTCTGCGCGTTGATGGCCGCCGCGACATCGGCGGGCACGAGGCCGAAGGCGTCGAGCCGCGCCGGATCGAGCCAGACTCGCATGGAATAGTCGAGCGGACCGAACAGCGTGGCTTGTCCCACGCCTTTGACGCGCGAGATCGCGTCGAGCACGTTGATCGTAGCGTAGTTGGACAGAAAAAGCTGGTCGTAGCTCTTATTGGGCGAGTAGAGCGTCAGCACCTGCAGCAGCGCCGCCGACTTCTTGCGGATCGAGAGACCCTGCTGGGCAACCGTGGTTGGCAGTTGCGGCTCCGCCAGCGTCGCGCGGTTCTGCACGTTGACCGTGTCGATGTCCGGGTTGGTGCCAAGCGCGAAAGTGACGTTCAGCGTATAGGTGCCGTCGGCGCCGCTGGTCGACTGGTAGTAGATCGCATTGTCGACGCCGTTGACTTGCGCTTCGATCGGCTGCGCCACCGTGGTTTCGACGAGTTCGGCGTCGGCGCCGGGATAATTGGCCGTCAGCGTCACCTGCGGCGGCACGATGTCGGGAAACTGCGCGACGGGAATGGCCATTATCGCCAGCAGACCCGCAAGCGTGATGACGATCGAGACGACGAAGGCGAGACGCGGCCGATCGATGAAAATGCTGGAGATCACGGCTGGACCTCGCCGCTGACTTCGGTCGCGTTGACGACCTGTCCGGGCCGCACCTTCTGCACGCCCTCGACGATCACCTTGTCGCCCTGGTTGAGCCCGGAGGCGACGGCGATCTCGGTCTTCACCGCCTCCCCCGTCGTCACCCGCCGCACCTGCGCTTTCCGGTCGCCGTCGACGACCAGCACGTAGACGCCGATCTGGTCGAGCTGAAGCGCCGCGCGCGGAATGATCAGCCGCTGCTGCGGCGCGCCCTGCTCGACCTTGACGGTGACGAAGGCGCCGTCCAGCAGCGCGCGTTTCGGGTTGGGAAAGGTGGCGCGCACGGAGACGGTGTCCGTCTGTTGGTCCACCTGGTTCGAGACAAAGCTCCAAACGCCGGCTTCGTCATAAGGCTTGCCGTTGGCGAGCGTCGCTTGGACCTTGATGTCTGTTCCGCGCGAAACCTCGCCGTTGTGCCGGGCCGCGACATCCGCGATTTGCCGCATGCTGACGGGAAATTCGACGTAGATGGGGTCGTCGCTGACTACGGTGGCGAGCACGCCGCTCGCCGCGTTGACGAGATTGCCGAGCGTGACGGCGGTGAAGCCTACTCGCCCGTCGATCGGCGAGGCGATGTCGGTATAGCTGAGGTTTTCGTTGGCGATCGTCAAGGCGGCCTGGTTCTGCAGCACGGACGCCTTGGCGCTGTCGAGCGTCGCGCGCGTCTGGTCGACGGTCGCCTGGGTGCCGGCGGAGGTCTTGACCAGATCGGTCGCGCGACCATAGGCGAGCTGCGCGTTGCGCTCCACCGCCTCGGCCGCGGCGACATTGGCTTTGGCCTGTTCGACCGCGGCCTCGTACTGCGTCTTCTCGATCTGATATAGCAGATCGCCCGCCTTGACCTGCTGTCCGTCGCTGAAGGCGACTTTGATCAGGAACCCTTCGACGCGGGCGCGCGCCTGATAAGTCTGGATCGCCTTGACGCGGCCGATGAAGGAAAGCGAAGGCGTTATGCCTCGCATCGCCACCGTGACGACGCCGACGGCGGGCGGCGGCGGCGGCGGCGGCGCTTGAGCCGTCCCTGCGGGTTTGCACGCGCAGAGCGCGATGCACAGCGCCAATATCGCCGAGCCACGCGGCGCGAAATTCATGCGGCGGCCTCTTCAGGCGTCGGAGATCCCGAGCCGAAGCCTACAGTCACGCCGCGGCGTCAGCGAATAGGGGAGGCGGTCACGAATGCGTGCGGTTCACAGCCGGATCCACGCGCAACGTCCGGCCAGACGTTCAGCACGCGGTGAAGCCGCCGTCGACGGCCAAGCAAACGCCTGTGATCATCGACGCGCCGTCGCCGAGCAGGAAGACGATCGGCGCAGCGATCTCATCCTCGCTCGCCCAGCGGCGCAGCGGCATCTGGTCGAGGAACGGCTCGCCGATCTCTGCTCGTCCCCAGTAGAAGGCGGACATCTCCGTCATCACCACCGTAGGGTTCACGCTATTGACGCGGATGTTGTAGCGGCCAAGCTCCAGCGCCGAGACGCGGGTGATGTTGTCGAGCGCCGCCTTCGACGATCCGTAGGAGATATGGCCCTTCAGCGCGACGAGCGCGGCCTGGCTCGACACGTTGACGATCGCGCCGCCCTTGCCGAGCCGGATCATCGATTGCGAGGCGTATTTGATCACCAGCAGGGCGCCGCGCGCGTTGACGCCGATCACGTGATCGAACACGGCGATGTCGGTCGCCATCGGCGTCGCGATCTCGCCGCCGAAGCCGCCGCAATTGACGACGCCCCAGAGATCGAGTCCTTCGAGCGCGCCGCGCACGCTGTCCTCGCTGGCGAGATCGAACGGCAGCGTCCGGCAGCCGGTCTTGGCTTTCAGGTCGTCGAGCGCCGCAACGTTGCGCCCGCTCGCCATGACGTCGGCGCCGGCCGCGACGAGCTGGCGAACGGTCGCCGCCCCGATGCCTCCGCTCGCGCCGGTGACCAGGATCGTGCGCCCCTCAAGACCGTACATGTCGCCCCCTTGTCAGGCCCCGACCATCAGCTTCACCACGTCGTCATGCGTCGTTTCGGACGGCCGCCGCGCGCCCGCATTCTCGCCGCGACGAAGCACGACGATCTCGTCGGCCGCCTCGAAAATGTCGCGCAAATTGTGCGAGATGAAGATGACGCCCTTGCCCTGCGCGCGCAGCGACTGGATCAGCGCCAGCACCCGCCGCTGTTCGGGCACGCCGAGGGCCGCGGTCGGCTCGTCCATGATGACCAGCCGCGCGTTCCAGTGCAGCGCGCGGCCGATGGCGATCGCCTGGCGCTGACCGCCGGAGAACGCCGCCACCGGCGCGTCGAGGCGCGTCACATGGAAATCCAGGCTCGCCATCGTTTCCCGCGCGGCCTCGGCCATTCTGGCGCGATCGAGGATCGGCAGCAGGCCGAACAGCCGGCGCTTCGGCTCGCGGCCGAGAAAGATGTTCTCGCCGATCGACAGGTTGTCGGCGAGCGCGAGGTCCTGATAGATCGTCTCGATGCCGCTCTCGCGCGCTTCCTGCGGCGTCGAGAACTGGATCGGCCGGCCGCCGAACAGAACCTCGCCGTCGTCATGACGGAACACGCCGGAAATGATCTTGATGATCGTCGATTTGCCCGCGCCATTGTCGCCGGCGAGCGCCACCACCTGACCGGGAAAGACTTCGAACGACACGCGGTTCAACGCCTGCACGGCGCCGAAGCTCTTCGAGACGTTGCGGACGGACAGGATCGGGTCACTCAACCTTGCGCCCTCCGGTCAATCGCCGCTGCGTCTGATCCACCAGCACGGAGACGATGATGACGGCGCCGACCGCGATGAACTGCCAGAACGGCTCCACGTTGATGAGAACGAGGCCGTACTGAATGACGGCGATCACCAGCGCGCCGGCGATGGTGCCCGAGATCGTGCCGGAGCCGCCGAACAGGCTCGCCCCGCCGATGACCACCGCCGCGATGGAATCAAGCAGCAGAGCTTCGCCCGCCTGCGGCGCCCCGGCGGAGAATCGGCCCGTGTACAGCGCGCCGGCGAGGCCGCCCATCGCCGCGGAGAGCAGATAGATTTTCAGCGTCAACGCCCTGACGTTGATGCCGGCGCGGCGAGCCGCCGTCTTGCTCGCGCCCATCGCATAGGTGTGCTGGCCGAAGCGCGTTTGCGACAGCAGGTAATGCAGCGCGAGGCAGGCGACGCCGGCGAGAATGACGAGGACCGGCGCTCCGAAGATGCGGCCGTTGCCGATCGCGCTGTACCAGTCGTTATTGATGGCGACCGTCATGCCGCCCGCGAATAGATAAGCGGCGCCGCGCGAGACGCCGAACATCCCCAGCGTGCCGATGAACGGCGGCACGTCGAGATAGGCGATCAGCCAGCCGTTGACGAGCCCCGGCGGCACGGTCGAGGCGACGCCGGCGAGGATGCCGAACAAAGCCGCTACAGGCATGGCCATGCCCATCGCGGCGCCCCAGTTGGCCATATGGGCGGCGATGACGGAGGAAAGCCCCATCACGAAGCCGAGCGACAGATCGATGCCGGAGGAGATGATGACGAACGTCTGTCCGAGCCCGAGCACGAGCGGAACCGCGGCGAAGACGGTTATCGCTTGCAAATTGTAGGGGCTGAAGGCGAACGACACGCCATAGGCGACGCGCAGCCAGATCTCGAAAAAGGCGACGAGCAGGATCAGAAACAACCAAGCCCTGAGCTCGGCGATCCGCAGCAACAGAGACGGCGCGCGCACGGGTTCGGCCATGATCCCTTCACAAAACAGACGATCCCTTCACAAGCAAACGCCGTCCGCCCCGGTTGGCGGCGGGGCGGGCGGCGGCGAGGTCGGTCAAAAACGGTTCACGAACTCTTGTAGATGTAGCGCGCGACCTTGGGATCGTCGATGTTGTCCTTGGTCATGACCGTAAAGCCGGTGCCGATCTGGGTTGGAACCGGATTGCCGGTCGCGTTGGCGTAGGCCGCCATAAAGCCGAAATAGCCGATCTCGGCGGGATGCTGGGCGATGGTCAGCTCGAAGGTTCCATCCTTGAGCTGGGCGACGATCGATTCCGGCGCGTCGAAACCGGCCATCTTGATCTGACCCGCCTTGCCCGCCGCCTTCACGCCGTTGGCCGCGCCGCCGGCGGAGAACAGATTGGCGCCGAAGATGCCGGCGAGATCGGGCACGCGGCCGATCATCGCCTGCGCCTGCGCCGCCGACTTGTTGGCGTCGTCGCCGTTGAACTGGGTCTCCAGCACCTCGATGTTTTTGTAATTCTTCATCTCCGCCTTGAAGCCTTCCTCGCGCTGGTCGGTCGTCGAGATGTTCGGGATCGTGTTGGCGACATAGACCTTGCCCTTCTCGCCGATCGCCTTGGCGAGCGCCCGCGCGGCCATGCGACCGCCGAGCACGTTGTCGGACGCGACATAGGAGATCGGGAAATCGGCGGGGCCGGAGCCGGTCTGAAACACGCCGTTGCCGATGAAGGTGTCGACGCAAACGACGGCGACGCCCGCGTCATAGGCCTTCTTCAGCGGCTGCACGAGCTGGTTCTTGTCGTTGGGGGCGATGAGGATCGCCGCCGGCTTGCGCGCGATGATGGCGTCGACGATCGGCACTTGCAGCGCCACGTTCCATTCCGCGGCGCCCTGATAGATCAACTCCGCGCCGACCGCCTTGGCGGCGGCTTCCGCGCCCTTGTGCATGGTCACGTAGAAACCGTCGGCCGTCAGCCCTGGGATCAGCGCAATGGTCACCTTTTCCGCCGCGATCGCTTGGCGGGAAGCCCCTCCCGCCGCGACCATCGCCGCCGCGCCGATTCCTTTCAAGATCGTCCGACGCTGCATGACTCCCTCCCTGGCTGCCGGCCCGCTTGCCGGCAATTGTATTTTCTTCAAGCTACGCAGTTGGAGCAAAGTTCGTCAACGAGAAGTTTGCGGCGCGCCGAAAGATGCTTGCGCAGATCGGCCGCAACCGCCGCATTACGGCTTCAACCGAGGCGCCGGTGAAATTGCCGCTCGCCTCGTCGGCGAGCGGGCGACGTGGTGTTTGATGAAGCCGACGCCTTCGCGCGCGCCGTTCTCGCGATGCTTGAGGCGATGTTCTCATTCCAGCGCCGGCCCATCGCCGCCTGCGTGTCGCCGCAGCGGTTGGCGGCGTCGCGCTCCAGGGCCGGAGGGCCGGTGCGGGTGAAACATCGCGACCCGCTTGCAATCCTTCCGGCGCGGACGCGCGCGGCCGGGCGAGGTCTCGGGCGACGTCATCGCAGGTCCGCAGGCGTTCCGCGCTGTGTGATTGCGCACAAGCGTCCGAGGCCAGCAGCGGCAGAGTGATCGCGGTCCCGTCGCGACGATCCAAAAGTGGGATCGGTCGGGAGGCGGGAGACACAGCACAAGGAAGTCAGAAATGAAAACCGTTTCCATCTTCGTCTTCGGCGCCGCTCTCGTCGTCGCCGGCGCCGCCCAAGCCAGGGGCGGGCACATGACGTCGCACCCGATGAACCTCAATTCGTCGCAGACTTTGATTGAGAAAGGAGACCTCGGACGTGGCGACAACGGCGACAGGAAGCTCTCCGATCGCCATGACGAGCGCGATTTCGATCGTCATGCGCACGTGACGCAGCGGCTCGAGACACGGGCGGTGGAGCTGGCGGAGCGGATCAAGCGGCTGGAGGAGGACCTTGCGAAAGGCGTGGGCAACCCGGATCGCATCCACCGCGAAATCCGGCAACTCGCGATGGAGTTGAAGCGCGACGCGCGGGAGCTTCGGATTCTGTGGGGCGAGCGCGGCGTCGCCTCCTTGAGCATCAGCTCCGCGGGGGGCTAAGCGATGTCAGAAGTCGCCGGATCCGTCCGGATTCGGCGACGACCGGCAAAGGCCCAGCCTCCGAAGGAATTCGCCCTTA
>Ga0181519_10000997_pt1 | contig 24896 bp, 22 predicted proteins | sample PEATcosm2014_Bin_26_FD_121102 | JGI IMG/M metagenome (GOLD analysis project Ga0181519, IMG submission 121102) | Peatland microbial communities from MTU Mesocosm Facility, Houghton, MI, USA - PEATcosm2014_Bin02_10_metaG | ecosystem: Environmental > Terrestrial > Soil > Wetlands > Peat | place...
GCGGGAACTTCAGCATCGCGGGGGCGATCGCGCGGAACAGACCGCCCACGATGAAAAACGAGGCAAGCATGACCGCGAGCGCCTCCGCGCCCATAACCGGATGACGAATCAGCAGGAACCCGGTGAAGCCTCGAAACAACGCGCTCAGCAGATTGAGGAGGGTCCCGCTCCATGTTCCGGTTCGGAATGCGTGGACCAACTGGAAGACGGCGCTGATGAGCAGTAGCCATCCGAAGACTAAGACCGTGGCAAAGGTCGCAGTGACGTCGAATGCCACGCAGCAGACGCCGAGCACGGCGAGCGCAATTCCCAGAACCAGAAACCAGCCCCAGGATTCGCGGATCTTCTCGATTCCGGCGCCCGCCGGATCGTAAGTGAGTTCCGACATGTTCATATCCCTTCTGAGTTCGACAGGTCGCGAAACCTCCTGCAAAGCGCGGTTCGCGGCCTCTGCCCGGTCCGCGGCGATCAAGTCTTTGCAACGAGCGAACACGAACAGCGAATGCAAGTCGATCGCCAACCGGGCAGCATCGCGGGCCAGTGCGGAACGAGAAGGACGTGCGCTTGGTTGAGGGAACGGTTAGAACGGGGCACGTACTACGGGTCGGATACGAAGGCGAATGACAACTGCTGTGAATGGACAACTCTCGCGCGAATGCCGCGACGCCATTCGGACCCGCCACACCGGGTCAGTATCGAGGGGAAGTGTGTCCGGCATTGCTCCGGGCGGACAGGCAACGCAGTTTGACGGTTATAGCGACTTCGACACGTGTCTCGTCACCCGTCGGACACGTGACGAAGGAGTCCCGAAGGGGAAGAGACGGCTGCCGTCAGCGATACTGAAACTGCCGGGAAACGTTGAGTTTCTGCATCCGTGAATACAGAGTCGTTCGTTTGAGCCCGAGCCGGGCTGCTGCACCGTTCGGTCCTCCAACGATGCCGTGGGCCTCCTGCAACGCACGGATGATCGCTTCCCGCTCAGCCGCCTCGGACCGCTCAGCCCCGCTCGCGGGCGGGGCCGGCGGCTGGTGTTTGCTGATCACTTCCGGCATCGCCAAACTCAAGGCGCTCCCCGTTGTTAGCAGCACCGACCTTTCGATGACATTCTGCAGCTCCCGGATATTGCCTGGCCAATCGTAGCGGGCAAGCGCTTCCATAACTGCCGCAGGAATCCTCTCAATCTTGCGATTCATGCGGCTGGCGTACTTTTGCACGAAGAATCGGGTGAGCAGCGGAATGTCTTCGGGCCGCTTGCGAAGGGGTGGAACAACGATGGGAAAGACGTGCAGCCGGTAGTATAGGTCGGCGCGGAATCGATTCTCCTCCACCATCGCCTTCAGGTCGCGATTGGTCGCGGCCACAAACCGGGTGTCTGTGCGGATCGTGCGATTGCCGCCCACCCTCTCGAACTCTTGGTCCTGGACAGCTCGAAGCAATTTGGGCTGCAATTCGAGCGGCATTTCTCCAATTTCATCGAGGAAGAGCGTGCCTTGATGCGCCAGTTCGAATCGTCCGATCCTCTGCCCCGCCGCCCCGGTGAAAGAGCCTTTCTCATGGCCGAACAACTCACTTTCCAGAAGGGTGGCGGGGATGGCAGCGCAATTGACTTTTACGAAACTGCCCTTACAGCGGTGGCTCAGCTCGTGAATCGCACGGGCGACGAGTTCCTTTCCCGTTCCTGTCTCGCCCAGGATGAGAACAGTGGCATCGCTCGGCGCCACGGTCTGAACGCCCCTCAGTACGGACTGAAAAGCCGGTCCTTCGCCGACCATGTCTGCGATGTTGTGATCGAGGCGAATCTCGTCTTCGAGATAGAGCTTCTCGGTAGCGAGACGCTCCTTCATCTCGGACAACTCCCGATACGAGAGAGCGTTCTCCACCGCGATGGCAACCTGGCCGGCGACCTCTACCAGGAACTCGACATCGCCGTCCGTCCAGACATCACCGGTTATCCGACCTATCTCGAGGGTCCCGCGGGTTCCGTTGCCTGTGATCAGTGGAATTGAACAGCCGGACTTGCAGCCCATTGCCACAAACCGGCGATAGTGCGGAGACGGATAGCGGTCCAGATCGGTTTCGTATGCCACCACCGGCTTCCCGGTCGCTAGCGCCTCGGCTGACGGCATCCCCTCCGGGGGCACGTGCGCCTGCTCGCTGTCGAACAGCGGAGGGCCTGTAAAATGAAGCGCAATAGTATCCAGATCTCTTGTTTTCTCATTCCACAAGGTCAGCACCGCGAAATCGTGCGGGACCACTTTCGAGAGCTGCGCCGAAATCGCAGCGAACAACTCGTCTGGCGAGAGCTTCGAGACAAGGGCCTTCGTAACGTCGAAGAGCGTTCGCAGACGGTCGCGCTCTCGTAAGAGGTCCTGCTTGGCGAGGAATGACTCGACGGCAACTGCGAACTCGCTGGCGACTCTCTCCAGGAACGCGAGTTCCTCGCGGCTAGGCGCAAACGGCGCAAGGCAGCCAAAACCAAATGCGCCCAGACGATTCTCGCCGGCGGTCAAAGGTACGAGAGTAAGCGAGCGCAGGCCGGCAGTCCGCACCCATTCCGTGAACTCCGGCCAGCGCGACTCGGCTTCCAGCGCAATGACTAACGGTTGCTGATGGACCCAAACCCAGCCGCCAGGGTCCTGTTCTACGGGGAGGCGCCTGGTGGGACCCACGTCCGCCAGCGCTGCGGCATCGAGCACATAGGAACGCATGCTGTTTGCCTCGCGATCATAGAGGATCAAAGCCGCGAAATCGAAGGCGACGATTCGCTGAAGGGATTCGGCCACCCCGGACAGGAGGCTGCTGAGATCGTTGCGTCCGGCAATCGACCGGGACAACGCAAGGACCGCCTCATAGATGTCGCTCTGGGAGGCACCCACAGGGGTAATGATAGCAGTTTCGTGTTCCGTCTCTTCGGCGCGAATACCCGATTGGCGCGAATGCCCGACGCGAGATTCCCGCGGGATTGCCGCCGTATTCGAGCCATTCCTACCCATCCGCGCTTTCGCCCGCCTATAGCTCTATGTTGCCCCCGCTCGGGACGAACCTCGGCGCGAAGGGTTAGTGGCGTGGCCACAGCAGCCATACCAGGACGATCCAGGGTCCGATCGTAAGTGACAGAAAGAGGATTTCCGAGCGCCAGTCTGTCCTTGCCCGTTGACGTTGCATCCGAACGGCCATGCCGACCTCCACTTTTCTGGCCCTTTCGGGGCCGGAAGATTGTGCGAATACATGGGCCTTTCCCCGGAGATCGACTGAACCCTCCGGCACCATTCGTGCTCGCGGCCCATGATCAATCCCGATCAAGGAACACACACGATGAATGCATTCGGCGCACCAACCCTTTGCCTCGGTCGTCGCAACATGCTGGCCGGCGCGGCTTGGACACCAGCGTGCAGTCGGAGTTACTGGAGGTGATCCGCAAATGATTCGGATTATGACAGCCGACGAGCCCGGGCTCATCACGATCACCGTCGATGGGCGACTCGCGGGCGACTATGTCCAAGCGGTGGAGGCGAGCTGTGATCAGGCACGATCGAAGGGGAAACCAGTCTGGCTCTTTTTGCGGGAAGTCTCAGTAATCGGCGAAGATGGCCAAGCACTCCTGCGCCGCCTCGCTACCAAGGGTGTACGCCTGAAAGCCTTGGGGATCTATACCTCCTACGTTGTTCATTCGATTCAGCCCGACTCCCTGCCGAAGACACGCTGTTGTGGGTAAGGGCAATACCGATGCGTCAAGGTGGTAGCAGCTTCAACGACCGCTGCGTGCCCGGCGGGATATCTGAGGTACAGCTCCGCGAGGCCAAAGCCAGCTTCGACATCTGTCCGACACCTGCCTCGACACTTGACGAGACAGACTCACTTCAAACACTCCTGAGGTTGGCGTCGCAACCTGCGGGTCGTCTGTCACCGATCGTGATCACGCTAGGTCGCGCCCTTTGCGGCAGAGTCCGTGGATTCCTGGGTGGTCTCGCCGGCCTGAAGACTCTTGGCGAGGTGGGACATGTAGATGCCGGGTGCGAGCAGCCGGACGCCTTTTTCCGCGAACTGCCGAAGGAGATCGGTTCGGATATTCTCTTCGAAGGACTTCAAGTATTCCTTGGGACTGCCCTTACTCTTTTCGGATATCTTTTCCCTTATCCGGGGCATTAGCCCTCTGGCCGCCTCTTCTCCGGCCTGAATCTTAGACCGGGCATTGGCAAAGTCATACCACGATTCCGCTGTGACGTTGACATCGATGACTACGTCGGCGCTGGCGGTGTCACGCAGCGCTAGATGATGCTGCATAATGCTGAGCGAGTCGTTGGCGATGTCGTAGAGACCAGGTTTCCGTGTTTCGTCGTAATGATGCTTGCCCAAATTCACGGCAATGACCAGTTCGGCGCCCATGTTCCTGACAATCTGCACCGGTACCGGAGCGGACAACGCGCCATCTGCCAGAACATTACCTGCAATTTCCACGGGGCAGTAAACCAGAGGAATGGATACGCTGGCCCTGATGGCAGGCACGAGTCTTCCTTTGTCGAGGACTACAATGTCTCCGGTCTTCAGGTTCGTAGCCACCGCCGCGAAAGGAATTCGGCAATCGTCGAAGGTCTTGTTGCCGAGATACTTCTCAATAAAGGCTCTGGTCTTTTCTCCCTTGATCAACCCTTGCTTTAGGGGCGGCTCCAAAAACACGTTCAATACTGTGCGCCAGTCGCTGCTCAGCGCGATCTCTTCAATTTCTCTTACGCTTAAACCGGCTGCATAAAGTCCGCCGATCATCGCGCCGATGCTGGTTCCGGCAATCAGATCGATGGGGATGCCGTGTTCTTCCAATACCTTAATGGCGCCAATGTGCGCCAGTCCCCTGGCGCCACCACTGCCCAACGCCAAGCCGATCTTTGGTCTTACCGCTTCTTTCGCTTTCAGTTCGGCGAATACCTTGGAGGTCGATTTGCTCGAAACGGACCTTTTAGCCAAGGGGCTGCGATCAATGCGCAAGATGGTGTGAGGCATGGCAACGTCTCTCTTAACGCGGAGTGCGGCTGTCCAGACTCAGGGGGCCGGATCCAAACTGCGTCATGAGCAGCGCGCCACCGAGCATCGACAGGTTCTTCATGAAATGAACCATCTGATTTTGGGCGATCGCCGCATCGGCGATACCCCAGAACTTATGCATCGCGAAAGTGACCGGGACCAAAAACAGCACGATCATCCATGCGCCAATCCTGGCCCGATACCCCAGCAGGATGCTCAAGCCTCCCACCAACGCGATGATTCCGGAAGCCGGAACCGCCAGGTACGCCAGAGGCACGCCTTGAGAAGCTGCGAACGCAATAGTGTCCTTCGAAAAGTGATTGAGCCCCGACAATATGAAAATCAAGCCGAAGAGGACTCGTCCAAGCAGGACGGCCGCCCGTTTCAGGGCGCCGCCCGCTTTGACTTCCCGAGATAGTCCTGTAGATGTTGTTGCCATTTTCTGTCTCCCTTTCTTTAACAGCGCTGGTTCAGCCTACGACCTCGTCATGAGCTGCAAGTTCGCGGCGATTTGGACTTCAGTCACGAACGCAAAGGGTGAATGCACTTTGATCTCCAAGCGGCAGTAGCTCAAAGCCGAGGTTAGCGACGCGCGCTTGCTCTATCGAACAGGTGAATTGCGACGTGCATTTTTCTGCAGGGCAGAGTCGATCTCGACACATGTCTCGACACCTGCCTCGACACTTGACGACACACGGGTGCGAACTCGCAGAAACAGTTGGACTTCCGGTTGGTGACGGGGTTGCAACACCGAAGCTGATTGGAGTCTCCAAAAGCCATGTGGATTGTCCTGATGACGATGGTCGGGGTCTGTCTTGTCCTATCGATGTTCGACCGGCCCCCGGCTAACGGTCCTGTTCCGCTGTGCCGCCGCGGCAGAGGAGACGCTGTTCCCTCCGCCCGCATTGATGATCCGGAGGCGGATGGTCGCGGGAGTGGCCTTGGGGGAGGCACGCGGTGATTGCATTTGTATCGAAAAGCGAAGACGACTACCGCACGCTGCGGGAAGTGGCAGGCCTGGTGTCCCAATCCGTCGTTTCCTGTGCCGACGTGCAGGAGGCGCGCACGGCGATCCGGTGGCACGATCCCAAAATCGTGGTGTGCGAGGCGCAGGTGCAGAAGAGCGGGACCTGGCAGGAGTTGCTGGAGGAGGCGCAAGCGGCGCAGTCCCTTATGCTCGTCGTCTCACGGCACGCAGATGAACGGCTTTGGGCCGAAGTGCTGAATCTCGGAGGCTTTGACGTTTTGGCGCTGCCGTTCGACCGTGACGAACTGAGGCGGGCTTTATCATCGGCGCTCCGGCACAGCCCCCGTGGCTCGGTTCCGGCAGCGGCCGCCTGAGGCCTTGCTACAACGTGGATCTGCCACTGGAGGAGGTTGCTATGTTCGATCTGATCACCGTCCTATTGGATTTGGAGCTCTGATGCCGTGGGAAGCACTCGACACTCCGGGTGAGCTGGGCCGGCTGCGTGATATCGCGGCCGTTCTGATCCGCCACGGTTTTGGCGACGTCGTCCAGCGCATCGGCATGGCCGCAGCTCTGGAACGAGCCGGCAAGGTCCTCGGCCGGACAGTTCCCAGGGAACCGGCGCGGCTCAGTACGCCCGCTCGAGTACGCTGCGCCCTGGAGGAACTGGGCCCGACCTTCGTCAAGCTCGGCCAGGTTCTGGCAACCCGCGTCGATCTCCTTCCTGCGGAATGGACCGCCGAGCTCGGTAAATTGCAGGATGCCGCACCCGCCGTCCCGCCCGCGGAGATCTGGGCGCAACTTCAAGAGGACCTGGGCGCCGCTCCCGAGGCCGTCTTTGCCGAGGTGGAAACACAGCCCATGGCGGCCGCCTCGCTGGCACAAGTGCATCGTGCCCGGCTGACGGACGGCACGGAGGTCGTCCTCAAGGTGCGGAGGCCTGGTATTCGACCGGTTGTCGAAGCGGACTTGCGCCTGCTCAACCATCTGTCCGAAATCGTCGAAGCCGAAGCCCCCGAACTACGCCGCTACCGCCCGTGCGAAGTGATTGCCGGGTTCACCCTGTCAATGCGCCGCGAACTGAATTTCTCGTACGAGTGCCGTAGTGCCGAGCGAATCGCGGCGAACCTTGCCGCCTGCCCCGAGATTGTCGTGCCGCATATTTACTGGCAGTGGAGTGGCGAGCGGCTTAACGTGCAGGACTGCATCCGCGGGATTCCCGGACGCGATCTCGCCGCGGTGGATGCCGCCGGCCTGGATCGCAAACTGCTGGCCCGCCGAGGAGCAAACGCCGTCCTGAAGATGATTCTGGAAGACGGTTTCTTCCATGCCGATCCACACCCCGGAAACTTCCTTTATCTGCCGGACAACCGGATCGCCTTTGTTGATTTCGGGATGGTGGGGCGGCTGTCCGAAAAGCGCCGCCATCAACTGGCGCTGCTCCTGCATTACCTCGCGGACCGGGATTCCGGGTCCGGCGCCGGCATACTTCTGGATTGGGCAGACGGTCCAGTGGACGTCGAACACCTGACTGCCGAGATAGAAGACTTTCTTGATCAATACCACGGCGTCCCGTTGAGGCAATTCGACCTCGGCGCCATCCTCTCCGACCTAGTCGGCATACTGCGGAACCACGACCTTGCTTTGCCGGTGGATCTGGCGTTGGTCGTCAAAGCCTTCATCACAGTCGAGGGCATGGGCCGCCAGCTCGACCCCGAGTTTGACATAGCCGCCGAGTGCGCTCCGTTCCTCGAGCGCGTGATGCTGGCCCACTACGCGCCCCGTGCGGTAATGGAACGAAGCGGCCGCGCTCTGAGCAGTACGATGCATCTGCTCGAAGATCTTCCAAGAGGTCTGAACGGCCTGCTGAGTGTTGCACGTCAGGGGAAGTTGCAGGCACAGATTGAGGTGGCATCGCTCAGTCGCTTGGGAAACCAGGTTGATCGCGCCGCGAGCCGGCTGACGGTAGGCATAGTCACTGCGTCTCTGGTCATCGGCTCCTCCATCGTCCTGGCCGCCGGAGAGGTTGCCAGGGCCTCGGGTTTGCACTGGTTTGGACTGCTGGGATTCGCTGGCGCTGGGATCGGAGGAATTTGGCTGCTGATCTCCATCTGGCGCGACGGGAAAAGAGCATGAACCCCGGAGCGGTCCTCCCCTGGTGGCCGCTACGGTTTGTAGCACGGGTTCTCGAAGCAAGGAGGAGTTTTTTATGTTCGATCGGAAGACCATCTTACTGCCCGTAGATTTCTTGGATCGATCGTTGGAAGTGGCGCGCCAGGCGAGGGGCATCGCGCGGCGCGTTGCATGCCGCCTGATCGCTTTGAATGTCGTGGAGAGACGGACAACCGAGCTGCAGTTCGAGCCCGGCGGATTGTGGGTGAAGGAGCTGCAGTCGTATCTAAGCCGGGAGCTTGGAGACACGCCGGTCACGTGCGTTACGGAGCCGGGAGACCCGGCGCAAATCATTTGCCGGGTTGCGCGGGAAGGCGGGGCCGACTTGATCCTAATCGCAGGCCATAATCGGAGACCGTTCGAGGCCTTCGCGCTGGGTTCGGTAGCAGCCGATGTACTGTGCTCGGCCCCGTGTCCAGTATGGGTCTCGCTTCACGAGGAGAGGGGCCCGGCGCCACTCTTCCGAAGGATCCTTTGCCCGGTAGGGCTGTCGGATTCCACGGCTGCGACCTTGGATTGGGTGCTGCAATTCGCCCATGCCTTCTATGCGGCGTGCGACGTCATCCATGTCGCTGCTAACTCGGATGGCGAAGAGCAGCGGCGGATTACACAGGATTGGCTGACCCACCGGGAACGCGAAGGGCTCGACGCTGTCAAGAATAAGTTGGACGGCCGCGGCCAGCTCATCCTCGCCACCGGTGACCGTGCCAAGGTGATTGCAGACGCCTCCGTAGCCTTGAAATCCGACTTACTCGTGATGAGCCGTAGCCGGTCCACGGACGAGATCGCGCGTGTGCACAGCCTGCCTTTCACGCTTGCGCGCTTGGCCGCGTGCCCGGTCGCCGTGATTTAGATCTAAACACTGGTCGCGCGCTACCGCTTTGGAACCCGGAATGCCGTGTCTTATACGGTCCACTACAGGGCAGTAAAGGAGCAGCAAGATGACGAAGACTCAGATGATGCGTTTCCAGGAGGCACTGGAAACAAAACGGCACGAACTGGTGCGGGAGATCCACGCTCACGCCGGCCAATTGGCCATTTGCGAAGACGGGCGCGACCCGATTGATCAGGTTCAGAGCATGAACCAGCGGGACGAAGCGGTGTTGGCAGTCCAGTGGCTGTCGCGCGTCCTTTCGGACGTGGATGCCGCGCTTCGGGCTGTATCGGAAGGCGTGTATGGCGCGTGCGTAGAATGCGGCGAGCCGATCAGGCTCAAGCGGCTGGAGACGATACCCTGGGCATCGCACTGTATCGTGTGCCAAGAGTTCATCGAGCGGTGCGAGGCCGCGCAAGGGACCGACCTTGCTTGGGCGCTGCGCTTTGACGAGGACCGGGAGGCCGCGTGACCACGCTGCGCGTCAATACGACGAGTGTCGAGCAGGCTGTCTTGTCGGAAGAGGAGGGCACGCCATGCAGCGGACCAGTCGCATCGTTGCGTTATCGGACTGGCATGAAGTCCCTCCAGACCCTTCCTGGTGTGCCATGAACGGTGATTTCGAACTTAACTTGAGTCCATGCGAGCGCGCGATTTTCCCTTAGGTTCCTACGATGTCTTTGTTTGGTCCGCCCTTGCAGTTCCAGGCGGGCGTGCCCACGTGATTTCCAGCCTGAGCCTATTCCTCCCTCGGACGAAGAGCGTGAGGCCGCGTGACCCACCTGGTACTCCAGGCCCATCTATACCTTGCTTTGTCCAGATACAATCACCGATGCCTCATGTGCGATCTGGGCGGCAAAGTGTCGCGTAAGGGGTGCGGAGCTTTCCGCGGTGTGCCGCAGAGTGGCAAGCCAGAAGCCATAGGCCAGACAGACGTTGACAGCGAAACCACCGAGGTGCACCGAGAGGGCCGCAAGCGGCCGTGATTCCGGGAAGCGTCTGGCGAGTTCCCGTTCCCACAGGATTCCGACGGAGCCAATCTCATTGCGGTAGAGGTCGACAGCATACTCTGGAGCTTCCAAGAGAGCCCAGTTCGTCAAGACCGAATTGCTGGGCCCGTAGACGCAAACTGCAACCGTCGCTTCCGCCGTGCTCTCAATGCAGTGTATTAAGCCCATTGGAGGAATCGACGCCAAACGAGAGGCCAATACGGCGAGACGGTTTTCAATATTGGCTTCGACAGCCGCTCTGAAGAGGTACTCCTTGCTGTCGAAGTGACCCAACAGAACAGGCTCCGAGATTCCCGCAGCTTTGGCGAGCGCTAGCGTCGTGGTTCCATGTAGCCCTGTCATGGCGAACTGGGCCGCCGCGACATCAAGAACCCGCGTTCGCCGACTTGCGTTCGCGATCCCCTTGGGGCACCGCTGAGATTCCTCCTCGGTGGCATTCCAAACCTCAACTTCAGGCTGCGTGACCATTGAATGTCCTCTCATGCGTTCATGTCCCGACTGTGGTCGAATGGGAGCTTCCAACGACACTGACGGAGTCATCCGCCTCCGCATCCGTCCTTGGTGGGCGTTAACGTCTGCACAATGTACATGGTGTAAACGCCACTAGCGAGTAGGCGGACGCTCCTTGCGGCGAGGCGACGGAGCAGCGCGCAGCCGGCTTCGTCGATTGTTGAGACATCGCGCAAAACGAGGTCGACCGGCTTGCCCGTTGCTATCGCCTGATCACAGCAGGTCTCGATGGCCTCGATGTCATCGCCGGAGAGTTGCCCGTCGATGGTGACGACCGAGCGCGTCCGCTCCTCTGCCTTGCTAACCCAGAACATCGCGGATCGCCTCCCAGGATGTGCCGTGCACTTTGCTATCCAATCCAGTCGCGGCATCATAGTCGACCCAACGCTTCAGGTGTTGAATCTTGTGGGTCGCCTGCACGGGAGGCAGACAAGCAGATCTCTTGCACGAATGGAGCCCTAGAGCCATGCCGAGAGGTTCGCGGGGCGTTGCCCAGGCCGGCCGTGGCCGGACCGCAGTTCGTGGCTTTGCGTGGCCACAAGAGTGCCTCAATTGGAACTGCTCCGCTTGTATACAGCACGGGGCAGCGATGGTAGTCCGAACTAGACCTCCTCAATAATTGCCAACGCAGTGGCTTTCTGATGTCCTGTTTCTTGTCTTAACAGTCGGTCCTTGGATTGTTCTGGTGTGGCTAATCTGGCCGCGACATTGAAACACCCGATCGCTGCACGCGCGTGTCTGTTTGATTCGCCTCCGTATTGTTCTCTCCGGAGAGGATTGGGCGCAAAACGGCGCGACAGCCGTTACGAGCCCGGAATGCGGACCGGCGCCTGGCAGAAGATGCGTGTCAGCCGGTCGCAGGCGTTCGTGATTGGCGGATACACGCTGGGCTCCAAGACCCTGGACGCGGTCGTGTTCGGCTACTATGCCGGCGGGAAACTGATGTACGCTGGGCGCACTCGCAACGGGTTCACGCCCTCATCTCGCGAGCAGCTGTTCAAGCGTTTCCCGACATTGGCCACAGTGGAGTGTCCTTTTGCCAACCTGCCAGAAGCTAAAGGCGGACGCTGGGGCGAGGGGCTGACTGCCGAGAAGATGCAGCAATGCCGGTGGCTGAAGCCGGCCCTGGTGGGGCAGTTCGAGTTCGTGGAATGGACGCCCGACGGCCATCTGCGACACTCCCGGTTCTTGAGCTTACGCGACGACAAGAAGCCGGGCGAGGTTGTGCGGGAGCCTGACCACGATGGCGAATAAAAGGAGAAACATGATAAGCTGCCATCGTGAAGTGCTGCCGGGTCTCGTTTTTGGATTCAGAATTGAGCACGCCGTGGAGCTGGAGGCGCGGACGTTGTATGAAGCCGTGGGGCTGGCGATTGATCGTTTCCGCCGCTGCGAGCACGTGAAATACGAACCGACGGGGCGGTGCGAGTTTATCGTGGAATCGCGCGAGCCTGGCACTCAACATCGGCTGACCAGGAACGTGTTTGACGCCTGGCTCCAACGACCGGCAAGGTCGCCGGCTGATGTGGCGTTGAAAAGTAAGTTGAAGGGGCTCCTGGGCGACGTGGGATAGGCGGCTCCTGGCACCTAACGCTCTCAACTATGCGAGAGGCAAAATCAGTCGCGGCGCTCGGCTTGCGGGCGCATTCGGGCTGGGCGGTGATGGTTGCCGTGTCCAGTGGGTCAGCGGTCCTGCGGAGGCGGATCGAGATGACCAAGGGCTCGGGTTACCGGGCGCGCCAGCCCTACCACACAGCGGAGGAGATGCAACTGCAGCAGGCCGAAGCCTTTCTCCAACGCACAGAGAAGACCGCTACGGAGATGGCGGCTGCAGCGGTGAGAGACACCGTTGTTCTCCTCGCGAGCGAAGGCTACCGCGTGGCGGGCGCCGCAGTGTTGCTCGGATCCGGCAGGCCGCTGCCCGAACTCGGCAAGATTCTGGCCGCGCATCCGTTGATCCACACCGCCGAAGGCGTGTTCTTTCGGGGGGTGCTACGGAGCGCGTGCGAGGCGTGCGGTGTGGCTGTGGTGGGCATCAAGGAGCGCGAGGTGCTGGCACAGTGCGCGGCAGCGCTGCGGATGCCAGCCGCTGAGTTACAAGCGCGACTTTCCGCGATGGGTAAGACGCTCGGGCCGCCGTGGACGCAGGACGAAAAGCTCTCGGCCGCGGCGGCCCTGACCATTGCGCATCCAGCCTGATACCTTGCCGCCGAGCGGGCGTTAACGCGCCATATCGGTAGCTATCTTGGGCAGAACGTCTTCGCCTGAAACTATGGCTGCTGCGCTCCTCGACCGGCAAGTACCTCCCTCACTCTAGCGGCCAGGGCCTCGCGACTGAAGGGCTTGGCCAGGACTGACCGACCTGGATCTGGCGCGCCGCCGGAGCTGACACTGCCCTCCGCGTAGCCCGAAACATACAGGACTCTGATCTCGGGACGAGTGCGCTTCAGGCGTTCGGCCAGCACCTGTCCGTTCATGAACGGCAGGACCACATCGGTCAGCAGTAAGTCGATAGCTCCTGGATACTGGCTTGCCAACTCAATTGCCTCTGGGCCATTGCAAGCCTGCAGAACACGGTAGCCGAAGTTTTCGAGCAGCACGCTCGCGAGTTGCCGGACGGCGTCCTGGTCCTCCACAAGCAACACGGTTTCCGAACCGTGCAGCACGGCCGCGGGCGCGCTGGCATCGGGCGCAGTCAGCACCTTGTCCTCGAATCGTGGGAGGTAAATGTGGAAGGCGGCACCCTGGCCCAACTGGCTGGTGACCTCAATCGAGCCGCCGGTTTGCTTGACAATGGCGTAGACAGTCGCCAGGCCCAACCCCGTCCCCTTGCCCGGCTCCTTGGTGGTGAAGAAGGGCTCGAACAAGTGCTGCTTGACGTCATCGCTCATCCCGGCGCCGGTATCGGTGACGCCCAAGTACATGTACGAGCCCGCCACAAGGCCGTGATGGCTGTCCCCCTCGGCACCACCCACGGGCACATCCACGTTCCTGGTTTCGATGACAATTCTGCCGCCCTCAGGCATGCTGTCGCGCGAGTTCACCACTAGGTTCATCAAGATTTGGCACAACTGGCCCGGGTCGGCCATTACGTGGCCGACCGCCGGATCGAGCCGCGTCACCAACTCGATATCTTCGCCAATCAGGCGCCCGAACAATCGTTCCGCCTCGGCCACCACGAAGTTCAACTCCACCACCCGGGGCTGCGCCACCTCTTTCCGGCCGAAGGTCAGCAGTTTCTGTGTCAATTCCGATGCGCGCTCGCCGGCGGTTCGAATCTGAACCAAGTTGGAGTAGCATGGATGATCGGGCGGGAGTTCTTCCATCACGAGATCGCTGTAGCCGTTGATCACCTGGAGCAGGTTATTGAAATCGTGCGCCACGCCACCGGCCAGCCGGCCCACGCTCTCCAGTTTTTGCGCTTGCAGGAACTGCGCTTCCATCCGTTTGCGCTCGGTGACGTCGCGCAATGCCGCCTGCGTCCCGGTGATGCGCCCGTTCTCTTCCACCGTGGCAACGATCGCCTCGATCCGCAGACGCGTCCCGTCGGCGCGGATGCCCTCGAATTCGAAGTTGGCGGGGACGGCCTCGCCACGCACCATGCGCTCACGGCGATCGCGCACCTCCGCGCGCCATTCAGGGGCCACGTACTGTTCCAGTGTTACTTGGTCGATGCTCCCCGCGTTCAGCCCGAACAGTTCCCAGAAGCGGCGATTGGCGAAGACCAGCCGGCCATCCTGGTCGTCAACAGTAATAGCTTCGCTGACGTTTTCCACCAGGCGTTGGTAGCGGGATTCACCCTCCTGGCGCATCTCCTGCATCAATTCCCCGGCCGAAACCAGTTGTTGCTCCGCCCGTCTGGTTGTTCGCTTTTCCCGCACGTTCATGAGCAAAGTGACGACGGGGAAACTGCAGGCCATAGCGGCTGTGGCTGGCAAGGGGGACAGCAGCACTCTGCTGGCCCGCAAGAGGACCGCACAGCCCACCCAAGTTGCTATGACGAGGGCCAAAGCGCCAGCCGGCCCCCACAGGGAATGAACGCGAGACAACAGAACCGTGGCCCCAAGGCCCACCAACAGAGCCAGTAGCAGCTCCCAGGCTCCGCCATCTGCGGGCCGCACGAGCACGTCTCCCTGTAGCAGGTCGTCAATCGCCGTGGCCTGAATCTCGACGCCTGGGAACAGTGCATCCACAGGTGTCACTACCTGATTCCACAACCCCTGCGCGGTTCCGCCGAGAAGGGCAATTTTGCCGCGCAGCGCTTCGGCCCGGATGTCGTTCGACAACACGTCGGCCGCCGAAACAGAGGGGAAAGTGCGCCGCGCGCCGCGAAACCGCAAGCGCATCAGACTTGGGCCTTCGAGCGGAATCACCCGATCATCCAGACGCAACCGCGAAGTACCGTATGCCTCTGCGGTGAGTTCCATCGTGCTCGCGCGGCGGTAGACGTTGAGGGCGGCCAGCGCCAAGCTGGAATAAAACCTGCCCCCCGATTCGATCACCAGGGGCATTCGGCGGGTCTTGCCGTCGCTGTCCGGGGCGGCGTTGAGGAAGCCGCTGCCCGCCGCCGCCCGCGAGATGATAGGGACATTGCAGAGCGCGCCGGAAGCCCGCAAAGACGCCGCCCACCCAGTGACGCCTGCATCTGCCACAACCAGGGGCATGGATGGTACGTTGCAGGTGGACGAAATCTCCTGGCCACCGTCAAACTGGAACGAGTACCCCACGACGGCAGGCTTCGCTTGGATCGCGCCGGCTAGGAGCCGATCGTTCGCTGCACCGGAGCCGTCATCAGCCGGCCCGCTGATGCCAGTGCCTTCCTGGGGAAACATCATGTCCAGGACAATCTCGGCGGGGTTGTGGCTGGCGATGCGCTCAACCAATCGTCCCATGAGGTCTCTCGGCCAGGGCCAACGGCCGAATTGCGTTAGACTCCTGTCGTCGACTTCGACGATCATGACCCGGCCGGACTGTTCACCAGGACCTGCCCAACCTGTCAACAGGTCGCAGACCTTGTGATCCAGGTTCACCACCGGCGCCGGGCGGAAGAAAAACAACAGCACCGAGATGAGTACGGCGACTACCCCTGACCCGATGATTCGCATCGTTGGTCCTTAACGAACGATCACCTCAACACGCCGGTTGCGCGGCTCCTCGACTCCGGCAGGTGTCTTCACGAGCAGATCCGTAGCGCCGTGCGATTCGACGAACAGGTCGGACCCGGCAACGCCCTGAGCTTGAAGAATGTCCCTGACCCGCTGCGCGCGGCGCAGGCCGAGGTCATAGTTAGCCTGGCTTTCGCCAACGGTATCGGTGTGGCCTGTCACACTGATAGTGGTGGAGTGATGGTCCTGGATGGCTTTCAGAATGAGCGGAATCTGAGCCTCGGATTCGGTGACCAAAACATCCCGCCCCTCATCGAAATACAGCACGAACAGCACCTCGGGTGACGGCAGAATATCAAGCTCTGCTCCAAAAAGACGCCGCACCTCGGCCTGGTCCATCGCGAACGGCGGGCTGGAAGCCAGATCGGCGCGCTCCACGCGAACGGCCTGATAGGGCTGGCTCAACTCCTGCGCGCCGGCCGCGTTCTTGACCACAATGCCGCTGGGCTTGCCCTCCGGTTGGACCAGCAGAACGATTACGCTCTGCTTAGCCGGAGGCGGTGGGGGCGCTGCCGCGCGTTTTGGCGCGCAACCGGCAGCCAGCAGGAGCAGGGTAGCGCAACCGGTGACAAGCCATTTGCCCGCCATTCTCCTACACTCCATCCAGCGCAACCGCAAATTCGGTTCCGCGAAGTCCCAGAACACCCACGGGCGTTTCCACGCTTACCGACCCCGGAGAGAACTGAGCGATCTTGCCCGAAACATAGACCATCACGCCTCGCGCCAGGCGCAACAAGAGAGAAAACTTGGCATTCACCGGTTCGTACACAAACCGATCTATCTTCAGCTCGGTGTTAGGCCCCATAGAGATTCGCGTGCCATCCTGAAGAATGACTCCCAGGCGGCCGTCAGAAGACGTCTGAAGAACGTCGTTCACCAGCAGATGCATGCCCTCGCTTATGGGGATTGTGTTCGGGCCCCGGCGCACGACGTTGGCGCCCTGAGCCGTCTTGACGCTACCGGCAATACTCTCCTGGCTAAGAGCCGGGACAGTCAGCCACACCAAGCCGAGAACCACGGCACCTACCCGACACGCCGCAGTCAATGGTCGCGGCCCTCCGCACCGTTATGGATGACTTTATCACACACGTCAAGGGCCATCAATGGAAGCTTCTCCAGTGGCCCAAGCCGGGCGGCCCGGCGGTGGGTGTGCGCGTTGCCTCGGTTCTAGTCGAATCGCCAGCCAGACGGGAGCTGGCCCCAGCGGCGTTCGGGGAGGTAGGGCGCAATTGCTCGAATCTGCCCGTTGAGACCTGTTATCGGTAGCCCTTCGCGGTCAGGGGGCCACGCCCGTACAAAGCGCCACAGGCTCAAAACTCTACCCTAAAATGGCGCCTCGTTTGCATGGTCATCTTGAGAGGGTGGATCCGTGGCGTTTCCGCTCAGTCGTTTGGCGCTGCTCCGGGATGTCCGACTGTGGCCCAATGACTCACCACGCTCGGCGTTGGGCGCCGCTGCGTTGTTGCTCATGGCCGGAACGGTCGCCGCGCAGGGCGGCTATTTCACCTATCCCACCGGCATATCCCCAACCGGCGTAACGGCGGCGGACCTGAACGGTGACGGTCTGCCCGATCTGGTGATCGCGAGTCCAAACTCCAATTCGCTGACCGTTCTGCTGAACAACAAAGGGGGCGGCTTCGCGGCCCTGGCGCCGTTTAACCTCGGCCAAACCTCGCTGGGCGCAACGTATGCGCCACAGGCGACCATCGCTGCGGACCTGAACGGCGACAACAAGACCGATCTGGTCGTGCTCACTGCCATTGGACCAGTGGTCCTGCTCGGGAACGGCGACGGCACATTTCAGCCGCCGCTGCCGGTTTCCGGCTGCCCGCAAGTTTATGGAGCCCAGGTCGCCGACATAAACGGCGACGGCATTCCCGACCTGGCCGTCACCTGCCTTTACCTGGGTCGTTTCGAGGTTCCGATCGGCGCCTATCTCCTAGTCCTGCCAGGAAAGGGGGACGGCACGTTTGGCGCCGGCACCATGTACTCCCTGGAAAACCTGCAAGCCACGCCCTGGGCTGCACTCACGATCGGCGATTTCAACCAGGACGGCAAGCCCGATATCGCCGTTGCCACTGGCGGTAATCTGACCGTGTTTCTGAACGACGGAAAGGGCAATCTCACACCGATCTCGTCCGATAATGAACCGTGGAGCCCTTCAGCAATCGTCGCGGCCGACTTTAATGGCGATGGCCTGCTCGATTTGGCGGTTTCCGGCCAGGCGCTGAGTAACCCCACCAATGGAATCATCACGGTTCTGCTGGGCCGGGGCGACGGAACATTTCAAGCCGCGCCCAGTTTGCTGGCAGCAAGCGACATCACCGGCAACTTGGGCCAGCTTGTCGCCATGGACCTGAACGGCGACGGCCACGTCGATCTGGCCCTTGGGGTACCCGCTTATGAGCCGCCCGCCCGGGTTGCGGGTCTTGTGTTCTTCGCGGGCCGCGGAGATGGGACCTTTGAAAACGGACTTCCGTTTGGCGGTTCGGGGAACACGGGTTACATGGCGTTCGCCGATTTCACGGGCAGCGGGGTGATGGGCTTTGTCGGCACTAACGATTTCGAGACGCCTGCCTCCGTCTCACCCGATGGGAACACGGTGATACTGCCGCGCGTGGCATGGCCTTCGCTGGCTTTGGCAAACACTGCCGCGGCCGGTTTCGGCTTAGGTCCACTGGCGCCCGGAAGCATCGCCACTGCCTTCGGCGTCGACCTGGGGTCGCAGACCGCCCAACCGACCGGGCCGCCGCCGGTTTCGCTTGGCGCTGTCGCAGTCTCTGTAACCGACTCCGCCGGCACCGCTCGCCCGGCGCGGCTTTTCTATGTTTCGCCAACACAGGTGAATTATCTAATCCCGACGGATGCCGCGCCAGGCTGGGCAACCGTAACCACCACCGCCAGCGGCAATGTCACGGCGACCGGCCAGATCGACATCGTGCCCGTGGCGCCCGCCCTGTTCACCGTAAACGCGAACAGCTTGGTGGCGGCAGACGTAGTCCTTGTTAGCCAGGACGGGAACCAGACTTACGAATCGATCTATCAAATCGATCAGAACGGCAACGTCGCTGCCCTCCCGATCGATTTTGGCTCCGAAACCGACACCGTCTACCTGGTTCTCTACGGAACGGGCATTCGGAACCGCTCAAGTCTGAGTGCGGTAACGGCCACCATCGGCTGGGCACTGAACGCTCCCATCACGTACGCAGGGCCGCAGGGCCTTGATAACCCTGATGGCCTCGACCAAGTAAATCTTAAATTGCCTAGATCGCTCGTTTCCGGCGCCCCACCGTTCACCCCCATTACGACGACTCTGCAACTCACCGTGGACGGGCAGCCTTCTAACCAAGTGACACTGTTAATCCAATAGCACGAATCCCGTAAACGCCAAAGCGAAATGGTTCGTTATCGGCAGGCACCGGGCCCACGCCGGGCGCCGTGTGGCACAGGCCGGCCTGCCGCCCTTCGACCCATTGCATCGGCGGTTTGGCGTTTCTTGTCAACTTGACACTGAACTACCTGACTGTGGGATACCCGTCAGGACTTGGGCATGCTTGATGGGATAAACTTTGACAATGCTTAGGATGCTCACGAGTTTCAGATGGTGCCGGTTGGCGATTACAGCGGCAGTGGTCCTGCCTGGATTTGGTCTTCATGCCGCCGGTACGGATTTCCCCGCCGCCGTCCTTGCCACACGTCCAGTTGCTTATTACCGGCTGGCATCGAACCAGGGGCCCAGTGAAGTTGGCCCCACCACGTTCAAATCGGTGGGCGGCATAACGAGTTCTTCGCCTGGGGCGCCGGTTGGCCCCAACAGCTCTTACGCGAACCTCAACGGGCGGGACGGCTACATCCTGACCACCCAGTCCGGCGGTGTGGGCGCGACGGCCAGCATCATGGTGTGGGTCAACTTGGCGACCTTGCCTTCGCAGGCCGGCCGATTCTTTTATGTGGCAGGGGAATCGCAGAGCGGCAACGATCTGGATCTGCAGTTCGAAAACGACAACGCGCTGAGATTCTACACGGCTGCCGGAGGCCATCTAACTTACGCCCCCGCTTCAGCCACGCTGGTGAACCATTGGCACATGATCGTGGCTACGATGGACACCGCTTCGCAGACCCGGGTGATCTATTGGGACGGCAAACCAGTCGCGAGCGATAAAGGCGGCGGCAGAACTGGAAAGGCCGGCGCTTTCTCGATCGGTGCCAGCACGGTTTTTGGTGGACGATGGTTTCAGGGCGGAATGGAAGAAGCCGCTCTGTGGGACCGGGCGCTGACAGCAGTCGAGGTGGCCTCGATTTACGCCGCGGCGAAGCCGGTGGCTGGCGTGAGCCGTTCCACCCCACCGGGTGCCGGGGCATTTCCCACAACGGCCAAAGTCGAGGTGGGAGAGAACGACGGGAACATGATTCCGCTGAAGCGCGAAGAGCAGATCGCCATCCTGTTCCTGAGCGCGATTCAGCAGATCGAGACGGAGTGTATGAGCGGAAGCGCCAAACGCGCCTGCACCCTGGATCAGCTCATGACCTCCGACGCCAGCCATTCCGAGCACCTGAAATTCGACCCGAAAACCGACCCAAATTACACCTACACCGTGGTAGTCAACGGAACGGCATGGGAAGCAAACGCCACGCCGAAAACACCTGGCTTGCTGAGTTTCTACTTTATGCAGCGGAGCTGGCCTGGCTCGCCGCTGGCGACTTACAATCACTCCGGCACTGCCCGGGTAATCGACACGGAAATCGGGAATCGCTCGATTGAAGGCGATTCGTTCGCCACGCGCTGACGCGCGGAATACGCGCCGCACGCTGAGAATGGTCCTTTCCATGAAGTCGCCAACCCGTAGAATGGACCCGCCCAAGCATGAACGATGTCTGTTACGCGCGAGCGATATTCGCTATTATCGGTAGGGGTCCGGCCAGCCAGAAGTGGGACGTGGTCAAGATGCCTGTCCGTTATTGCTTTTAGCCGTTCGACTCCGCCGCCGCGCCTCCGCCTACTGAACAGCTACAGTCACATTGCTCTGGCTGGTCGCGGTTCCGACGGTCACCTGCACCGGCACGCTGTTTCCGGGCGCAACGCCTACAGGAATCTTCGCATTGATTTGAAACAGTCCGGCGAACCCCGGCGCTGCGCCGCAGTAGGTCAGAGGAGCATTCAGGCCGCCGATGGTTGCCGAACAGTCCAGCGCGGGTTTCGTCAAAACAGTGGCGGGCAGCCGGCCGTCTATTTCCGGCGGCGTGCGCGAACCATCCCCGGTGGCGAACATCTGCAGAATATTGCCCACCAGCTCGGGACTCGACGCGCTATTGACGCTGTTGCTCTGATTCAGCACCGCGGCCTGGCCTGAGCCCGAACCGTTTGCCGTGAACATCCCCGGAAGCGAAGCCACCACCGGCATCGAAAACGGTGCGGACGCGTTGCCCTGATTGATTGCCTGCACATTCACCGTGCCGAAGAGCGCCGCTTCAAAGGGTACGATGGCGTTGATCTGGCCCGGCGAAGTATAGTCCACTGGCGCCGGATACCCGTTGAAAAGCACCTGGACGCCGCCCAGCGCCGACGGCAGTTTTCCGGTGGAGTCGGCCGCGCCGAGCTGTGGCATTTGCGGGGCGAGCGACTGGCCGAAAATCGCCACAAACTCGCCCGGCGCGACTGCGGTGGCGTCGTAGGAAGCGGCGCTGGTTACCGCGGTAATCACCGGCTGGGGCACGGCCATCGCGCTCAGGCTGGCGGGAACGATGAACAGCGTAATCGAGTAAGCCGGGAAGGTGGCGCTGAGAGAACCGCTGGACACCTCGACAGGGGACTGCTGGGTGATCGCGTTCAGGTTCGCGCCGCTGTACTGCCACACGTGCGCCGTACCCGCGGGGGTGAAGTGGGCCAGGCTGATGCTGTCGGCGACCGTATTGGCGGATTTGTTGAGCACCATTACCGTGAGGGCGCTATCGGCCCGCTGGGCGGCGAAGATCGACATGGTGTCCGGATCGCTGCTCGCCGCCGACACGCCGGTCTCGCCGAAATGGCTGCCCGCGCCGTCATAGTTCAGATAGATCTGGAACGCGAACGCGCCCGGCACGCCCAGCCTGAAGCTGGTGTCCGGCCACATGGTGGCCATGTCCAGCCCGTATGCTCCGAATATTCCGAGTAAGTCCGCCTGTGCCACCGCACCGGTGATGTCTTCGAGCGCGCCCCAGTTATATTCGGTAATCGCGGTCTTGGTGCCGGGGAAGTATTGATTGACCCAGCCGGTCATGCGCGGGATCACCATCGGCGGATGCTGCTGCCCGTCTACGTCGCACATTGCGTTGTAGTCGTCGCACGGGTTGGAGTCCGTTGGGGGCGTCACCACGGGGACGATGTAGTTCGGGTCCCAGAACGCCCGCGTCGATTGCATACGGAGGGCGGTGCTCGCGGGATCGACGGCCGTACCGAAAGCTATCGCGCTTGTGCTGCAGTCGTTCGTAACGCACGGGCCGATATACCCGTGGACGTCGAGATAGTCGAGCAGGCGCGTTCCGGCCTGGTTTGACGCCGCCTGCATCTGCTGCAGGAAGTACGCGAGCCACGGCATGCCGCCGTGCGCGTTGCGATCCACCGGGTTGGCCCAATACTGGAAATGCGGGCCCGTCTGCCAGCCGCTTTCGAAATCCTTTTTCGAAAACAGGTATCCGGGCCAACCGGCGGCGACCGGGCCCACCACCAGCGCAGCCGGATCGGCGGCTTTCACCGCCTTTGCCGCCGCCAGATCGCGCGCGAGCATGTCGTCGTAGGTGGCGGTCTGCGCCGGCGCGCCCGCATGGTGATAAATGTCCGAGTGGGTGCCATCCCACCATTCCGGCTCATTATCCAGGTCCCACATTTGAACTCCGCCATCGTTGGCGGGTCCGTACTTGTTGAGCATTGCCGCCACCCATTGTCCGCCGAATGCGGGCGTGATCGGCTGGTAGACATCGTTCGGATCGTTCATGATCTGGTCGCCGGTCGAAAGGGCGATGCCATTGCCGCACTGAGAGTCTCCCGGTTCGGTTTGCTGCTGTTGCCCATACGTCGAGACCGGGAAACTGCAACTGTACTGATAGTTCGGCGTCAGCGCACTATCTGGCGGCAGTTTCGGAGTCCAGTCCAGCAGAGGGAAGGTACTCAGGCTCACCGTGCCGGTTTCGAGGTTTCGCTCGTGGAACAGGTCGAAGCTGTTATGTACGCCGTCGCCGACCAGATACGTGGTGAAAAACAAGTTCACGTTGAGGTTCTCCAGGTCGAGCTGCCAGTTGTAGCTGGAGGCGCTATCGCCGCCCCAGCGGCGCACGCCGATGTGCATGACGCCAGATATGCCGCTGTCGGTCCATTCTTTGAAGGGCGAACAACAGACCCCATTTCCAGTAAATTCGTTAATTCCGTATATGAGCGGGCTGATCGGGTGTTGTGACGCGGTCGCGTCAACTGCGAGCGTGGGAACAGACGCGCCGTACAGCGTGGCGGCGCTCAGAAGCAGAGAGGGAAAATGGCGCAGCAACATAGAGAAGTGCTGGCATTATATCTTATTCTTTGATTCATCAAGCACCTCGCGTAGACGCTTCGCGTAGACCTTTTTGTCTCTTGATCCTTTTGGGCTACTCCCGCAGGGTGCGCGAGGTTCGACAAGTGTGAAGAGCGTCTACGCCTTGGCCCAGGCCGGGGGTCCGCAGAAGGGGTTTTACGCGGCGTTATTTGGAAATATCGGAAGCCAACTCCGCCGGCAAGCTGGCCCGCCACGCTGTTTCCAAATAGCGCGTCATCCGACCGAAGCGGCCCAGCCGCATGGCGGAACGGGAATTCCCTGGCTCTCTTTGCTGGTGGAAAGGGCTGTTCCCGCCAGCAATTGCAGGCAGCGTCTCATCTGCCTATACCACGCTCGGACTCTGGGGAGCTTGGCCACTTACCGATAAGCCTGTTTTCCTGCGATCTCGACTGTTGACGCCCAGCCGCGTCCCGCCGGCACTTCAACCGAGCTTTCAATCTTCCCTTGAGTTCACTGTATGGTTACTGTGACGGCGTTCGCCTGCTGGCCATCCGCGGTCACAATGATGTTCACGCTGCCTTGCCCTGCCAGCGCCGGAGGCAGCGGGCCTGTGTTCACCTGGTACTCTCCGGCGTATCCCGGCGCGGCCCCAGCGTAGAGCATAGGCACACTCAGGCCGCCCACCGTCACAGTGACGTTCTTGGCGTTTCGGATACCCGTGCCGTACATCTCCAGATAGATCTGTTCCGTGGACGGCGCAAGACTGATTGGCAACGGAACCACGGCTCCGCCCACCAACTGCCACACCGGCTGCAAAGGTTGCTGCGTGCCGGAAATCACCGGCAGAACCCAGGCCGCCACCAGCCCCGAGCCATTTAACTCGAAGATCCCCGGCGAAACGCTGCCGATCTGGATAACTGCGGACTGAATAGTCCCATTCTGATTCTGGATCGTCACCGTCGCTGTTCCCGCGGCCGTGTCTGCCGGAATCTCGAAGTTGATCTGCGATGGCGAGACGAAGTACAGGGGAGCCGGGCGCGCGACGCTGTCTGAGTCAGTGACCGTCACCGTGTTGCCATCAAGCGATGTCGGCACCGGTACAGTCGCCGCCACATCTGTTCCGGTGGCTAAATCCGTACCATATACCGACATGATGGATTCCGCCGCGAACGATTCGACTTGTCCAGCCGGGGCCAAAGTGACCGTCAGTCCGCCGATCTTTGCGACAAAGCCGTGGTAGCAGCAGCCGCTGTTGCTGGCGGTCGTCTGGAATGCGCCGGGAGTCGTGATCAGGCCGGGGCCGATGGTATTACCGGCGAGATAGATGTCGCCGGCGGAGTCGACTGCCAGCCCGGCTGGATTCGAGGTTTCGAGCCCGCCGGATCCGATGCGCGTGGAGGATAGCAGGTTGGCGCCCGTGGAGTCAAGCTCGGCGACCACCACCCAGCGGTTTCGGATATTCGCGGGCCTCGAAGTATCCGAAAGCCGGCAGGCCCGAGCGATCAACGTGCTGGAGCTACTGGGCTGCCAGGGGCGCATTTTCAGGCAGGGATCTCCCATGGGCGGAGGAGCCGCGGGAGGGAGCTAGGGGTTTTGAGGACAGACAGCGACCCAGGCGGCGGTTCCGGTTCGATCAACCGGTGTCGAAAGATGGTGCCGATAGGCTGAGCCAAAGAA